>Ga0335069_10009191_pt1 | contig 14093 bp, 15 predicted proteins | sample Lox_Sample_11_FD_206714 | JGI IMG/M metagenome (GOLD analysis project Ga0335069, IMG submission 206714) | Soil microbial communities from Loxahatchee National Wildlife Refuge, Florida, United States - Lox_Sample_1.1 | ecosystem: Environmental > Terrestrial > Soil > Wetlands | place: USA... | reverse complement strand
TATCCTGCTCCTCCTCGGCGTCGCCCTCTGGGTTGCCATCGCCCGCCTGCACCTCGTCCCCTGGCACTGGTTGGAGACGCTGATCGACATCGGCTCGGGCTTCGGCATCGCGGTTCTCCTCTGGTTCCTCTTCCCGGCGGCGGTTTCGGCCACCATCGGCCTGTTTCTCGAGCGTGTCGCCGGTGCAGTGGAGGCGGCGCATTATCCGGATCTCGGGGCCCCGCGGGCACAACCCCTGCACGAGGCGGTCGTCGGCGGGCTCAAATTCGCTATGGTGGCACTCGCCCTTAATATTGCCGCCCTCTTCGTCTATATCATCGTTAGCCCGCTGATTTTCTTTGTATTCTACGGGTTGAACGGCTATCTTCTCGGACGCGAATATTTCGAGACCGTGGCGCTTCGGCGCCTTGATGCGAAGCAGGCAAGTGAACTGCGACGACGCGAGAGATGGGGCGTGTTTCTGGGCGGGGTGCTTATCACCCTGTTGCTGACCGTTCCCCTTCTGAATTTGATCGCGCCGGTGATCGCAACCGCATTCATGGTGCACAGATTTGAATCGATGCGGCGCGTTGCGGCGCTGGCCCGGTGATTCCGGGCGAGGACCAGGTGGCTGAGCCAGATGGCTGAGAGAGTGGAGACTTGATGTTCGGCAGGAAGAAGGAGCGCGACACTCTCGGCAAGATCGGGGCCGAGGCGACATCGCGCGAATTGGGCGTCGATGCCATTCCGCCGCGACCGAACAACCTGCGCATGGATCCGCCGGCCGGAGTGCCGCGGCCGACCGCCGATGGACTGCGTCGCCTGCCTGACATCACGGCACCGCCTGGCCGTCGCAACGATACGCGGCCGGCGGTCGAGGGCGACAGCAAGCGCCTGCATGTGGGGCGCGAGATCGTGCTCACGGGCGAAATCAAGGCCTGCGAACGGCTGGTGGTCGAAGGACGGGTCGAGGCCGCCTTGTCCGATATCCGGATTATCGAGATCGCCGAAACGGGTGTACTTAAGGGCACCGCGCAGATCGAGTCGGCTGATATCGCCGGCCGCTTCGAGGGCGATCTCGTGGTGCAGAACCGCTTGCAGATTCGCGCCACTGGACGGGTCAGCGGCAATGTGCGCTACGGCTCGATCGAGATCGAGCGCGGCGGCACGATCGCCGGGCAGATCGAATCCCTGCCCGATAGTCCGTCGAGTCGTCCAGGCGTCGAACCGGCGGCGCCGGTGCGCTTCGCCCTCAGCGAGCCGGAGACGGCCTGACGGGTCACGCGGACGATGGGCACCATGGGCGATCACGATCACACGACCGGAAGGATCCGGACGAGGCTGATGGATTCGCGGACCATCCTCGGCCCTTCGTTGCTCGTTCTCGCCATGGCGGCGCTCGCCGGCTGCCAGTCCGTGCCGCAGGCTGCCGCGCCGACGGCCCCGGCGCGTGCCGCCATTGCCGCCGAACCGGCGGCGGCGGCGCCAATCGTGCTGTCGGCGACGCGCGCTGCGCCGGCGCCCGTGATCGTCGGCCTCAATCGCCGCGCCATCCGCAAGTTGCTGGGCGAGCCCCGCCTCATCCGCCGCGACGATCCGGCCGAGGTCTGGCAATACCGGACCGCGGCCTGCGTGCTCGATCTCGTCCTCTACAAGGAAAAGAATGAGCCGCGCGTCGCCTATGCCGAGGCGCGCACCCCGGCCGCCGACCCGACGCCGACCGACAGCTGCGTGGCCGAGGTCGCCGCCCAGCGGCGGCATCTTTCCAACAGCTGAAGCGCGCCGTCCCACTCGCCGATCATTCGGCCGTCTTCGCCTTGTAGGCGCAAAGGTCGCGCACGACGCAGCGCGGGCACTCGGGCTTGCGCGCCTTGCAGACATAGCGCCCGTGCAGGATGAGCCAATGATGCGCGTTGAACTTGTATTTCTCCGGCACCCGCTTCTCCAATGACTGCTCGACCGCGAGCGGCGTCTTGCCCGGCGCCAGGCCGCTGCGGTTGCACAGCCGGAAGATATGGGTGTCGACGGCCATGGTCGGATGGGCGAACGCGATGTTCAGCACCACGTTGGCCGTCTTGCGGCCGACACCCGGCAGTGCTTCCAGTTCCGCGCGCGCGCGGGGCACTTCGCCGCCATGCTCGCGGAGCAGGATCTCCGACAGCTTGATGATGTTCCTGGCCTTGGTGTTGTAGAGGCCGATGGTGCGGATGTAGTCCTTCAACCGCGCCTCGCCCAGCGCCAATATCTTCGCCGGCGTGTCCGCGATCTTGAACAGCGGCTCGGTCGCCTTGTTGACGCTGACGTCGGTCGCCTGGGCCGAGAGGACCACGGCGACCAGCAGGGTGTAGGGATTGATGTAGTCGAGTTCGCCGCGCGGATCGGGATTGGCCGCTGCCAGGCGGCGGAAGAAGGCGTCGGCGTCGACCCGGGGCTTCGGCATGGGGCCGCAGTGTAGTGGCCGCCCGACCGCCCGCAACAGGCTTTGCCGGCGCCCGACCCGGCCCTGTATAGTCGCGCGATGACGTCCACGCCCGTCGCGCCCCCGGCTTCAGCTACCGGTGACGCGCCAGCCGTCCTGTTCGACGCGATCCTGACGCCTCACCGCAGCCTCGGTCCCAGGGGGTTCGCGTTGCTGATGGGTTTCGTCGCGGCCGTCAATGTCGGCCTCGGCGTCTCCTTCATGCTGCGCGGGGCCTGGCCGATCTTCGGTTTCTGCGGCCTCGACGTGCTGCTGTTTTACGTCATGTTCCGGCTCAACTATCGCAGCGCGCGGATGTTCGAGCGTGTCCGCCTGCTGGCGGACGAGGTCGTCGTCGAGCGCCACGAGGTCGGCGGCAAGCGGCAAAGCTGGCGGTTCCAGCCCTACTGGCTGCGCGTCAGCATGGACGACCCGCCGGAGCATGGCAGCCAGCTGGTCCTCAGTTCCCACGGCCAGTCGCTGGCCATCGGCAGCTTCCTGACGCCGGCCGAGCGGCTCGACCTGGCGCGTGCACTGCGCGACGCGCTCGCCGCCCAGCGCGACCCGATCGGCACGTAGCCAGTCGCCGATCCTCGCAGCGCCATGCGCCCGAATCGGGACGACTATGTATTGCTGCTGCTCCTCGGACTCGTCTGGGGCTTTTCGTTCCTGCTGGTGAAGGTTGCCGTCGGCGCGGTGCCGCCGATCACCGTTGCGGCGGGACGCATCGTCATCGGCGCCGCGGCTCTCGCCCTCTTCCTCCATGTCCGCGGCGGCCGCTGGCCGGCCGATCGGCGCGACTGGATCAAGCTCGTTGCCATGGGTTTTGTCGGCAACGTGCTCCCCTTTTCGCTCATCAGCTGGGGCCAGATGCACATCGACAGCGGACTGAGCGCGATCCTGATGGCGGCGATCCCGTTGAGCACAATCCTGATCGCCCATGTCTTCGCCCCGGACGAGCCGCTGTCGACCGGCAAGCTGGCCGGCGTCGCCCTCGGCATCGCCGGCATCATCGTCCTCGTCGGCCCGAGCGCGCTCGAAGGCCTGCGGACCGAGGTGATCGCCGAGCTCGCCGTGGTCGCGGCCACGGTCTGCTACGCGGTCAATGCCGTCATCGCCCGCCATCTGTCGCGCGTCTCGGTAGAGGCGATCGGGGCCGGTTGCCTGGTCCCGGCGGCGATCATGATCCTGCCGTTCAGCGCCGTCCTGGAGCATCCTTGGCAGGCACACCCGACGACCGTCGCGATCGTTGCGGTGATCGCGCTGGGCCTGGTCTCCACCGCCGGGGGCTACTTGTTGCTCTTCCGCCTGATCGCCCGCGCCGGCGCCGGCTTCGCCTCGCTGAACAATTTCCTGGTGCCACTATTCGGCGTGCTCTGGGGCATGCTGTTCCTGGGCGAGCGGCCCGGCGCCCACGCCTTCCTGGCCCTCTGCCTGGTGCTCGCCGGCCTGGCGGCGCCGCGCCTATGGCCTGCCCTGGTCGGTCTCCGTCCGCCGCGTCAGCCGGAGAGGCCGAGCACGTCGGCCATCGAATAGAGTCCGGGCGGCCGGCCCTGTGCCCACAGGGCGGCGCGCAGGGCGCCGCGGGCATAGATCTCGCGGCTGGTGGCGACGTGTCCCAGTTCGATGCGCTCTCCTTCGGTGGCGAACACCACGCGATGGTCGCCGACGACGTCGCCGCCGCGCAGGACGGCGAAGCCGACGTCGCCGCGCTTGCGCGCGCCGGTGACGCCGTCGCGGGCGCGCTTGGCCACCGCATCGAGATCGGTCCGGCGGCCGGCTGCGGCGGCGCGGCCCAGGGCCAACGCCGTGCCTGAGGGTGCATCCACCTTGCCGCGGTGATGCATCTCGAGGATCTCGATGTCCCAATCGGCATCGAGCGCATGGGCGACCCGTTCGACCAGCTGCAGCAGCAGGTTGACGCCGAGGCTCATGTTCGGGGCCAGGACGATCGCCGTCTGCTTCGCCGCGCGGCCGAGGGCGGCCAGCTGCGCCGACTCGAATCCGGTCGTGCCGATGACGTGGATTTTCTTCTTCTTGGCGGCGAACTCGGCATGCTGGATGGTTGCCGCCGGACTGGTGAATTCGAGCACGGCGTCGGCTTGCGTGAACAGATCGGCGGCGTCGGCGGTGATGCCGATGCCCAGCGGATCGATGCCGGCGGCAAGCCCGATGTCCTTGCCGATGACGGCCGCGCCCGGCCGCTCGCTGCCGCCGACGACGAGGCAGTGGTCGTTGGCCGCCACGGCGCGCACGAGCATCTGTCCCATGCGGCCGGCGCAGCCGACGATGCCGACCTTGAGCGCCGTCGCCTTAGCGTTGGATTGCTTCGCCTCAGTGCCCGTGCGTCGCGTCACGGCGACCCCCACTGCAATGTGGTCGCCTGAGTGCCCGCGCGGCCGTCAAGCGTCCGGTGCGCTCGCGCCCAGGCCAACGAAGGTCTATTAGCCCCTTGTCGGGAGTATCGCAAGAAAGCGGACGCCGGACCCGGCCGGGCGGCCGCACCGGCTATTCCTTCAGGTCCTCGAAGAACTCGCGGACCTTGGCGAAGAAGCCTTCCGAGGCCGGACTGTGCGACTTGCCCTTGCCGGCCGCCTCGAACTCGCGCAACAGGTCCTGCTGGCGCTTGCTCAGGTTCACGGGCGTCTCGACCTGGATCTCGACATACATGTCGCCGCGCGCGGTGGAGCGCAGGACGCTCATGCCCTTGCCGCGCAGGCGGAACGGCTGGCCGTTCTGGGCCCCGGCCGGCACGGTGACGCGCACGCGGCTGCCGTCGATACCCGGCACCTCGATGGTGCCGCCGAGGGCGGCGGTCGTCAGCGGCAGCGGCACGCGGCAATAGAGGTCGCTGCCCTCGCGCTTGAAGATCGGGTGAGCGGCGAGCGAGAGGAAGATATAGAGGTCGCCGGGCGGCGCCCCGCGCATGCCCACCTCGCCTTCGCCGGCAAGCCGGATGCGCGTGCCGTCCTCGACGCCGGCCGGAATGTTGACCGACAGGCTCTTCTCCTTGCGCACGCGGCCGGCACCGGCGCAGTTCTTGCACGGTTTCTCGATGATGCGGCCGCCGCCGCCGCAGGTGTGGCAGCTGCGCTCGATGGTGAAAAAGCCCTGGGTGGCGCGCACCTTGCCGGCGCCGCGGCAGGTCGGGCAGACCACGGGTTGCGTGCCCTTTTCGCCGCCGCTGCCCTGGCAGGCCTCGCACGGCGCCGAGCCGGGTACCCGCACCGTCGCCTGCTTGCCGGCAAAGGCCTCCTGCAGGGTGATCGTCATGTTGTAGCGAAGATCGGCGCCGCGGCCGCGGCCCTGGCCGCCTCGGCTGCGCCCCATGAACTCGCCGAACATCTCGTCGAAGATGTCGGCAAATCCGGTGGCGGAGAAATCGAACCCGGCATTGCCGAAACCGCGCGCGCCGTTGGCGCCGTTCTCGAAGGCGGCATGGCCGAAGCGGTCATAGGCGGCGCGCTTCTGGTCGTCCTTCAGGACGTCATAGGCCTCGCTGATCTCCTTGAACTTCTGCTCGGCCGCCTTGTCCCCCTGATTGCGGTCAGGGTGGAACTTCATGGCCAGGGTGCGATAGGCCTTCTTGATGTCGTCACCCTCGGCGCCGCGCGCGATGCCGAGGGTCTCGTAGTAGTCCTGCTTCGCCATCTCAGATTTCAGGGATCGTATGGCGGGAAGCCGACGACGGAATCATGTGCCTGTCCCCCGATTCGATCCCTGATCCCTGATATCTGCCGCGGTGGCTAGACCGACCCGCTCTTGCGGTTCTCGTCGACCTCTTCGAAATCGGCGTCGACGACGCCTTCCTTGCCGGAGCCGCCTTGACCGCCCGGGCCGGCAGCGCCGCCGCCGCCACCGTCGGTCGGCTCCGGTCCGGCGCTGGCGCCGGACGCCTGCGCTGCCTTGTACATGGCCTCGCCGAGCTTGAACGATGCCTGCGCGAGCGCCTCGGTCTTCGACTTGATGGCGTCGGCATCGTCGCCGTCCTTGACGCCCTTGAGGTCGCCGATCGCCTGCTCGATGGCCTGCTTCTCGGCGGCGCCGACCTTGTCGCCATGCTCCTTCAGCTGCTTCTCGGTCTCGTGGATTAGGGCATCCGCGTGGTTGCGCGCCTCGACCACGGCCTTGCGCTTCTTGTCGTCGGCCGCGTGCGCCTCGGCATCCTTCACCATGCGCTGGATATCGGCGTCGCTGAGGCCGCCCGAGGCCTGGATGCGGATCTGCTGCTCCTTGCTCGTCGCCTTGTCCTTGGCCGACACGTTGACGATGCCGTTGGCGTCGATGTCGAAGGTGACCTCGATCTGCGGCATGCCGCGCGGTGCCGGCGGAATGCCGACCAGATCGAACTGGCCCAACAATTTGTTGTCCGCCGCCATCTCGCGTTCGCCCTGGAAGACCCGGATGGTGACCGCGGTCTGCCCGTCCTCGGCGGTGGAGAAGGTCTGGCTCTTCTTGGTCGGGATCGTCGTGTTGCGATCGATGAGGCGCGTGAACACGCCGCCCAGCGTCTCGATGCCGAGCGACAGCGGCGTCACGTCGAGCAGCAGGACGTCCTTCACCTCGCCCTTGAGCACGCCGCCCTGGATGGCGGCGCCGACCGCCACGACCTCATCCGGGTTGACGCCGCGATGCGGCTCGCGCCCGAAGAAGGTCTTCACGGTCTCGATCACCTTGGGCATGCGCGTCATGCCGCCGACGAGGATGACCTCGTTGATCTCGGAGGCCTTCAGGCCGGCATCCTTCAGCGCGGCGCGGCAAGGCTCGACGGTCTTCTGGATGAGGTCGTCGACCAGCGCCTCGAGCTTGGCGCGCGTCAGCTTGATGTTGAGGTGCTTCGGCCCGGCCTGGTCGGCGGTGATGAACGGCAGGTTGACCTCGGTCTGCATCGAGCTCGAGAGCTCGATCTTCGCCTTCTCCGCCGCCTCCTTCAGGCGCTGGAGGGCGAGCTTGTCCTTGCGCAGGTCGATGCCCTGCTCCTTGCGGAACTCGTCGGCCAGATAGTCGATGATGCGGGCGTCGAAGTCCTCGCCGCCGAGGAAGGTGTCGCCGTTGGTCGACTTCACCTCGAACACGCCGTCGCCGATCTCGAGCACGGAGATGTCGAAGGTGCCGCCGCCGAGGTCATAGACCGCGATCGTGCCGCTGCCCTTCTTCTCGAGCCCGTAGGCGAGCGCGGCCGCCGTCGGCTCGTTGATGATGCGCAGCACTTCCAGGCCGGCGATCTTGCCGGCGTCCTTGGTGGCCTGGCGCTGGGAGTCGTTGAAGTAAGCCGGCACGGTGATGACCGCCTGGGTCACCTTCTCGCCCAGATAGTTCTCGGCCGTCTCCTTCATCTTCTGCAGGATGAAGGCGCTGATCTGCGACGGCGAGTATTTCTTGCCGTGGGATTCGACCCAGGCGTCGCCGTTGTCGCCGGAGATGATCTTGTAGGGCACGAGACCCTTGTCCTTCGTCGTCATCGGGTCGTCGTAGCGCCGTCCGATCAGGCGCTTGATGGCGAAGAACGTGTTCTCTGGGTTGGTCACTGCCTGGCGCTTCGCGGCTTGGCCGACCAGCCGTTCGCCCGAGTCCGTGAAGGCGACTTGCGACGGTGTCGTGCGGGCGCCCTCCGCATTCTCGATGACCTTGGCGTCCTTGCCCTCCATGACGGCAACGCAAGAGTTCGTCGTGCCGAGGTCGATACCGATAACTTTGCTCATGTTTCCTCACCTTATCAGCGAGTCTCTGGCCGGCCTTCCCATGAAGCACCAACCGGACTCCTGTGACAACATCCCGGCTCGCGAAGCCGGGCCAAATTGCGGAATTAGCCTTTCGGCTTGGCGATATATAGGCAGGGGTGGGCGGTGCGCAAGCCTTGGGCAGGGGCAAAACTGCCGTCAAAGCAGGCCATTAGCGGCACTTTCGTCCGACCCGCCGGGCGACCCGCAAGGGCCGGACACTTAACTGGTTGGTAACCCTAGCATTGGTAAACCATAGGGATGGACATCGACGACTACAGCAACTTCGAGAAGCCGATCTTGGGTCCTGCGGGCGTCGTCCGGATGCTGATCGCGCTGTGCGGTCTCGTGGGGGTGGGCGTGGCTCTGTTCGGTGGCATCTCCCTCGAGTCCTCCGCCCTGGCTACGGGCGGCGGCGTCCTTGCGCTGATCAGCGCTGGGCTGTTCGTCGTGACCCGGCTCGTCGAGTAGCGCCGGCCTCCGGGCCGGACTGCATCAGGCCCCGCCGGATCGCCTGCCGGCGCCGCGGCGCCATGCCCGCGCGCGTTCTCTGTCGTCGTCCTCCAATGTCACGGCCCGTTGCTCGCTGTCTCTGCCCCCTTATTGTCATCGCCGCGCTTGACCCGGCAATCCAGAAAATGCCGGAAGCGCCGTAATTTCGCGCATGTTTACTGGATCGCCGGGTCAAGCCCGGCGATGACAATCAAGAACGAGCCTGCCTAGGAACCTATTCTCTTCTTGTCCCGTGGCCGCCCGGCTAGCTCGCCATCTCCGGCTCGCCGTTGTCGTTGGCGGCGGGCTCGGCCTTGGCCACGCCAACAAGCGCGGGGCGGAGCAGGCGATCATGGATCGTATAGCCGTCCTCGAGCACCTGCACGACCGTGCCGGCCGGCTGGCCGGTGCCGGGCACCTCGAACATCGCCTGGTGGAAATTGCTGTCGAACTTCTGGCCGATCGGCGCGATCCGCTTGACCTGATGGCGCTCGAGTGCCGCCTGCAGCAGGCGCTCGGTCATCTCGACGCCGGTCTTCAGGTTGCGCAGCGCCTCGTCGTTCACGAGCGCCTCCTGCGGGATGGCATCGAGTGCGCGGCGCAGGTTGTCGGCCACCGGTAGCATGTCCTTGGCCAGGCCGGTGGTGGCGTATTTCAGTGATTCGTCGCGGTCGCGCTGGACGCGGCGGCGTACGTTTTCCGTCTCCGCGAGCGCGCGCAGCAGCTGATCCTTGAGATCGGCCGCCTTGGCCTCGGCGTCGGCGCGAGCCTGCTCCAGCTTGCCGATGAGCGCCGCGACCTGCTCGCCTTCCATGTCGCGCAGCGCCTCCGCGGTTCCGTCATTGTCCACCAGCGGACTGGCGCCAGCGCCCTGCGCTGCCGGGTCCCCGGAGGACCCGCCGTTTTCCTGGTTCTTCATCACGACAATCCTCAAGTCAAAATGCGGCCGATCACCTGGGCGGTGTAGTCGACCATGGGAATGATGCGCGCATAGTTGATGCGGGTCGGGCCGATGACGCCGACGGCGCCGACGATCTTCTCCCGGCTGTTGCGATAGGGCGCGATCACCATCGAGCAGCCGGCGAGGCCGAACAGTTCGTTCTCGGCGCCGATGAAGATCTGCACGCCCTGCGCCTGGTCGGCAGCATCGAGCAGGCGGACCATCGCCTCCTTGGTCTCGAGCGCCGCGAACAGCCCGCGGATGCGTTCGAGGTCGGAGAGCGCCGTCACCTCGTCGAGCAGATGCGCCTGGCCGCGCACGATGAGGGCGCCGCCCTTGTTGCCGCCCGCCCAGATCGCCAGGCCGGCCTCGACGACTTTCGAGGTCAGTGTATCGAGCTCGGCGCGGTGCTGTTCCAGTTCCGCCAGGACGTCGCTGCGCGCCTCGCCGAGGGTGCGGCCGATGAGCCGCGCGGTCAGGTAGTTCGTCGCCTCGACCAGCGACGAGGGCGGCAGGCCCACGGGCACGTCGATGATGCGGTTCTCGACCAGGCCGTCCTCGGTCACCGTGACCACCAGGGCGCGGCCGGGCCCCAGATGCACGAACTCCAGATGCTTCAGCGCCCGTTCCGTTTTCGGCGCCACCACCAGGCCGGCGCAGTTCGACAAGCCCGACAGCATCGCCGTCGCCTCTTCCAGCACCTCCGGCAGGCTGCGGCCGGCGGCGGCGCACTTGCCCTCGATGCTCTCGCGCTCCTCCTTGCTGAGGCCGCCGACCTCCAGCAGGCCGTTCACGAACAGGCGCAGGCCCTGCTCGGTCGGCAGCCGGCCGGCCGAGGTGTGCGGCGCATAGAGCAGCCCGAATTCCTCCAGGTCCGACATGACGTTGCGGATCGTCGCCGGCGACAGCGCCATGCCCAGGCGGCGCGAAATCGTCCGCGACCCCACGGGCTCGCCGGATTCCACATAGGCGTCGACGATGTGGCGGAGGATCTCGCGCGACCGCTCGTTGAGGCCGCCAAGCCCGTTCCGCAATCCTTCGGGCATGCTCATCCCTCGATTCGGATATGGCGGTGGCCGGAAACGCCGCTGGAATGTAGTGACGACCCCTGGAAGCGTCAACGCTGGCGCCCTCTTCCGGGGCGGCCGCGCGACGGCTATGGACCGCCCGGCGGGCGCAGGCTAGCGTGCCTGTCGCCGCCAATCGGCCGCCCCCAGATGGACAACCCAGAGGGACCACTGGGCGGACCACCAGGAGGATAGGATGCGCCCATCCGGCCGCGCCGCCGACGCGTTGCGCTCGATCGTCCTGGAACCCGGCGTCAACAAATATGCCGAAGGCTCCTGCCTCGCCCGCTTCGGCGACACCCATGTCCTCTGCACGGCCAGCATCGAGGACCGCGTGCCGCCCTTCCTGCGCAACACCGGCAAGGGCTGGGTGACGGCAGAGTATGGCATGCTCCCGCGCTCGACCGGCACGCGCAGCGAGCGCGAGGCGGCGCGCGGCCGCCAGGGCGGCCGCACCCACGAGATCCAGCGGCTCATCGGCCGCTCGCTCCGCGCGGTGACGAAGATGGATGGCTTCGGCGAGCGGCAGATCAAGGTCGATTGCGACGTCATCCAGGCCGATGGCGGCACCCGCACCGCAGCCATCACCGGCTCCTATGTCGCCCTCCACCTGGCGTTCCAGCACATGCTGCGCCTCGGCGCGGTGAAGAGCGTGCCGCTCACCGATCAGGTCGCCGCGATCTCCTGCGGCTTGGTCGACGGGGCCGCGGTCCTGGACCTCGACTATGCCGAGGACAGCACGGCCCAGGCCGATGCGAACTTCGTCCTCACCGGTGCCGGCGGGATCGTCGAGATCCAGGGCACGGCCGAGCGCGACCCCTTTTCTCCTGCCGCCTTCAACGCCATGCTCGACCTCGCCCGGCGCGGCGTGACGGAGCTGGTCGCCATCCAACGGCGTGCGCTGGGCGTGGCAGCTTGAAGCCGTCTCGCAGATTTTCCGACCGACAGCTCGTCATCGCCAGCCACAACGCCGGCAAGGCGCGCGAAATCGCCGAGCTGCTGGCGCCCTATCGCATCGAGGTGATCTCGGCCGCCGGGCTCGGTCTGCCGGAACCGGAGGAGACGGGCGGGACCTTCGTTGCCAACGCCGAGCTCAAGGCCCGGGCCGCCGCTGCGACCGCGCGCCTGCCGGCACTGGCCGACGATTCCGGTCTCGTCGTCGAGGGCCTCGATGGCGCGCCGGGAATATATTCCGCTCGATGGGCCGGCGCGGCGCGGGACTTCTCCGTCGCCATGGCGCGCGTCGAACGCGAGCTGCAGGCCCGGCGTGCTGCCGACCCGCGGGCCACCGGCCGGCGCGCCCATTTCGTCGCCGTGCTGTCGCTCTGCTGGCCGGATGGTCACTGCGAATCCTTCGAAGGCCGCGTCGACGGCACCCTCGTCTGGCCGCCGCGCGGCGACCGCGGGTTCGGCTACGACCCGATGTTCGTGCCCGCCGGCCATGCCGAGACGTTCGGCGAGATGGATCCGGCGGCCAAGCATGCCATCAGCCATCGAGCCGACGCCTTCCGAAAGCTCACCGCGGCCTGTTTCGCTGGTTGAGTCTCGTCTTATCCTTCTCGCGCATCGCGCAAGTGGGGACGCAGGAAGATCGTTCGGTCTCGATAGCCCCTTCTACCGCAGAGCGGGAGAGGATAGAGGTGACGGTCTGCGTAGCTCGGCACGACGCTGCTGCAGGAAGTTTCGGACGGCCGGATCGGATTCCAGGCCGATCGCCTGCTGATAGGCCTGTTCGGCTGCCGTGACGTCGCCGCTGCGGGCCAGCAGTCCGGCGCGCGCCGCCCAGTAGGGCTGGTACTCGGCCAGCCGCGCGTCGTCGGCCAGCGCATCGAGCGCCGCCAGGCCGGCGTCAGCACCGCGCGTCTCGGCCACGGCGACCGCCCGATTGATCGCCACAACGGGCGATCCCGTCATTGCCGCCAGGGCGTCATAGAGCCGCTCGATCGCCGCCCAGTCGGCGTGGCCGGTCAGCCGGCGCACGACATGGGCCGATTGCACCGCCGCCTCCAGCTGATAGCGGCCGGTGATGCCCATGGCGCTCGCGCGACGCAGCAATGCTTCGGCCTCTTCGATCATCGCGGCGTCCCACAACGTCGCATCCTGCTCGGCGAGCGGCACATACGCGCCGTCGGCGGTGCGCCGCGCCGTCCGCCGCGCCTCGGCATAGAGCATCAGCGCCAACAGGCCGAGCGCCTCCGGTTCGTCCGGCAGCAGCGAGGCGACGAGGCGGCCCAGCCAGATCCCTTCGGCGGCGAGGTTGCGGCGGCGGATCTCGGTGCCCGCCGGATCCGACCAGCCTTCGGCGAAGGCGGCGTAGATGGATTCGAGCACGGCGTCGAGCCGTTCGCCGAGGGCCGCGCGCTCGGGCACGCGAAAGGGGATGCCGGCCTGCCTGATCTTGGTCTTTGCACGCACCAGCCGCTGACCCATGGTGGCTGGCGCCACCAGGAAGGCCGAGGCGATGGCGGCGGCGTCGAAGCCCAGGATGGTCTGCAGGATCAGCGGCGCGCGGATGCCCGGGTCGATCGCCGGATGGGCGCAGGCGAACATCAGGGCGAGCCGGTCATCGGGAATGTCGGCAGCGCCGGTCGCCGCGGCCTCCAGCTCCTCGGCCAGCAGGCGCAGGTGCGGCGCGGCGTCCTCGCCGCTGCGCCGGCGGCGGGCGGCATCGACCAGCTTGCGGCGCGCTACCGTGAGCAGCCAGGCCTCCGGGGTCTCGGGAACGCCGCGCGCCGGCCATTCCGCCATGGCCGTCGCGAAGGCGTCGCCCAGGGCATCCTCGGCCCCCGCCACATCGCGCGTCCGCGCCGCGAGAAAGGCGACGAGCTTGCCGTAGCTGCGGCGCGCCACCGCTTCGGCGGTGGCGCGGGCAGGCTCGTCGTCGTCCTGCAGCATCGGCGCTACATTTCCCAGAGCGGCCGTACCTCGATGGCGCCGTGACTGGCACCCGGGCAGCGGGCCGCCCAGGACAGGGCGGCGTCGAGATCGGGCACGTCGATCATGTAGAAGCCGCCCAGTTGCTCCTTGGTCTCGGCATAGGGCCCGTTCAGGACATTGGTCTTGCCGTTGGCCACGCGCACCGTGGTCGCCGACGTGGTCGGGCGCAGGCGATCGCCGCCGGCGATGACGCCCGCCTTCTGCAGCGCCTCCGTATAGGCGCCATAGGCTCCCATCATCCGCTCGGTGTCGGCCTTGCTCGCGGCCGCCATACCGGCCTCATTGGCGTAGATCAGCAACATGTACTTCATGATCGTCTCCTTCGTCTGACCTGGCCGGGCATCATGCTCCGCCGGTTCCATGACGTTCGAGCCGGCCCGATTTCGACAGGGCGCCGGAAAGAAGCCTGCATACCCGACTGTGACTGAGGCAAGTCCCCAGTCTGTTGCCGGCCTCGAAGGCAGCGCCTAACGCATCTTGCGTTAGGTTATTTTGCAGGA
>Ga0335069_10009190_pt1 | contig 14093 bp, 10 predicted proteins | sample Lox_Sample_11_FD_206714 | JGI IMG/M metagenome (GOLD analysis project Ga0335069, IMG submission 206714) | Soil microbial communities from Loxahatchee National Wildlife Refuge, Florida, United States - Lox_Sample_1.1 | ecosystem: Environmental > Terrestrial > Soil > Wetlands | place: USA... | reverse complement strand
TCGGCGCTCACCAGCGGATGCTGCTGGAGTACAAGCTGTTCGAGCCGTCGTTCTACACCACCGACGTCCCCGACTGGGGCACCAGCCTGCTGCACTGCCAGGCCCTCGGCCCCAAGGCCCAGGTGGTGGTGGACACCGGCCACCACGCGCCGGGCACCAACATCGAGTTCATCGTGGCCATGCTGCTGCGGGCCGGGCGGCTCGGCGGCTTCGACTTCAACAGCCGCTTCTACGCCGACGACGACCTGATGGTGGGGGCCGCCGACCCGTTCCAGCTGTTCCGGATCATGCACGAGGTGGTCGGCGCCGGCGCGCTCACGCCCGCCGCGGGTGTCGCGTTCATGCTCGACCAGTGCCACAACATCGAGCCGAAGATCCCGGCCCAGATCCGCTCGGTCATGAACGTCCAGGAAGCCACGGCCAAGGCGCTGCTCATCGACGCCGGCGCGCTCGCCGCGGCGCAGCAGGCCGGCGACGTCCTGGGGGCCAACGCCGCCCTGATGGACGCGTACGACACCGACGTCCGCCCGCTGCTGGCCGAACTGCGCGAGGAGGACGGCCTGGATCCGGATCCGGTGGCGGCCTACCGTGGCTCCGGGTACGCGGAGAAGATCGTCGCCGAGCGGGTCGGCGGCCAGCAGGCGGGCTGGGGCGCATGACTGCCGTCGAGGAGCTGATCGCGCGGTCGAACCGGCTCGGCTCGGACCCCCGGAACACGAACTACGCGGGCGGCAACGCCTCGGCCAAGGGCACCGAGACCGACCCGGTCACCGGCAAGAACGCCGGACTGCTCTGGGTCAAGGGCTCGGGCGGTGACCTGGGCACGCTGACCGCCGCGGGCCTGGCCGTGCTGCGCCTGGACCGGCTCCGCGCGCTGGCCGGCGTCTACCCCGGCGTCGAGCGCGAGGACGAGATGGTCGCGGCGTTCGACTACTGCCTGTGGGGCCACGGCGGCGCGGCGCCGTCCATCGACACGGCCATGCACGGCCTGGTCGACGCGGCGCACGTCGACCACCTGCACCCGGACGCGGGCATCGCGCTGGCCGCGGCCCGGGACGGCGAGGCGCTGACCAAGGCCTGCTTCGGCGACCGGGTGGCATGGGTGCCGTGGCGGCGGCCGGGCTTCCAGCTCGGCCTGGACATCGCCCAGGTCCAGCGGGACCACCCCGGGGCCATCGGGGTCATCCTGGGCGGTCACGGCATCACCGCCTGGGGCGAGACCAGCGACGAGTGCGAGGCGCGCTCGCTGGAGATCATCGCCACCGCGCAGCGGTACCTGGACGAGCACGGGACCGCGGAGCCGTTCGGGCCGGAGGTCAGCGAGCCGCTGCCGGAGGCGGGCCGGCGCGCCCGGGCGGCGGAGCTGGCCCCGCTGATCCGGGGCCTGGCGTCCGCCGACCGCAGGCAGGTCGGGCACTTCACCGACGCCCCCGCCGTGCTCGACTTCCTGGCCCGGGCCAAGCACCCGGCGCTGGCCGCGCTGGGCACCTCCTGCCCGGATCACTTCCTGCGCACCAAGGTGCGGCCGATGCTGCTCGACCTGCCGCCGGACGCGCCCGGCCAGGCGGCCGCGAGCCGGCTGCGCGAGCTGCACGCGGCCTACCGCGAGGACTACCGCGCCTACTACGAGCGGTACGCGGACGGCGCGTCGCCGCCCATGCGCGGCGCGGACCCGGCCATCGTGCTGGTGCCGGGCGTCGGCATGTTCAGCTTCGGTGCGGACGCCCAGACCGCGCGGGTGGCGGGCGAGTTCTACCTGAACGCGATCAACGTGATGCGCGGGGCCGAGGCGGTGTCCGCCTACCAGCCGATACCGGAGAGGGAGAAGTTCCGCATCGAGTACTGGGAGCTGGAGGAGGCCAAGCTGCGCCGCCGCCCCAAGCCCAAGCCGCTGGCCGGGCGGATCGCGCTGGTCACCGGGGGCGGCTCGGGCATCGGCCGGGCCACCGCGCGGCGGCTCGCCGCGGAGGGCGCCTGCGTGGTGGTGGCGGACCGGGACGGCGAGTCAGCGCGCGCGGTGGCCGGCGAGCTGGGGGCCGGATCGGTAAACCCCGGTGACGTCGCGACGGCGGTGACCGTGGACGTCACCGACCAGGACGCGGTGGCGGACGCGTTCGGCGCGGCCGCGCTGGCCTTCGGCGGCGTCGACCTGGTGGTCAACAACGCGGGCCTGTCCATCTCCAAGCCGCTGCTCGAGACCACCCTGGCCGACTGGGACATCCAGCACGACGTGATGGCCCGCGGCTCGTTCCTGGTCTCGCGGCAGGCCGCCCGGGTCATGACCGAACAGGGCATGGGCGGCGACATCATCTACATCTGCAGCAAGAACGCGGTCTTCGCCGGGCCGTCCAACGTGGCCTACGGCGCCGCCAAGGCCGACCAGGCGCACCAGGTCCGGCTGCTGGCCGCCGAGCTCGGCGGCATCGGCGTCCGGGTGAACGGGATCAACCCGGACGGGGTGGTGCGCGGCTCGGGGATCTTCGCCGCCGGCTGGGGCGCGCAGCGGGCGGCGGTGTACGGCGTGCCCGAGGCGGAGCTGGGCGCGTTCTACGCCCAGCGGACGCTGCTCAAGCGGGAGGTGCTGCCCGAGCACGTGGCCGCGGCGGTGCTCGCGCTGTGCGCCGGCGACCTGTCCCTCACCACCGGCCTGCTCATCCCGGTCGACGCCGGGGTGGCGGCCGCGTTCCTGCGTTGAGCGGCGTTAGCCGGTGAGCGGGGCCGGCCGGTGACCGATCCGGTGGCGGTGGCCGCAGTCGACCTGGGCGCTTCCGGCGGGCGGGTGATGGCCGGGCTGGTCAGCGCCTCGGGCGTCACGCTGCACGAGGTGCACCGGTTCGGCAACCAGCCGGTGACCGCGGGGGGCACGCTGTACTGGGACATCCTCCGCCTGCTCGCCGATGTCCGGCACGGCCTGGACCTGGCCGCGCGCCAGTTCCCGCTGGCCAGCGCGGGCATCGACTCCTGGGGCGTGGACTACGGGCTGCTCGGCGAGACGGGCGCGCTGCTCGGCAACCCGGTGCACTACCGCGACAGGCGCACCGAGGGGGTGGCGGACCGGGTCCTCGCGGCGGTGCCCGCGGGCGAGCTCTACGCCGTCACCGGGATCCAGCAACTGCCGTTCAACACCATCTACCAGCTCGCCGCGGAGCCCCTGCTCCGGCACGCGGGGACCATGCTGCTGATCCCCGACCTGCTGGCGTACTGGCTCACCGGGGAGGCCGGCGCCGAGATCACCAACGCCTCGACCACATCGCTGTTCGACGTCCGGGCCCAGGCCTGGGCCACCGGGCTGATCCGCAAGGCCGGGCTCCCGCCGCGCATCTTCCCGCCGCTGCGCCGGCCGGGCGACGTGATCGGCCCGGTCATGGGACCGAACGGACTGGGTACCTCGCTCTCGCTCATCGCGGTGGGCTCCCATGACACGGCGTCGGCGGTGGCAGGCGTGCCGGCCGACGAACCGGGCTTCGCGTACATCTCCTCGGGCACCTGGTCGCTGGCCGGGATGGAACTCGACGCGCCGGTGCTGACCGAGGCGAGCCGGGCCGCCAACTTCACCAACGAGACCGGCATCGACGGCACCATCCGCTACCTGCGCAACGTGATGGGATTGTGGCTGCTGCAGGAGAGCCTGCGCGGCTGGCCGGAGGCCTCGCTGGAGCCGCTGCTGGCCGAGGCGGCGCGGCTGCCCCCGCTGAAGTTCGTGATCGACCCGGACGATCCGGTGTTCCTGCCGCCCGGTGACATGCCGGCCCGGATCGCCGCCTGGCTGGCCGGCCGCGGCGAGGCCGTCCCCGGCTCCCCCGCCGAGACCGTGCGCGGCATCCTGGACAGCCTGGCGCTGGCCTACCGGCGCGCGATCGCCCAGGCGCAGTCGCTGTCCGGGCGGCACGCGGACGTGGTGCACGTCGTCGGCGGCGGGGCCCGCAACACGCTGCTCTGCCAGCTCACGGCCGACGCCACGGGCCTGCCGGTGATCGCCGGCCCGGCCGAGGCCACCTGCTTCGGCAACGTCCTCGTGCAGGCCCGCACCCTGGGCGCCGCGCCCGGTGACCTGGCCGGGATGCGCGCGCTGATCCGTTCGGCCGAGCCGCTGCGCGCCTTCTCCCCCGCGGGCAACGGGACGGCCTGGGCGGCCGCCGGGGCGAGAATCGAGACCGTGCCCCGTCCTTAATTGTTATGAGATCATAAGGATCGTCATTAGTGTTAAGTTTCCTGGCATGCCGGATGGAGCGGGCGGGAACCCATCGGATCCCGATGAGATCGACCGTGAACTGCGGGCGGGCTATGCGGGGAACGTGACGGGTACATCCACCCGGACTATCCGCAGGGCCCGCCTCCGAGCGTTCAGCCATCGGGCGCCCCGGAATACCCGTACTCCTTCGCCACCCCGTCCGCGACAGCCGGCTGTCACGCGACGACAGGCACCTGAGACCGGCTACGGGCTGACCGGGTGGCCAGCCAGCCAGGCGGCGCCGCGCTCGTACAGGTGCTCCACCTCCGGGCCGCGCAGGCCCGGCATGTCCGGCTTGACCGGATAGCCGGCCTGGACCTGCAGGTAAGCCAGGTACCGGTAGCCTTCGGGGTACCGGGCAAGCAGGTCAGGATCCAGGGTGAGCGGGGCGGCGGGCGTTGCGGGGTCCACCGGGTCCAGCCGGTCCTTCTCGTAGATGGGCTGGCGGAGCACGATTCCCCACCGCCCGTCGCGTTGTTCGAGGAAGTCGTAGAACCGGCCGGTGCAGGCGACGTCGCACAGCACGCCCTCGACCGGGCCGCGCTGCATGATCGTCATCCGGGTCTGCGCGATGGCCCGCGTCCCCTTCAGCGTGATCCGGCAGCCGCCGGTGAAGTGCAGGATGTTCACGCCCCGGGCCGCGCCTTCCTGGCTGACCCGGATGAAATCCTCCTTCGGCCCCTGGAACCAGGTGGCCATCATGTAGCCGTCGTCGTGCCAGCAGTTCCTGAAGGCTTCCCAGTCGCCGGAGTCCCGGGCGTTGGCCCAGGTCTCGACGACATCACGGATGGCGAGGCGGTCAGCAAGCAAGGCGTCCACCCTGCGCACGCTATGGCATCAGGGGCGGCACGCACCACATCCGTTCGGCATAAAAATAGGAGAGTGCCCGGCGGCGATGAGCGGGACGCGCGCCTGGTCCCGGGGGCTACGGGAGGGGCTTGTAGGCGGTCCAGCCGGCGACCGGGCAGGCAGAGAACAGGTCGGCCGCCTGGACCAGGATGCCGTCCGGCACCAGTTCGGGCACCGGCTCGACGAAGGCCGGCAGGGCGGCGCGCCAGGCCTGCCCGCCGCCGCCCAGCCGGTAAGCGTACAGCGGGGCCGGCTGGCCGGGTCTGGCGGGAGCGCCTTGCAGCAGGGCCAGCGGGCCGGCCTGGAGGATCCGCTGGCCTTCGGGTGCCCCCGGAAGGGAGTCCCGCCACCGCACCCGGCCGTCCGCCGCGTCGCGGTCGACGACCGTGACCTTATTCAGGCCCTCGGCCAGGACGACGCTCGTGCCGGTGACCAGCGGAAGGGTGTCCTGCGTGACGAACGTGTCCGCGTGCCAGCGCGGGTGGCCGGCACGCGAGTCGAGCAGGTACAGCCGGCGCGGGTCGTAGGTGTCCACGGCCAGGCCGGCCGGCCCGGCGGACAGCACGGTCACCGGCGCCCCCGGATCGGTCACTGGCGTCGCCGGGCTGAACCGCCAGGCGACGCGGCCGGTGGCCGGGATGACGGCGGTCAGGGTGTTCGGTATCGAGGGGGCCGTGACCGCGCTGGTGACCAGGATCAGGCCGCCTGCCAGCTGAATTTGCGGGGCCTGCGGCACTCCCCCGGTGGTCGTCCAGCGGGGCCGGCCGGTCCGGTCGTCGTAACCGGTCAGCCGGCCATTCAGGCCGTAGATCACCGTGTCATCCGCGGCGGCGAGGGCCGGCGAGGCGGCCGTGTGCAGGCGCCAGCGGACGCGGCCGTCGGACAGGTCCACCACCTGAAGGCCCTGCCCGATGACGGCCATGGCCAGCCCGCCGTCGGCGGTGAGCGCCTGGCCGCCGAGCAGGCCCCGGGCGGGCAGGCGCAGCGACCAGCGGACCGCGCCGGTGGCGGCGTCCAGCCCGGTCAGCCGGGAGTGGTCGCTGACCTGGTCGGTGAGCACGGCCACCAGGCCGGCGTGGCGCCACATGCCGTAAACCGCCTGGCCGCCGGTCCAGGACCAGAGCGGGCGCCCGCCGGCCAGGGCGAGGCCGTGCACCACTTCGTCCTGGGCAACGATCGCGACCGGGCCGGCGAGCACCGGCTGGACGGCGTGGCGGGCGGGCTTGTCGGTGGCCCCCCGTAGAATCGGCGCGTGCGCTCGCCCCTTAGCGCCGCGGCCGAGGTGCTGCACCGTGTCTACGGCTACGACTCGTTCCGCGGCCAGCAGCAGGAGATCATCGAGCACGTCTGCGCCGGCGGCGACGCGGTCGCGCTGATGCCGACCGGCAGCGGCAAGTCGCTGTGCTACCAGATCCCCGCGCAGGTGCGCGAGGGTACCGGCGTGGTCATCTCGCCGCTGATCGCGCTCATGCAGGATCAGGTGGACGCGCTGAACGTGCTCGGCGTGAAGGCGGGGTTCCTGAACTCGACCCAGGATCCCGACTCGCGGCGCGGTGTCGAATACGCCTTCCTGGACGGCAAGCTGGACCTGCTGTACCTGGCCCCGGAGCGGCTTCGGACCGAGTCCGCCCTGCGGCTGCTCGATCGCGGCACGATCTCGCTGTTCGCCATCGACGAGGCGCACTGCGTGGCCCAGTGGGGCCACGATTTCCGGCCCGACTACCTGGCGCTGTCCGTGCTGCACGAGCGCTGGCCCTCGGTGCCCCGGATCGCGGTGACCGCCACCGCGACGGAGCAGACGCGCTCGGAGATCGTCTCGCGGCTTGCGCTCGGCGAGGCCAGGCAGTTCGTGGCGAGCTTCGACCGGCCCAACATCCAGTACCGGATCGAGCCGAAGAACGAGCCGAAGCGGCAGCTGCTCCGGCTGCTGCGGACCGAGCACCCGGGCGAGGCGGGCATCGTCTACTGCCTGTCCCGGGCGTCGGTGGAGAAGATCGCATCGTTCCTGTGCTCGGAGGGATTCGTCGCGCTGCCGTACCACGCGGGCCTTGACGCGGGGACGCGGTCCTTGCACCAGTCCCGGTTCCTGCGCGAGGACGGGCTGATCATGGTGGCGACCATCGCGTTCGGGATGGGCATCGACAAGCCGGACGTGCGCTTCGTCGCGCACCTCGACCTTCCCCGGTCGGTCGAGGGGTACTACCAGGAGACCGGGCGGGCCGGCCGGGACGGCGCGCCAGCCACCGCGTGGCTGGCTTACGGGCTGGCGGACGTGGTGCAGCAGCGGCGTCTCATCGACGATTCCGACGGCGACCTCGCGCACCGCCGGCGGCTCGTGGCCCACCTGGACGCGATGCTCGCCCTGTGCGAGACGGCTGGCTGCCGGCGGGCGCAGATGCTGGCGTACTTCGGCGAGACTGGCGCTCCGGCCTGCGGGAACTGCGACACGTGCCTGTCGCCGCCCACGGTCTGGGACGGCACGGTGGCGGCGCAGAAGCTGCTCTCGACCGTAGTGCGGCTGGGACGGCTTAACGGGCCTTCGTTCGGGGCCGGGCAGCCGATCGACATCCTGCTGGGGCGAAAGACGCCCCGGGTGCTTTCTTACGGCCACAATGCGCTGTCTACCTTCGGCGTCGGCAGCGAGCTGAGCGAGGGCGAGTGGCGGGGCGTGGCGCGGCAGCTGCTCGCCTCCGGGCTGCTCGCGGTCAAGAGCGATCACGGCACGCTGGCGCTGACCGACCTGAGCGGGGAGGTCCTGCGCGGGCAGCGGCAGGTGCTGTTCCGGCGGGACGCGCCCCGGCCCGCTCCTTCGCGCGCGTCCGCGCCCCGCGGCGGGCGCGGGGCGAAGGCGGGGGACGCTGGCGGGCCGGGGTCGCCTCGGCCGGCGGCGGGGTCGTCTCGGCCGGCGGCGGGGTCGTCTCGGCCGGCGGCGGAGCTTATGCCGGAGGCCGAGCCGTTGTTCGAGCGGCTGCGCTCCTGGCGGGCGGCGGTCGCCAAGGAGCAGGGCATGCCGGCGTACGTGATCTTCCACGACGCGACCCTGCGGCAGATCGCGGCGTCCCCGCCGGCGACACTGGCCGAGCTGGCCCTGGTGAACGGCGTCGGCGAGACCAAGCTGGCCCGCTACGGCGAGCAGATCCTCGAGGTCCTCAGCGGAAGCCCTGCCGATTCCGGCCTGCCAACTCAATGAATGTGGCGCTCTACTGAGCCTATCGCGTAGAACGCCACTTTCATTGAATTCCGGATTCTGGCAAATGTTACATATTGGACTGGTAGACGGGGATTTCCTGCTGGGCCATGGGGGGACGCTCGAGGAGTTCGCTGAGGTGCTCGTCCAGGCGCAGCCCGTCCGGGGTGGCGACCGCGTGCAGGTAGGTCTCCGGACCCGGCAGGTCCCAGAGGCCGGGCGCCCGGGGCGCGGGCACCACGTTTACCCGGCGGGCCAGCGCGCGCAGGACGGCCGAGCTCATCTTGGTCAGATCCCACAGCGACTGGTGGCGGTTCTGCCGCGAGCCGAGGTCCACCTGGGCCATCGCGGGCAGGCCGACATCGCCGAGCACGTCGATCAGGATGGCGATCTCCACCCCGTACCCGGTCAGGAACGGGGTGCGCATGAGCAGGTCCCGGAAGGCGGCGAATTCGCCGGCCAGCGGCTGCACGAACCCGGTGAGTTCGGGATAGAAGAAGTTCAGCAGGGGCTTGGCCATCAGTTCGGTGACCCGGCCGCCGCCATCGGCGACGGATGGCCCGGTGCTGGATGGCCCGGTGCGGGAAGGCCCGGTGCTGGAGAGCCCGGTGCTGGAGAGCCCGGTGCTGGAGAGCCCGGTGCTGGAAGGCCCAGTGCTGGTGAACGGGCGCCGGTAGGCCGCCTTGCTGAACTGGACGCCCGGCACCGCCAGCAGCGGGCCGAGCGTGCCGTAGACGAAGTGCTCGCCGAAATCACGCGTGTCGGCGTCGGCGAACATGACGATATCGCCACGGGCCACCGACAAGGCGCGCCACATCGCGTCGCCCTTGCCCTGGGCGGGCCCGTATCCGGGCAGCAGTTCGTTTTCCGAGTAGACCTCGGCGCCGCGGGCCCGGGCGATATCCGCGGTGCCGTCCGCGGAATCCGCGTCGATCACGAGTACCTGATCGACCAGCCCGCTGCGCTCGTTCATCCTGGCCACCGTGTCCAGGATCGGGCCGATGGTGCCCGCCACCTCGCGGGCCGGCAGGATCAGCGTGATGGCCGGACGGGTTCCCCCGGAACTGGCCAGGCCGCTGAAATCCCGGTGGTGAAAAGACCTCTCCTCGAACCAATCCCAAACGGTCATTTGCATATGCGACCTTCGTTTCGGACTGCGCATTTACTAAGTAGGCAGGTGAAATCCCGTCGTGATCCCCGTAAGTGCCGTATCCCCGTAAGTGCCGTGCCGCCGCGCCTTCGCCGTTAGTCACAGCGGATGCAATACGGTAGCCCCGCATTATTGATGTCATGTGACGGCGTGTTGCGTCCGGGTTAAACCGCTCACGGGGAGCAAGCGAGCCCGTTCCGGGACTCACGGCTTACGGGCGACCACCACGCAGTAGTACGCCTCGGCGGCATTGGCCGGTACCGGCTCGCCCGGATCGGGCCGCCATTCCGGCGGCCATACCAGGCCCGGCTCGACCAGTTCCAGTCCCGCCACCAGCCTCCTGACCTCGGCGCGACTGCGGACGTGCGCCTGCTCGGTCGCCTCGTCGAAGACCCGCTCCACGTCATTGACCTCGGGCACGGTATCCGGCGTGGCATGCGATATCGCCACGTGGCTATCCGCCGGGAACGGCGCGAGCAGCCGGGCGATCAGGCCCGCCGGGTCATCGTCGTCGGGCACGAAATGCAGGATCGACAGGAACAGCAGCCCGGCCGGCTCGCCGAAATCGATCAGTCCTCGCAGTACAGGATCGGCCAGGATCTCCTCGGGTTCCAGCAGGTCCCCTCCGATGATCGCGGTATCCGGGACCCCGTGCAGCATGTTCCTCGCATGCGCCAGGACCACCGGGTCGTGGTCGACATAGACCACTCGCGCCTGCGGGCAGGCCGCCAGCGCCACCTCATGGGTATTGCCCGCCGTCGGCAGGCCCGCGCCGACATCGATGATCTGCCGGATTCCCGCCTCGCCCACCAGGTAGCGGACCACCCTCCGCAAGAACGCCCGGTTCCACTGGACGGCCAGCCGCACGTTCGGCAGTTGCGTGATCATCGCCTCGCCCACCGCCCGGTCGGCCGGGTAATTATCCTTTCCGCCGAGCAGGTAGTCATAGACCCGCGCCGCGCTGGGAATGTCGGGCCGGAACGTCTGCCGCCAGTCACCGTCGTACGTCACCAGCCCGCGCTCCTCCCACCCCGGGGAAATGGTATCCCAGATTGCGAATCACAGATCGGCAAAGCGGCCTTCGCTGTGCAATTGCATGAGCCGCTCGCGGTGCGACGGGGAACTTTGGGTTACTCGGCGAAGGCGGCTAAGGGACACGCAGGTTAATGGCGAGAGGCAACTGGGGAAACCGCGGGATACTCGGCGGGGGCAACCGGAGGGAACCGCGGGATACTCGCCGGGTGGACGACTGGGCAGGGCGGATCGCCGCCTCCGACAGCTACCACCTATCTCTCGCGTCACTCACTCACCTCGTCGAGCCGCATTGGCCGACGCGATGTTACAACATTACGGATATAGCCGTATCGATGTTACACCGTACCGGATAGAAACGAGCCAGCAGGTTCCTTCTGCGCGGGCTTCCCGGGTGCTGTGCGGCGTGAGGCGGGCGACCTTGCCGCGGCTCGCGGCCGGGTCCGGTTCCTCGACCGCGAGGTTACCCCGGATCAGGATGCCCATCGTCCAGGCGACGGCTTCCTTGGAGGTGCCGGTCAGCGGCGGGATGTCGCGCAGCCGCGTTGCGTCTGCGCCCAGGACGCGCAGCACGTTGGCGCCGATCGCGAGAGACGGTGCTGTTTCGCGCTCGTACTCGAGAGCGAACGACAGCAGTACCCGGGCCAGCAGCGCCGACAGCGGCAGGCCGCCCGGATCGCGCCGTTCCCGGGGCGGGAGCGCGGGATCCGGTCCCCGGCTGAGCAGGGCATGGCCGAGGATCGGCAGGCAGTCGGGCAGCCCCGGGTCAAGCCTGCTGACCATGGTGCTGAGTGAATCTCGCAGCCGGGCGACCTGGCCCGCGCCGAAGCGGTCCTGCCAGCGCTGCTCGATGAGGCCGGGCAGCGGCAGCCGCACCTGGCGCGCCCGCAGGCCCCGGGCGGTGGCGCGCAGCACCGCGCCCGGGCTCGGACGGCTCCTGTGGATCTTCCTGGCGGTCCCGTCGATGGTGATGTAGCCCCAGCGCCGCATGCCATCCAGGTTGGTTCCGGTACGGGCCAGGGCTTCGAGTTCGCCGACGGTAATGGGCTCGTCGGTGACGTACCGCATGCAGTTCTCCCACATAACCAGCGACACCAGGCAGCTCGTCTGGTCGCCGTGGCCGGACGGCCCGTAGTTGGTCGTGTGGTGCGGGAGGCGATGCTCGGCTTCGTTGTCGAACTCGATCGTGAACGCGACGAGCGCCTGGGACAGCAGGGCCGACAGGGAGAAGGTGCCCTGCTGGGACGGCTGGGGCGTGGCCGACCCGGGCGGCGTGGGATGCTGGGACCGGGCGGGGTGCTGGGACCGGGCGGGCGTCCTGGGGGCGGCGCTGGCGGTGAGGAGGCCGGCCGAGCGGAGGCGCTCGCGCTTGGCGGTCGTCTCCTCGCGGCCGGCCATGATCCGCCACCCGGTCCGCGCCAGCAGAGCCTCGGCCTGGTCGGCGTCGAACACGGACCTGGTCGGCTCCCCCAGGGCAGCGACCGACGCCTGGAAGCCGGCCCGGGCGCCGTCGTCGTGCGCCCGGGACAGGGACACGCTGATGGCCAGGCGGCTGCCGGGCCCGGCCACCTGGCGGAACTGCTCGAGGACGGCCTCGAGCACCGCGGGCTCCAGGTAGACAGCGACCCCTTCGAGCAGGAACAGGCTGGGCACGCCCGCCTCGAGCCTGGCGGCGCGCAGCCGATCCGCCACCGGGTCCCGGGTGAAGTCAGCCTCGATGAACCGCACATGGGGCGCGGCGATGCCGAGCCGTTCCAGCCTTTCCAGCTTGTCCTGCTGGGTCGCGGGATGGTCCACCTCGAACCAGCGGACGCCCGGCTTGGCGTACCGGAACGCGCGGCCGTCGTAGCCGGCTGCGCCGACCACGACCTGCCGCACGCCGCGGTCGATGGCACCGACGACGGTCCGGTCGAAGAACGAGGTACGCGCGGCGAGGTAGTCGTGCATCCGGTTCGCCGGGGCCGCCTGACCGGCCGCGACGTCGGCGGCCAGGCGACGTTCGGCGCGTCCAGGCCCAGCTGCCAGGTCGCCGCACGAGCCTGCATCACCAGCTCCTTGACGGGTCGGACGACGTGAATCTGCCAGCGCTTATCCCGGAAGTACCGTTTAATCTCGCCGTTAATATATGAGTGGGCATAGGTGGCCAGGGAGCAGCCGACGGCCGGATCGAAGTCGCCGGCCGGTCTGTCCTGACCGGGACGCTTGCGCGCTGTCGAAGACCGTTTGCCTGCAGAAGTAGCCTGGCACTGCGGTCTCGGCGATGAACCTTCGGCGTGCCTGCCGCAGTCGCGGTCGCCGACGGCTAGTCGCCGAAAGGCGGGTTCGGCAATGACGGAGGGTTATGTTCCTGACTGTGCAACCGCTGGCCGACGCCTCATCGTGGGCGCGCGGCGTCTCTTCGTGGGCGCGCGGCAGCGGCCTCGAGATCGTGCTGATCGTGATCGGGACGATCCTGCTGACGCGACTGGCGACCTGGCTGGGCGGGAGGATCACGGGCCGGATTGACACAAATGCCCGGGAGGCGGACGCACTGGTCCGCTCGGAAGCCTCAAAGCACCGGCACGCACTGGCGCAGGTGATCACCTGGGCCACCCTGGCGATCATTTACTGCGTAGCCGCGGTGGCGATCGCAGAACGCTTGGGCATCCCGCTGACGAGTCTGGTCGCCCCTGCCGCCGTGGCGGGGGTCGCGCTCGGGTTCGGCGCGCAGCGCATCGTCCAGGACATCCTGGCCGGTTTCTTCATCATCACGGAGCGCCAGTATGGCTTCGGGGACCTCATCCGCCTTTCGGTACCGAGCCTGCCCGACCCGGCGATCGGGACCGTCGAGGACGTCACGTTGCGGGTGACCACCATGCGGACCATCGACGGCGAGGTGGTCATTACCCCTAACGGCCAGATCACCCAGGTGACCAATCTGTCGCGCGACTGGGCGCGTGCCATCGTGGACGTGCCCGTGCCCGCTGGCTCGGACGTCAACCGGGTGAGCGACCTGCTGCGGCTGATCGGGGAAGAGGCGTACAAGGAGCCGGACCTGCGCCGGCTGATGCTGGATCCCCCGGCCGTCATGGGCGTGCAGAGCATCGACATGGACCACTTCCAGATCCGCCTGGTGACCAGGACCTTGCCCGGCAGGCAGTTCGACGTGGGTCGGATCCTGCGCGCCCGGATCGCGGCCGGGCTCCGGGACGAGGGCATCCACTTGCCGGCCAACCTCGATACCGCCGAGCCGAGCAGGGCCGACTGATGCGACGAGTACGAACCTCAACCTGGATCTTGACGGCGGTCTTCCTGGTCGCCCTGGTCACCTACGTGCTCGTCAAGCCTCCGTCGCCGGCAACCGCCGGCAATCCCTCCACGACGGGGCAGTCCTCAACCTCGTCCGGGCCGGCCCGGACGACGTCACCGCCAACCACCACGCCGACAAATTCGGTGTCCCCGACCGCCACGCCACATCCGGCCCGCTCAGGGACGGCCACGCCCTCCGCGGCGGCGACGTCCTCCGCGGCAGCGACGTCATCCGTGGGAGCGACGCCATCCGCGACAGCGACGCCAACTCCCTCAGCCACCGGTTCGCCGCTACCTTAGGCGGGCCGCCGACCGGGTGGACCAGTGATCGGTGCGGGCTGTCGAGGGTGTCCAGT
>Ga0335069_10009189_pt1 | contig 14096 bp, 13 predicted proteins | sample Lox_Sample_11_FD_206714 | JGI IMG/M metagenome (GOLD analysis project Ga0335069, IMG submission 206714) | Soil microbial communities from Loxahatchee National Wildlife Refuge, Florida, United States - Lox_Sample_1.1 | ecosystem: Environmental > Terrestrial > Soil > Wetlands | place: USA... | reverse complement strand
CTCACATCCAACCCGCCCCGTCTCCCAAAATCCGCCAATCAAACCCGCTTTCCCGCGAACTGTGACAAATCCGACTCACAAAACGGCCAGAGCTTGGCAGTTACGAAGGGACGAAGGGACAGTTTTTGGCGCCCAAGTCTCTGAAACGTCCCGTTCGGCGCCAAAAGTGACGCCCAGCTTCAGAGCGGTCGGGGCGCGGCAGCCGCCGCGTCGCTGTCCATTGGCGGCTTCGCCCAATTGCCCCGGTTTCCCCAAGATCGGGCGACGTTCTGACGCTGGCGTTGGAAACGTCGGTCAGCGCCAAGGCTCTATAAAACAGGAGATCGCTCATGTGTCGGTCGCGACTCTTCTGCAGAAGCCTCGTCGTGCCTGTCGAGCAGATAACTCCCTTCCATGCGCGCCAATCCGACGAGCCGCGGAGTGACGCGGCAATCCAGCGGCGTTGAGCGCCCTACCCAACGTCGCGGTAGCGCCGGCACAATCCGGCGTCCTCGACGGCGATGCCAAGGACTTCCGCTTCCGCCAGTTGAAGCGCTCCATTGCATGCCTCCCTCTGTCGCGGGCCCCCGACCCGGTAGACGCAACCTGCCGAAAGCGGTTGGCCGGCGGCGCCTTGGCGCCATAGGATAAGGGACGGCCCCCGAAAGGGCGACATTTGGGGAGTTTGTCGATGCGCGTTTCCGTTGCCCGCCTTGCGGCCGCCGCCGCCCTTCTGCAGTTCGTCTTCGCAGCCCCCGCCCCCGCCAACGCGGAAAGCGTGATGGCAGCCTGCGCGCGCGACTGGAAAGAGGCCCAGAGCGCGGGCGCGACCGGTGGAGCGACCTGGCCCCAATATCTCGCCCATTGCAAGACTCAGCGGTCAGCGACCGCGACTCCGGCTCCTGCTCCGGCCGCCCCGTCGCAACAATCAGGGTCGCTCTTTCCGTGGCTAACGCCCTCGCCGTCCACCTCGTCTCCCGCTCCGCCGCCGCCACCCGCCCCCGCGGCCTCGCAGCAGTCGGGCTCGCTCTTTCCCTGGCTTAATAAGCCTTCCCAGTCGGCGCCCGCGCCGGTGGGCACCGGCCAGTTCTCGACGGAAGCGGAAGCGCGCTACCGCTGCCCGAGCGACGCGGTCGTCTGGATCAACACGGATTCCAAAGTCTATCACTATCAGGGCTCGCGCTATTACGCGCACACCAAGCAGGGCGCCTATATGTGTGAAGCGGACGCGAAGGCTTCCGGCGCCCGCGCTTCGCGCTGGCGGCAAACCGGCAAGAATCCGGGCTGAAGCCGCAATGGCCGCCTGCATGTCCATGGAAGCGACCGAGATGCTGCTTGACCTCAAAGGGCTCAATTGCCCCCTTCCCGCGCTCCGCACGGCCAGGGCGCTGCGCAGAATGCCGCCCGGAGCGATGCTCGTCGTCGAATGCACCGACCCGATGGCGGCGATCGACGTGCCGCATTGCGCTTTCGAGAACGGCTCGACGCTTGAGGGGCGCAGTTCGGAGGAGGGCGTCCTGACCTTCCGCATCCGACGGGGGGCGCCATGAAGGCCGAACCGGTCAGCCGGCTCGCGGCCATCGTGTTCGACCCGAACGAGCCGGCCGACGTCGCCCTCGCCGCCTTCGTCGATGAGGCGCGGCGCGCGGGGGGGCGCATCGCCGGTCTTGTTCAGGAAGGCTCGGACGACGAACCCTGCGCGCTCCACGACGTCCGCATCCGCGACCTCGCGACGGGCCAGACGCTGCCGATCATGCAGAACCTCGGCGCGGAGGCGACGGGGTGCCGGGTCGACCCCGCCGCCATTGCGGTTGCGGCGCGCATGCTCGATCGCGCCCGCGAGACCGCGCCGGACCTTCTGGTCGTAAACCGCTTCGGCCGGCTCGAGTCGGAGGGCGGCGGGATGCTGGCCGAGATCGGGCAGGCATTCGCAGACGGGCTCGCCACGCTGATCTGCGTTCCGAGGCGCTACGTTTCGAACTGGGATGGCTTCGCCGCCGGCCTCGACGCGAAGCTGCCGCCTTCCGCGGAGGCGATCGCAAGCTGGTGGGCTTCCGTCGCCGAGGCGCGCTCAGAAGCCGCCTGAGGCGAGAAGGGTCTCGGCGAGGCCGAGATCTTCCGGCGTGTTCACGTTGAAGAACGGATCGATCGGGCGCGTCGGCCATTCGACCGTCGCTACGCGGTAGCGGCCGGCGAACCTCTCCACCTTTCGCGTCCCCCCAGCGAGCGCCCGCTTCAGGTCGGGCCCCAGCGCAACTGGCCAAAGCGCCGCGACGTGATGAGTGCGCCCGCCGGACGAAGCCACGGCGATGTCCGCACCCTCTGCGATGGTCCCCATGAGCCGCGCGACGAAGTCGGCCGGCGCGAAAGGCATGTCCGACGCGAGGCTTGCGACATGGGTCAGCCTGGGAGCGAAAGCGGCGAAATAGTCGAGGCCCGCCAGCAGCCCCGCGAGAGGCCCCGCGTAATCGGGCGGATCGTCGGCGACGACGGGAAGCCCGAACGCGGAGAAGCGGGCCGGATCCCCGTTCGCGTTGAGAACGAGCGCGGCGCATTGCGACGCCAGCCGCTCGGCTCCATAAGCCAGCATCGGCCGTCCAGCGAGCGGAAGCAGCGCCTTGTCTTGCCCACCCATGCGGCGGGCGAGACCACCAGCCAGGATCAATCCTCCAATTAGAGGTTCATGCGGGGTTATGTTTCTACTCCCGTCATCCGGCAATTTCGGTGCGAGAAATTTATTATGCCGCTACATATGTGTAAATAAAAACTCTCCTGGGATCGGACTGCTCTTGCGGATGACGAAGCGACGTAGCAATAATTCCAAGGGGGAGGCGATTTAAAAACCATCGCGATAGAGGAAAAATCCGTAAAGGCGCGCAGTAGTGCAGACTGCAACTCGCAAGGTGCAGGAGCAATCCGCGCGTCATTAACGTTGTATGTAGGTCGATACGATCTGGAGCATTTTTATGGTGCGAGGGACAATACGCCAGAATTCGGCGGTGCGTGAATCTGGATCCATCTCTCTGACAAATACGCCACTGCTGATGTATGGCGTGATCTTCTTCAGCGCCGGAATTGCGGCCTATCTCTTCGGCGTATCCCTTATCGTTCCGAGGCTGCTGTTCGGCATGAACGGCGAACTCCGGGACGCGAGCGAAAAGATCGTCTGGTATAGCGGGATCCCGGTGACCTTCGGCCTCGGGCTCGTCCTGATCGACCTGCTGGTCCTGCTCACGCACAAGCGTCGGGACGAGCCTGTGCGACACGATCCAATCGCCGACAACGGCGTAACCGTCGCGCTGACCGCCTACAATGACGAGGTAAGCATCCGCGAAGCCGTCGCGGACTTTCGAAGCTCGCCTTTCGTTCGATCCATCATTGTCGTCAGCAATAACAGCACCGACAATACGATGGCGGCGGCCGTTCAGGCTGGGGCCACCACTTTCAACGAAACAAACCAGGGATATGGCCGCTGCGTGTACCGGTGCCTCAAGGAGGCGCTTGCACTCGACGACACCCGCCTGATCGTCCTGTGCGAAGGGGACATGACCTTTCGCGCCGCGGATATAGAAAAACTCCTCGCCTATGCGCCACACGCGGATATCGTGAACGGAACCCGCACCGTGGAGCGGTTGCGCGCCCATACGACCCAGCTCACCACCTTCATGTTCTATGGCAACCTGTTCGTCGGGAAGCTTCTCGAAGCCAAGCATCTCGGCAGGGCGACTCTCACTGACGTTGGGACCACGTACAAACTCTGCCGGCCGGAAGCGCTCGCGCGTCTCCTACCGCATGTCAATCCCGCCGTGAATCTGGAATTCAATCCCCATTTGCTCGACCGCGCGCTCGCGTTGGGATTGTCGGTCGTCGAATGCCCGGTAACGTTCCATCCCCGGATTGGAAACAGCAAGGGAGGGAACCTCAACAATCGGCGCGCCTTGCGTGTCGGGTTGAAAATGATCGTCGGAATCGTAGTTGACTGGCGGCTGATAGCGAAGTGGGCCTGACCTCCAATGCAAGGCCCTTCCATGCCCCGGAAGCCGCGCCGCATTGCCGCGCCGCGCCCGCGGGGGAAAGGCTTGATCGGGACCTGCCCAGCGTCTGCAATCGCGCCGCCGATAGGGGCAGGCGCCTGATGACCCGCGCTGACGCCAATCTCGCAGGAGAGCGCGCCTCGCCTCTCTCCTTCCGCGGTTTCGCTCGCGTTTTTGACTTTGCGGAGCGCGAGCGCAATCCCGCGCTCCTGGTCGTTTCGGCCGCGATCGTCGGCCTCGCCTACGTCCTCGTAACCTTCGACGTCGGGTTTCTGCTCGGGACCGGCTCCTTCTGGAACAATCCCCGCGGGCCGTGGCTGCTGGAGCCGACAGACACCACGCCCAACGTCGACGCGCTTGGCTACCTGGTCGGTTACCGCGCCTTTCTCAATGCGCCCTGGCGGATGCCGATCTTCCTCGCGCCGGATCTCGGCCCACCGCCGGGAACCAGCATCATTTTCGTCGATGCGATGCCGATCGCGTCGCTGATCGGAAAGATCTTCAGCGAGCTGACCGGGTCAATGGCTCCGCCCTTCGGCGTCTTTACCGGCGTCTGCTTCGTTCTCTCCGCGGTCATGGCGACTTTTGTCATGATCGAACTCGGGCAGCGCTCGCTCCTCGCCGCGGTCGGCGCGAGCCTCTTCGCGCTGAGCCTTCCCGCGCTGCTCCATCGGTTCGGTCATTTTCCTCTCTATCCGCAATTCCTGATTATCGGCGGGCTCTGGCTCTATCTTCTGGACCTGCGGCCCTCCCGCTGGTGGGCGGTCGGGCTGCGGTGGGGCGGCTGGCTGGGACTGGCTCTGCTCACCAACATCTACCTGACCGCAATGGTCGGGGCCTTTTACGCAGCGAGTCTAGCCCGGCGAATCCTGACGCGCGGCGCCTCGCGGCGACCGGCGTTGTTTGAAGCAGCGCTGGTCGTCCTCCTCGTCGTCGCGGTCATGGCGATCGCGGGGCACTTCGCTCGCGGAGGCGCAAGTGGCGTCCCCTTTGGCTTCGGCTTCGGTCATTTCTCTATGAATCTCGTCAGCCCGATCTGGCCGCAGCGCAGCGGGCTCTTTCCTCCGCTCTGGCCTATCCTCGACGCGACGGGGGGGCAATATGAGGGCTTTAACTACCTCGGCTTTGGCGCGCTTCTCATGATCGTCTTGGCAATCATCGCCGAGCCGAAGGCCCTTCTCGAGAGTGTCTTGGCGCATCGCTGGCTCGTTCTCGTCCTAGCGGCGCTGACGCTGTTCGCCATATCCAACATCGTCTCCGCGGGCGACTGGCTGCTCTTCAAGATTCCCATCGGCGAGGTGTTGTACAAGCTGGCGGGAATCTTTCGTTCGTCGGGCCGGATGTTCTGGCCTGTCGCCTATGTCGCCATCCTCTTAAGCCTCGTCGTCGTGCTCAGGTTCGCGCCTCCGGTATGGCGCACCCTGCTGGTGACGGCGCTCTGTGTCCTGCAGCTGATTGACACGGAGCCGCTCCGTTCACGAACGCTGACGCTGTCGCGGTTGGACACGCCGCCCTATCTCAACAGAGATGAATGGGTCGCGCGGGCTCGTAAGACTTCTTCCGTTTACCTCTTTCCCACGTACTTGTGCCTCGACGATTCGGATCCGCAAGCGGTCACGCCGGCGCTGAACCTCGAACTGCAATACGCTGCAATGATTGCCGGGCGGCCGGTCAATAGCGTTTATAATCCGCGATTGGCGACCGACTGCGCGAAGGAGGCGCGGCAGGCGCGCGAGGGCCCCTGGCGCGAAGACGCCCTCTATGTGTTCATGCATGAAGGCAAGGCGGACAACGATAATTTTGCGCCTCCGACTTTGTCCTGTACTGCGTTTGCGTACGGCACATGGTGCATGGGGCCAAGGCGGCCCTGATCGCCACCGAGTGACCGACGGAAGCCAAGACGGGACGCGCGTGAGAATTTGCTCAACCCTTCGCCCGAACCCATGACGACCTCCTGGGTCTTTCTGTGGACCGCCATCCTGGTTAGCATTGTCGGTCAGGCGCTTCTGAAGGCCGGGGCGATCAGGCCGTCGTCCGCCGATTTCCTGAGCCAGTTTCTGAACCCTCTGACGATCGCCGGACTAGGGATGTATGTGGGGAGCTCCATTCTCTATATCCTCGCGCTGCGGCGAATCCCCATGTCCGTCGCCCTGCCCTGCACGGCCATCTCCTATGTCGGCGCGGCATTGATCGGGCATTTTCTCTATAGCGAGCCGATCACGACCGCCCATATCGCGGCGCTGGCCATTATCGGCTGCGGCGTCGCGCTTCTCGCGGTCGCGGCTCGCTGACCCTGAAGGGGTCTGGACAGCCGGCTTGCGATATCGGACGCATGGCGCTCATCGGATCTGAAGAGATGGATCGTGACATGCAGGGCCCGTTCGCTCGCCTCAGTGATGAGATCGTCGCGCAGACGCCGCTGCGCGCCGCGATCACTGCTGCCTATCGGCGCCCCGAGCCGGAGTGCGTCTCAGCGCTGATCGACGCCGCGACCCTGAAGCCCGATCAGGCGAAGGCGGCGGAAAAAACCGCGCGCCAACTCGTGGAGCGCCTGCGAGGCAAGACCCGGGCGAGCGGCGTCGAAGGGCTCATCCACGAATATTCGCTCTCCAGCCAGGAGGGCGTGGCGCTCATGTGCCTCGCCGAAGCGCTCCTGCGCATTCCGGACGCCGCGACGCGCGACTCGCTGATACGCGACAAGCTCTCGCCCGGTGACTGGCGCGCGCATGTCGGCCACAGCCCTTCGCTCTTCGTGAACGCCGCGACCTGGGGGCTCGTGCTGACCGGTCGCCTCGTCGCGACCAACAGCGAGCAGTCGCTCAGCGCCGCGTTGACGCGACTCATCGCCCGCAGCGGTGAGCCGATCATCCGCAAAGGCGTTGATGTCGCGATGCGCCTCATGGGCGAGCAGTTCGTCACCGGACGCACCATCGACGAGGCCCTGAACGCCAGTCGCGAACGCGAAGCGCGCGGCTTTGCGTTTTCCTACGACATGCTGGGCGAGGCCGCGACGACCGCCGAAGACGCCGCCCGCTACTTTGCCGAGTACGAGCGCGCCGTTCACGCGATCGGACGCGCCTCCCGCGGGCGCGGCATCTATGAAGGGCCAGGAATCTCGATCAAGCTCTCGGCGCTGCACCCGCGCTATCAGCGCATAAAGCGCACGCGTGTGATGCGCGAGCTACTGCCGAGCATCAAAAGCCTTGCCATGCTGGCGAAATCCCACGACATCGGCCTCAATATCGACGCGGAGGAAGCGGACCGACTCGACCTCTCGCTCGATCTTCTGGAAGCGCTCTGCCTCGATCCGGATCTCGCCGGCTGGAACGGGCTCGGATTCGTCATCCAGGCCTATGGCAAGCGGTGTCCCTTCGTGATCGATTTTCTGATCGATCTCGCGCGCCGCGCGCAGAGGCGGTTGATGGTGCGGCTGGTCAAGGGCGCCTATTGGGATTCGGAGATCAAGCGCGCGCAGCTCGACGGCCTCGAAGGGTTTCCGGTCTTTACGCGAAAGATCCACACGGATGTCAGCTATCTCGCCTGCGCGCGAAAACTGCTCTCGGCGCCGGACGCGGTCTTTCCGCAATTCGCGACCCACAATGCGCAGACCCTCGCTTCGATCGTGGCGATGGCGGGGCCGAATTTTTATCGCGGGCAGTACGAGTTCCAGTGTCTCCACGGCATGGGCGAGCCGCTCTACGAAGAGGTCGTCGGCCGCCACAAGCTTGATCGGCCCTGCCGCGTCTATGCGCCGGTCGGCTCGCATGAGACGCTGCTAGCCTATCTCGTCCGGCGCCTGCTCGAGAATGGCGCGAACACCTCCTTCGTCAACCGCATTGCCGACCGCAGTGTACCCATCGAAGAACTGATCGCCGATCCGGCCTCGCTCGCGCAAAAAATCGAGCCGCTAGGCGCCCCGCACGACAGAATCGCCCTGCCGCGCGATCTTTATGGCCCGCAGCGGCAGAATTCGCTTGGGGTGGATTTCTCCAACGAAGACCGGCTCGCACAGCTTGCCGAGGGGGCCGCCAAGAGCGCCGGGAAGGCGTGGCGCGCCTTTCCGCCGGGCGTATCCCCCGACGAGCCGGGCGACCCGGTCACGAATCCGGCCAACCGCAACGACATCGTTGGTCATGTCCGCCATGCGCGCCCGGAGGAGGTCACGGCGGCGATCGCCGCCGCCGCGGCCGCGGAGCCCGGCTGGGCCGCGACGCCGCCCAACGCGCGCGCCGCGATCCTGCGCCGCGCAGCCGACCTTTACGAAGCGGCGAACGACCAGCTCGTCGGCCTCATCGTGCGCGAGGCGGGAAAGTCCTACGCCAATGCGGTCGCGGAAGTGCGCGAGGCGGCCGACTTTCTGCGATACTACGGGAGCGAGGCGGCGCGCACGTCGCCGGGCTCGCCGGCGGCTCTTGGCGTGGTCGCCTGCATCAGCCCCTGGAACTTTCCGCTCGCAATCTTCACCGGGCAGATTGCCGCTTCGCTCGCCGCCGGCAACGCCGTCGTCGCCAAGGCCGCGGAAGAAACCCCGCTCATCGCCGCGGAAGGCGCGCGCCTTCTGCACGAGGCCGGCGTTCCGCCCGATGCGCTGGTCGTTCTTCCCGGCGCGAGCGAGGTGGGCGCGGCGATCATCGCAGACAAGCGCATCCAGGGTGTCGTCTTCACGGGCTCGACGCCGGTCGCCCGTCTCATCGAGCGGCAGCTTGCGGGCCGCCTCACGCGCACAGGCGCGCCGCTCCCATTGATCGCCGAGACGGGGGGGCTCAACGCGATGATCGTCGATTCCTCCGCGCTCGCCGAGCAGGTCGTCGGCGACGTCATCGCTTCAGCCTTCGATTCCGCCGGCCAGCGCTGCTCTGCCCTGCGCATCCTCTGCCTGCAGGACGACGTCGCCGACCGCACGCTCGCCATGCTTAAAGGCGCAATGGCCGAACTGGAAGTCGGCGACACGCGGAAACTCTCCGCCGACGTCGGCCCTGTCATCACGAAGGAAGCCCGCGACTCGATTCAGGGCCACGTCGAGGCGATGCGCTCGCGTGGCCATGGCGTGACGCAGGCGGCGCTTCCCGCCGGGACGGAGCAAGGGACTTTCGTCATGCCGGCGCTGATCGAAATCGGCAAGGTCGCGGACGTCGGGCGCGAAGTTTTTGGTCCCGTGCTGCATGTGCTGCGCTACAGGCGCGAGGACCTCGACAGGCTCGTCGACTCGATCAACGCGTCCGGCTACGGCCTCACCTTTGGGCTCCATACGCGCATCGACGAGACAATTGCACGCGTCACGGAACGGATCGAGGCGGGCAATATCTACGTCAACCGCAATATCATCGGCGCGACCGTCGGCGTGCAGCCTTTCGGCGGCTCGCGCCTCTCCGGCACGGGGCCGAAGGCCGGCGGCCCGCTCTATCTGTCGCGGCTCGTCTGCGAGCCGCCGGCGGGGGCGCTGGACGGGCTCGAAGGCGCGGCCGCCGCGCATGAGGCTCTGCGCCTCTATATCCGCTGGCTGGAAGGCGCGGGCCGCGCCGCAGAGGCGGAGCGCTGCATCGCCTTCATGGCGCGCTCGCCGCTCGGCGCACGGATCGAGCTTCCCGGGCCGGTCGGCGAGCGCAACGTCTATGCGCTTAAGCGCCGAGGCCGCATCGCGGCGGTCGCGACGACGGAGAGCGGCCTTCTGATCCAGATCGGCGCGATCCTCGCCACGGGCAACGATGCGGTGGTGAGCCCGCACGAATCGGTGGAGCTGAAACGCCTGCCGGTCGAGTTCTCGCACCGGGTCGTCATGGCGCTCTATCCGCTGGAAGCCGAGGCGCTGGCCGGCGCGCTGTTCGAGGGCGAGAAAGAGGGGCTCGCCGACACGATGCGCAGCCTCGCCGCCCGCCGTGGCCCGATCGTCCGCCTCCAGGCGCTCACCCCGGCGCGGCTCGCCGCCGGCGAGGACTACCATCTCGCCGACCTCGTCGAAGAAAGCGCCGTCGCCACCAACATCGCGGCGGCAGGCGGCAACGCGAGCCTCATGACGATCGGGTAGGCCATTCATTCCCCGCAGGGCGAGGCGTTTCGATGAGCACGGTGGCGGAGCGCTTCCGAAACGCGGACTCGGCGGGCGGTGTTGCGAGCTTTGTCGTGCTGAAGCTCAAACCCTGCTGCAGTAGGCTGCAAGGGGTGCATCAGCTTTCGCGCTCCGTCTCGGCGGTGTCGATTGCCTTGCGTAAGAGTTCGTGTGCTTGGGTGACCCGTTTTTGAGCTTGTGTGAGCGCGATCGACGTACGCCACAACTCGGAGACACTGGTGTCCCAGGCGTGAAGAGCGGCGTCGAGCTGCGTCTGAGCAAGCTCGAGCTCAACCTTGGCCATTTCGACCATTGACGGAGACATGCGAACTCTCTCAGGAGCGAGCGCCTGGAAAAGCTCATGCGCGCCCGGCATCCAAAGGCTTTCAGCAGGCCGGTTGTCTTCCGGCCTGCCTACGGCTCGAGACGCGATCTCAGGCGATCGCGACTTTCTGAGGTTGACGAAGCGTGGCTTCGTGCGCTGCGACGAATTTCGGCCGGCAGGGGATTCCGAATCCGGCCGGAGCGGGCGGCGGATCGTCGTCATTGTCGTTCGCGCCTCTTCGCGCGCCGCTCCGCCTCACCCATCGCGTCAACAGACCACGCCTTCGGGACGAAGGCGACCATAGTCTCGGCTCGTCGATGGGGTGTGAAGCTTGTTGGTCGAGGGAAACCAAGGCCCGCAAAATCGTATCGACCTCGACGACCGCGCCGCTGTCAAGCTGACGAAGCGTCGGCGCGTTCTCGACCGCCCGCGCATCCGAAATCCAGGACGCCAGCAGCGCCTTCTTTTCCGCCCGGCTCCGCTTCGGATCGCTCAGGACCTCATCGGGATGGGTGTAAGTCGTCACAACGCCGGGCGGCGGCTCAGTCGGACCTGTTTGTAACAAGCTGAATCTTTGGCTCATCTCCATTCTCCGCAATCGAGCCTCCCGGTCTCGCGAGACCGGGAGGCGGACCGCAGTGTCTAAGCGGGGCGGATCACGCGGCTTTCTTGCCGCTGACCTCGATCTGCTTCGGCGGATTGTCCGGTTTTGGCGCATATGTCTGCGGGCCCGAGCCGATTTGGATGCGCCGGGGCTTCAGCTCTTCCGGCACCTCGCGGACGAGATCGATCGTGAGCAGCCCATGCTCAAGGTTTGCCCCCACGACCTTCACATGGTCGGCGAGATTGAAACTTTGCTGGAAAGTCGAGGGAATGCCCCGATGAAGGGCCTTCGCGGCCGGTTGCTCGGCCTTCTGGCCGCTCACGAGCAAGGTGCTTCCGTGCTGGACCAGCTCGACCTCATTCGGGGCAAAGCCAGCGACCGTCATGACGATACGGTAGTTGTCCGCGTCCGTCTTCTCGATGTTGTAGGGCGGCCAGTCGGAGCGCACGCTCTTGTCGAGCAGGTCGAAGAGACGGTCGAAGCCGACCGTCGAGCGATAGTAGGGGGTGAAGTCGAAAGTTCGCATAGCCACATCCTCCGTGAAGCAACATGGGTATGATGGCCGGCGCTGCCGGCGCGTTTGCCGAGCCTTCAGGCCTCGACGCGCGATGATCTGGGTTGAGAAAAAAGCGGGTTCAAGACCCCGATCGAAAAATTTTTGTCCAACGAAATCCGCCCTTTGACCATGGGGGTGGTTTTCTGACCCGTTTGGCTCGGAGGGATTCTCGCCACGGCATCAGCGCCAAATTGCGGGAGGAGTGACCCCCGTTAGTGAATAAGCCGGCGGAACTATGGTATTACATATCCGGATAGTTCGGCCCGCCGCCGCCTTCGGGGGGAACCCAGGTGATGTTCTGCGCCGGGTCCTTCACGTCGCAGGTTCTGCAGTGAACGCAATTCTGCGCATTGATGACGAAGCGCGGGTCGCTTTTCTGCGCCTCGTTTGCATAGACCACTTCGTAGACGCCCGCTGGGCAATAGAGCCGAGCGGGTTCGCCGTAGCGCGGCAGGTTCTCGCGGATCGGGATCGTCGGATCCGTGAGCTTGAGGTGCGGCGGCTGGTTCTCTTCGTGGTTGGTGTTCGAGAGGAAGACCGACGAGGGCTTGTCGAAAGTCAGCTTCCCATCGGGCTTCGGATAGACGATCGGCTTCACTTCGGACAGCGGCTTCAGCGTCGCGTAGTCCGACTTGCCGTGCTTGAGCGTGCCGAACACCGAGACGCCAAAAAGCTGGTTCGTCCACATGTCGAAGCCGCCGAGGGGCACGCCGAGCCACAGACCCATCTTGCTCCACAGCGGCTTGACGTTGCGCACCTTCCTGAGGTCCCGGCCGATCTCGGAATTGCGCCAGCCGGCCTCATAGGCCGCAAGCTCGTCGCCGGAGCGGCCGTCCGCCAGCGCTGCATGCGCAGCCTCGGCCGCTTGCATCCCGGAGAGCATCGCGTTGTGCGAGCCCTTGATGCGGGCGAAATTGACGAAGCCGGCCGAGCAGCCGATCAGCGCGCCGCCCGGAAAGACGAGCTTTGGCGCCGACTGCCAGCCGCCTGAGGAGATCACGCGCGCACCGTAGGCGATGCGCTTTCCGCCTTCGAGCGTCTGGCGGATGACGTGGTGAGTCTTGTAGCGCTGAAACTCGTCGAATGGCGAGGTGGTCGGATTGGTGTAGTTGAGATGCACGACGAAGCCGACTGAAACCAGGCGCTCGTCATAGTGATAGAGGAAGCCGCCGCCCGTGGCGCCCGTCCCTGTAAGCGGCCAGCCAAACGAATGCTGAACGCGGCCGGGCACGAACTTCGCCGGGTCGATCTCCCAGATCTCTTTCAGGCCGATGCCGAATTTCTGCGGCTCGCAATTGGCTTCGAGGTTGAACTTTTTGAGAAGCTGCTTGGTGAGCGAGCCGCGGGCGCCCTCGGCGATCAGCGTGTATTTGCCGCGCAGCTCGATGCCGCGGGTGAAGTTGCCCGTCTGCTCCCCTTCGCGGCTGATCCCCATGTCGCCGGTGGCGACCCCGACCACTTCGCCCTTGTCGCCATAAAGCGCTTCAGTGGCGGCGAAGCCCGGATAGATTTCGACTCCGAGCGCCTCGGCCCGCGCGCCCATCCAGCGGGTCACGGCGCCGAGCGAACCGATGAAGTTGCCGTGATTGTTCATCAGGGGCGGCATCAAGATATTCGGGACGCGTATGTGGCCGGGCGAACCCAGCACGTAGAAATGGTCCTCGGTGACTTCCTGATTGAGCGGGCGCTCCGGGTCCTTGCGCCAGTCGGGGACCAGCCGGTCGAGGCCGATGGGATCGATGACGACGCCTGACAGGATATGCGCGCCGACCGTCGAGCCTTTCTCGACCACGACAACCGTGCGGTTCTCGTCGAGCTCTTTCAGCCGGATCGCGGCGGCGAGGCCTGCGGGTCCTGCGCCGACGATGACGACGTCATATTCCATAGCCTCGCGGGCGGGTAGTTCTGTCATGGCGGACGCTGCGCCTCTTCAAAATGCCTGACTTGCGGGCCTTGCCCGCGTTTCCCGGAACTCTCTGACACAGCCTTTGGAGGAAGCGCAACCAACGGAAAAATTGAGCTTTCGCCGCGCCGCAAACATGTCAGCGCGCGCGCGTGACTAGACGGCCGCCGCCTTCGCCCGCTCGCGAAACGACGCGAACTCCGCCGTGTCGGCGTAGGCTTTCTGCGCGCCGCGCCGGGTCACCGATTCTGCTGCGTAGAGCGCCGCCTGCCCCAGCGCCTCCTCGATGCTCGCACCGCCCGCGTAGAAGCGCGCGAAGGCGCCGACGAAGGCGTCGCCCGCGCCGGTCGTGTCGACCGGGGTCACGCGGACAGGATCGACCTTATGGACCCGATCCGCTGTGACCATGAGGGCGCCGCGTGAGCCGAGCGTAACGATCACCGTCTCGACGCCCTTCGCAACGAGGCTCCGGGCGGCGCCCGCAACCTCGGCTTCGGTTGCGACCGGAAGTCCGGTCAGGCTGGCAAGCTCCGTCTCGTTGGGCGCGAAGAAACTCACGTCGCGCACCTTCTCCGCGTCCAGTTCCGGATTGGCCGGAGCGGGATTGAGAAGCGTGCGGATCCCGTGGCGCTTGCCGAAGGCGATCGCC
>Ga0335069_10009188_pt1 | contig 14096 bp, 12 predicted proteins | sample Lox_Sample_11_FD_206714 | JGI IMG/M metagenome (GOLD analysis project Ga0335069, IMG submission 206714) | Soil microbial communities from Loxahatchee National Wildlife Refuge, Florida, United States - Lox_Sample_1.1 | ecosystem: Environmental > Terrestrial > Soil > Wetlands | place: USA... | reverse complement strand
GATGGACATGATCCTCACCGGCCGGACGATCTCCGCGCGCGAGGCGCTCTCCTTCGGGCTCGTCGCCCGCGTCGTCCCGAAGGAGCGCTGGCTCGACGAGGCGAAGCGCGCCGCCGGCGAGATCGCGGCGAAGGGGCCGATCTCGGTCCGCCTTGCAAAGGAGGCGGTCGACGCCGCCTTCGAGGCGCCGCTCGCGACCGGCGTGGAGCTCGAGCGTCGGAGCTTCAACCTCGCCCGCGCCTCGGAGGACGCGGACGAGGGGCTGAACGCGTTCCTCGAGAAGCGGAAGCCGCGCTTCGAGGGTCGTTGAGCCGCCTCGTCGTCGCTGCGGTCGCCGCCGCCCTGCTCGCGGCAGGATCCGAGGCCGCCGTCGCGCGCGCGGGCGCGCACCCGAGCGTCTTCGACGGCGCCGGCGTCTTCGTCGACAACCCCGGGAACTTCCCCGGCCCGTGGACGCTCGCCGACGAGCTCCGGCGCGACGGCTTCTCGTGGGTGGCGTTGCAGGTGAACGACGGCCTCACCATGGAAGACCTCGACCCGATGTGGATCGAGGTCCTGCGCGAGCACGGCCTCTCGGTCGGCGGCTGGGGCGCCGAGGAGCAGCATCCGCTCATCGATGCCGTGATCGCGCACGTCCAGGTGCAGCGGTACGGGCTCGACTTCTACATCGCGAACGCCGAGCGGCCGTACGAGTCGAACCAGAACGGCGGCTGGCGCTCCAGGAACTTCGTCGGCGTCTTCCGGTACCTCGAGCCGACGCTCCCCGCGGCGCTCGTCACGCTCGGCGCCGCGCCGGCGCCGTTCGTGATCCCGATCGACTGGGCGGTCTGGCGGAACGCCGGCTTCGAGCTGCTGCCCGAGGCGTACTACAACAAGACGCGCGTCTACCGCCCGGATCTCACCGTCGCGCACGCGCTGCGGGCGGGCTGGGCGCCGGAGGACGTGCATCCGGTGATCGGCGTCTGGGGGCGCTACCCCGCCTCGAGCTACGTCCCGCTCCTCCAGTCGGACGGGGCTGAGGGCTTCTCGGTCTTCCTCGCGGACCAGATGCAGCCGGCGGACTTCGACGCGCTCGCCGGGCTCGCGCGCGCCGCTTCCTCGGCGCACTGAGTGCCCGAAGGGGCACACGAACTCCGGGAAACCCCGGATGGAGCCGCCGGCGGGCAGTCGGAGGCTCGGGGCAGCCACCCAGGAGGTGCACCCGATGCTGGGCGACAAGAAGGAAGAGGAAGGGGGCCGGATGAAGCACCACGTGGTCCGCGGTGTCGAGTCGCTCGCCGTGCTCTCGCTCGTCGCGGTGCCTATCGTCCGGAGGATCCGCGCGCACAGGCAGCAGCAGAAGAGGCGCGTGTTCGAGTTCAGGCGCACCATTCGCTTCGGGCACTGACAAGTCCGGTCTCCTCCGGACAGGGAGCGCGCCCTCGTTCGGGGGCGCGCTCCCGCTGTAGGCTCCGCGCATGGCCGAGGTGGAGGTCAGCCGCGAGGGCGCGGTGCAGACGATCACGCTGAACCGCCCCGATGTGCTCAACGCGTTCAACCGCGCGATGCACGCGGCGCTCCGCGCGGCGCTGAAGGAGGCGGCCGACGCGGAGGTGCGGGCGGTCGTGCTGACCGGCGCCGGCCGCGGCTTCTGCGCCGGGCAGGATCTCGCCGAGTTCCAGGAGCTGCCCGACATCCGCGAGGCGCTGAACGCGACGTACCACCCGAACGTGCTCGCGATCCGTGCGCTCGAGAAGCCGGTGATCGCCGCGGTGAACGGCGCGTGCGCGGGCGCGGGCCTCTCGCTCGCCTGCGCGTGCGACATCCGCGTCGCCGCGGCGGACGCTGCGCTCGTGCCGGGCTTCGTCGGGATCGGGCTCGTCCCCGATGCGGGCGGCACGCACTTCATCTGCCGCATCCTCGGCGCGTCGCGCGCGTTCGAGTGGATGGCGACGAACCGGCGCCTGTCGGCCGCCGAGGCGCTCGAGTGGGGGCTCGTCTCCGAGGTGGTCGAGACGGACGCGCTGCAGGCGCGGGCGGCGGAGCTCGCGGCGACGCTCGCCGCCGGGCCGACGCGCGCGATCGGGATGACGAAGCGGCTGTTCGACCATGCCGAGACGGCGACGCTCGAGGAGCAGCTCGAGATGGAGTCGCAGCTCCAGGCCGCGGCAACGCAGACGGAGGACTTCCGCGAAGGCGTCGTCGCCTTCGCGGAGAAGCGGCCGCCGAAGTTCGCCGGCCGCTAGCCCGTGACGTTCGCGTCACGCTTTCGTATCGGGGCCTGGCCCCGGTCGTTCGGTCCGAGCGCGCGCCACGCCTGGGGCGGTACGCATCTCGTGACGTCTGGGGCCAGGCCCCGACACGGATATGTCACGACTTCCACGCGACGGTCCGCGTGTCGCTACCCCGCCGAGCAGGCGGTGACGCCCAGCGACTCCGCGGCCGTGCGGCTGGCGAGCGCGGCCTGCTGGAGGCGGACGACCGCCGCGGTCGTTCCCGGATAGTCGTGCCGCTCGCCGGCGAGGCCGAGCGCGCGTAGCGCGGCCGCCGCCTCCCGGTCCGCGGCGAGCCAGGACTGGAAGTCCGTCTCGTCGGCGTGCGAGGGCCGCAGCGCCTCGAGCTTCCGCAGCGCCGCCTGGTAGAGCGGCAGCGTCCGGTTCACGAACGCGACGATCTCAGCGTACGAGCGCGGATGCGGCACCGGCGCGGCCGCCTGTGAGAGATACGCGTCGCAGACACCACCCGCGCGCTTGACGAGGTCGCGGTGCGAGAGGCTGCCGCCGCCGCACCCTGCGAGCGCGAGCACGCCGGCCGCGAGCGTCAGCCCCGCAGCAGCCCGAGCACCTCGCCGGGCTCGGGGAAGCGGCGCGCCTCGTCCTTCGAGAAGACGAGCGTCCCGTCGCTGACGACGTCGAACTGCCCGTTGCGTCCCTCGCGAATCGATGCGTCGAACCCCTCTCCGTTCAGCTCGGCCGCGAGACTCGCGGCCCGTTCGTCGTACCCGCTTCAGACGGGGCAGTAGAGGATCTCGACCGGCATACCCGCAGCCTAGCGCCGAAGAGTGACGGGAACGTCCGTTGCCGGTCCTACACTTCGGCGCGCATGGATCATCCGATCCATCTGGTCGTCACCGACGACCTGCGCCGGAGCCGCCTCACGGTGTTCTTCCGGCTCCTGCTCGCACTCCCGCACTTCGTCTGGCTCTTCCTCTGGGGGATCGCCGCGCTGTTCGCGCACATCGTCGCGTGGTTCGCCGCTCTCTTCACCCGGCGCGTGCCGGGCGGGATCCACGGCTTCCTCGCGGGCTACGTGCGCTACCAGGTGCACGTCTACGCGTACGCGACGCTCGCCGCGAACCCGTTCCCGGAGTTCAACGGCGCGCCGGGATATCCGGTGGACGTCGAGATTGCGCCGCCGGAGGACCAGAACCGCTGGACGGTCTTCTTCCGGTTCATCCTCGTCATCCCGGCGCTGATCATCTCGGGCGTGCTGAACTACCTGATGAACATCGTCGCGTTCTTCGGCTGGTTCGTCTGCCTGTTCACGGGGACGATGCCGGAGGGCATGCGGAACGTGCTCGCGTACACGATCCGCTATCACGCGCAGACGCAGGCGTACTACTCGCTCGTGACGCCGCGCTACCCGAGCATCAACGTCGGGCTCTAGGCCTCGCGCCGGCCCTATAGTCCGGGCATGGCGGTGACGTCGGAGTCGCGACGCTGGGACGAGCTCTTCGCCCGGCGAACGCGCGGGGACGTCGGCGACGGGATCGCGGCGGTGCTCGCATCCCTCGCGGTTCCGAACCTGATCTCGTTCGCGGGAGGGTTCCCGGACCCGTCGACGTTCCCGCGCGAGCGCGCGTCGGCGCTCCTCGACGAGTTCGCGGTGAACGGCGAGACGCTCGCGTTCCAGTACGCGCCGACGCGCGGGCTCGCGGGTCCGCTCGACGCGCTCGCCGGGCGGCTCGAGGAACTGCAGGGACGCCGGCCCGCCGACGACGAGCTGCTCGTGACGAGCGGCGGGATGGAGGCGCTCGAGCTCGTCGGCAAGGCGTTCCTCGACCGCGGCGACGTCGTCGTCGTCGAGGCGCCGACCTATCTCGGCGCGATCATGTCCTTCCGCAGCTTCGAGGCGGAGGTCGCCGCCGTCCCCGTCGACGAGCACGGGCTCGAGGTGGACGAGCTCGAGCGGCGCCTCGTCGCCGGGCTGCGCCCGAAGCTCCTCTACGCGATCCCGGACCACCAGAACCCGGCGGGCGTCAGCCTTGCCGCGGAGCGGCGGGCGCGGCTCGTCGAGCTCGCACGGCGCTACGGCTTCCTCGTCGTCGAGGACGTCGCGTACCGCGAGCTGGGCTTCGACGACGATCCGCCGGCGAGCCTCTGGAGGCTCGCGCCGGACGCGGTCGTGCAGGCGGGCACGACGTCGAAGACGTTCTTCCCCGGCCTGCGGCTCGGCTGGGCCGTCGGCCCGGCGGAGGTGTCGGCGCAGCTCGTCGCCGCGAAGCAGAACACCGACCAGTGCGCCGCCCCGCTCGGCCAGCGGCTGTTCGAGGAGTACGTGCGGCGCGGCTGGATCGACGAGCAACTGACGCGCTCGCGTGCGCTGTACCGGCGCAAGTGCAGGCGCATGCTCGAGGCGCTCGCCCGCGCGATGCCCGACGGCGCGTCGTGGACGTCGCCACGCGGCGGCTTCTTCTCGTGGCTGAGGCTCCCCGCAGGCGTCGACTCCGTCGACCTCGCCACACGCGCCGCGGAGAGCGGCGTCGGCGTCGTGCCCGGCGTTCCGTTCTACCCGGACGGCCGCGGCGGCGACAGCGTGCGGCTCTCGTTCAGCATGGTGGACGAGGAGCAGATCGGCGCGGGTATCGAGCGGCTCGCGTCGCTCGTGTCCCCGTAGTCCGCGAACGCACCGATGGGCCGGGCCGGGTCCGCGGGACAATCCGAGCATGGGCCCGACGCGGTTCCTCGCCGTCGCGGCGATCATTCTCGCCGGAGGGGCGACGCCTGCGGCTCCGCCCGGCTCGTGCCCGGCGCCGGCAGCGCCGCCCGCGTACACGCGTGAGGTCACGGGCGCGCTCACGGCGCGGACGGACGTCTGGGGCGACGCGCTCCTCGCCGCGCCGGGCGGGCCGACGTACGCCGGCGCCGCGCGCTACCTCCGGCCGCTGCTCTACGCGCGCGGGCCCGGCGGCGCGCCGCTGACGGCGTCCGGCGTCTACTACCTCCCGTTCGGATTGCCCGACGGTCCGAACGGGACGAGCAACGTCTTCCTCCACGTCGCCGACGGCAGCCAGATCGTCGCGCGGCGCTCCGGCGGGCAGGCGCTCACCGTGCTCGTCGGCGCCGGCGAGCGATACGGCCGGTGTCTCGGGCGGCTCACGCCGGCGACCCTCGCCGACGGGTATCTCCCGATCCTCGAGACGCAGTACGCGGATGCGGCGGGCGACCGCTACACGCAGGAGTCGTTCGCGGGACGCGTCCACGGGAAGCTCGCCGCCTTCGTACGGGTGACCGCCGACGCGCGTGCGGCCGCGGCGACGGTCCGATTCACGCCGTCGCCGGTCGCCGTCACGGTCCCGCGCGGGGAGACCCGCACCGTCTCGATCGCGTGGTCGCCCTCCGCCGCTGCGACGACGATCGACGACGCGGCATACGACGCGGCGCGGAAGTCCGTCTCCGGCTACTGGAACCGACGTCTCGCGGAAGGGATGACGATCTCCGTTCCGGAGACGCGCGTCGAGGACGCGTGGCGTGCGCTCCTCGTCCAGGATCTCGTCCTCACCTGGCGCTACAGCATCGGCAACCCGTACGAGGAGTTCTCGTTCCCCGAGGGCGTCGACGTCGCGCAGGTGCTCGGCGAGCAGGGCTTCGAGCAGGTCGCGCGCGCGATCCTGGAGACGTCGCTGACGCGCCCGACCGACCGCTACCCGAACTGGAAGCGCGGCGAGCGGCTGCTCGCGTCCGCGACCCACTACCGCCTCTACCGCGACAAGAGCACCGTCGACGCGGCCACGCCGGCGCTGCAGCGCTACGTCGCCGATCTCGGGAAGCAGATCGACGCACCCGGCTCCGGGCTGCTCGGCCGCGAGCGCTACTCGTCCGACATCGCCGACTCGGTGCTCGGGCTGCACACGCAGGCGGTCGCGTGGGCGGGGCTGCGCGGGATGGCAGACGTGTGGGCCGAGACGGGGCACGCGTCGCTCGCCGCGACGTCGCGACGGCTCGCCGCTCGGCTCGAAGCGGGGCTGCGGAAGGCGATGCCCGTCTCGGAGCAGCGGCTCGGCGACGGCTCGCTCTTCCTCCCGGCGCGGCTGCTCGACGGCGAGAAGCCGTACGGCTCGCTCGTCGAGGCGCGCTCCGGCAGCTACTGGAACCTCGTCGTGCCGTACGCGCTCGCCTCGGGCTTCTTCGCACCGCGCGGCGCCGAGGCGACCGGCGCGTGGCGGTACATGACGCTGCACGGCTCGCGCCTGCTCGGCCTCGTCCGCGCCGGGGCGTACGCGCTGTACGGCCGCTCGGCGCCGTTCCCCGTCTCCGGCACCGACGAGGTCTACGGGATCAACGTCGCGCGCTTCCTCGCCGACAACGGCCTCGCGGACCAGCTCGTCCTCTCGCTCTACGGCGAGCTCGCGGCGGCGATGACGCCGGGGACGTTCGTCTCCGGCGAGGGCGCGAGCATCGCGCCCCTGCACGGCGAGGCGTACCGCTCGATGTACCTGCCGCCGAACGGCGCGAGCAACGGCGCCTTCCTCGAGACGCTGCGCCAGATGCTCGTGCACGAGACGCGTGACGCGGCGGGCGAGCCGCGCGGCCTCCAGCTCGCGTACGCGACGCCGCGTGCATGGCTCGAGCCGGGCAAGCGGATCGCCGTCCGCAACGCGCCGACGAGCTTCGGGCCGGTCTCGTTCGCGATCGCCGCCGGCGACGGCTCCGCGCATCTCACCGTCGACGCTCCGCGCCGGAGCACGCCGGCGACGCTCTCGATCCGGCTGCGCCTGCCGGAGGGCGAGCGGCTGACGGCGGTGACGCTCGGCGGCCGGCCGTGGACGCGGTTCGACGCGGGCACCGGCACGATCGACCTCGGCGGCCGGAGCGGCTCCCTCGCGCTCGAGGCGTCGTACCGCTAGCAGGCCGAGAGGCGCCGAACGGCCGCCCGGGGAGAGGGTGAGGGCCGTTCGACGCCCGACGACCGCGCCGGAGGGTCAGTGCGCGGTCGTGCCGGTCGCGCGCGGGCCGTGGCCGCCGCGGGTGAGGACGATCGCGCCGCCGGCGAGCGCGCCGACGAGGACGGCGACGGCTGCGCCGACGCCGGCGTCGCGGTAGTCGAATCCGCCGGGGCGGACGATGCGGACGACCTGGACGGTGTGGGTCGCGGTCGGCGCCGGCGTGTACTTCGCGTCGCGGAGGTAGTTCACCGGCCCGGTGCTCGTGGCGCCGGAGACGTCGGTCCCGCCTACGGGCCCGTTCACCGCGAACGCCGTGCACGGAAGGGCGAGGAAGACGATCAGGGCGGAGATGGCGGCGAGGCTGCGGAGCATCTGTCCTACTCCTTCGTGCGAGGCCGCCCGGTGCGGCCCGTCGCAGCGACCCTCGCTCCCGCCCCTCAACAGCGCCTCGGCCGGGGCTCAACGACGACTCAATCGGGGTCTATTCGCCGGTGCTGACCGGTGTTAGCGTGATCGGCACATGCTCGAGTTCCGTTTGCTCGGAACGCTGGAGGTCGAAGGCGGAGGGGCGGCACTCGGCAGCGGCAAGCAGCGCGCGCTGCTCGCGTACCTCCTTCTACGGCGGAACGAGGCGGTGCCGCGCGACGCGCTCGTCGACGCGCTCTGGGGCGACGAGCCGCCGGCGACCGTCGCGCACGCGCTCGACGTGTACGCGTCGCGCGTGCGGAAGACGCTCGGCGGAAACGGAGTGCTCGAGAGCCGCGGCGGCTCCTTCCGGCTGAACGTCGACGACGAGGCGGTCGACGTCGGGCGCTTCGAGCGGCTGCTCGCCGAGGTGCGGAGCACGCCGGATCCGGAGACGCGGCTCGCCGCTGCGGAACATGCCCTCGCGCTCTGGCGCGGCCGCGCGCTCGCGGACGTGCTCGAGGAGCCGTTCGCGCGACCCGAGAGCGAGCGGCTCGAGGAGGAGCGCCTCGTCGTCTGCGAGGAGCGGTTCGACGCGCTGCTCGCGCTCGGCCGCCACGACGAGGCGATCGGCGAGCTGCAGGGATTCGTCCACGAGCATCCGCTGCGCGATCGCGCGCGCCGCGAGCTGATGCTCGCGCTCTACCGCGCGGGCCGGCAGAGCGAGGCGCTCGAGGTCTACCGCGAGGGACGCGCGATCCTCCGCGACGAGCTCGGGCTCGAGCCGAGCCGCGAGCTGCGCGAGCTCGAGGCGGCGATCCTCCGCCAGGACGAGGAGCTCACCGCGCCGGCGCGGCGCGAGGCCGGCGCGCAGGCTGTCGGCGCGGAGGCGACGCGGCGGCCGGGGCGGCGGACGCTCCTGCTCGCGTGCATCGCCTTCGCCGTGGTCGGCGGAGCGATCGCGGCGGTGCTCCTCCTCGTCGGCGGTGGCACGGCCTCGCTCCCGCGCGTCGACTTCAGCGGCGTCGGCGCGGTCGACCCCGGCTCGGGCCGGATCCTCTCCGAGGTGATCCCGTCGCAGTCACCGGGCCGGCTCGCGACCGACGGCCGCGCGGTCTGGGCGACGAACCAGTCGGACGACACCGTCTCCGGCATCGACACGTCCCGCTCGACGGTCGTGCACACGATCCCCGTCGGCAGCAGCCCGAGCGGGATCGCGGTCGGCGGCGGCGCCGTCTGGGTCGCGAACACCTTCGGCGGGACCGTTTCGCGCATCGACCCGGGCACGGAGCGGACCGTCCAGATGATCCCCGTCGGTCGCGAGCCGACGGCGGTCGCGTACGGCGACAGTGCCGTCTGGGTGACGAACGCCGGCGACCGCACCGTCACGCGCATCGACCCGAAGACCGGAGCTCCGGGCGCGGCGATCACCACCGGCGCGGACGGGCAGGGCGTCGCGTTCGGCTCGGGCTCGCTCTGGGTGGTCGACCAGTCGACCGACACCGTCGTCCGGATCGACCCGCGCTCGCACGAGGTCGTCGGGACGACGCGCGTCGGCGCCGGCTCGGCGGCGGTCACGTCCGCGTTCGGCTCGATCTGGGTCGCCAACTCGTTCGACGGAACCGTCTCGCGGATCGACCCGCGCACCGGCGTCGTCTCGGGAACCGTCGACGTCGGCGGCTCCCCGGTCAGCGTCGCCGCGACCGCGAAGCTGCTGTGGGTCGCCGACGAGACGAACCGGCGGCTCGTCGCGATCGACCCGACGAACGGCACGGTCGCCCGGCGCGTCGACGTCGGCGTTCCGCCCGTCGCGATCGCCGCCTCGCCGGCGAGGCTGTGGGTCTCCGCGCAGAGTGCGCCCGGCCCGCACCGCGGCGGGACGCTCGTACTGGACGCGCCGCTCGGAAACGTCGACTCGGTCGATCCGGCGATCACGTACTCGTCGGGCAGCTGGGCCGTCCTATCGATGACGAACGACGGCCTCGTCGGCTTCCGCCATGCGAGCGGGAGCGACGGCACGCAGATCGTCCCGGATCTCGCCGCGTCGGTCCCGACGCCGACCGACGGCGGGACGACCTACCGGTTCCAGCTGCGTCGGGGCATCCGCTACTCGAACGGCGCCGTCGTCTCGCCCGCGGACGTCCGGTTCGTGCTCGAGCGCGACTTCAAGGTGCACTCGCCCGGCGTCGGCTTCTACGCAGGGATCGTCGGCGCCGCCGCGTGCATGAAGAAGCCCGAGACGTGCGATCTCTCCCGCGGCGTCGTCGTCGACCCCGCCTCGAACACGGTGACGTTCCATCTCATCGCGCCCGACCCGGAGTTCCTCGACAAGCTGACACTGCCGTTCGCGGACGAGCTTCCGGCGAAGACGACGCCGCTCCGGCCGGTCACGACGGCGCTGCCGTCCACCGGCCCGTACATGTTCACGCACTACCGGAAGCAACGCAGCGCGGTGCTCGTCCGCAACCCGCACTTCCACGTGTGGTCGGACGAGGCCCAGCCGCAGGGCTTCCCGAACCGGATAGTCCTGAACGCCGCGGTCACGCTCGACGAGGCGACGACCGCGATCGAGCAGGGCAAGGCCGACGTCATGGTCGGCTTCGGCCCGCCGCCGAACCGACTCCAGGAGGTCGAGACCCGGTACGCGAGCCAGGTGCACGTGCATCCGTACTCCGCCGTCGAGTACGTCTTTCTCAACACGCGCCGTGCGCCGTTCGACGACGTGCGCGTGCGCCAGGCGCTGAACGACGCGCTCGACCGGGCCGCGATCGTGAAGATCCACGGCGGCCCGACGGTGGCCGAGCCGACCTGCCAGGTGCTCCCGCCGCTGATCCCCGGCTACCGGCCGACCTGCCCGTACACGCGGAACCCCACCGCGAGCGGCGCGTGGACGGCGCCGGACCTCTCGAAGGCGCGGGCGCTCGTCGCCGCGAGCGGCACGCGCGGGATGCACGTCACGCTCTGGTCGTACTCGCACCGGCTCGAGCCGTACGCGACGGAGATGGGCGCGGTCGCGGCCGCTCTCCGGAAGCTCGGCTACACGGTGACGATCCGGATCCCCGGCGACGACGTCTACTACGCGAAGGTCGACGACTCGAGGGTCGGCGCGCAGGCCGGGATCCGCTCGTGGCTCGCCGACTATCCCGCGGCGGCGGACTTCTTCCAGCAGCACACGTGCGCCGCGTTCCAGCCGGGCAGCCCGACGAACGTCAACGTCTCGGAGTTCTGCGACCCGACGACGGACAAGCTCGTCGCGCGTGCGGAGCGCCTGGAGCAGACCGATGCCCAGGGGGCCGCCGCCGCGTGGGCGGCCGTCGACCGCCGCGTCATGTCGCTCGCGCCGGTCGCGCCGCTGTACGTCCAGCGCTACGTCGATCTCGTCTCACGGCGCGCCGGGAACTACGAGTTCAGCCCGCAGTGGGGCGTCCTCGTCGATCAGCTCTGGGTGCGCTGACGCCGGGCGGAGCGTGCGGACTCCGCCCGGCGTTGCCGTCATCCCCCTTCCCCCCAGGGGGATCCTGTCGCGCCCAGTTCGACCGCCCGTGATCGCGATTCGGGCCGGGCGGCCGGTGCGCGGCGACTGCATGCCGTCACGCTACGGCGGGGCCGGACTCGTGTCGTTCGCCGCCGCGACACCGCATCTGTAAGCGCGGTGACATACGCTCCCGGCGGTGGAGTGGAGGCTGCTGGCCGGGATTCCCGAGGAGGAGGTGCATGACCTGCTCCGCGTCGCGCGCCGCCGCAGCTTCGCCCGCAACGAGGTCGTCTTCCACCGCGACGATCCCGGCGACTCGCTCCATCTGATCCAGAAGGGCCGCTTCGCGCTGCGCGTGACGACGCCGCTCGGCGACGTGGCGACGATCGCCGTGCTCGGCCCGGGCGACAGCTTCGGCGAGATGGCGCTGCTCGCGGAGGAGCCGCGGCGGTCCGCAACGGTGACCGCGCTGGAGGACGCGGAGACGTTCGCCGTCCACCGCGCCGAGTTCGACGGGCTGCGCAGCCGTCACCCCGACGTCGACCGGATCCTGCTGCGGTTCCTCGCCGGCGAGCTCCGCCGCGTGAACGAGCGGATGCTCGAGGCGCTGTACGTCTCGGCGGAGAAGCGGACGCTGCGGCGGCTCGTCGAGCTTGCGGAGCTGTACCGCTCGGCCGGCGGCGAGATCGTCATCACGCTGACGCAGGAGTCGATCGCCGAGCTCGCCGGCGTCGCACGCCCGACGGTGAACCAGGTGCTCCGCGAGGAGGAGAAGCGCGGCACGCTCGAGCTCGAGCGCGGCAGGACGCGCGTGCTCGACCTCGACGAGCTCGCGCGCCGCGCGCGCTAGGGTCGGCCGCCGCTTCGATGCGACCGGGACCCGCCGCCGCAGCCGCCTCCTCCCCCGCCGCCGTGGCCCCCGCCGTCCCCGTGACCCTGTCCGCCGCCCTGGCCGTGGTCGCCGCCTCCCTGGCCGTTGTCGCCGCCTCCTTGCCTGTCGCCGCCTCCTTGCCCGTCGCCGCGTCCCTGCCGCGGCGGCGCGCAGACGGGGCCGGTGACGGCCGGAACGAGCGCCTGGCCTGCCATCGCGAGCGTCGCGGTGTACCCGCAGGCGGGGATCCCGAGCGTGAGGGTGTAGGGGCCACCCGCGGCGTAGGTGCCGGACGAGGCGCCGAGGAACGAGAGGCTCGAGGCGGTGAGCGCGACGGCGACGCCGGTGCAGCTCGGGGCGACGGAGAACGTCGCGGTCGCGACACCGTTCGAGAAGGTGAGGGACGGGTTCACGACGGCGGCGGTGCCGGTCGGGCACTGAGGAGCCGGCGGTTCCCCGGCGGTCGTGCGATCGGGAACGGTCGGCGCAGGTGCAGTAGGCGTGCCTCCTCCGCCGCCACCGCCGCCCGAGTCGCCGCCGCCCGTTCCGCCGCCGCCCGCTCCGCCTCCGCCCGTACCGCCTCCGCCGCTCGTTCCGCCTCCGCCGCCCGAGCCGCTTCCGGTGTCACCGCCGACCGGGGTGCCGCCGTCCGGCGGTCCCAACGACCGTCCCGTCCCCGGCGTTCCGGTCTTCGGCGCCGGCGGCGCGGTGCGATGGACCGGCCGGGTGCCCTTCGGGAGCGAGACCGGAGCCTCCGCAGCGGCGGGCGCGCTCACCGGTGACGCGGGCGCGGCGGCCGCGACCGGGAGGCTTCCTGCCGGCCGGACGGCTGCGCGGCGGTGCGCCGCGGGTCGGTGGGCGGCCGCGCGCGGCGCCGGCGCAGCCTCGACCGACGTCGGCGGGGAGCCTGTCACGGCGGGAAGCGGAAGCGTGGGCTCGGGCATCCGGTGGTACGCGTCCACCCAGAAGAGCGCAACGCCGACCGCGGCGACCGCGTACGCGCCGAATCGAAGTCCCCTCTTCATCGCTCACACCTTCGTGCCGAGTCAGGACGAGATGCCGCCGAGCGCCGCCAGATTAGCGCCCCGCTCGGTCGGACCGCACGCGAACCGCCGCAACGGTTCGTCGTCGTCATCGCCAAGTCGTTCAGTTCATCAGTCAGTCAGATCGTCTTGAACTGCTCGAACGGCTGGCGGCAGGACTCGCAATAGCGGAGGCTGCGGCACGGGGTCGGGCCGAAGATGTTCTCCAGGCGCGTGTTCGTCGAGCCGCAGTACGGGCAGCGGAAGACGGCGGTCTGGAGCTGCACGAGCCCCAGGCGAGCCCGAGGCTCGCCGGTCTTCGGCCGGGCATCGTCGGCTCGGCCGGCGACGCTTCCAGCCTCAGCCGCGGACGCCTCGCGCGGCGCGGGTGGGGCGAAGCCGGCGGCTCGCAGCTTCTCGCGGCCGGCGGCGGTGATGCGGTCGGTCGACCACGAGTCGTCGGCGATCACCTGCACCTCGGGCTCGGCGCCGAGCGACGACACCGCGGCCTCGAGCGCGCGCGTCATCGCCTCGAGCGCCGGGCAGCCGAGGAACGTCGGCGTGAACTCCACGCGGACGTGTCCGTCGGAGACGTCGACCGAGCGGATGACGCCGAGGTCGACGAGCGAGACGACCGGGATCTCCGGGTCCGGGATCTCCGCGAACGCTGCCCAGACCTGCGGCGCCGTCACCATTGCGCGCCCGCGGGCGCCGAGCGGCGCACCGACGTCATCTCCTCCCACAGCTCCGCGAGCTCGTCCGTGTGCGTCCCCCGCTCGGCGGCGGGAACCTCGGCGAGGCCGACGCGCGCCGCGAGCTCGGCGCGCTGCTCCGCCGGGAGCACGCCGAGCGCGTACGGCCACAGCTCCTCGACCGCCTCGCGGAAGCGGGGCTCGTCGCGCAGCCGCGCGTGCCACAGCTCCGCGTGCATGCGGTGGTACGCCTCCTCGCGGTCGATCTTCGCGGCGAGCCCGGCGACGACGGGATCGGCGTCGCGCATGAGCGCCTCGATGCGGATCCGGTCGGCCTCCTCGTAGAGCCAGCGGCGCGCGATCGTGTGCGCCCAGTCGAGCAGCCGCAGCTCGACGAGCGGTGCGCACCGGTACTCCTCGAGCGGGCGGTCGAACGCGAGCGCGTCGGCGTCGTCCGTCAGGAGCTGGTACACGGCGCGCGCGTGGC
>Ga0335069_10009187_pt1 | contig 14096 bp, 14 predicted proteins | sample Lox_Sample_11_FD_206714 | JGI IMG/M metagenome (GOLD analysis project Ga0335069, IMG submission 206714) | Soil microbial communities from Loxahatchee National Wildlife Refuge, Florida, United States - Lox_Sample_1.1 | ecosystem: Environmental > Terrestrial > Soil > Wetlands | place: USA... | reverse complement strand
GTCATCGTGCGGGCGAACGAGAGCGCCAGCCGGGGCCTGACCTTAGCCCCTCTATCGGCAACTTTCCCAAAAACATCAGGATTTGCCAAGCTTTCTTCGCGCCTTGGGACTCTGCTGTGACAACTCGCACACTGGGTCGAGCAGTTGCGGACCAGGCCCCTGGTCCCCAAGTTTATCCCAGGGATTGCGCAACGGGCAGGCGCCCAGGGAGAGGCAGCCGCAGCCGATGCAACCGTCCAACTGGTCGCGGAGCCGGGTGAGGCGCTGGATGCGATCGTCGAGATCGGCGCGCCACCGTGCCGAGAGACGCTTCCAATCGTCGCCCGTCGGAGTGCGCCCATCAGGAAGTGTCGCCAGCGCCTTACCGATCTCGGCCAGGGGAATGCCGGTGCGCTGCGCGACTTTGATGATGGCGATACGACGCAGAACTTCCCGAGCGTAGCGGCGCTGGTTGCCGCGATTGCGCCAGCTGTGAATGAGGCCCTGCGCCTCGTAGAAGTGCAACGCAGAGATGGCGACACCACTGCGTTCAGCCACCTGTCCGACGGTGAGTTGCAGGGGGACGGAATGCGGTTCTGGAGATTGCACGGCTCTTGCCTCTTGACCTCAAGTTTACTTGATGTTTTAGCATTTTTTGGAGGAGGAGCACTCATCATGCATGCATTGATCAAGATCGGTCTGATCTACGGGTCGACACGGGAGGGGCGATTTTGCGATCGCGTGGCCCAATGGGCGGGCCAGATGGCGGCAGGCGCCGGATTCGAAGTGGATGCGATCGACCCGGCAGCCGATAGCCGCCGCCATGAATTGCAGCGACGGATCGGAGCTTGCGACGGGTTTGTTGTGGTCACGCCGGAGTACAACCACGGCTACCCTGCACCGTTGAAGGCGCTGATCGATTCGGTCGGAGCGGAGTGGCAGGCCAAACCGGTGGCCTTCGTATCGTACGGAGGAATCTCGGGTGGTTTGCGCGCGGTGGAGCAACTGCGGCAGGTATTCGCAGAATTGCACGCGGTGACCATTCGCGACAGCGTGAGCTTTGCCGGCGCGTGGGAGCAGTTCGACAGCTCAGGCGCCCTGGTGCAGCCGGAGCGGGCAGAGCGGTCGATGAGCCGGATGCTCGCGCGGCTGCGCTGGTGGGCGAATGCGCTCAATACTGCCCGAAACGCTACACCCTATCCGGCGACGGTGTGAGGCAGGCGATGTTTGCCCTCGATCGCCGGTTCGCGGTCTTAGTGCGCGGTGAATGATGCAGATTGCATCATCGCCGTGGTCTGTGCCGGAGCGAGCAGTTTCATTCCCTGCTCCAACGTGAGCCGTGGCGGAACCGGCGCGAAGCCGCCGCGCACTTCGCTGGTTTCGCGGGAGATGGTTTTGAGGAACAGGGCGCGGCCGTTCATGTGGATCTCGAGCCGCTCGGTCTTCCAATCGGTCGTACTGACCTGGGTCCGTTGGAGGCGAAACCACCCGCCTTTGTAGAGGCGCCCAAGGATGCCGTATCCGAAGTCGACGTTGTCCTGCAGATGACCGTCGAGGCGGGCGAGGCGCTTATAACGAGTGTCGATCCAGAGCTCGCCGCTCATGGCGTGAAAGATGCGGGCTTCGATGGAGTGGGGCGGATAGGCGGGATTGGGATGGAAGAGCAGATGATAGCAGCCATCCTCGATGCCGGCGTCTTCGAAGAGGAAGGCGTCGGGTAGGAGCGCAAGGATGCGGCCGATGCGCTTTTCGTCGTCGGCGTAATCCTGGCGGCGACGGGCCTGCTCGGACGGGGAGTGCAGGAGATGATTGAGCCGGTCTTCTTCCTGTTGTTGATCGGCAGCGCTTAGGGGACGGCCGTCGGCGGAAACGAGCATGGTCACGGGGCCGTCGGCGGTCTCGATTTGTTCGATGGTCCTCGTCTGCTGCTGGGCCTGCTGCTTCTCAATCCAGTAACGCCAGTAGCCGTGCAACTGATGGTCGTGGAGTTCGTTGTAGACGACTTCGCGCACCAGCCGGCCAGGCGACTCAGGCCCCTGCAACTGGGCGTGGGCGGCAAAGGGAGCGCAGACGAGAATCGTCGGAATGATCCATTGCACACGCATCATCTTGTCTCCGGAACGTCAGGATGAGGAACCTGAGCGGAGTATGCGATGAGACGATGAACTGTTAACTGCGCTGGAATGAAAAAGGGAAGAAAATCGGAGATAAGGGGTTAATTCCTGAATCAAAACGAATCAAGTTGTGTAACAAGAAGGGCGCGCTGCTGCCTTGCTACACTGGGGCCATGCAGGACGAGCAGGAGTTTCGGCGCGCCGCGGACCTGGCGCTCGATGGGTTGAAGAAGCATCTGATTGCGCGCGAAGACGACGGGGATGCGGGCTTTGAAGTGGAGGAACAGAACGGAGTTCTCAACGTTCTGTTTGAGGAACCGCCGGCCAAGTTCGTGATTACACCGAACACGCCCGTTCGACAGATCTGGATTTCGGCGCTGTCGACCAGCTTCAAGCTGGATTGGGATGCAAAGGCGCAGATGTTCGTTCTGCCGAAGACGGGGGAGCAGCTTCAGCCTCTGGTGGACCGGCTTGTAGGAAAGCACCTGCAGGGCTGAGACGATCCTTCATTTTCCACTTCTGCTTTCTCGCCGACGGGTCTACATCAAGCGCAAAAAAAAACGCGGGCCCGGCAGGAAGCCGAACCCGCATCATGCGTTTGGAAGGACTACTTCAGCGCGTAGATCGTGTTCAGTTCCTTCTGTGCCAAAGCTTCGGGCAGCGGAGCATAGGAGAGCGCGGAGACCTCACCCTCACCAGACTTCACGATCCAGCTCAGCAGGTCTTTCAGGACCTTGCGGTTCTCGGCATTTGTGCCGCTGACAGGAATGAGCAGATAGGTGAAGCTGGAGATCGGGTAGGCAGTGGCTCCCGGTGCATTGGTGATGGAGACGCGATAGTCGGCGGGCATCGACTTGAGACTCGCCGCTGCTTCGGTAACGCCGTCGATGGAGGCCTTGACCCAGTTGCCGGCGGCGTTCTTCACGGAGCCGAAGGCGATGTGGTTCTGCAGAGCATAGATCAGCTCGACGTAGCCGATTGCGCCGGGCATCTGGCGCACAAGGCCCGCGACGCCTTCATTGCCCTTTCCGCCGACACCCACGGGCCAGCTCGGCGAGGTTCCCTTGCCGGGACCGCCGGACCACTCAGAGCTGACCTTGCTCAGATAGTCCGTCCAAATAAAGCTGGTGCCGGATCCGTCGGAGCGATGGACGACGATGATCTTCTGATCGGGCAGCTTTACGTCGGGATTGTCTTTGCCGATGCGAGCGTCATTCCAGTTGGAGATCTTGCCCAGGAAGATGTCGGCGAGGACATCGCCGCTGAAGCGAAGATCGGTCGCACCAGGGACGTTATATACGGGAACGACGGCGCCAAGGACGGTGGGCAGGTGGATGAGCTTGACCTTGGACGAAGCGAGCATATCGTCGGTCATGGGCATATCGGATGCACCAAAATCCACCAGACCAGCGGTTACCTGGCGAATGCCGCCGCCTGAGCCAATCTGCTGGTAGTTAACCTCGACGCCGGAGTGAGCGGCACTGTACTCAGTGAACCATTTCGAGTAGATAGGACCGGGAAATGTCGCGCCCGCTCCCGTAAGTTTCTGGGCTTGAGCAGAGCTCAAGGTCAACGCCAATAATCCAACGGCGAACACTGTCTTTTTCACGGATAGCTCCCTGACGAAATTGATGCCGGAACTAATTGTCCACGTGAAATGTTACGGGGATTTGAACAGGATTCCGTAATTCGAGCCAGGAGAGCGTGCGAAGTAGTGTCTCCAGGGCGACAAGGCGAGACGCGAAGGTGGCGGGATATCTTGTAGAGACGGAGGAAGTATGGAATATGTTCGGCTCGGACGAACGGGACTTCGCGTTTCGCGCATCTGCCTCGGGTGCATGACCTATGGTGAACCGGCACAGGGCATACCGCAGCCCGGACGGCACGCATGGGCACTAAACGAAGAGCAGAGTCAGCCCTATTTCCGCCAGGCTCTCGATTTAGGCATCAACTTTTTTGATACGGCAAATGTCTATTCGAGTGGAGTGAGCGAAGAGGTGCTCGGCCGCTTTCTCAAGAGCCACACGCGGCGCGAGGCTGTGGTGGTGGCGACCAAGGTCCATGGGTTGATGCGGAGCGAGCCGAACGGATCGGGTCTATCGCGCAAGGCGATCTTGTTTGAGCTGGGCGAGAGCCTGCGGCGGCTTCAGACCGACTATGTCGATCTCTACCAGATCCACCGGTGGGACTACGAGACGCCGATTGAGGAGACGCTGGAAGCGCTGCACGACGCGGTAAAGGCGGGCAAGGTGCGTTATATCGGAGCTTCGTCGATGTATGCCTGGCAGTTTGCCAAGGCGCTCTACCTGGCTGATCGGCACGGATGGACCCGGTTTGTATCGATGCAGAATCACTACAACCTGCTCTATCGCGAGGAAGAGCGGGAGATGTTTGGACTTTGCCGAGAAGAAGGGATTGGCGTCATTCCGTGGAGCCCGCTGGCACGCGGACGGCTGACGCGCCCATGGCAGAGTGAGGCGACCAAGCGGTTGGAGACGGATCAATTCGGCAAAAAGATGTATTCGCAGACGGAGGACGCGGATCGCCGGGTTATTGACCGGCTGGTGGAAGTGGCCAAGGAACGCGGCGTACCGCCGGCTCAGGTCGCTCTGGCATGGATGCTGAGCAAGCCAGCGATCACATCGCCGATTGTAGGTGCGACGAAGCCGCATCATCTGGAGGACGCAGCTGCAGCGCTTTCCCTGCATTTGTCCGCCGAGGAGATCGCGACGCTGGAAGAACCGTATGTCCCGCACCCGGTACTCGGCTTCCAGTAGACGCTGCTGGCGCGGGGTTCGCGAAGGCCGTTCGGTCCTGATTGTGGTTGAAGTCAGTCCTGGCTGGCGGCTGCGGCTGGAGCAGTGGCGTGATCATCTGCTTGCTGCTTCAGGGGAGCCACCGGCAGGGTGAATTGGAAGACGGCGCCGGCGCCCAGTTCGCTCTCGACCCAAGCACGGCCGCCATGCGCTTCCACAATGTGCTTGACGATCGCGAGGCCAAGGCCGGTACCGCCGGACTCGCGCGAGCGTGCCTTGTCGATGCGGTAGAAGCGTTCGAAGATGCGTTCAAGGTGTTCGGACGCGATGCCGGGCCCGAAGTCCTGCACGAAGAATTCGACTTCGTCTTCAAGCTGCCGGGCGCCGACAAGAATTCTCTTGCCCGCTTTACCGTACTTCAGAGCATTTTCAATCAGGTTGCCAAAGACCTGGTTCATGGCATCGGGATCCGCCATGACGCAGACGTCGGGGCCGCCGGCGGAATCGAGGGTGAGCTCACCGTCGGCGACAATACCGCCGAGGGATTCGATGGCATCGTGCACCAGGGCGCAGGCTTTGATGGGTTGAGGCGTCAGCTTGTAGTCGGGGCTTTCGACACTGGCGAGGGCGAGCAGGTCCTCGGTGAGGCGGTTCATGCGGCTGGCATTCTTCTGGATGATGCCGAGGAACTCGCGCGTGGTTTCGGGGTCAGGAGTACCCTCTTCGACCAGCGTCTCGACGTAGCCCTGAATGGAGGTGAGCGGCGTGCGCAGCTCGTGACTGACGTTGGCGATGAAGTCGCGGCGGGATTTTTCGGCGGCCTCGACGCGTGTCACGTCGTGCAGGACGGCGATGGCTCCGCCGGAAGGAAGAGGTGCGGCACTGATCTCGAAGATGCGGCCAGGCGCCAACGAGCTGGACCGGCCGAATCGCACTTCGCCATCCTGCAGAGCGCCGCGCACGCAGGCAAGAAGCTCGGGATCGCGGACCGAGTGAATGAGCGGCCGGCCGGTGCGAATCTGGGTGCCGGCAATCTTCTGCATGACGGCGTTGGACCAGCGCACCTGGCCCTCGGGCGTAATGGCGACCACAGCCTCCTGCATGGAGTCGAGCATGGTCGCGAGCTCGTGGCGGCGGCTTTCAATTTCAGCAAAGCTCTGCCCGAGCCGCTCGGCGGTGAGATTGAGAGCGCTCTCCATGGCAGCGAGTTCGTCTCCGCCGGAGACTTCGAGGCGGGCGCTCAGGTCTCCCTGGGCGATGCGCCGCGCGAAAGCGACGACACGCTGCAGACGTCCGGTGACCCCGCTGGCCGCCCACGCCGCGAGGGGCAGAGCGACTGCAAGCGAGATGAGCCCAGACCACAGGAACTCGCGATCGAGAAAATGGAGGGATGTCCCGACCGCGTGTCCAACAAATCGGCGAAGGATCAATTCCATCGCCACGATCTGAAAGACGAGCAGCAGGACGAAGAGTCCCATCAGCTTGAAGAATACTTTTCGAGTCACTCAGGGGCCTGCTTTGCGGCCTGGCTCGGCCTTAGTCGAGCTTGGGAATCTCGAAGCGATATCCGGCGCCGCGCACTGTCTTGAGATAGCGCGGATTCTCCGGATCGATTTCGATTTTCTCACGGATGCGGCGCACATAAACGTCGACGGAGCGGGGCGTGACGAAGCGAGCATCGCCCCAGACTGCATCGAGCAGATGGTCACGGCTGAAGACCCGGCCAGGGTGCCGTGCCAGGTAGTCGAGCAAGCGGAATTCCGTAGCGGTCGTAGTGGTCAACTCACCGCGCACCTTCAGCTGCATTGCGTTGGCGTCGATGATGACTTCTTCGAAGCTGATGACCGATGGGGTTGTCGGGCGCTCGAAGCGGCGCAACACGGCCTTCACGCGCGCGACAAGTTCGCGGGTTGCAAAAGGTTTGGTGATGTAGTCGTCGGCGCCAAGCTCGAGGCCGAGGACTCGGTCGTTTTCACCGGCGCGAGCGGTCAGAAAGATGATGGGGATGGTGGAGAGCCCGGTGTGGCTGCGCAGACGCCGGCACACATCCAGACCATCGCCGCCCGGCACCATGATGTCGAGAAGAAACAGAGACGGCGGCTGGCGCTCGGCGTCGGGAATGAGATTGGCTGGAGTGTGAAAAAGGCGGGTGGCAAAGCCTGCTGCTTCGAGATGATGCTGCACCAGCCTTGCGATGTCTGTATCGTCTTCCAGTACAAATACGGTTTGGCTCAACCGGTCTGCCCTCACTCGGCGGCCTCTGGAATTCCTGTGGGTACGGCCGCACGGAACCGTTAACAGACTAATGCAGCGGGGCAAACAGAATGCAAACGTTTGGTTAATTTGACCGTGGCGTAATGAAAGGGCAGGAGTTAATCGGGGGCGGCCATGGGAGCCGCTGCGTTGAGCGCCTGCACGTTGGGCGCGTGGCCGGCTCTCGAAATTGGAGTGGGGGCGAGTGGCTGACCCGGCCGGCGGCGCCTCTTGCGGACCTCATCGAGTGCCACAAGAATGAGCGCTGCGAACGTGACGATGAGCAGGACAATTGCCGGCAGTCCATGAAGCTGGTCGAGTCCGTCGGCATTGAAGTCACCATAAAGCAACGCCAGGCCCACGAAGACAAAGAAGAGGTGCGCACAAAACACGCGCAACGAAGCCTTGCCCAGTGTGGGAAATGGCTCGAGAGCAACGACGCGCAGAGCGTATTTTCGCAGCCAGAAGAAGAAGATGGAGAGAGCGAGAAGATTGAGGACGCGCAACGGGCCGATCTGCCACTTGTCGAGTGGTATCGCAAGGACCTGAGTGGTGAGGTGCGGGCCGAGCCATCCATAGCGGATACCGATGAAGAAGATGCAGGTGAGGGCCGAAGCTGCGGCCAGCCACCGGGGGACCTGGCCAAACGGCACGGGCCTGGTTGCAGTGCGGGCGCCGATCCACAGGCCCACAGCCCAAACAGCCTGCCAGGCGAAGAGGTTGAAGGCTCCCGTTTCCTGCAAGGGGATGCGCAGATGGGTCAGATGGACGACCGCGTTATGGACAATATCGCGCAGACCGAACTGGGCCAACAACCAGAGCAGCGCGCTGGCGCCAAGGATGAACCGCCAGCCGAAGCGCACCGCAGCGGAGAGCACCAAGGGGGTTAAGAAGAGGAACGCGACATACATGGGAAGGATGTCGAGCAGGGGCGGGCAGTAGATCAATAGCAGAGAGCCGACGATGGCCGCCTTGGGCCGCGCCAGATAGAAGTCGAGGAGATTGATGAGAGCTGCCTTGTGGGTGTGCACGGCATAGGCCGCCACGATGGTGAAGGCAAAGGTCAGCATTGCCAAGTGATAGCCGTAGATCTTGAAGGAGCGCTTCCATAGCCTGGCGCGCACGTTGGCGGGGTCCTGCACGAACTCCCGGATGTAGAGGCGGCCGACCAGCAAAGCGGATATGAACACAAAGCCCTCGGCAGACGAGACGAAACCAATGGGCTGATTCACGAAATCGCTGAAGCGCGTGGGGAGGTGGGTGAGCGTCATCCACACCAGGAAGAGCCCACGCAATGCGTCGAGTTCTGGACGTCGTTCGAGCTTATGCACCATCGTTGCTTTCTAGCGAGGGGCCGGGGAAGACGGCTCGAAGAGGTTTTCCTCTCTTCATTATTAGACGATTTTCTGTTGCATGCTGTAACGATCGAGCAAAGGATTTCTTCGCGTTTGGGGGCGGGCGCTGCCAGGACTTTTGCTTGACGCCATGTGCTGCACTCTGCAAGACTCCCAACGCGTATCCAGCGGATGGGGAGATGCCCTGGCGATGAAGTCCTCGGCTGGGTGGCGGGTACTCCCCCAACTTGTGCGATCGATAACAAGGAGGGAACATGAAGAAGTATCTAGCGGAACTGGTTGGCACGTTCATCCTGGTGTTCTTTGGATGCGGAACCGCAGTCGTGGCCGGCGACAAAGTAGGCGTAGTTGGAATCGCCTTTGCCTTCGGCTTTGCGCTGATTGGTGCGGCCTATGGGATCGGGCCGATTTCAGGCTGCCATATCAATCCCGCAGTGAGTCTGGGCGTGTGGACCGCAGGCCGGATGTGCTTGAAGGATCTGTTCGGCTACTGGATCGGGCAGTTTGTGGGTGCCGTGCTCGCTGCCTGGGTGCTCTCGTTCTATATCGTGGGCGGCGTGGCAGGCGGCTACAGCGTGGCCACGAGTGGGCTTGGGCAGAATGGCTGGGGCCTGGGATACCAGGGCGAGTACAACGTAGTGGCGGCAATCGCCTTCGAGTTCGTGGCGACACTGATCTTTGTGCTCGTCATCCTTGGATCGACACAAAAGGCTGCACCGGCCGGGTTCGCAGGCCTCGCTATCGGAATTACGCTCGTCGTGATTCACATCTTCGGCATTCGGATTACGGGCGTGAGTGTGAATCCGGCACGCAGCTTTGGGCCGGCGTTGTTTGTCGGCGGGCATGCTCTGGCGCAGGTCTGGCTCTTCCTGGTCTTCCCGAGTCTGGGCGGCTTTGTGGCGGGACTGCTGCACCGGGTTAAGCTGCTGGAAGCCGAGTGAGCATCTTTTGGGGAAAAGGTTGGGGATCTGCAAAACAGATTTGCAGATCCCCGAATTGTTGAGCGGCGCTGAACGGATCGGTGCCCGCTACTCGGGGCGCGGCCCGTCGCCGGTTTCCAGCGCTGCGATGTAATCGACCACCGCCTCGCTCCATCCATCGATGTGCGTCCATGCCCCGTAGCCGACACCATTGCGGTTCGAAGCTACATTGATCACGTAGCCGCGCCCGCGCGGGTTCGACACGTGGTCATGCGACTGCTCATCGGTGATAACAACCAGCCGCTCGTACCCCTCGCGGCAGGCCTTCTCCACCCTCTCCAGAGCCGCACCGAGGTAGGTTCCTCCGTGGGCCTGGCTCTGATCGAGCGCATCGCGCAGCGCCATTCCGCGACGCGATGGGACGAGACGCGCTTCGTTGGAAAAGGTATAGATGGTCACCTTTTCGGCGATCTCGCGCAGAAGGATGGCGAGCCCGTAGGCTGCATCGGTACGGCGCATCTCGGAGCGCGAGGAGATGGGCGCCTCCATCGAGCCGGATATGTCGACCAGCAACACCGTGTGGCCGACAAGGCGTGCAGGACGCGACTCGAGCGAGCGAAACATCGCCTGTTCGAGCGCAGCCTCCCACTGCGGAGCATGGCGGGCCGCTGCCAGAAAACGGAAAGGCAGCACGCGGTCCGCCTTCATCGCAGTCAGCGCCGCCAGCACCGACTCTTCGCGCACCCCTGCCTCCTGCATGTTGCGCAGGTTGCGGAGCAAAGCCAATGCGCCGAGCTTGCGATCGGTGAGCAGACGCTCCCAGACCGCGCGCTTGTCGGACTCCTCCTCGGCACGACCTGTGGCCGATAGCGCCACTTCCCAGGTATCCGGCGTGGCAAGCTCGTTCTCTGCAAGGCGCTTCCACAGTGCTGCCTGGGCCGCATCCTTCGGCTTGGCGTGCGAGAGGAAGAGCACATCGCGCAGACGCACCACCCCGGCGCGATCGTACTTAGCCAGCGCGTACTCATCGAACTTGGTGAACGCCTGCGCCAATCCCTTCTTGACCTGAGCCGAGAGAGGCTGACGCCCACCGGACCAGTAGATGGCGACGAACTCAGCGAGTTCGTCGGCACGCTGAATCACGCGGGCCAGAGTTTCAGCCACCAAACCACGGTGGGAGGCATGGCGAGCCATCTCGCGCACCAGCAGGAGCGGCGCGTGACGGAGCTTCATCTTTTCGCGCGCTTCAACGGCCAGCGCAGCGACTGTCTCGGCCGCGACGCGCGGCACAAGCTCGTGCACACGTCCAGCGATCTGCACGCCGTCTTCGTAAAACTCGCCCTCCCACAACATGCAGGAGAGAACCGAACGGCGCAGCGCCTGCTCGGGCGTGATGATGGCGGCTGGGGCCCCCTCGTGCGTACGGGGGCGCATCGGATCGTTGAGCTTGAGTACGTTCAGGCGCATGGTGCGCCTCCTTTCGTTTGGACCACAAAGAATACAGCTGCCGGGGAAAAGTCGAACGCGGAAGATGATGCTCTGAGCTACGACAGCTCCCGAGGAATTGACGGCAGGGTTCGAACCTGCGACCCGGTTTCCCGTGCTCTACCCGAAGTATCCGTGTCCTGCGCCACCGGCAGCTGTGTGAATCAGTCGAGGGCCGATTCGTCCTCGATGTCATCTTCGTCATCATCATCGTCATCGTCTCCGACGCGGACGGTGGCGAATCCCGCGGTGCGAAAACCGGGAGTGCGCTTGCGCCTGCCATCGCTGAAATCGAGAGCCAGCTTCGTCATCTCGCCGTAGCTGGGACGATTGCGGTCCCAGAGCTCGGAGCATTCGTACACGACGAAGGGCACCTTGCGATTGGGTGCCACGTTGGTGCAGATCACGAGCACGTCGGACTCGCGATAGCCGCGCGTGAACTGGCCGTGGCTGCACTTGCGGCACAGGTGTGCGTTGCCGGCGGGAGTTCCGTTGATGACCTGCAGGTTGCTCATGACATTGCTTTCTATCCGGACGCGCCGGAGGTTGAGACCGGGGAACAAGCGGTGACGGAATTGCTCTGCCCTTGAGCTACGCAGGCGTTGCCTACGGCGGGACTCGAACCCGCAACCCATCGATGGATCCGTTCCCTACACCACCGGCCAGAGTTGTTGTTGTGCTGCGAGAATCACCGATGCCCGCAGTGGCGGTTACGTTTGAGAGCCGGGGAACAAGCGATTGCGGAACGTAGGTGTCCTGAGCCACTAGACGACGCGAACTTGCGTTCGCGGCAGGATTCGAACCTGCGTCACCCGCTTGACATGCGAAGTATCCGCGATCTACACCACCGGCTATGTCTGTACTGCAAAACTGCTTATCCGATCATCCGTGTTGGGAATCCGTGCCGGGGAACACGCGAAAAGAGTGCGGACTCGAAGCTTCTGCCGCGCGGTGCCTTGTTCTTCGGGACTACGCCCCCGCCCCGTGCGGTGAACTTCTCCGGCAGGAACTCCCGTCCCTGCGCGCCCCTTCATGTGGAGGAAGTAACTCTTCTCTTCACCACCGGCGCTAATTGAGTTGCAACTTAGACGCACTTATCCTTCAGCCGGCGTGCAACTATAGCCGAACTGTCCACTTATCCAGCAACTCGAACTTACCCGAGGGAATATACGAAGACAGGGCCACAAGGGCATCGATTGGCAAGTCGAAGTACCTGGCTTCTTCGCCACTCGGGAAAAGTCCTAAACTAGACGAATTGTTGAGATGCGCGCAGGAAAGGGACGCCGAAGGCGTTACTGGAAATTGACGAAGTACGCCCGGCGACCGGTCAGGCTCTCATCGAGCCGTCCTGATCTACGCATCGAGATTTGCGTTGTATGTTTCATCGGGCGTTCTCCTACGCAGAAACTACTTTGACATACTCTCGGATCGAATGCAAGCAACTTAATCTATTTCTTATAAGCTTCGGCAGGAAGTTAGCTTGACCTATCAACTTATCGGGCGCTCGCAATGAAGCGCAGACGAACATAGTCGGCGGTCCAATTCCCTTCCTCGTCGCGGAGAGCGGGGGCGAGGAGCGAGCTGATTTCATCCACGACCGGATCGCGCAGATCGGCGGGAAGTTGATCGAGCACGCCACGGCGAAATGTGTGCAGCCAACCTGCCATGCCGTCTGCTCCAAGGGGTGTCGGACGCGGGATGAGGGCGATGCGCTCTACATGAAATCCGGCCTCTTCGAGCCGGCGTGTGTAGGCGTTCGGCGTGGGATAGTAGTTGACGCCGTTTTCGAGATTGCCGTAGCCGTGGTGCGTAAGGACGGCCATAAGCGCCACGTGGATCGCGGCAACATTGCCGTGTCCGCCCATCTCGGCAACGAAACGACCGCCGCGCCGCAGCACGCGATGAACTTCGTGCAGCATGGCGTCCTGATTACGGACCCAGTGGAGGACGGCATTGGAGAAGACGGCGTCGAATTCGCCATCGACGAAGGGTAATGCTTCGACGTTGGCCTGCTCGGCGGCTACGCCGCGCGCCCGGGTTGCGGCAACCATCGGCGCCGAGGCATCGACACCGCGGACGCGAGCACCGGCTGCTGCAAGCTGCTCGGTCAGCTGACCGTCGCCGCAGCCGAGATCGAGAATGCGCTCGTCCGGTTGGGCAGCGAGCCACTCCAGCACGCCACCGGCGAGTCCGGGAACGAAGGCTCCATTCTTCGAGTAGGTTTGGAGATCCCAGGTCTGTGTCACATCGGCCTCCGGAACCAGTTTCGGGCGTGGATAGCATATAAGGCAAAGTTATTTATTTTTGATAATCGATAAGTTGAACTGATGACCGTCCGGGCAATGTTGGCAGAGCATTCGATCCTTCACTCCCGCGCCGCGGTCTCGCCAACATCAATCCAGATGAGACCTGCGACTCTGGAGAAGCATTCTTCGAGTTCCTTACAAGGCGATTGCTGCCCTCAGAGCTCGCGTTTGACTCCTTCCCATAGGCTCCAGTCTGAGTCGACCAGCAGAACTGGCGGATGTCGATGAACTCCTTGCACATGCCTGAGTTCACACGCTAGACTCTCAACCGCAGCGCCGGGCTTGTTATGCCGGCGTTTTCCGCATATCGATTGGAGTGACCGATGTCAATCAAGCTGACCGTGAACAATGCCATAGCCACGGTGGACGCGCCCATGGAGATGCCTCTGCTCTGGGTGCTGCGCGATCTACTCGATCTGGAGGGCTCGAAGTTTGGCTGTGGTATGGGCCTCTGCGGCGCCTGTACGGTGCTGCTCGACGGCAGCCCCGTACGTTCCTGCATCACCACGGTCGGCTCGGTGGGCGAGAAGAAGGTCACCACAATCGAAGGGCTCTCGCCCAATGGAACGCACCTGGTGCAACAGGCGTGGGCGGCCATCGACGTTCCGCAGTGCGGATACTGTCAGGCGGGGCAGATCATGTCTGCAGCGGCGCTGCTTGAGCACACGCCCCATCCGACAGACGCGGAGATCGATGCAGCGATGAGCGGCAATCTCTGCCGCTGCGGCACGTATACGCGGATCCGCGAAGCGATCCGGCAGGCGGCCGGTGCGGGCCAGACCTCGGCTGCGGGCGCGACCCGCGGTGAGTGAGGGAGGGAGACGAATGCGCATGGATCGGAGATCGTTTCTGCAACTGACGGCCCTTGCCGGGGGCGGAATGGCGTTGAACCTCTATCGATTGCCGGCTGCCAGGGCGCAGGCGGATA
>Ga0335069_10009186_pt1 | contig 14097 bp, 10 predicted proteins | sample Lox_Sample_11_FD_206714 | JGI IMG/M metagenome (GOLD analysis project Ga0335069, IMG submission 206714) | Soil microbial communities from Loxahatchee National Wildlife Refuge, Florida, United States - Lox_Sample_1.1 | ecosystem: Environmental > Terrestrial > Soil > Wetlands | place: USA... | reverse complement strand
GCTGAGCTCAACCTTCTGTTCTCCGGAAAGTACGATGCAGTCGCTGATCACATCAGTTTAGACGCGATCGTACCAGTAACGTTTACTTAGCGACAGTCCACTAGATTACAAGGAAATGGGATCTGCTCGGAAACCAGATCCAGCCGAGAGCCATATAGATGAATACTCACGCGCGAGGCAGTTGGCTGCACTCCCAAGATGACAATTCACGATCCAGGGTGGATTCCACGCTTCTGATCAGGGGTGATGTTTGCGAGTCCTCGTCATCGAGACATGCAACGGGCAACGTTCTTTAGTACCATTCCGGAGTGAAGCCAATTCGGATAGAACTTCTCGGCCATCTGCGGATCACGCTGGGAAAAGATCCGCTCACATCCGTGAATACAAACCGGATGCGTTCTTTGCTGGCCTATCTTGTGCTTCACAATGATGTGCCGCAATCGCGCGAACATCTGGCCTACCTGCTGTGGCCCGAGTCGAACGAGGCGCAGGCGCGTACGAATCTGCGACAAGTGCTTCACAATCTGCGGCGGGCGTTGCCGGTAGATTGCTCTCTGCTGGTGGCGGATAACCACACCGTGCACTGGAGGGCGGATAAGTCGTGCACGATCGATGTTATGGAGTTCGAGGCCGCGGTTCATGCCGCCGTCGGCGCCAGGGAGAGCGATTTTGTTGCGGCTCGAGAACGGCTCGAGGAAGCAGCGCGGCTCTACCAGGATGACCTGCTGCCGGATTTGTACGACGAATGGCTGGAGCCGAGGCGAACGCAGCTGCGGCAGCAATTCGCGGATGTTCTCAGCCGCCTTACCGGGCTGCTCGAGACCCTGGGCGAGCATCCAGCGGCGATTCGTCACGCCACCCGGCTCGTGGCCTTGGATCCGCTGCGCGAGTCCTACTATCAAACCCTGATGCGGCTGCACATGCGGAATCATGACCGCTCCAGCGCATTGCGCGTGTACCACCAATGCATGCGGAACCTGCAGCGGGAACTGGGAGTGAGCCCCAGCAAGTCGATGCAGGAGATGCTGAAGGAGGCTCTCCAATCGGAGGAGTTGCCTTCGGTCCCGGCTGAATTGCCGCCCTACACCGCAACCAAGCCGCTTCCGATGATCGGTCGGCGAGCGGAGTGGGAGCGGCTGCAGCATTGCTGGCGCCGCGTGACGGAGGGGGAAGCGCACTTTGCGCTGATCATGGGCGAGCCTGGGATCGGCAAGTCACGCCTTGCCGAGAAACTGATGGATTGGTGCGCACGTAATCCAAAAAATACCGCCATCCACGCTCGCTGCTACTTTGCCCAGGGGCAGCTTGCGTACGGGCCCATCACGGAGCTATTAAGGGCGGAGCCTATGCGGGCGGCGCGAACGCAGCTTCCGCTGTCGCAACTGGCAGAATTGGCGCGCGTGCTGCCGGAGATTCTCGCGAAGAATCCGGAAATTCCCCAGCCCCAGCCTCTGACGGAGAGTTGGCAGCGGCTTCACTTGTACGAAGCCATGAATGCCGTCTTCGGCAAAGTCTCGAAACCACTGCTGCTGGTGATCGATGACCTTCAGTGGTGCGATCGGCATTCTTTCGAATGGCTGCATTCGCTCTTCAGATCGGGCTCGGCGAAAGGGATTCTGGCTGTGGGTACCGCGCGGATGGAAGAAACGGGGCGCGATCATGCATTAGCGGGCCTGGCCCGCGAACTACGGCAAACCGGCCAGCTGTCCGAACTGGAGCTGACACTGCTGACAATCGAGGAAACCGAGGCCCTGGCCGCGGAGGTAGCCACCCACAAGTGCGATCCGGCATTTCTCAGCGGTCTTTACCAGACAACCAGGGGAAACCCTCTGTTCGTGGTGGAGAGCATGCGGGCATCGATTGAGGGCGATGGGAACCAAGGATCCATTCCACCGCGGGTACAGGCCGTGATTGCCGCGCGGTTTGCCCAGCTGTCACCCGCGGCATACGAGTTGGCCGGACTGTCGGCCACCATCGGCAGGCCGTTCTCGTTCGAACTGCTTGCCAAAGCCACCGACTGGGATGAGGGGAGCCTTTCCCGGGCGCTGGAAGAGCTGTGGCAGCGGCGCATCATCGACGGGCAGGGCGTGGCTGTCTACGACTATACGCACGATCTGCTGCGCGAGGTGGCCAATGCCGAACTGAGTCCCATACGGCGGCGCTCGTTGCATCAGAGGATTGCGCGCGCTCTCGAAGAACTGCACCGGGCTGATTCGGCAAGCATCAGTGCGCGGCTGGCGGCCCATTACGAGGGCGCCGGAATGGCTGAGCAGGCGATCCGGTGTTACGGCGTGGCCGCGTCTGTAGCCAAGCAGCGATTTGCAGATGCCGAATCGGCGGACCTGATGCGGCGGGCGCTGCGATTATGTCGAGAGTTCCCCGAGACGGCCAAACGCGACCATGAAGAGCTCGAGCTCCTGTTGCGGCTTGGTCCATCTCTGGTCACGACCCGCGGCTACAGCGCTCCCGAAGTGGGAGAAACCTATCATCGGGGCCTGGAGCTCTCGCGACGATTGAAGAACACGGAGCACCTGTTCTCCTTGCTGAGCGGAGCATGGCTCTTCCACATAGTGCGCGGCGAGTTGGAGCAATCGAGAAAGCTGGCCCAGGACTGTGTCGACGCGGCGCGCAACGAAGGCAATGTTCCGCGGGAGATGGCAGGCCACTTTCTTCTGGGCACGAGCCTGTTTCATCTTGGACGACTGGCCGCGTCCGGGGAACAGATTCAATTGGCGGTATCGTCTTCGGACGCTTCTTCGCATCCCGCGCTGGCGTTGTTCGCAGGGGGGAACGTGGGCGTGTTCAGCCGCGTGTATGAAGCGCATTTGTTAAGCCTGTCCGGCGATGCGGACGAGGCCGTGCTTAAGAGCGACGAAGCTGTTTTCAGGGCACGGGAATTGGCCCACCCGTTTACCCTCGCGATCGCGCTGGACTATACAGCCATGCTGAATGCGTATCGCTTCGAATGCGGTCTTGCCCTGGAGCGGGCCGAGGAAGCAGGAGCGATCTGCGCCAAGCACGATTTTGCCTACTACGGGGCCATGGCAGAGATCCTGGCTGGCTGGGCTACCGGAATGCAGAGCGACCCCGCGGCCGGGATGCGTCGACTCTACCGCGGAATCGATGCGCTGAAGGCCACAGGTGCGGAGCTTCGCTTGCCGTTCTACTACGGGCTGCTAGGGGAAATCTGCGGCCGGGCCGGACAGATTGGCGAAGCGCTGGCGAATATCGCCACCGGATTTGCTTTCCTGAGCAAGAACGGAGAGATGTGGGCGGCGCCCGAGCTGCACCGGATCCATGGCGATCTGTTATCGCGAGGCGGCGACGAAGTACAGGCACAGGCCAGCTATCGGCGCGCGATCGCCGCCGCCGCCCAGACAGGCTCATGGTTGTCAGAAAATCGTGCAACCGCCCGCCTGCATGCTCTGCAAATCAAGCCGGTTGAGGCCTCCGAACGCTGATCCTGTTCCGCACAGAACGCTTTCCGAACGCCCCTTGCGGCAAAGTAGTTCTTGAACGATCGACTTTCCCCTATTCCCATGGAGGTTAATCATGCAAGAGCAAGTTATCAATGCATTCAAGGCTCAGCTACGTGGTGAGCTGATCGATCCTGCCCACCCGCGCTACGACGAAGCGCGCAAGGTCTACAACGCAATGATCAGCCGGAAACCGCGCTTCATCGCCCGGTGCGCTGACGTCGCCGACGTGATCGCGGCGGTGAATTTTGGCCGGGAGAATGACCTTCGTGTGTCCATCCGGGGCGGCGGACACAACGCCGGCGGGTTAGGTGTCTGTGACGATGGACTGGTGATCGATCTCTCGCTGATGAAATTCGTGCATGTCGACCCGGCCGCGAGGACGGTGCGCGTGGGCGCCGGCAGCACGTGGGGCGAGGTTGACCACGCAACCCACGCGTTCGGACTGGCCGTGCCGTCGGGAATCATCTCCACCACCGGGGTCGGCGGCCTGACGCTCGGCGGCGGCATGGGCCATCTCACCCGCCAGTTCGGGCTGACGATCGACAATCTCCTCTCCGCGGATTTGGTTCTGGCCGATGGCTCGTTCCTGACCGCAAGCGCCGACGAGAATAGCGACTTGTTCTGGGCCATTCGCGGCGGCGGCGGAAATTTCGGCGTGGTAACTTCGTTCCTGTTCCAGGCCCACCCCGTGAAGATGGTGTGCGCGGGCCCGATGCTGTGGCCGCTGGAACAGGCCGCCGACATCATGAAATGGTATCGGGAGTTCATTGCGCAGGCGCCCGAGGAGATTAACGGCTTCTTTGCGTTTATCACCGTTCCTCCTGGGCCCCCGTTTCCTGAAAACCTTCACTTCCAAAAAATGTGCGGGGTGGTTTGGTGCTACAACGGCGCGCTCGAACAGGCCAACGATATCCTCGAGCCGCTGCGCAACTTCCATCCTCCCGCATTCGAATTCTTTGTTCCCATGCCCTTCCCGATGTTGCAGGGAATGTTCGATGGGCTTTATCCGCCGGGACTGCAATGGTACTGGAAGGCAGACTTCGTCAACGAGCTGAAAGACGAGGCCATTGCTCTCCATGTCCAACACGCCGCTCAACTGCCGACCCTGCAGTCGACGATGCACCTGTATCCCATCAACGGGGCTGCGCACAAGGCCGCCAATAACGACACCCCGTGGAGTTATCGCCACGCTACGTGGAGCGAGGTGATTGTCGGGGTTGACCCCGATCCGGCCAACAAGGACCGTATCACCCAGTGGGCACGGAATTACTGGGAGGCACTGCACCCCTTCGGAGCCGGAGGCGCGTACGTGAACTTCATGATGGAAGGCGAGGGAGACGAGCGGATTCGCGCGACCTACCAGGGCAACTATGATCGCCTCGCGCAGATCAAGGCGAAATACGACCCCAACAACTTCTTCCGCGTGAATCAGAATATCCTGCCCAATGCCGGCGCCACCACTCCGGCCTGAACGGGCAATCGGAAGCGCAAGTTCTTCATCCACATGCACGGCGATGAGGAGCCGACCCTTATAGAGAAAGGGGTTCAGTGGATCAATGAGCATTCACTATGAGATTCAAATTCTGCGGTCCAAATTGATCGCCCTGATGAGATCGACGCAGCGCACGGTCGACTATTCCATCAAAGCAATGCAACTGGGTCGGCCCGAACTCTGCCGCGTGGTGCGCAATTCCAGGGACGAGACCAGCGCGATTCGTTGCTGGATCAAGAGTCACGGCCAGGAACTTCTGGCCGCCGATATAGCCGAGGCCGTCGATTCGCGATTCGTTTGCGCGGCACTGCGGATCTCCGAAGCTCTCGGAGTCGCCCACGACGCCGCCTTCGAGATTGCGCAACAGAGCGAAATCCGTTTCGCGGCTGGATGGATACCAGTCTCTGCCGAATTGGAAGACGCTGGACAGTTCGTGAACAGCCTCCTTCGTCTGTGCGTCCTCTCTCTACTGAAACGAGATGCACGGCACGCGAAGACTGTTCTGCACAACGACGGTGCCGGGGAGAGCCTGGATCTGGCGGTCCATCTCACCCATCACAATCGCACGCATCTCACCAGCGCACAGGCGCGATTTGAACTGGCCATCATGCGATGCCTGGAGGGAATCGCGGGCCAAACTCGCGAAATCGCCGACTCGATCCTCCTCTGGCTCGAGGAGATCGAGCGGGGAAAGAACGCGGCCCCCCGAGGCGAGGTGCACAAACCGGCACACCACACCGCCAGGTTAGCGAGACGCGCCCTCCCGGTTCCAGTCTCCGCGCCGGATTTGCCCCACAAAGCGCTGTTTTTTGGGGGCGCAATTCCGCCGCGGGGCCTTGGCGATGCCGTACCCATTGAGGACTTCGCGCCGGCTCGGCTCATGCGCCTGCAACAGCGAGTGTGCGAACTACTGGTCAAGAACCAACAGCTCCGAATGGCTCTTATGGCCGAGAAGGCGGACCGCCACCACGACCGACTCTGTTGAACCGCAGGGGGCGTGATTGCGGCTCGGACTCAGAGCGTCTGCAGCTTTCGCCCACGATCGTGCCTTGCGGTTCAACATTGCTGGTTGTGCAGTGTAAGACCGCCGCGACGGTCGCACCAGGAGGCCGCACGGCAGTGCTAATCGACAACAGCGCGGCAACCAACGCCTCTTCGCTGTATAGAATGGCGCTGCCGTCAACTCCGGCTGAAAAATCCGCATAGTTCCGGTCGAAAATCCTGCCAGCCTTGACCGGTCGTGGCTTACATTTCCAGCCGGATCGCGTGAAGATGAATTCGGCTGGTGAAGCAGAAGCGAGCTCTGCTGGAGAGCAACCGTCTATTCTCTACATGCGCAGAAGGCTGGCCCGGTTTCGGTCTGTTAATTCAGCGAGGGCTCACGAGCACAATCCTGCTCTGTCTCGCGGGCATGCATCTCTAACTGAAAAGCAGCATGGGACCAAACTGGCCTCACGTGATCGGCGCAAGCGCGGGCGTGTTTCTCCTCTTAGGCCTCTGGACACCCGTCGCCGCAGTAGAAGTGTGGGCAGCGCTTGCGGGTCCGGACAATCCCCTTCTTCCCATCACCCTGGCCAGCCTGGGCGCGACAGCAGCGATGATCGGTCCGGGAGTGTGGTCGATCGACCCCCAGCTCTACGGAAGAAAGCATTTCGTGGATGAGCCCGCCCAACGGAATGCAAGCTGCCCTGGAATCTGAGCACCCAGCCGCTTCGAAAACCCGGAAATCGGGCGCGAGGCCGGAACGGACGCCGCTCGCCTGCCGTAGTTAGAATCGGCGCCATTCATAATTGAGCGCCGGCAGCGTCATCTCTATGGAAGCTCAAGAGCCAAAAAACGTGAGCGCAGCGATTGCAAGTCTTCCGGCACTTGACCACAACGACCGTTTAACCCGGTTGTTCGCGGAGCATTACCGGCGCGTCCTCAGCGCCGCTTACCGCATCACGGGCAACATGTCCGATGCCGAAGACATCGCCCAGGCAGTGTTTCTGCGGCTGGGGAAGGGCGAGTTTGCGGGAGTGTCGAATGCGGGAAGCTACCTCTACCGCGCAGCCATCAACGGCTCGCTCGACCTGCTGCGGCGGCGGAAGAGCGCGGCCACGGAGCCGCTCGAGTCCGCGGCCGGCGTGCCAGAGACGAGGGCCGGAACGAGCCCGGAGGCGGAGATCTCGAACCGGGAGTTGAGCCGGCATCTGCGCCAGGCGATCGCGGAGCTGGCCCCGCGAGCCGCCGAGATGTTTGCTCTCCGCTACGTGGAAGAGTGGAGCAATCGCGAGATCGCGAAGGTGATGGAAACGTCGCGGGCGGTGGTGGCTGTGACGCTCTACCAGTCGCGATCGAAACTGAAGAAGAGGCTCACCGAGCTGCTGGGAGGAATGTGATGAAACGGGATGACGAACTGCTCCTGGACCGGGCAACGCGAGCGCTGCAGGCCGATATGCCGGAGGCCGATGAAATCACTGCATCAAGGGCGCGAACGGCGCACGCTTTGGGAATTGAGGCGCATGCGGAAGCCTTCAGCGGCGCAATCCAGAACTGCGAAGGTGTGCAGGAGCTTCTGGATTCGTACCGCGCGGGCACTCTGCCGCAAGCCCGGGCGCTGCTTGTACAGGCGCATCTGCGCGACTGCGGCGCGTGCCTGCGGCAGTTCCGCCAGGGCCGGGAAGGCGCGGCGCTGACCTGGACCGCCCCGGGCGTTGCGGCTGCGCCGCGGCGGCATCGGAGGGCGTGGTCATGGGCGCTGGCTGCCTCCGCGGCCGTGTTGATCACTGCGCTGTTTGCGTACCGGGTTTACTGGCAGGTTCCTCCCGGCGTGCGTGCGGCGGTGCAGTCGATCGACGGCTCCGCGTATGTGATTGCCCCGGGCGGCGACCGGAAGCTGGCGGCAGGCGCCGAACTGCGCGAAGGCGACGAGCTGCGGACCACGGGCCAGTCGCGCGCCATACTGCGCCTGGCGGACGGATCGGTGGTGGAAGTGAATCAGCGGAGTGCGCTCGCGGTGGGCGCGCGCGGGCGCGACATGACGGTCACGCTCAACCAGGGCGCACTGATTGTGCAGGCTGCGCGGCGCACTTCGGGTCACCTTTACGTGCGGACTCCCGACTGCCGCGTGGCGGTCACCGGCACGGTGTTCTCAGTGGATGCGGGAATCAAGGGCTCGCGCGTGGCGGTGCTGCAGGGCTCGGTGGAGGTGGCGCACGCCGGCGTGAATGCAGTTCTGCATCCCGGCGACCAGATGGCCACCAGCGACAATCTCGCCCCGGAACCGCTGGATGCGCAGTTTGCGTGGAGTCCCGATCGCGAGAAGTACGTAACCATCATGGCGCAGCTTGCCAGCGTGGAGCATCGCATTGCGCAAATTCCGTTTCCGCAGCCGCGCTACAGCAGCGACCTGCTGGCCCGGGTGCCCGCCGACACCGTGCTCTACATCAGCGTTCCCAACCTGGGCGATTTTCTTGCGGAGGCCAACGGAATCTTCCAGGAGCAGTTGAACCAGAGCCCGGAACTGCGCGAGTGGTGGACGCGCAGCCATGAGCGCAACTCGCAGGCGCTGGATGAGCTGGTGGGAAAGGTGCACGACGTAAGCCAGTATCTCGGCGATGAAGTGGTGGTCGCGGGCATGGGCCAGGGCGATCGCTCCAGCATTGCGATCGTGGCCGATGTGCAGAGAAGCGGATTGGAGGAGGAGTTGCAGAAGCAGTTTTCCAGCGCGGAAAGCGGCCTGGTTGTATTTGATGAGTCCTCTCTTGCGGCCGCGGATGCATCGGCCAACGCAGACCATCGAGGCTATGCGCTGGTGCGGGAACGCGAAGTGGTCTTCGCCAACAGCATCGCCGCTCTGCAGCAATGGAATGCGCAGTTGGGCGCCGGAGCGAGCGGCTTTGCGGAAGGAGATTTCGGCAAGCAGCTCGCCGCGGCGTACGGGCGGGGAGCGGGCATCATTCTTGGCGCGGATCTCCACGCAATGCTGAAGAACAGCATGAATCGAGCCCCGAACGGCGCGGCCAGAGAACGCGAGCTTGCCAGCAGCGGGCTGGGCGACGTGCAGTATCTCATCGCCGAACATCGCGAGACGAACGGGGTGCCGGCGAATCATCTCAACCTCCAATTCGCGGGAACGCGGCAGCGGATCGCGTCGTGGCTGGCCAGCCCCGCACCGATTGGATCGCTCGATTTTGTGAGTCCGAACGCGGCGGTGGCGGTGGCGACGCTCACCAAGGATCCGGCCGACATTGCCGATGACCTGATGGCGATGTCCTCACAGGCCGAGGGCGGCAATGGCGGCTGGAGCGAGGCCGACGCCAAACTGCAGATCAGCATTCGCGACGATCTGATGGCCAACCTGGGCGGCGATTTTCTCTTCGCGATCGACGGCCCGGTCCTGCCCACGCCGTCGTGGAAAATGGTGATCGAGGTGACGGGTCCGGATGCGCTCGAGAACGCGCTCGAACGGATGACGCAGGCGATGCGAAATCAGGCGCAGGGACCGCACGCACATGCGCTGACCATTGAACCGGGTGAGATGGATGGACGCCGCTTCTACACCGTCCGGGACGTCAACACCCGCGCCGTGGCGGCGGAGTACACCTTCGACGATGGATTCATGGTGATGGCCGCCAATCGCGCGCTGGTGATGGATGCCGTGCGGATCCACGCCAGCGGCAATTCGCTGGCGCGTTCATCGGCATTCCGCGCCCTGCTGCCGCGCGATGAAAACGAGAACTATTCGTCGCTGGCTTACCAGAACCTGGCCCCGGTGCTGACGCCGCTGCTGTCGCAGTTCAGCGGCAACTCGGCGGAGGCGATCCGCAAGCTGGCCGCCGACGCGCGGCCCACGGTGATCTGCGCATGGGGAAAGGACAATCGCATCGAAGCGGCTAGCGACAGCCGCCTGTTCGGCTTCGATTTTCTGACCTTCGGCGCAATTCTGAATTCGCGGAACAAGTCCGCGGGCGCGAACGTAATGCAATGACATGAGCGTGATCGAACTTGATCGGCTGGAAGTGCGGCTCGGAGGGCGGACGGTTCTCGACGGGCTCAGCGGCGAGTTGCGCGGCATGGCGATCGGGCTGCTTGGTCCCAACGGCGCCGGAAAGTCCACGCTCATCAACACGCTGCTGGGCTTCCACGAGCCGGCGCGGGGAGAAGCGCGCGTGCTCGGGCTCGACACGCGGCGCCACCGCGCACGCATCCGCCAGAGCGTGGGTTACATGCCGGAGAACGACTCGTTCATCGGCAACATGAGCGGGGTGCGGTTCGTTCGCTACATGGCGGAGCTGGCCGGGCTGCCGGCAGGCGAGGCGCTGGAACGCGCGCATGAAGCCCTGTTCTTCGTCGGCCTCGGCGAGGTGCGATACCGGAACATCAGCACCTACTCGCTGGGCATGAAGCAACTGATCAAGCTCGCACAAGCCCTGGCGCACGGACCGCGGCTGCTGATCCTGGATGAGCCCACCAATGGGCTCGATCCCATGGCTCGCCGGCGCATGCTTGCCACCCTCCAGGAGATCCGCAAGGAGGGCAGCATCCGGATGCTCATTTCCTCGCACCTGTTGCGCGACATCGACGAGACATGCGACGAGGTTCTGATCCTGAAAGACGGGCGCGTCGCGGCTCTGTGCAACATCGAGGAAGAGCGCCAGTCGCACCGGAACTTTATCGAGATGGAGACGACCGGCGATCGTGACCGGTTCTGTGAAGCCCTCCGCGGGCTTGGCTGCGAGTGTGCCTGCTTCGCCGGCGGACACGTGAAGCTGGTGATGCCGGACCGGATCGAGCCGCGCGATCTGTATGTGGTGGCAAGCGAGAACGGGACCCAGATTCGCCGCATCCATCGGCGGCGCGATTCGCTTGAAGATATCTTCCTGCGCGCCATGGATGCCGAGCCGGAGAGGAGGGAACTTGTCAGTCTATAAGCATGCGTATCGAGCTTATGCGGGCACGCTCACTCCCCTGTGGGCGCGGGTGGGCGTGGTGGTGCGCTACGGGCTCGCGGAGGCGTGGTCGTCCCGCATCACGGTGGGCCTGTTCACACTGTCGATGCTGCCCGTGATCGTCTACCTCATCGGCATCTACCTCGCCAACAATCCCGTGGCGCGGATGATCATCATGCACGGGAAGTCCGCATTGTTTACGATCGACGCCGCCTATTTCCTCAAGGTCCTCGCAACGCAGTCGTGGATTGCGCTGGTGATGACCGCATGGGTTGCGCCGCGCCTGGTGTGCTTCGATCTGGCCGATAACGCGCTTCCCATTCTGCTCAGTCATCCGGTTTCGCGCCTCGGCTACGTGCTGGGCAAGTTCATCGCCCTGTTTTGGTGTTTATCGCTCATCACCTGGATTCCCTGCCTGCTGCTTTTCGCTTACCAGTGCTATGCCTCGACCGCGCCCTGGATGGGAGCAAACCTGCAGGTCGCCTTCGGCCTCCTCGCGGGTGCGGTGTTCTGGATCGCGCTGCTGTCGATTCTCGGGCTGGCGCTTTCCTCCTGGGTTAAGTGGAGGGTGGTGGCGACGGGCATTATCTTCGCTGCGGTGTTTGTACCCGCGGGAGTGGGCGGCATTGTGAGCGCGATTCTGCGCACCAAATGGGGACTCCTGCTGAACCTGCCGGTGATGATGACCCAGTTGTGGCAGCGGCTGCTGGGCGCGCCGGAGTTCATGCGCGGCGAAAACAGCCTGCCCGATGCAGCCATCGCGATGGTTCTTGTTCTCATGTGCCTGGTATGCGTGGCCATTCTGAACGCGCGGATTCGCGCCCGCGAAGTGGTCAGGGGATAACTGGGATGAGCGATCGGATCATCTTCGAGAATGTTGCCAAGTTCTACGGCGAAGTGCTGGGAGTGAACCGTGTGTCGCTCAGCATTCCGCCGGGAGTCACCACGCTGGTGGGACCCAACGGATCGGGAAAGACCACGTTGATGAACCTGATGACGGGTCTGGTGCAGCCCTCGAGCGGGCGCATCTCCGTGCTGGGCCTCACGCCCTGCGACGCCGACCGGTTCTTCCGCCAGGTAGGCTACTGCACCCAGTTCGATTCGTTTCCGCGCGGTCTGACCGGGTGGGATTTCCTGCTCGACGGGCTGCTGCTGCACGGAATGAGCGAAGGCGACGCCATCCGGCTGGCCGGCGAGGCGCTCGAACGTGTCCGCCTCGGCGACGCGGGAGCACGCAGGATCGAGGGCTACAGCAAAGGCATGCGCCAGAAGATACGGCTGGCGCAGGCCATCGCCCATCACCCGCGGGTGCTGGTCCTGGATGAGCCGCTGAATGGGCTCGATCCCATGGCGCGGGCGGAAGCCCTGGCGCTGTTCGAAGAGCTGAGCCACAGGGGAATGCACCTGGTGATCTCCAGCCACATTCTCGACGAGGTGGATAGGATCTCGGACCGCGTGGTTCTCATCACCGGCGGCTACGTGGTTGCGGAAGGCAACATTCACGAGGTGCGGCGGGAGGTGCGCGACAAGCCCATGCAGGTGCTGATCCGCTGCGACCAGCCGGAGTTGCTGGCGTCAAGAATGTTCTCAGTGAATCACTGCGTGGAAGCCAGGCTTCATGCCGATGGAAAAGGCGTGTTTCTGCGCACCGCCGACATCGACGAGTTCTACAGGCTGCTGAACGAGATTGCCGTGGAGGGCTTAATCAGGATCGACACGGTTGCGCCGGCCGACGATGACACCCACGCCATCTACCAGTACCTGATTGGTTCCGAGGGGAGTCTCGCATGAGAACCGACAGAGCGAGAGCGTATGCGAAGTCTCTGCTTGAACAGCCGTGGGGACTGTGGTGGCTGCAGGCGCGCCGGCTGGTCCGCATCGAGGTGAGAAGAAACCTGTTCTCGTGGAAGGCAAGCTGGATCTATTTCCTGGCATTCGTCCCCACGGCGATCATCCTGGCTCACATGCTGTTAAAGAGGCACCCGGCGTTCGCGTTGAACGACGACACGAATGTGCTGGCGGGCATCGTGCAGTTTTACTACATCCGCCTGGGAGTTTTCTTTGGCTGCCTGGGCATCTTCTCGCGGCTCATTCGCGGAGAGATGATCGAGCGCAGCCTGCACTTCTACCTGCTGGCGCCGGTGCGGAGGGAGATTCTGCTGCTGGCGAAGTTCGCCGCGGGCTCGATCAGCGCTTGTGTCCTCTTCGGCGGCGCAACCATCGGCAACTTCGCGCTGATGTATGCGGGCTATGGCCCGGCGGGACAGGAGTACGTGTTTCACGGCCCCGGCCTCGCCCAGCTCGAGGCCTATCTTGCCATCATCGTTCTCGCCTGCCTCGGCTACGGAGCGGTGTTTCTTCTGCTGAGCATGATGTTTCGCAATCCCACCCCCGCCGCGATGCTGGTGCTGGGGTGGGAGGCCATCAACCCGGTGCTGCCGTCGGTGCTGCAGAAGATCAGCGTAGCCTCGTATCTGCGTCACCTGATGCCCATCACGGTGCCCGGTGAAGGCATCTTCGCGCTCCTCACCGTGCAGACGGAGCCCGTAGCGGGATGGGCGGCGGCTCTTGGCCTGATCGTTCTCACTGCCGTCGTGCTGGCCTACTCGTGCCTGAAGATCCGCCGGCTCGAGATTCGCTACACGACCGAGTGATGGCGAAGCCCCGGCCTTGCTCCTATGCCGGGTGCCGGGCGTTTAGAATCGCAACCGCACTGCGCCGGCGTTTCCGTTGTCGCCGGCATCACTGACGTTCCCCCGCCCGATGCTCATACTCAAACGGCAATGGCAAACCTGCCTGCCCACCGATCCGCATCCCTCATCGCCGCCGATCCTTGCGCGGCCGGACCGGCGGGGACAGATGGTCCGGCGCGAACCATGATTGCCGTGCGGGCTGTTCCCGTGGCGATCGGCCTTTCCGCCGTCATCGGACAGATCCTCTTCATGCGCGAAGTCATGGCCTGCTTCAATGGCAATGAACTCTCGCTCGGAATGGTTCTCGCAGCCTGGCTTTTCTGGACCGCGGCCGGCAGTGGACTGACTCGCATGGCGCACATGCCTGGCGCGAGACTTCCGCTTGCGATCGGCCTTGCCGCGGCTCTCTGCGGCATCAGCCTCGCGCCCACCATCGTTCTGCTGCGTAGCGCACGGGCGCTGTTGCAGGCCGCACCCGGAGAGTTGTTCGGACCTGGGGT
>Ga0335069_10009184_pt1 | contig 14097 bp, 14 predicted proteins | sample Lox_Sample_11_FD_206714 | JGI IMG/M metagenome (GOLD analysis project Ga0335069, IMG submission 206714) | Soil microbial communities from Loxahatchee National Wildlife Refuge, Florida, United States - Lox_Sample_1.1 | ecosystem: Environmental > Terrestrial > Soil > Wetlands | place: USA... | reverse complement strand
TCGAATTGCAGCCGGTCGGCCATGATCGGGGATCCTGCTTTAGGCCTGCGTCACGCCGCTTCGGCGGCCATCTTGCGCGCCTTCTCCATGGCCTCTTCGATCGTGCCGACCATGTAGAAGGACGCTTCCGGCATGTCGTCGCACTCGCCGGCCACGATCTTCTTGAAGCCCTTGATCGTGTCCTCGAGCTTCACGAACACGCCCGGCGTGCCGGTGAACACTTCGGCGACGTGGAACGGCTGCGACATGAAGCGCTGGATCTTGCGCGCGCGCGCCACCGTGAGCTTGTCCTCTTCGGAGAGCTCGTCCATGCCGAGAATGGCGATGATGTCCTGCAGCGACTTGTACGTCTGAAGGACTCTCTGCACGTCGCGCGCCACCTGGTAGTGCTCCTCGCCGATCACGCGCGGATCGAGCATCCGGCTCGTGGAATCGAGAGGATCGACCGCCGGGTAGATGCCGAGCTCGGCGATCTGGCGCGACAGCACGGTCGTCGCGTCGAGATGGGCGAACGAGGTCGCGGGGGCCGGGTCGGTGAGGTCGTCGGCGGGCACGTAGATGGCCTGCACCGAGGTGATCGAGCCCTTCTTGGTGGTGGTGATGCGCTCCTGCAAGGCGCCCATGTCGGTCGAAAGCGTCGGCTGGTAGCCCACCGCCGAGGGGATGCGGCCGAGCAGGGCCGAGACCTCGGAGCCCGCCTGGGTGAAGCGGAAGATGTTGTCGACGAAGAACAGCACGTCCTGGCCTTCCTCGTCGCGGAAATACTCGGCGACCGTCAGGCCCGAGAGGCCGACGCGGGCGCGGGCACCCGGCGGCTCGTTCATCTGGCCGTACACCAGCGCCACTTTCGAGCCGGGACCGTCGAGCTTGATGACGCCCGATTCCATCATCTCGTGATAGAGGTCGTTGCCCTCGCGCGTGCGCTCGCCCACGCCCGCGAACACCGACACGCCGCCATGCGCCTTGGCGATGTTGTTGATCAGCTCCATGATGATGACGGTCTTGCCGACGCCGGCGCCGCCGAACAGGCCGATCTTGCCGCCCTTGGCGTAGGGCGCCAGCAGATCGACGACCTTGATGCCGGTGCTGAGGATCTCGGCCTCGGTCGACTGGTCGGTGAATTCCGGGGCCGGCTTGTGGATCGGCGAGGTCTGCTTGGCCTTGACCGGCCCGCGCTCGTCCACCGGCTCGCCGATCACGTTGAGGATGCGGCCGAGCGTCTCGGGGCCGACCGGCATGCGGATCGCGTCGCCGGTGTCCACCGCCTGCTGGCCGCGCACCAGGCCGTCGGTCGTGTCCATCGCGACCGTGCGCACGGTCTCTTCGCCGAGGTGCTGCGCCACTTCGAGCACCAGGGTCTTGCCCTGGTTCTGCACGTGCAGCGCGTTCAGGATCTCCGGCAGGTCGCCGTCGAAATGCACGTCGACGACCGCACCCATGACCTGGGTGATGCGTCCGATGTTGTTCTTGGCCATGTGTCAGACTCCTCGGGAATTCGTCAGACCGCCTCGGCGCCCGAGATGATCTCGATCAGCTCCTTGGTGATCGAGGCCTGGCGCGTGCGGTTGTATTGCAGGGTGAGCTTCTTGATCATGTCGCCGGCGTTGCGCGTGGCGTTGTCCATCGCGGTCATCTGGGCGCCCTGGAAGCCGGCGTTGTTCTCGAGCAGGGCGCGGAAGATCTGGACGGCGAGATTGCGCGGCAGGAGGTCGGCCAGGATCTCCTCTTCGTCCGGCTCGAACTCGTAGACCGCCCCCGCCTGTTCGGCGGCGGTCGGCGCCGGGGCCTCCCCTTCCTCGAGCTGGAACGGGATCAGCTGCTGGCGGGTGACGATCTGGCTCATCGCCGACTTGAAGCGGTTGTAGAAAAGCGTGCAGACGTCGAACTCGCCGGCCTCGAAGCGGGCCAGGACGCGCTCGGCCACGCGCTGCGCGTCGGCGAACGCGAGCCGCTTGCGGCCGACGTCCTCCATCGTCTCGATGATCAGCTTGCCGTAGTCGCGCCGCAGCTGGTCGCGGCCCTTGCGCCCGACGCACAGGATCTTCACCTGCTTGCCGTCGGCGAGCAGGCGTCCGATGAACTGCCGCGCGCCGCGGACGATCGAAGAATTGAACGCGCCGCAGAGCCCGCGGTCGGAGGTGGCGACCACGACCAGATGCACCTTGTCTCCGCCGGTGCCGGACAAGAGGCGCGGGCCCTCCCCCGAGACCGCGCGGGCGAGCGAGCCCAGCATGCGCGCCATGCGCTCGGCATAGGGGCGCGCCGCCAGCGCCTGCTCCTGGGCGCGGCGGAACTTCGCGGCGGCGACCATCTTCATCGCGGACGTGATCTTCTGCGTCGACTTCACGCTCGCGATGCGGACACGGAATGACTTCAGGCTGGGCATGGACTTGGACTAGCGCCCTTCTTCTCTTTTCGCTTTTTCTCTTTCTCTGGGTCCCGGCCGGCTCGCGGTCAGGCGAAGCTCTTGGCGAAGGAGTCGAGGATGCCGGCCAGCTTCTTGTCGAGGTCGGCCGACAGCTCGCGCTTCTCGCGGATCTCCTTCAGCACGTCGCCGTGCTTGGAGCGCATGGTCGAGAGGAGGCCCTGCTCGAACTTGGTCACCTGGCCCACCTCGATCTGGTCGAGATAGCCGCGCACGCCGGCGAAGATCGACACGACCTGCTCCTCGACCGGCATCGGCTGGTATTGCGGCTGCTTCAGGAGCTCGGTCAGGCGCGAGCCGCGGGCGAGCAGCTTCTGCGTCGACGGATCGAGGTCCGAGGCGAACTGCGAGAACGCCGCCATTTCCCGGTATTGAGCCAGTTCCAGCTTGATGCGGCCGGCGACCTGCTTCATCGCCTTGATCTGGGCCGCCGAGCCGACGCGGCTGACCGACAGGCCGACGTTGATGGCCGGCCGGATGCCCTTATAGAAGAGCTCGGTCTCGAGGAAGATCTGGCCGTCGGTGATCGAGATGACGTTGGTCGGGATGTAGGCCGAGACGTCGCCGGCCTGGGTCTCGATGACCGGCAGGGCCGTCAGCGAGCCCTTGCCCAGCGCATCCGACATCTTGGCCGCGCGCTCGAGCAGGCGCGAATGCAGGTAGAAGACGTCGCCCGGGTAGGCTTCGCGGCCCGGCGGGCGGCGCAGCAGGAGCGACATCTGGCGGTAGGCGACCGCCTGCTTCGAGAGGTCGTCGTAGAAGATGACCGCATGCATGCCGTTGTCGCGGAAGAACTCGCCCATCGTGCAACCGGTGTAAGGGGCGAGATACTGCAGCGGCGCCGGCTCCGAGGCGGTGGCGGCGACGACGATCGAGTACTCGAGCGCCCCCTGGTCCTCGAGCGTCTTGACGATGCGCGCGACGGTCGAGCGCTTCTGGCCGACGCAGACATAGACGCAGTAGAGCTTCTGGGACTCGTCGTTGCCGGAGTTGATCTTCTTCTGGTTGAGGATCGTGTCGACGATCACGGCGGTCTTGCCGGTCTGCCGGTCGCCGATGATCAGTTCGCGCTGGCCGCGGCCGACCGGCACCAGGGCGTCGATCGCCTTGAGGCCGCTCTGCATCGGCTCGTGCACCGACTTGCGCGCGATGATGCCGGGGGCCTTCACCTCGACGCGGCTGCGCTTGGCGGCCTTGATCGGCCCTTTGCCGTCGATCGGCTCGCCCAGCGCGTCGACCACGCGGCCCAGGAGCTCGCGGCCGATCGGCACGTCGACGATGGCGCCCGTGCGCTTGACGATGTCGCCCTCGCGGATCGTGCGGTCGTCGCCGAAGATCACGACGCCGACATTGTCCTCTTCGAGGTTGAGCGCCATCCCGCGGATGCCGCCAGGGAACTCGACCATCTCGCCGGCCTCGACCTTGTCGAGTCCGTAAACCCGCGCGATGCCGTCGCCGACGGAGATGACTTGCCCGACCTCCGAGACGTCGGCGGCGGTGTCGAACTTGGCGATCTGCTGCTTGAGGATTGCGGAGATTTCCGCGGCCTTAATGTCCATCGTCAGAGGCCCTTCATCGCGAGTTGCAGGCGTTGCAGTTTGGTGGCGAGCGAGGCGTCGATCAGGCGCGAGCCGACCTTGACCTTGAGCCCGCCGAGGAGCTTGGGATCCACGGCGACCGCGACCGCCACCTTGCGGCCGACGGCGGCACGCAGGGCGGCCGTGACCTGCTCGGTCTGCGGGGCTGACAGCGGGCGGGCCGCGGTGACCTCGGCCGTCACCTCCCCGCGGTGCTGGGCGAGCAGCGCCATATAGGCGTCGATGATCTTCGGCAGCTGGTGCAGGCGGCGGTGGCGCGCCACGATGCCGACGAAGCGCCGGGTGAGGTCGCCCACCCCCATTTTTTCCAGGATGGCCAGCACGGCCTTGGCCTGCTGGGCGCGCGGCACCAGGGGCGAGGCGGTCAGGCGCTGCAGATCGGCGTTTTCCGCCACCGTCCGCTTGATATTCGTAAGGTCGGCGGCGACTTGATCGAGCGCCTTCGCCTCATCGGCCAATTCGTAAAGCGCGGTCGCATAGCGACCGGTCAGTCCGGTCAGGATGGGAGACTCAGAAGCCACGACGGCGAGCCGGTTCCTTGGGATTTTGAGGCTCCGAGCTGGCATCCGCCGACGCTCGAAACCTTTGATGAAACAAACGAACCTTCGCGAGGGCGGCGCCCCGGCGAAGGCGGCGGATTGCTACCACAGCGACTTGCGCGATGCAACAAGCGGGGGCGCCGCCGAAAGCTCATTTTCGACAGAGGAATCAACGGCCAATCGAAGAGCGCCGGGCGGCTAGGCGTTGGCCTCGCGGGCCCCGGGATTGAGGAGGTCGCGGACGGCGGCGCGGAGCGCGTCGGGACGGAACGGCTTTTCGAGCACCGCATCGGCGCCGAACTCGCGGGCGAAGGCCAGCGTGCGTTCGAGCTGCCCGCCGGCGCAGCCGGAGATCGCGAGGATCTTCAGCCCGGGATGCGTGCGGCGGAGGCTGCGCAGGGTCTCGAACCCGTCGCGCTCGGGCATGAAGATGTCGAGGATCACGAGATCGGGCAGGCGCCGCTGGATCGCCTCTTCACCTGCGCGCCCGTCCTCGGCTTCGGCCAGGTCGTGGCCGTCCAGCTCGAGCAGGGTGCGGATCGAATCGCGGACCGCGGCGTCGTCGTCGACGACCAGGATAAGCGCCATGCGCCGAATCCAGTTGAAAATCTCCCAAACAATATATTCGCAAGCGGAATTCGGCCAGTTTGATTATCGATTCTACGTGCGAGCACGTATCTTTTTTGGCGCCGACCCGCCGCCATTCAGCACGATTAAAGGAAGCTGTAGGGTTCGATGTCGATCTGGAGCCGAACGTTTGCCGGCGGCTTCACCTGGTCGAGCCACGCGCCGACCGCGCCCTGCAGGTCCGCATCGCGCCGCGCCTTGACCAGCAGGCGCCGGCGGTGACGCCCGCGCAAAAGGGCCAGCGGCGCCGGTGCCGGTCCCAGCACCTCCACGCCGTTGCCGTGCGGGGCCGTGGCGCCGAGCCGCCGCGCCACCGCGTCGACCGCGTGCGCGTCGGGCCCGGAGACGATCACCGCCGCCAGCCGGCCGAAGGGCGGCCAGCCGGCGCGCTGGCGCTCGTCGGCTTCGGCCGCGAGGAAGCGGTCGCGCGCCGCACTGTCCCGCGACAGGCCAACCAGGGCCTTCATCACCGGGTGTTCGGGCGCGTAGGTCTGCAGGAGGGCCAGCCCCGGACGCTCGGCGCGGCCGGCGCGCCCGGCCACCTGGTGCAGCAGTTGATAGGTGCGCTCCGACGCCCGCAGATCGCCGCCGGTCAGGCCGAGATCGGCGTCGACCACGCCGACCAGGGTCAGCTTCGGGAAGTGGTGCCCTTTGGCGATCACCTGCGTGCCGATCAGAAGGTCGATCTCGCCCGCGATCATGCGCCGCACGAAGGCTTCGGCCGCGTGCGGCCCCGCGATCGTGTCGCTGGTGACGATGGCCACGCGAGCCCCCTCGAACAGGCTCGCCGCCTCCTCGGCCACGCGCTCCACGCCCGGTCCGCAGGGTACGAACGAATCCGCAGCACCGCAGGCCGAACAGGACATCGGCCGCGCCTCCGAGTGACCGCAATGGTGGCAGAGCAGCCGCCCGGTGCGCCGGTGCTCGACCAGCCACGACGTGCAGTTGGGGCACGTGACCCGGTGGCCGCAGGCGCGGCAGAGCGTGAGCGGCGCGTAGCCGCGGCGATTGAGGAACAGCATCGCCTGCTCGCCCGCGGCAAGCCTCGCCTGCACGGCCTCGCGCAGCGGCGGCGACAGGAAGGCGCCGCGCGGCGGAGGGTCGCGGCGCAGGTCGATGGTGCGGATCTCGGGCAGCGCCGCCCCGCCGTGGCGCTCGGGCAGGTGGACCGCCGCGTAGCGGCCGCGCTCGACGTTCTGCGCCGTCTCGAGCGAGGGCGTCGCGGAGACGAGCACGACCGGCACTTTTGCGAACCGCGCGCGCACCACCGCCATGTCGCGCGCGTGGTAGATGACGCCGTCCTCCTGCTTGAACGCGGGGTCGTGCTCCTCGTCGATGACGATCAGCCCGAGCCGCGCGAAGGGCAGGAACAAGGCCGAGCGGGCGCCGACCACGACAGCCGCCTCGCCCGCCGCCACCGCGCGCCAGGCGCGGCGGCGCTCGGCCTGGCCGATCTCCGAATGCCAGACGGCGGGCGGAGACCCGAAGCGCGCCTGATAGCGCGCGAACCACTGCGCGGACAGCGCGATCTCGGGCAACAGCACCAGTGACTGCCGGCCGGCCGCCATGTTGGCCGCGATCGCCTCGAAATAGACCTCGGTCTTGCCCGAGCCGGTGACCCCGTCGAGCAAGGTGACCGAAAATCCCTGCGCGAGCTTCCCGCACAGGGTTGCGGCCGCGTCGGCCTGGTCGGCCGACAGCACCGGCCCTGCCGGCGGGGCCGCGATGCGCGCCGGCGGCGGTGCTGCCTCGACCAGCTCGAGCCAGCCCAGCTCGATGAGCGAGCGGACGACGCCGGTCCCGACGCCGGCCGCGCGCGCGATTTCAGCCACCGGGCGCGGCGGCTGGTCTACAAGCTCGCGCAGGACGCGGCGGCGTGCCGCGGTGAGGCGCAGTCTGTCGTCGGGGTTGATGCTGTCCGGATGCGGGGCCTGGTCCGTCTGCCGCACCGCGAACGACGGCCGCGGCGGCTCGAACGCCGCCGGCACGCTCATCGCCATGCGCAGCACGGCCCCCGGCGGCGACATCGTGTACGCCGCCACCCAGTCGATGAAGCGGCGCATCTCCTCAGGCATCGGCGGTACGTCGAGACGGGCGGCGATCGCCTTCAGCCGCGATTCCGGCAGCTCGGACGAGGCCGGGCCGTCCCAGACCACGCCCGCGAGGTACCGGCCGCCCAGCGGCACGCGCACGAACTCGCCCGGGCGCACATCCGCCTCGGCACCGCTGCGGTAATCGTAGGCGCCGGCGAGCGGCAGCGGCAGCAGCACGCGCGTGCGCAATTCCGTCCGGCTGGTCTCGGAGTCTGGCATCGGCTACACTCTAGCCATCGAGTCGGAGGCGGTCACGAGATGAGGGACCGGCTCGCGTACACGGACAAAGCCGACGCATGAAATTCTTCATCGATACCGCCGACGTTGCCGAGATCCGCGACCTCGCGGCCACCGGACTGGTCGACGGCGTCACCACCAATCCATCGCTGGTCGCGAAGTCGGGGCGCAAGTTCCTCGATGTGGTGCGCGAGATCTGCGACATCGTCCCCGGCCCGGTCAGCGCCGAGGTGACGGCCCTCGATCACGCGACCATGCTCAAGGAAGGGCGCCTCCTCGCCAAGCTCGCCAAGAACGTCGCGGTCAAGGTGCCGCTGACCCCGGACGGGCTCAAGACCTGCAAGGCGCTGTCGGGCGACGGCATCATGGTCAACGTGACGCTTTGCTTCTCGCCCGCGCAGGCGATCCTCGCCGCCAAGGCGGGCGCCTCGTTCATCTCGCCCTTCGTCGGGCGCCTCGACGATATCGGCACCGACGGCATGGCCCTCATCCGCGACATCTGCCAGATCTACAAGCAGTACCCGAGCTTCAAGACCGAGGTGCTGGTCGCCTCGGTGCGCCACCCGATCCATGTGATCGAATCCGCGAAGGTCGGCGCGCACGTGGCGACCCTGCCGCCCAACGTGCTGCGGCAGATGTTCCAGCATCCGCTCACCGACAAGGGCCTGGCCGCCTTCCTCGCCGACTGGCAGAAGACTGGCCAGTCCATCCTGGGCTCCTGAGGGCAACCGCCATGGCCGACCCACGCCCGCGGCCCGCCGGACCCTCCGCCGACGAGGTCGAGACCTTTCTGCGGAACCATCCGGACTTCCTGGTCGACCATCCCGACCTCGTGAACGTGCTGCTGCCGCCCGAGGCGAAGCGCGGCGAGGGCGTGGTCGACCTGCAGCGCTACATGCTGGAGCGCGTGCGCGGCGATCTCAGCCGCGTGCAGACCCAGCAGAACGAGATCCTCGCGACTTCGCGCAGCAACCTCATCACCCAGAACCGCGTGCATGCGAGCGTGATCGCGATGCTGGGGGCGACGACGCTCGAGCATCTGATCGAGATCATCACCACCGACCTCGCGGTCCACATCGAGGTGGATGCGGTCACACTCGGGTTCGAGGCGCTCGACCGCCTGCCTGCCGGCGGCAACCGCACCTCGTTGCGCATCCTGCCCAAGGGCGCCATCGACCGCCTGGTCGGCACCGGCAGGGACCTGGCGCTCATCCCCGACGCCCAGCCGGACGCGCAATTGTTTGGCAGTGCCTCCACCCTTGTCCGCTCGCAGGCCCTGCTGCGCCTGCAGCTGCGCCGCGACGCGCCGCAGGGCGTGCTCGCCTTCGGCTCGCGCACGCCCGACAAGTTCCATCCCGGCCAGGGAACCGAGCTGCTCACGTTCCTCGGCAAGGTGGTGGAGCTGACCTTCCGGGGATGGCTGGACCGCGGCTGAGCCAGGCCGCGTCATTACCGCCGGTCCCGCGCTTTCTCGCCGGACGCGATGCGGTCGAGGCCTTCGAGGCCTGGCGCGCCTGGCTGGCGGTCGAAAAACGCTGCTCGCTCCACACGCTCACCGCCTACACGCACGACCTGACCGGCTTCTTCGCCTTCATCGGCACGCATCTGGGCGCGCCCGCGGGCCTCGCCGATCTCGCCGCCCTGCGACTTGCTGATTTCCGCGCCTGGCTCGCGGCGCGCCGGACCAATGGCCTCACCGCCACCTCGAACGCGCGCGCCCTCTCGACCTTGCGCGGCTTCTTCCGCTGGCTCGACCGCCGCGGCCTCGTGCACAACGCACAGGTCACGGCCTTGCGCTCGCCCAAGCTGCCGAAGGCCCTGCCCAAGCCGCTGACGGTGCCCGACGCCGCGACCGCGGTCGAGGGCGTGGCCGCGTTCGCTGCTGAGGCATGGATTGCCGCGCGCGACGTGGCCGTGCTGGCGCTCCTCTACGGGAGCGGCCTGCGCATCGACGAAGCCCTGTCTCTCAACCGCGACGTCCTGCCGCTCGAGGAGAGGCTCACCGTCACCGGCAAAGGCAGGAAGCAGCGCGTGGTCCCGGTGCTGCCCGCGGTGCGCGAGGCGGTCGAGGCCTATGTGACGCGCTGCCCCTTCCAGCCGGGGTCCGACGGGCCGCTGTTCCTGGGTGCTCGGGGCGGCCGCCTGCGCGCCGAGATCGTCCAGGCGCAGATGCGCAAGCTGCGCGCGGCGAGCGGCCTTCCGGACAGCGCCACGCCGCACGCGCTGCGCCACAGCTTTGCGACGCACCTGCTCGCCCGAGGCGGCGACCTGCGCGCGATCCAGGAGCTGCTCGGCCACGCGTCTTTGTCGACGACGCAGCGCTACACCGGCGTCGACGCCGAGCGCCTGATCGAGGTCTACGAAAAGGCCCACCCGCGCGCGCGGGAGTGAGCTCCTGGCACGAACCCGACGTCAGCCGTCTCGGCGAGCTTGTCCGCTGTCGAGCTTAAAGCAGGCGCGCAATTGCTGATGGGCCTGAGGCGCGGCGCCTCGCTCACGCATTAGTAAGCCATACGGATAACTGTTGTTGACAACGCCCTGGCGTGCACCCATAGTTATCCGAATGGCTAACTTATCATCGCATCTTGACCAGGTGTTCGGCGCGCTTGCGGATCCGACCCGGAGAGCGATCCTCGCGCGACTGGGCGAGGGCGAGGCGTCGGTCGGGGAACTCGCCCGGCCATTTGCCATGGCGCTGCCCAGCCTGATGAAGCACATCCGGGTGCTTGAAGCCGGCGGCCTCGTGGAGTCCCAAAAGAATGGGCGGGTCCGTACCTGCCGGTTGAAGCCAGCTGCCATGACCCGCGCCGAAAACTGGCTGGTCGAGCAACGCGCGGTTTGGGAGGCGCGCCTCGACCGGCTCGAAGCCTACGTCACCAAGATCCAGAGCAAGCCGCGGAAGAGAGGTCGACATGGGTGATCTGCTCAAGCGGCGGAGGCCATTCGCAAGGTGCGAAGGTCTCCACCAACTCGCAAAGCATCCTCGACGTTAACGTGGCATCGCCCTCGCCATCAAAGGAGTCGACCATGACCTCGTCCCCCAGCACCGCGCTTGGCCAATGGGCGCTCGACCGCGAAATCGTCCTGTCGCGGGTCATAAATGCACCTCGCGACGTCGTGTTTTCGGCGTGGGCCGATCCAAAACATCTGCCCGCCTGGTTCGGGCCGGCCGGTTTCAAGATCGAGACCAAGGAGATCGACATCCGCGTTGGCGGGCTGTGGCGCTTCGACATGATCGCACCCGACGGCCGGCGCTATTCCAACCGCATGCAGTTCCGTCGTATCGAGCCGCCGAGCCTGATCGAGATCGATCACGGATCGGATGTCGCCGATGATCCGGGGCGCTTCCGGATGACGATCACCTTCGACGAGCAGAGCGACGGCAAGACCGTGATCACCCTGCGTCAGCTGCATCCGACCAAAGCCCAGCGCGATGCGACCATCGGCTTTGGCGCCGTCGAATACGGGTACCAGACGCTCGAGAAGCTCGCGCGCCATGCCGAGTCGCTGCGAGCATAAAGCGGGGGTCGAGAAACGGACCCACATCATCGCGGGGCATCGGGATGTAGCTCCGGCGACCGATTGGACATCCCGGCCGCCTCCCGTTAGTCATCGGGCCATGATCGAATCCGATACCGAGTCGGGTGTCACGCCCCGCCCGACCACGATCGATCTCTTCCGCGGCTTCCTCATCCTCGGGCTGAGCGGCTTCGGCGGCGTGCTGCCGCTCTCCCGCCACATGGTGGTGGACCAGCGCCGCTGGCTCACGGACCGCGAGTTCAGCGACCTCCTGAGCTTCTGCCAGTTCCTCCCCGGCGGCAACATCATCAACCTCTCGGTCGCGGTGGGCCTGCGCTTTCGCGGCATCGCGGGAGCGCTCGCGGCTCTCCTCGGGCTGGTCGCCGCCCCGACCGCGGTCGTCGTGCTGCTGGGCGAGATCTACCAGCGCTTTCAGTCCGATCCTCGCGTCGTGCATCTCTTCGCCGGGCTTGCCGCGGCCGCCGCGGGCCAGCTCGTGGCGCTGGCGGTGAAGCTGGCGCTGCCGCTCCGGCACGAGCCCGCCGCCATCGCGATCGGGCTCGTCGTCTATGCCGCGATCGGCTGGTTCCACCTGCCGCTGGTGCCGACCATGCTCGTCATGGCGCCGGTCGGCATCGTCGCGATGTTCAGGACGCGCGCATGACCGGAACCCTGGTCGCCCTCGCCCTGATCTTCAGCCAGCTCTCTCTGGTCGCGTTCGGCGGCGGCAACACGACCTTGCCCGAGATGCACCGCCAGGTCGTCGACGTGCATCACTGGATGACCGGCGCCGACTTCGCGGCGATGTATGCACTGGCGCAGGCCGCACCCGGTCCGAACCTGATGGTCGCACCCTTGATCGGCTGGCAGGTGGCGGGCGGAGCCGGTCTCCTCGTGGCCGGCCTCTCGATCTTCGGGCCGTCTTCTCTCGTCACCATCGTGACCTTGCGGCTGTGGCAGCGGTTCAACAATTACCGCTGGCGGCAGGCGATCCAGAGCGGGCTCGTGCCGATCTCGGTGGGGCTCGTGGCCGCGAGCGCCACCAGCATTGCACGCGCCGTCGACGGCACGTGGGTCCTGGCCGCGATCACGGCGGCGAGCGCTGCCCTCGCGCTCCGCTTCACGCTCAATCCGCTGTGGCTGCTCGCGGCCGGTGCTGCCATCGGCTGGACCGGGATCGGGCAGTAACGCGAACCCGCGGCCCCGAAAAAGGTGAGGCCGGCGCCGTGGGAAGGGTCGGCGCCGGCCTCTGGGGACCGCTCCGTGGCGGTCCCGGGGGGTTCGTCGTGCCCGGCGTTACATCGCGCGGACGCTGAGCAGGAACTTGTCCACGCGGCCTTCGAGCTCGGTCGACTGCTGCGACAGCGACTGCGCCTCGGAGAGCACGCTCGCCGAGTTGCGGCCCGTCTCGGCCGCCGCCTGGGTGACGCCGCTGATGTTCTGCGACACCTCGCGCGTGGCCGCCGACTGCTCCTCGACCGCACCCGAGATCGACGTGCTGATCTCGCTCACCTGGCCGATGATCTTCGCGATCTCGCGGATGGCGCCGGCCGTGCTGTGGCTCGACTCCTGGATGCCCTTGATCTGCTGCTCGATCTCCTCGGTCGCCTTGGCGGTCTGGTTGGCGAGCGACTTGACCTCGGAGGCGACCACCGCGAAGCCTTTGCCGGCATCGCCGGCGCGCGCCGCCTCGATGGTGGCGTTGAGCGCCAGGAGGTTGGTCTGGCCCGCGATGTCGGCGATGAGCTTGCTCACCTCGCCGATCTTGCCGGCCGCGGTGACGAGTTCGCTGACCATGCTCTCGGATTTCTGCGCCTCGGTCACCGCCACGTGGACGACGCGGCTGGACTCGGCGATCTGGCGCGCGATCTCGTTGACCGAGGCCGCCAGCTCCTCCGAGGCCGTGGACACGGTGGTCGACTGGCCGTTGGTCTGCTCGGCCGCCGCCGCCAGGGACTGTGCTGCGCTCTGCATCGTCGTGGCCGACGCCGCGACGGAGGCGACCAGCGCCTTGACGTTGGTCTCGAACTCCTTGGCGAGTGCCGCGTTCTGCTGCTTGCGGCCGGAGAGGTCCGTCGCGAACTTCACGACCTTCCACACCTTGCCGTTGAGGTCGAGGATCGGGTTGTAGGACGCCTCGATCCACACCTCCTTGCCGCCCTTGCCGATGCGCTTGTACTGCGCCGCCTGGTACTCGCCGCGGCCCAGCTTCTCCCAGAACTGCCGGTACTCGGCCGTGTCCTTGTAGCCGGGTTCGACGAAGATGCTGTGATGGCGACCCTTGATCTCCTCGAGCGTGTAGCCCATGACCGCGAGGAAGTTCTGGTTCGCCGTGATCACCGTTCCGTCGAGGTTGAACTCGATCACCGCCTGCGAGCGGCCGATCGCCTCCACCTTTCCGAAGAGGTCGGCATAAACCGCCTTCTGCTGGGAGATGTCGGTCGCGAACTTCACGACCTTGGAGGTCCGGCCGCGGCGGTCGAAGATCGGGTTGTACGTCGCCTCGATCCAGACCTCCCTGCCCCCCTTCGCCAGGCGCTTGTACTGCGCGGCCTGGTACTCGCCGCGGGCGAGCTTCGCCCAGAACTCGCGATACTCCGCACTGTCCTTGTACGCCGGCTCGACGAACATGCTGTGGTGGCGGCCTTTGATCTCCTGGAGCGTGTAGCCCATGGCGCTCAGGAAGTTCTGGTTCGCCGTGAGGATCGTGCCGTCCGGCTTGAACTCGATGATCGCCTGCGACTTGTTGAGTGCCGCGAGGAGTGCGGCCTTGTCGCGGCCGGCGGAGAAGATGGACATAAGCTGGTCCTTTACGTTGATGCTTGTTGTGCTGGCTAACCCTAGGAGGGCGCCCTCAAGGGAAACTGAAGTGCGGCCTACAGGGACCTATAGGTCCCTGTCACGGCGCTGTGATTGGCGGATCTGGAAGACTCTTCCGCGTTGATCGCGCTCCGGCGGTGAAAAAACATCGTGTGCTCCAAGGTCATGTTCGATGCCGCGAATAGACCACACGGCGCTTAGGAGTTCGTTGCGGAATCTCAGATTTGTCTAGGGTACGG
>Ga0335069_10009183_pt1 | contig 14098 bp, 14 predicted proteins | sample Lox_Sample_11_FD_206714 | JGI IMG/M metagenome (GOLD analysis project Ga0335069, IMG submission 206714) | Soil microbial communities from Loxahatchee National Wildlife Refuge, Florida, United States - Lox_Sample_1.1 | ecosystem: Environmental > Terrestrial > Soil > Wetlands | place: USA... | reverse complement strand
AGGTTTCCGCAACGATCGCTTCTGCCACGCTGAGACGGCTATGAACCCGGCGAAGAAGATCACGACATACACTAGTCCCGTGAACTTGACCAGGATGGCCAGCACCGAGGCTTCGAACACCAGTAGATTCACCCACGGATTGTCGTCATCGAAACTTAGGAAGCATAAAGCGGCGACACAGGCCAGCAGCGACGCCAATTGTCCATCGACATAGAAGGTGAAAACCTGGCAGACCGCCACGGGATTTGCCGCAACAAGTATCGCCCAAATAACGGACCACCCTCCCAATCTTTTTTGCGTGCGCGTAAGGACCGCCAGCCCCATGCAAAATGCGGAAAACACAAGCAGGGGGTTGGCGAACTTCCCCGTCTCGATGTGCCCGGTCAAGCGATACATCGAAGCCGCGACCATCCATGGTCCCTTGGGAAAGGCGATCAGCTTGACATTCTGGTCAGTAGAGATGGGGCTGATATAGCGTGTAGTTAACGGATTCCACCCGTGGGCAAGCTGGTAAACACCCTCTTGTTGATACGCTTGCCCGTCAAAGGAGACATCGAAGAACCTCAGGCTGGTCCATGCGGACAAGGCCACGAGTATGACTATCAGCGCCGACACCACCAGCCTCGCGCGCAGGGGACGGGAGAAGTACATCCGCGCTCCCCATCCGTTGGCAAGGCATGATCCCACCAGGGCTGCGGGCAGCACCCATCCTCGGATCGGCATCCCCAGGAGCCAGCCGAACTCCGAGAGGGTCGCGATCAGGAAGAGAAAGGTCAGTATGGCGCCCCCGGCCAACATGGCAAGGCCATGGGTGGCAGAGGCCCCCCCCTCCGCGCTCTCACTCAAAGGCAAACCTCGCTACACCTTGGAATGCACGACATGGACGGAGGGCATGCCATCGAGTTCATCCACGAGCTCGATATCCTGAAAAATGTTGGGAGATTCTTTCTTGAAAACGCGGAAAACTTCCACTGCCAGTAAGCGGATTTCCGTATCGGCGTGGACGCTGCCGCGCAGTTCCAAAAAATGCCGCCAGGAGCGGGAATTCCCCGTCACAAAAATCTTGGTTTCCGTGGCATTGGGAAGGATCGAGCGGGCAGCTTGGCGGGCCCACTTGCGCCGGTCGCGCGGGGCCATGTCCGGATGCTTATGCTGCACGTACTGGGTCGAAGCCTCGGCGAGTTCCTCGTAGGCCTTGCGCAGCGACTCAATGGCCTGCTGCCATTTGGCCCGCAACTCGGGATATTCCTGGTAGAGTGGCGGCACCACGAAGCGCGCGTCACTCTCATCCACATACCGCTGGGAAAGCTGTGAGTAACCGAAGCCGGCACGATGGCGCACCAGTTCATGCGTCAAGGCGCGGCTGACCCCCGTGACCAGCAGGCACCAGACGGCATGCTCCAGCACACTGCCATGTTTGGACGTGAGGATGTTCTCGATGTACTCGCGATTGCTCTTCCGGCCTTTGCCAAACGACATGTAACAGGTACGCCCGGCGATTTCCGCCAGAATCTCACCCGCCACGGGGGCGTCGGTGGAAAACACCATTCCCTCATCGGCCAAAAAACGCGCCACCTCGTCGTCCGCGACTTGCTGGCGTCCGAGCAAGTACACTTTAGGCCGTGTGATGTAGGGATCCAGAGGTGTGCTGGTGGCCATCCGGTGGTGTCTCCGTGCCCTCTCCTGCGTGTAGAAAGTCCTATCGAAGTGTTGCCAGCCCGCAGAAGCTACAATTCCGAAGGCGCGGGCTCAGCGGGTCTAGGGCCGAACGTCGCTCGGCATGGCGCATCCCTGCTTTCCCGCCTGTGTGAGTAGTCTGGACGCCTTTCCTGCTGCCCGATTGCGACAATTCGGCCCGGGACCTTAGGCGCCGGCCGCAGGCTTGACACCACCCGTAACCGGTGCAGCTTTCTTGATGCCGGCGTACTTGCGCTGGAATCGTTCCACGCGGCCAGCGCTGTCTACCAGTTTCTGCTTGCCCGTAAAGAAAGGATGGCACTTGGAGCAGATTTCCAAGTGAAGAACGTCATTCTTGTAGGTCGAGCGCGTCCTAAACGTGTTTCCACAAGCGCAGACTACATTGACCTCGTGATAGTTCGGGTGAATCTTCTCTTTCATAAAACTCCTCGGTTGCCAAAAAGGCAATCCTACACTATACCGGCACGGCGCGAAACTTTCAATTTGATTTCAAAAGAGAAACAAAGCGCCTTCCCTTCGCCATCAGGGCTTGCCCCGCGCACGATCGCGCCTTCAACTATGCCCGAGGATCGGCACGCACACGGAACGTACAGGATCTGCATCGTCGCTCAGAAGGAGGCCGATCACCCGGGCCACCTCGCCCGTAGTCACCCATTGGGAAAAGTCAGCCTTAGACATGGCGTGGCGGTTTGCTTCTGTGTCCAATGTCCCGGGCAGGATACAGTGGGCATGGATATTGTGCCCTTTGAGTTCGTCCGCCAGGATCTCGGTAAACTGGCGGACAGCCCCCTTGGAGACCGCATACGCGGCCATTCCCGCTCCTCCACCGTTCAGGATCGCTCCACTGGAGGTGGTGACGACCCTCCCGAAATTCTGTTTGAGCATCAACGGTATGATGGCGCGCGCGGCGAGAAAGACGGTACGCAGGTTCAGATCGAACATCCGGTCCCAGTCAACATCGCTGGTCTCGTGAACCTTCCCGGCGGCAAAACCCCCGGCAATACAAACCAGGAAGTCGATCCGCCCCCAGCGTTCCGCGACGTTGGCGACGAAGCCCTCCACGGCGGCGGCGTTTGCCATATCGGCTTTCGCTCCCCACAATTGCTCTCGCTCAAAGCCCGTGCGGCTTTCCAGGGCTGCCCAATGCGCACTATCGGTATAGGGCACCGCCACCTTCGTTCCACCTCCAACCAGGGCAAGAACCACGGCATTCCCCAGAGCGCCGGTTCCGCCTGTAACCACTGCGACCCGGCTTGGCTTGTCCATGCAGTCACCTCGCCCGTCATCCGTTCCAAGGGGAACAGAAATGATAACAGATGTGCATGACGAGGGCGGGTCGAATCTCGGCCACCATGCTTGAAGAATACTTTCACGGGAAGGCGTCACCCCGGCTAGACGACCTTCCATTTCAATATGCATGTTAAATTGATAAGTGGTACAGTAACCGCATTTGACTTTACCAACTATTAACCTTACCATGCCAGGCGCAGGAGGCAGGTTTGCCATGATTGGCGAGATGCTGGACCATTACGAGGTTGAGAGCCGCCTCGGCGAAGGCGGTTCGGGTGTGGTCTATCGTGGGCGCGACTTGCGCTTGGGAAGGCCGGTGGCAATCAAGGTCCTGGCTGAGGCGCTGCGTGATGACGAACTCGCCTGGGGCCGCCTGTTGCGGGAGGCGCGCCTGGCTTCGCAGTTAAACCACCCTCACATTGCGGCCATCTATGATCTTGGGGAGGAAGACGGCCGCGCCTTCATTGTCATGGAGTACGTCGAAGGAATGTCGTTGGCGGATCTTATCCCCGAGGGAGGCCTGCCCTTAGAGCAGGTCATGCGGTATGCTGCCCAGATTGCCGAGGCGTTGGAATTCGCCCACCAGCAGGGAGTGCTGCACGGAGATCTGAAGGGATCCAACATTGTCATAACCCCCGACGGAGACATCAAGCTGCTGGATTTTGGGCTCGGCCGCCGAATTCCGCGACGTGGCATGGAGGAAGTCAGCAACACTTGCTTACCCTTGGCGGAGGAGGGGGCGACGGCTGGGACACTACCCTACCTGGCGCCGGAGCTATTGCGGGGCGATCCGATCAGCCTCCAGAGCGATATCTGGGCCTTGGGCGTTCTGCTCTATCAGATGGCCACCGGCGAACTCCCCTTCCACGGCGCCACCCCATTCGAGTTAAGTATGGAAATCATGGTGGGCATGCCGTCCAGGATGGGGCAAGTGCCTGAACCGCTCCTTTCCGTGCTGCGACGATGCCTGGAAAAGGATTCCCGGCTACGTCTTCCTCGAGTGCGCGAACTTGCCACGTGTTTGGAGAACCCCACGCACAGAAGTAGGGCCGTCTTGCCGGTGGGGGAGACTGCCGGAGCCGACCTTGCTGCCCCACCAGAAGCTCATCGCGCCGTTCACCGAACACTCACGTGGTGGGCGGCCGGAGTTTCAACTGCGGTCCTCGCGTTGCTACTTGGCGCGGTTTACACCCAGCACTTCTGGGTCCTTCGGCACACTCCCCGAGCCGTCCCCGAATCTCCCGCTCCGAGCGTGCCCACGGCAGGTAATCCCGATGTAAAGGTTTGGGTTAACACGGACTCTCAGACCTATCATTGCCCCGGGGCGAGATGGTATGGGAAAACCCAGGCAGGCGAATACATGTCACAAAAACTGGCGCGGGAAAAGGGATATCGCCCCGCAGCCAACCGCGCCTGCATGTGACAACGGGGAACCGCCCTTCCCGCATAGTAGGCGAGTTCACGTGAAATTTTGAAGTGTAAGCGCCAGGAGGCGTTTCTTCAGTCGCCCACCGACTCGTCTGTTGACGTAGCAACGGTTGTCGAATTGGCCCGGATCACGAAACTCTGATCCTGGTAGTAGAAGACGCCGCCTGTCTGCCCGTAAGCAACCGGGTTCGCCAGTAACGTGTAACCGTTCCAGGAGTTGGTCGCAGTGGTAAACAAAGAGGGAGTATAGGCGAAGGTATACCCGCTCTTAAAACCCCCCGCAAGCGAGCTATCCACTAAGCCCGCCGCAGTCGAAGACGGACCCTGGCCAGCAGGGGGCGGGCCCAAAGCCGTCAGTGTCGCGGAGTAGCCCGTGCCAAAGGTGGTGGCGTAAGTCACTTCCCCCGTGGCGATGATACGCATACTTTCAATGGCAGAAGCCTGATTGGCAGCAACCCGGCTGCGGAGGAAATTGGGAACGGCTATTGCGGTAATGATCAAAATGATGGCAACAACGATGAGTAACTCGATGAGCGAGAAACCCCGGTGGTCATGATACATGCCCGTTCTCCTCCTCCAAACGGACGCCAGACGGAAAAGATGGGACATCTTAGCCAAAAGGCCTCCATCCATTTTCATGCACACAGCATGCCAACTTTTAGGCGTATCGCTAGCTCCTGACTGCCTGAAAACAGAGGTCTTGCTCAGTCGGGCGCGGCTGATGTTAGCACAAGCCGACGCGGAGGGGAATAGCTGTGGACAAAAAATGTCAAATCCGCCTTCCCTAAAGGGGGTGCTTAACCATCAAAGTATTGCCTCCAAAGCTCACCTTGTGAACGTAGGACGCGGCCGGAGGCTCAGGGAGTGTTGGTGTTGGGACGGGTGTGAAGGAATCCGTCATCGATCTGTTGTTGTGCCCGCCTCACCTGATCCAACTTATATAGGGTAAGCTGGCGATCACGGAGGTTCTCCAGGATCTTGCGCTGCTGCTGGGCCTTCCTAAAGGCCACGAGTTGTCTCTGGCGCAAATCCTTCAGCGTGGCGACCCGATCGCTCCACGCCGCGAACTGCCGAGCGCGAACCCGCTCACTCGCCAACTCAAAATGCATTTCCCCGGCAATCATGCCTTGGGTTAGCGACCTCTGCAAACGCTGCAGAGCGGTGGCACGCTCACGTTTCGATTGCTCTAGCTGCGCGCGCGCCCTGATCAATTCGCGAGTGATAGCCTCAAGACGCTGGCGCTCGCGGCGCTCATAGCTTTCTCGCCAGCGCAGGACAGCCTGCAATGTGAAACAGAAGGGCATGGTTTCACTAGCCGGGAAGCGCCTGGAGGGCAGCGAGAGTCGCGTTTAATGGCATCTTCTCATCCCCCCGTTGTTGAAGGAATTTGGTCAAAGCCGGCAAGGCCTCTATGGCTTGGTCGAGCACGGGGTCAAGGCCTTTTTGATAGGCACCCACCCGGACCAGGTCTTCTGAAGCGGCGTAGGAGGCCAGAAGCTTTCGCAGCCGTCGCGCCTTTTCGAGGTGTTCAGGACCGCAGATAGCGGGCATCAACCGGCTCAGGCTGTCAAGAATGGAAATGGAAGGGTAGTGGTTCTGTGCACCGAGGCGCCGATCCAGGACGATGTGCCCATCCAGGAGTGCCCGTACCGCATCCACCATCGGGTCCTGCTGGTCGTCGCCTTCCATGAGGACCGTGTAAAACGCGGTGATGCTACCTCCGTGGAAGTGCCCAGCCCGCTCAATGAGTTGTGCCAACAAGGTGAAAACCGAAGGGGTATACCCTTTGGCTGTCGGAGGTTCGCCCGCCGCCAGTCCAATTTCACGCTGCGCCATGGCGAAGCGGGTCAGGGAATCCACGACCAACAGGACGGATTTGCCCTTTAGGGCAAAGTATTCGGAGACCGCCGTTGCCACCATGGCCGCTCGGATGCGTAGAAGAGGCGACTGGTCCGAGGTTGAAACCACCACCACAGAGCGCCTCCGCCCTTCTTCCCCCAAGGTTTTCTCCAGGAACTCCCTCACTTCGCGGCCCCGTTCTCCGACGAGGGCCATAACGGTAACATCGGCGGCGCTGCCGCGAGCCATTAGCCCCAGCAGCGTGCTCTTCCCCACGCCGCTGCCCCCGAAAATGCCCATCCTCTGACCTCGTCCGCAGGTAAGAAACGCGTCAATCGCTCGTACGCCGCAGCCCAAAGGCTCGGTGATCAACTTGCGGTTCAATGCAGTGGGACCGGGAGCATGCAACGGCCAGTAATCGCGGGCGTGATAGTCCCCCTGAGAATCCAACGGCTTGCCAGCGCCATCAATTACGCGACCGAGTAACTCTTCCCCCACCCGCAGGGTTGCCTTCGCGCCCCAGGTCACGATGCGGTCGCCGTAACGAATCCCGCTCAATCTGTCCAGGGGCATGGAGATGACGGTGGTGCCGCGGAAGCCCACTATCTCTCCCGCATGGGGGTCCCCCGAAGGCCCGAGGATTTCGCAGCAATCACCCAGGGAGCAGAATGGTCCCACTGACTCAACGATATGACCCACCGCTTTGGTGACCCGCCCGTACCAACGCGCCGTGGAGAGATTTTCAAGGCGTCGGAAATAGGGGGCCAGCAGCGAACCATCTTCCATAGGGATCTAGCATTGAGTGACGGTTAGGAAGCGCTCGTGGACTATCACTCTCCACTGCTCTTAGGTTTCTGGACTAGCAGATCAAAAAAGCCCTTTTCAATCTCCTTGAGCTGCGTCTCCAGGGTGAGATCGGCACAGCCCAATTCTGTTTCCAGCATGCAACGCCCTGCTTCCAATGTGGAGTCCCCCATCAGTTCAGGGGGCGCCTGCAAATCAAGTTGTGAGGCGAAGAATGCCTGCCAAGCCGGAAGCTGAGAGGGGTGGACCCGCAGCCGGACATGCGTCCCCGCGGCGATTTTGTCGAGCCCAACATGAACAACGCCCGCCAGAAGCAATGGGTCAATCTGAGCTTCCCGATGTAGAATTTTGCGTGCTATGGCCAGGGCCAATCCCACCACTTCGGCCTCCACCCGCTTAAAGTATGTTTCCCGCTCGCGGGCGAAGTCACGAACCGTCTGAAACATGGCCTGCTTCTCGGCCGCCAGCTTCTTCTCGAATTCTGCCCGCGTCTGGGCCATTCCTTCATCCCGCCCCTCGTTCCGGGCGCGTGCTTCACGGGTTCGAATCTGGTCTTCGCTTACCGGCGGTGGGCTCGCCGGCTTGGGCTCCTGAACCCAAAGGCGCTCGAGGGTGGAAGGATTTCCCCCGGTGACGGGGGGATTTGCCCCGGCGCCCGGGACTAGGGGAGACGGGTACACATAGATTTGCGCCTCCGGCTTCGGCTCCCCAGGCATCGGATCAGACCTAGACAACATAAGCATCATCCCCAAAGCTCTTCAGGGTGAGTTTTCCCTCTGCTTCGAGCTTGCGCGCCTGTTGCACAATTTCCTGCTGCGCCGCGGTAACTTCCCGAGAGCGCACCGGTCCTAACGCCTCCATGTCTTCCTTGAGCATCTGGGAGGCCCGGGATGACATGGTTTTGTAGACATGGTTCTTCATGTCCTCGGAAGATCCCTTGAGCGCAAGCGCAAGCGTCTTCTTGTCCAAATGGCTTAGCAGTTCCCGCATGCTACTCTCCGGCACGGAGAGGAAGTCTTCGAAGGTGAACATCAGGTTACGGATACTGAGAGCCAGCTTGGGATCATCCTGCTCAATCGTTTCCAGGATGGTCTTCACGGTGCCGGCTTCGACCCGGTTAAGCATGTCGGACACGGCCTTGATGCCGCCGTAAGCACGCCGGTTTTGTTCCCCCAGGGCTCTGAGCTTCTTGTTGAGAACCAAGGAGATCTTCTGGACCATCTCCGGCGAAAACTGGTGCATTTCTGCCAAGCGGCGGACTACTTCCGCCCGCGTCTTTTCGGGTAGAAGCAATATGACGTCTGAGGCCGACTTCAGCCCCAGGTGCGCCAAGACTAGGGCAATGGTCTGTGGGTGCTCGCCCTCCACAAACATCACGAGTTGCTGCGGGTCCGCTCTCTGCAGGGAGTCCAAGTTTGTGGCCCGTGCCTCTTGGAAGCTCTCGACCTCCTGAAGGAGGTGCTTGGCCCCATCCTCCCCAAATGCTTTTACCAACAGGGTCTTGGCGTATTCAGCCCCGCCCTGCGCAAGATACTCCTCGGTAACCGTCAGGCGATAGAAATCCTGGAGGATTTGGGCAGCGATTTCAGGGGAAATGTACTCGAGTTCGGAGATCTCCTCCGTAAGTAACTGCAAATCCTCCTGCGGCAGATTTCGATAGACTAAACTGGCAGCTTCCTCACCCAGAAGAACAAGCAGGATGGCTGCCTTGCGAAGACCCGTCAGGTTTTGGGCAGGCGGAGCCTTCGCTATCTCCACAGCCCCGGTCATGACTTACCCTCCTGTCGCATCCAGTTCTGAATCAGGCGGCTGGCCGTGGCAGGCTCCTTCTTCACTTTGTCGAGCAAGTTCTTCTTCAGAATGACGGCCTGTTTGGCCTCAGTGGGAGAGTCCGCCAGTTGTTGGATCGAGGCCTCGACGGCGCCCGCATCGCCTCCCGCCACAGCAGGCGCACCGGACACGTTCTTGGGCAAAGCCTCGCGTGGGACCTTCGCCATTCCAAGTTGCTTGGGGAGTTCCTGGAAGGTGGTCACAATCTGGCGTCTGATGGGACCCAAGACTAGCAGGTATATAAGGAGAAAAAGAAGGACGAGCGCCCCATAACGGATGATACCAATCCACTTGTCGATTATGGGCGCAATACGCTCAGTAAGAGTGGGAGGAACAGGTTTTTCAAACGGCAGGGTCTGAAACGAGAGATTCTCCACCGCCACCCGATCGCCACGTGTGGGATCGGCGCCCAGTGCTGCGCTCACCAGGGCTTCGATCTGCTTCATCTCGTCCGGGGTTCGTTTCCGCCGCATTTCGATCTTTTGCCCGTTCTGCTCCCTGCTCTCCGTGGCATCGTCCACCAGAACTGCCGCGGCAATTCGTTTGAGAGTTCCTGGGGGTTGCACCGAATGCCGGACCGTCTTACTCACGGCGAAGGTCTTGCTTTCGGTGCGAAGTCCCTGCGACTCGGAATCGGCTGGCGCTGCGGGCTTCGGGGCGGGGGTGGGTTGTTTCCCGGGGACGTTAGACGGGGTTCCCGGGGGACCCTGTGCATCGCTTTCGCTGACACGTTCCTCGGAAATCTGTGAGGTCAGGACTACCGCCCCGTTCGGGTCGTAGGTCTCCTGCGTGCTGTCGCTGGTCGCAAGGTCATACTCCACTGTGACGTTGGCGCGGGCCTTTCCGGGTCCCACGACTGGCTCCAGGGTGCCAACCACCTTTTGCGCAAGGGCCAGTTCATATTCCACCCAGTGCCGCGGCCGGTTGGCCGAGCCGCCGCTGCGCGCCAGAATTGGCATTTCTCCATCAGCGTTAATCAACGTCACATTTTCAGGTCTCAAATTGTCCACTGCACTGGCCACCAGGTGAGTAATGGCCTCCTGTGCCTCGTCTTCTAACCTTCCGTCGCGTAGGCGGATGACCACCGATGCCTTGGCTTCTCGATCCTGTTCGGTGAAGAGTGATTCCTGGGGCAGCACTAAGTGGACGCGCGCCGCCTCAATCTCCCCTATCGTCTGAATGGTGCGCTCCAGTTCGCCTTCCAGGGCCCGTTGATAGTTCACCTTTTCGGCAAAGTCGCTCCCCGCCCAATTGGGTTTGTCAAATAACTCAAATCCCAGTCGGCCGGTCTGCGGCATCCCTTCCGCCGCTAGGTCCAGACGCGCCCTGTCCAGTTGGTCGGCAGGGACCCGCAGGGTCGTGCCGTCGCTCGATTGCTCAAAGGGAATGTTTTTTTCTGAGAGACGACGCGATAGAGTCTGTGCATCACTTGCAGACAGCCCGGAGTAGAGGTTTCGGTAATCAGCCCTATCCAAGAGGGTGACGAGCAGCCAAATGGTTCCCGCCACCGCGGCCGCCCCTAGCGCTAGCGTGATCTTTTGACGCAACGTCAGGCCGCGCACGAAAGCAGCAATCTGATTGGCCACCTGGTCCGCATTGACGGCCATCTTAGTTCTCAGCCTTCAGCCGTTAGCTCTTCGCCTTGCATTTCCCTCTCGCCACTCTCGGCTGGAATCACGGCCCGGCCCAGCTTCGCGGGTAGCTGAAAGCAGAGAGCTAAGAGTTAGAATTGCATCTGGGAAATCGTCTGGTACGCTTGCACAATCTTGTTGCGAACCTGCATCATCATCTGAAATGTGAGATCGGCCTTTTCAACCGCTACCATCGCCGTGTGAAGATCCTGTCCGTTGCCTTGCAGTACGCTGGTGACCTGCTGGTCCGCCCCGGATTGCATCTCCTGGACTTTATCCATTGCGCCTTCCAGCGTATGGAAGAAATCCGACCGGCCGCTGGAAGTGGTACGAACGTCCAGTTGGACGTTTCCCCAATCGATTTGTGGTAGACCTGATATGGCGTTGCCCAAGGTCCTGCTCCTAGGTCAGAATCTGGATCGTCTCGGAGATCATCGCTTTGGTGGCCTGCACCGCCGCCACATTCAACTGATATGCCTGGGCTGCCCCCATCAAGTTGACGATCTCCTCCACCGGGTTGACGTCGGGGAAGGAGACGTACCCGTCGGCATCCGCATCCGGGTGTCCAGGTTCGTATCGGCGCAAGGGGGGGGCCTCGTCCTGCACCACCTTCGCCACCCTGACCTCCCGTGCGTGCAGATCCCCAAAGCGCGCTAGGGTTTGGGCGAACTTGCCTCGCCCCGGGCGCACCGTCCCAAATACCACCAGTTCTTTCCGGTAAGGTCCCCCGGCCGGGGTACTGGTGGTCTCGGCGTTCGCCAAGTTGCTGGCCACCACTTCACCGCGCTCGCGCTCTGCCGTGAGGGCCGAGGCGTTGATATCGAGGACTCCAAACAAGTTCATGGCGCTATTTCCCTTCGTTGATGGCTGTTTGGACCATATGAAGTTCGTTACGCAGCAGCTCCACGCCGGCACGGTACTGAAGCTGAACCTGCGCCAGTCCCAGAGTCTCCCGTTCCAGGCTCACGTTGTTTCCATCCGGGCGCTCGATCAGACCTTTCACTTTCCGCACATGGGGCGAGATGGGGGCGGCTTCCAAGCGTTGCTCGGCGCGCCGCATTTCGTTTTCAAAATCCACATCCTGGGTGCGGTATCCGGGAGTATCGATGTTTGCGAGATTGCTGGAAATCAGCTCATGGCGAAAGGAAACGAGATCCAGGTAATGCTCGACCCGCTGCATGGTCGGAGATTCAATCCAACTCATGACACCCTCCGGGGAGGCAAACCATACTCGCGAATCTTGTTACGCACGGTACGCAGGCTGATGCCCAGCATCCCTGCGGCGCGCGTCCGGTTACCTCCCGTCGCATCCAGGGTTTTCTCCAAAAGGCTTCGCTCCAGTTCGCGCAAGGTCAGCCCGGGCTCAAATCCCCCAGGGGAATCACCGGTTTGAAAACCGGCCTCGGGAAGAAGCTCCAGCCCCACCGCCGGGCCGGGAGCCAACACAAGAGCCCGACGGACGAAATTCTCTAGCTCGCGCACGTTCCCCGGCCAATCGTAAGCCTGGAGGCGCTCCAGGAGTTCCGGTAGGAACTGTACGGCGCGCGAGCACGATGCCGACAAGTGTTTGCATACAAAGTGCTCGATCAGATCTGGAATGTCCTCGCGTCTCTCCCGCAGAGGGGGCACTGTGAGCGGGATGACGTTCAGCCGGAAGAATAGGTCGGCGCGGAATTTCCCCTCCGCCACCATGGCCCCCAAAGGACGGTTAGTGGTGGCGATTATGCGTACATCGACGGGCAGTGGACGTGTGTCGCCCAGGCGATCGATTTCTCGTTCCTGCAAAACACGCAGCAACTTGGGTTGCAGGCTCAGAGGCATCTCGCCAATTTCATCGAGTAACAAGGTTCCTGTATTCGCGAGCTCGAATTTCCCGGCTTTAGATGCTGTGGCGCCCGTAAAAGCCCCCCGCAGGTGTCCGAACAACTCGCTTTCCAACAGAGTATCGGGAAAGCCCGCGCAATTGACCGCAACAAATGGGCGCTGGCTGCGCGGGCTGGAGCGGTGTACCAAGCGCGCAAGCAGTTCCTTGCCCGTCCCGCTCTCGGCTTCCAGCAGAATGTCCGCATCTGTGCGCGCCACTTGCCGGGCGCGATCGATAAGCCGTCGCGCAATTGCCGAGTGACCAATGAAGTCTCCGCCGCTCACCAATGGGTTCCGGCTTGCCCGCGAGCCCATGACCCTTACCGCGGAATCCCTGAGCTGCTCGAAAGAAATGGGTTTCACCAGGTAATCGCATGCTCCCTCCCGCATGGCATTGACGGCCTCCGGAATGTTGGCGAAGGCCGTCAGGAAAATCACCGCCGTCTCCGGCGCCAGAGCACGGACTCCTTGCATGACTCGCAGCCCGTCACCGTCCGGCATCCGCATGTCGGTAACCACCAGTGGGCAAGGCGCCAGGCGGAAGCGTTCCAAGGCTTCGTTGGTTCCCCTTGCCGTCGTCACCCTCCACCCTTGGCGGCGGAAATTCGCCTCCAGGGCGGCGCGCATGGCGGATTCGTCATCCACAACCAGAACTTGATCCATCCCCCCGCCTTTCGATCGGATGATCTGGTGAAGAAAAAGCGAAAGCCGTTAAGAAAAACTTGGGAGCGCCCCCATTGTTTTTCGTGAGATCACCCGATCACCTCAATTTCCAGCTACAGGCAGCGTCAGCGTAAACGTCGCCCCTTCTCCCCCCCGGCTTGCCACACGAATAGTGCCGCCGTGTTGCTCGATGACCTTACGCGTCACCGCTAGTCCCAGCCCCGGACTTCCGGAATGAGTGGTGAACCCAGGGTCAAATACCTTCTCCAGGTTCTCGGGGGGGATGCCCACCCCTTGGTCCGTAAAGGTAATTGCTACAAGGGGGGCGGACTTCCCTCCATCGTATTGTGCCACCTTGACGGAGAGCGTTCCGCCAGGTTGCATGGCCCGAAAGGCATTGACCGCCAGATTGAAAAATGCCTGCTGGAGTCTCGACGGGTCGGCAAGGATGGTGGTGGGAACGATACCCTGCGCTGCCCGCCAGTCGATGTGCATTTCCTTCTGGCGCGCCAGCGGACCCAGAAACTCCACGGTCTCCCCCACAAGCTGAAAAAGGTCTATCGACCGGCGCAGTGGGGACGGCTGACTGTGAAAGTGCAAAACGTTGTTTACCGTCGCCGCGAGGGTACGTAGGCCTGCCTGGATGTGATTAATCCAGGGTTGCAGTTCGGCCTGGCCCGCCAAGGCATCGCTCAAGAGTCCTGCGAACAACTCCAGACTGCCCAGCGGGTTTCGAATCTCATGGGCGAGAAGGGTGGCAACCTCCGCCAGCGCCTGAGTGCGTCGGGAAATCTCACGTTCGCTCTCTAGTTGCTTGATGTCCGTCAAATCGCGCAAGATCAGTATGGAGTCGCCCGCCTGGAGGCACGCACGCGTTACCCCTACCGTCTGCCTTCCTTGCGTGCCCTCCACGACCCATTCCTCTTCATGACTGAATGGCTGCCGGGGAAGCGCGGCGAGCAGAGGCCTTAGCAGGCCAGGCACAGAAGTTCGTGGCAGCGATGACGGTTCACTTTGCGCATGGAGCATGCGGCTTGCGGCCGGATTGATCA
>Ga0335069_10009182_pt1 | contig 14100 bp, 9 predicted proteins | sample Lox_Sample_11_FD_206714 | JGI IMG/M metagenome (GOLD analysis project Ga0335069, IMG submission 206714) | Soil microbial communities from Loxahatchee National Wildlife Refuge, Florida, United States - Lox_Sample_1.1 | ecosystem: Environmental > Terrestrial > Soil > Wetlands | place: USA: Florida... | reverse complement strand
CCGTAGTGCATGGCGCGGAAGGCGAAGGTGACCGGCCGCACCGGCATGAAGTAGCCGCGCCAGTCGGCCAGGATGTCCGTGTAGCGGACCGAGCCGATGCTGGGCGCCGCCTCCAGCCGGAAGCGGGTGCCCACGATGGGGCTGGTGGCCCCGAACACCGAGGTGTCGTGCACGAACGCCGTCGACACCGACGCCAGGTACAGCGACTCCAGCCCGGTGTCGAAGCTCTGCTTGCTGCTGCCGAGGTAGGCGCCGCTGTTGGGGTCGTAGGCGTCGGAGAGCACCTCGCCGCTGAAACCGAAGCGCTGCAGGCTGGCCTGCACCTCCACCCGGTCCGCGCGGTTGAAGGGGTAGGCACCGGCCGCGAACACCGAGGCGTTGGTCTGCCGGTACTCGTAGTACTGCTCGAGGAGCGCCCCGCTGCTGGGGTCCTGGGTGACGGCGAAGCCACCGCTGAACAGGTACGGGATGTAGGCGACGCCGGCCGCCCAGTCGAAGCGGTGCGACAGGTCCGAGTAGACCGCCTGCCCGCCGATGTCCTGCAGCTCGCCCATCGCCTGGATGCCGAGCGCCAGGTTGCGGTCGCCGAGCATGTCGCTGAAGTAGAGGGCGGTCGAGCCGCCGACGTAGGTGCCGAAGCGGTCGACGCCGACGCCGACCGAGGGCTGGCCCACGTAGGTGAGGCCCAGGTGCGGCTTGTAGGGCTCCGTCTTGGGAGGCGGGGCCGAGGCCGGCGGCAGCCCGGTGTCCGGGTCGTCCAGCGCCTGCTCGACCTTGCTGGGGACGCGGTTGTAGGGCGGCAGCACCGCGGTGCCGCCGTTGATGGCGGTGACCGCTTCGTCCTCGGCGATGCGGGTGGCGGCCGCGGCGAGCCCGCCCGGCTGGCCCGCGTTCCCCGTCGGCTTGCCGGTGTCAGGCGGCGCCGGCTGGCTGACGCCCGGTGCGCCGGTGACGGGCGCGCGCTGTGCGGCGGCCGTCCCTTCCGGGGCGATCGCCCCGCCGCGGCCGGGCCGCGAGCCGGAATCGCTGGCAGAGGGCGGCGGAGCGATCAGCTGGCGGGCCTCGAGCACGCTCTCCTTCTTCGGCGCGAAGGCGAAGCGCTCGGGCACCGCGATCCCGGCTTGCTTCACCGGGTCGTCGATCGCGTAGATGTTGTGCTTGTTGTCCTCCTGCACGCTGTAGGCGATGCGGCCCGACCGGTGCGCCACCGACAGCGAAGGGCTGAGCGCCGTGATGCCGTAGACGCCGGTGCGCAGCTGGGTCACCTGCCGCAGCTCGCCGGTGGCGAGGTCGACGCGGTGGATGTCGGCCCCGCCCATGACGTCGGAGACGAAGAACAGCGTCTTGCCGTCGGGCGACCACTGGGGGTTCGAGTTGCGGGCGTTCTTGTAGCCCTGCACCTCGGTGATCTCGCCGCTCAGCAGGTCCAGGATGCCGATGCGGTAGCTGCCCATGTCGAGGTCGTCGAGCCGGCTGGTGAAGCGGTCGGTGGTGAAGGCGACCTTGCGGCCGTCCGGCGACACCACCGGCTCCAGCTCGGCGAAGGCGTCGTTGGTCAGCCGCGAGCGCTGCTTGGTGCTCAGGTCGTAGGCCCACAGGTCGAGCAGGCCGCCCTGCATGGCCGAGAAGATCACGTGGTTGCCGTCGGGCGTGAACACCGGGTTGTCGACCTCGTCGATGTCCTTGAAGTCCGCCTCCTCCACCTTCTTGCCGGTGTCGGGGTCGAGGATCAGGATGGCGGCCCTGCCCTCGCGGAGCGCGCTCTGCACGAAGCGCCTGCCGTCCGGGCTCCAGGCGCCCGCCGACTCGATGAACTGCAGGCTGTCGAAGTGCGGGTCGGTGGCGGTGGAGGTGAGCTTGCGGATCACCCTGCCGGTGTCGGCGTCGGCCAGGAACAGGTCGATGGAGAAGAGGTCCTTCTCGGAGAGGAAGACGATGCGCTTGCCGTCGGGCGAGAGCGCCGGCCCCAGGTTCAGCTCGCCGCCGCCGCGCTTCTTGCTGATGAGCTGCGGCCCGTAGCTGGACGCGTCCTTCTGCGCCTCCAGGAAGCCCGCGTAGGTGCGGTGCACGGCTTCGCCCCACTCCTTGGAGAAGGTCTTCTCGTCCTGGCCCAGGACCTTCTTGATGGAGCCGATGGCGTCACCCGAGCGCGCGCCCTCGCGGTAGAGCTTGATCACCATGTCGTCGCCCCAGCGCCCGCCCACGTAGGCCCAGAAGGCGTGGCCGAAGCGGTAGGGGAAGAAACGGGGGTTGCCGAGCTGCTTGAGCGTCGGCAGCTTCTTCGACTCGACGGCGTCGCGCAGCCACATGGCGGTCTGCGAGTCGACGGGACCCAGCGAGAGGTACTCGGCCAGGCCCTCCACGAACCACAGCGGCAGGCGCTCGAAGTTGCCGCCCATGGGGCCTCGGCCGCGGGCGCCCTTGCTGGCGATGTCGTACTGGTAGGCGTGGACCAGCTCGTGGCCGAGCACGTGGCTGGTCTCGGCCAGCGGCCCCGCGGCCGGCATCACGATCCGCCGCATCATGCCCTCGGTGACGCCGCCCGTGCCCTCGCCCATGCCCTGCACCACGTTGGTCTGGCGGAAGTCCGAGGCGCTGGCGTACAGCATGACCGGCTGCCGGGACCGGATCGTGTGGTTGAAGAGCTTGCTCAGCCTGATCCACCACCGTTCCCCGAGCCGCCCCACGTACTCGGCAGCGGTCTTCTCCTCGGGGTAGTAGTAGACGTCGAAGTGCTGGGTCTTGAGGATCTTGAAATCGAAGTGGCGGTACTGGACCTGGTTCTGGCCGAAGTACTGCGCGTGCGCTGCAGGCTCCGACAAGAGAACCAGGGCCACCGCGGCTGCGAGCGCGACAGCGGCTCTCCTGCGCATGGCGTCTCCGAGTGTAGGTGCCTGCACGGCCTCCCCGCGCAGGGCTGACCGAAACGTATCAGTAAAGTCCGAAGCAGGTTAAGTACCTGCGGCACCCGGAGCCCCAGCTTTTACCGGACGCCACTCAATTTTAACCGCCGCTTTGCAGGTGAGCGTCCCTTGACGGGCCCCGGGGCGGGCGATAGCTTCGCGCACATGGCGAAGGCATCGACGGTCGGCGTCGACTTCGGCACCAACTCCGTGCGCGCGCTGGTCGTCGACTGCCGCGACGGCCGGGAGGCGGGCACCGCCGTCTTCGACTACCCCTCGGGCGACCACGGGATCCTGCTCGACGCGCGCGACCCCCACCTCGCCCGCCAGAACCCGGCCGACTACGTCCTCGGGCTGGAGAAGTCGGTGGACGCGGCGCTGGCCGCGGCGGAGAAGGCTGGCGGCTTCTCGCGCCAGGACGTGATCGGCATCGGCGTCGACACCACGGGGTCGACCCCGATCCCGGTGGACGCGCGCGGGACGCCGCTGGCCATGGACCCGAGGTGGAAGGACGACCTGGCCGCCCACGCCTGGCTGTGGAAGGACCACACCGGCGCCGCGGAAGCGGCTGCGATCACCGCCGCCGCCGCCGAGCACGCGCCACAGTACCTCGCCCCGATCGGCGGCACCTACTCCTCGGAGTGGCTCTGGTCGAAGGTCTGGCACTGCCTGAAGGTCGCACCCGAGGTCTTCGACGCGGCCGCCAGCTGGGTGGAGCTGGCCGACTTCGTCCCCGCGGTGCTGGCCGGCACCTGCGACCCGAGGAGGATCCTGCGCGGCGTCTGCCCCGCCGGCCACAAGGCGATGTACTCGGAGGCGTGGGGCGGGCTGCCCTCGAAGGAGTTCCTCTCCCGCCTCGACCCTAAGCTGGCCGAGCTGCGCGACCGCCTGTACGACAAGGCCTACGCCGCCGACCGGCCCGCGGGCCGGCTGTGCCGCGAGTGGGCGCAGAAGCTCGGATTGAGCCAGGGCATCCCCATCGCCATGGGCAGCTTCGACGCCCACTACGGCGCGGTCGGCGCCGGGGTGAAGAGCGGCACGCTGGTGAAGATCATCGGCACCTCCACCTGCGACTGCGCGGTGGCGCCGGCCGGCGGGAAGGTCCGGGACGTCCCCGGCATCTGCGGCATCGTCGACGGCTCGATCATGCCCGGCTACCACGGGATCGAGGCCGGGCAGTCGGCGGTGGGCGACATCCTGCGCTGGTGGGTGGAGGAGGTCTGCGAGGGGAGCGAAGCGCTGCACGCCAGGCTGTCGCAGGAGGCGGCCGCGAGCTCTCCCGGCGAGTCGGGCCTCCTCGCCCTCGACTGGAACAACGGCAACCGCACCATCCTGGTCGACCCCCGGCTCACGGGCCTGCTCGTCGGGCAGACGCTGCACACCACCCGGGCCGAGGTCTACCGCGCCCTGATCGAGGCCACGGCCTTCGGCGCCCGGGCGATCGTGGAGAGGCTGCGCGACTACGGCGTCCCCATCGAACGGGTGGTCTGTTGCGGCGGCATCGCCGAGAAGAACGACCTCTTCATGCAGATCTACGCGGACGTGCTAGGCCACCCGATGCTGATCGCCGGCTCGCCGCAGACCCCGGCCCTGGGCTCGGCCGTGGCCGCCGCCGTCACCGCCGGCGCCGCCGCGGGCGGCTACGACAGCTTCGAGGACGCGCAGGCGAAGATGACGTCCCTCAAGGAGAAGCGCTTCACCCCGCGGCCCCCGGCGGCGCGCGTGTACGACGAGCTCTACGGCCTCTACCGCGAGCTGCACGACACCTTCGGCGCCGTCCCCGGGGCCAGGGCCGAGCTGGGCAGCTTGATGAAGCGACTGCTGGCGATCCGCGAGCGCGCGATCGCGGCGCGGGGCTGACGCCGTGGCCACGCACGTGCAGCTGCGCGAGGAGGTCCACGCCGCCAACCTGACCCTGGCCAGGAGCGGCCTGGTGATGGGGACCTTCGGCAACGTCTCCGGCCTCGACCGCACGAGCGGCCTCGTGGGCATCAAGCCGAGCGGCGTTCCCTACGAGGTGCTCACTCCGCGGGACATCGTCCTCCTGGAGGTCGACACCGGGAAGGTCGTGGACTCGAAGCTGCGGCCCTCCTCCGACACGCCGACCCACCTGCTGCTCTACCGGGCCTTCGTCTCCTGCGCCGGAGTCGTTCACACCCACTCCGCGCACGCCACCGCCCTGGCCCAGGCCGGCCTGCCCGTGCGCTGCCTCGGCACCACCCACGCCGACCATTTCCGCGGCGACGTCCCGGTGACGCGGGCGCTCACCCAGGCCGAGGTCGATGGCGACTACGAGGCGAACACCGCTCAGGTGATCGTCGAGACCTTCCGGGAGGCCGGCATCTCGCCGGCCGAGGTGGAGGCCGTTCTCGTGCGCCACCACGGCCCCTTCACCTGGGGGGGGAGCGCCGCCGCCGCCGTCGAGAACGCGGAGGTCCTCGAGTACCTGGCCCGGATGGAGATCGCGATCCGCCAGGTCGCGCCGGATGCCGTCCGGCCGCCGGCCTATCTCGTCGACAAGCACTACCTGCGCAAGCACGGCAAGACGGCCTACTACGGCCAATCGAAGGGCGCGTAGCGTGCGCGCGGCCCGGCTGCACGGCGCCCGTGACCTGCGCCTGCACGACGAGCCGCCGCCCGTGCCCGGCGCCGGCGCGGCCCTGGTCAGAGTCGAGGCGGTGGGCCTCTGCGGCTCGGACCTGCACTGGTTCGAGGAGGGGGCCATCGGCGGCACCGGCATCGTCCACGCCCTGGTGCCCGGCCACGAGTTCGCGGGTCGTACCGGCGACGGCCGGCTGGTCGCCGTGGACCCGGCGATCCACTGTGGCCGCTGCCGGCTGTGCCGCGAGGGCCACCCCAACCTCTGCCCTGAGGTCCGCTTCGCCGGCCACGGCAGCGTCGACGGCGCGCTGCGCGAGTGGCTCGCCTGGCCCGAGCACAACCTGGTGCCCCTGCCGGAGGGCTACACGGCCGCGGACGGCGCGATGCTCGAGCCGCTGGGCGTCGCCATCCACGCGGTCGACCTCGCCCACCTCCGGACCGGCGACAGCGTCGGCGTCTTCGGCTGCGGACCGATCGGCCTCTTCTGCCTGCAGGTGGCCCGGGCGGCCGGCGCGGCCCGCCTGCTGGCCACCGACCTTCCCTCGCGACCGCACCGGCTGCAGGCGGCCCGGGCCGCAGGCGCGACCGTCTTCGCGGCGGAGGCGGGGAGCGAGGCCGAGGCCGTGGCGAGGGCGGCCGGCGGCCTGGGCCTCGACGTCGCCATCGAGTGCGCCGGCTCGCAGGCGGCGGTCGACGCAGCGGTCGAGTCGGTCCGCCCGGGAGCGCGGGTGGTCCTGGCCGGCATCCCCTCGGACGAGCGCACCTCGATCCGCGCCGCGGCCGCCCGCCGCAAGGGCCTCACCGTCGCCTTCTCCCGCCGGATGAAGCAGGTCTACCCCCGCGCGATCGCGCTGGTCGACGCCGGCCGCGTCGACCTGCGCTCGGTCGTCTCCCACCGGCTCCCCCTGTCGGAGGCCGCCCGGGCGTTCGAGCTGGCCGCCTCGCGCGAGGGCCTGAAGGTGATCGTCGAGCCGTAGCCGTCACCGGTTTCCCCCGCGGCCGCTCCCGTGCACCAGGGCCCGGGCCCCTAGACGTGGACGGCGAAGCGGCAGGCCTTGCCGCCTCGGCGAACCGACTCCAGCAGCTCCACCCGCACCGGCCGGCCGATGTTCTTCTCGAACAGGTAGGCGACGTAGCCGACCGAGCACCGGCAGTACGTCGGCGACAGGTCGGCCGGCCCGTCCTCGATCAGCGGGCACAGGCAGTAGCCGTCCGACAGGCGCAGCCCGTCCGGGTTCGACTGGTAGTTGAAGTAGACGACGTCGCCCTGGAGCCGGCAGTTCTCGGGCCCCACGTGCTGTGCGAGGCGGGCGACGAACGCGTCGAGCGCGATCGTCTGCGCCGGGTCGAGCGGGCCGTAGGCGCCCATCGCGCAGGCTCGACCGTTCGCCTCCATCAGCCCGCAGCGCGTCTTCTCGTCCAGCCGGTCGTCCACCAACCGCATGAAGCGGCCGATCCACGTCTTCCCGAACTCGGTCCGCTTCGCGTAGCTGGTGGCGTGGGCGTACGCCGGCGCCGCCGGCGGGCAGGCTGCGTCGGGTGAGGCTGCGGCCGCGGTCTTCCTCTCCTCGCCGCCGAACAGGCAGGGACAACCCACGCTCACCCCGACTCCGGCGGCGACCTTCAGCGACCGGCCCAGGAACTGCTTGCGATCCATCGCGCCTCCTCGCTCGGGTCCAGCGCCGCAACCGCCGTGCGCCGCGGGCGGCCCAGCCTGAGGGTTGTTCCCGCAGGCGAGCGGGCGGATACGGCGGACCCGCGACCGGCGTTCTCCTGCGATTCACACCGGAATGCGTCGTCCGGACGATGTCCGGCCGCGCGCCTGTGATAGCCTGCGCGGTCGTGCTGAGCGATGAACGACGGCGCCGTCTGCTCGAGCTGATCCAGCGGAGGGGCTCGGTGACGATCGCCGATGCCGGGCGGCGGCTGGGCGTGAGCCGCATGACCATCCACCGCGACCTCGAGCAGCTCGCCGGCCGGGAGCTGGTGCGCAAGGTCCACGGCGGTGCGGTCGCCGTCGCCAACCACGCCAGCCTGTACGACCCGCGCGCCGCGTCGTTCAAGGAGCGGCTGGTCGCCAACGCCGACGCGAAGCGCGCGATCGCCCGCCACGTGGTCCGCCACCTTCAGGGGGCGCGAACGTTGCTCCTCGACGCCAGCTCCACCGCCTTCTACGTGGCGGAGGCGCTGCCGGAGCCGGAGGGCACGTTCGTGCTGGCGGGCGGGCTGCCGCTGTTCGCGGACCTGCAGCGGCGTCACCCGGGCATGCGCGTCGCGCTGCACGGCGGAGAGTCGCTGCGCCGCACCGGCTCCCTGGTCGGCCCGCTCGCGATCGCCTCGCTGTCCGAGGTCCGCGTCGACTGGGCGATCGTGTCCTGCCTGGGGGTGATGGAGGACGAGGCCGCCGTCTACGACGCGCACCCCGAGGAGGTGGAGGTGAAGCGCGCCTACCTGGAGCACGCCCGCCGTCGCCTGCTGGCCGTGGACCGCTCCAAGTTCGGCGTCTCGGGGGCGTACCGGTTCACGGACTTCGGCGCGTTCGACGCCATCGTCACGGAGGAGGGAGTCCGCAAGGGCGGGCGACGCAGTCGCTAGCCGCGGGCGCTGGCCCGGCGGACGCCGCCGTGCCGGAGCGAGCGCGCCAGAAGCGGGGACGTGTCGCGGAGCGACCCGCTACTTCTTGCCTCGCCCGAGTATCCGTGCGAAGCCGCCCTTCACGGCGTCGATCGCCGCCGAGCGCCCCACCTTCGAGGCGAGGTCGGTCTTCGGCTCGTCGCTCGTGCCGGTGACGGTGAAGTCGACGGTCGAGAAGCCGTCGCCTCGGTCGACGAAGGCGGCCCGCAGCGGGCGCGCCGTGATCTTGTTCAGCAGCGGCTGGGCGAGCGCGAGGTCCATCCGGTAGTCGAGGGCGCGGGTCAGCAGGTTCATGGTCCCGTTGCCGGTCAGCTGGACCTGCTTGCCGTTCATCCGCAGGACCGGCGTCTGCAGCCGCCCGCCGCCGAGCGTGAACTCCGCCAGGCACTGGTCGAGGTCGGGGTTGGCCAGCTCGGGGATCTGCAGCACCCGGGACAGGAGGGTGAGCACCTTCGAGTTCGTGGCCCGGCAGTGGGCGACCTGCGCGCGACCGCTGCCGCGGAGGGTCGCGAGGCCGCCCGTGCCCTGGACGGTGGCGTTCGCCTGCAGCGTGCCGCTGAGGAGCGCCGAGGAGTGCGCCTCCTTCAGCAGCGTCGCCACGTCGGCGCCCTCCAGCTCGAGCGAGGAGCCGTAGCGGAAGTCCTTGAGGTTGACCGTGGCGCTGCCGCTCAGAGAGCCCCCCGCCACCGTCGCGGCGATCGGCGCGAGCTCGAGCGTGTCGCGCAGCGTCCGCAGGGGCGCCGACAGGTCCTGCACCAGCAGCGTGTCCCCCAGGTTCAGCCGGGCCGCCCTGGCCTTGCCGTCCGCGGTGATGCCGGCGGAGCCGAAGCTGAAGCGCGCATCGAGCCCCAGGCCGTCGGCCCGCAGCAGCAGCGCTCGGGCGGCGTCGCGCATCACGACGGTGCCGTCGTCGACGGTGACCCGTCGCAGGTGCAGGTCGACCGGCAGCGGAGAACCCGAGGGAGTGCGCGCGGCCACCGGCGGGGCGGCGGAGCGTCGCCCGCCCGCCCCGAACAGCCCCTCGTAGTTGAAGCGGCCGCGCGAGTCCATGAAGACGTTGAGTTGGGGCCGCACCAGCGCCGCCCGCGACACCTCCAGCCGCCCCGTGAGCAGCGGCCACAGCCGGTAGCGGAGGGAGAAGGAGCGGGCGGAGAGCATCTCGCCCGTGAAGGGGGCCGGGTTGCCGACGGTCACGCCCTCCAGGCTCAGCCCCGAGAAGACGGAGAGCCGCATGCTCGTCACCCGCACCTCCGCGCCCAGGGTGGCGCGGGTGCGGGCGAGCACGGCGGCCTTGAGCTCCGGGGTGTCGAGCGAGTGCAGCAGCCAGGCGAGCGCGCCGAGCGCCAGCAGGACCACCACGGCGAGCGCCGCGGCGACGGCGAGCAGGATCTTCTTCATCGCCTCTCTACCGAGCTTTCGATGATACGGCGATTCCCCTGGCGTCCGCCCCGCCGCTGATCAGCTCGAGTGGAACTCCGGGTGCGCCCGGAACCACTCCACGAAGCGCGGGATCCCTTCCTCGATCGAGGTCTTCGGCTGGAAGCCGAGCCTGGCGGCGCTGCGGGTGGTGTCGGCGTAGGTGTCCAGGACGTCACCGGGCTGCAGCGGCACCATCTGCTTCTCCGCCTTGCGCCCCAGCGCCTTCTCGATCACCGCGATCAGGTTCGAGAGCGGCTCGCTCCTGTGGTTGCCGAGGTTCAGCAGCTCGTAGGAGGCGCGCCCCTCGTCGAAGAGGGCCGCCATCACGCCGGCCACGATGTCGTCGACGTAGGTGAAGTCGCGCGACATGCGGCCGTGGTTGAAGACCTGGATCGGCCGGCCGTTGCTGATCGCCTCGGTGAAGAGCCAGACGGCCATGTCCGGGCGGCCCCAGGGGCCGTAGACGGTGAAGAAGCGCAGGCCGATCGTCTGGATGCCGTACAGGTGGGTGTAGGCGTGCGCCATGAGCTCGCCGGCGCGCTTGGTGGCGGCGTAGAGGGAGATCGGGCGGTCGACCGGGTCCTCCTCGGAGTACGGCAGGCGCTCGCTGCCGCCGTACACGCTGCTGGAAGAGGCGTAGACGAGCCGCGGCACCAGGGCGGCGCGGCAGCACTCCAGGACGTTCAGCGTCCCGACCACGTTCGAGCTGACGTAGGCGTCCGGGTTCTCGAGCGAGTAGCGGACGCCGACCTGGGCGGCGAGGTGCAGGACGCGATCGGGCCGCTCCGCCTCGAAGAGCCGCGTGATCGCGGCCTTGTCGCCGAGATCCGCCTCGAGGAAGCGGAGCTTCCCGGCCTTCCGCAGCTCGGCGAGACGCGCGTCCTTGAGCTTCGGCGAGTAGTAGCTGTTGAGGTTGTCGATCCCGCTGACCTGGTGGCCCTGCGCCTGCAGGGCCCTGGCGCAGTGGTAGCCGATGAAGCCGGCGACGCCGGTGACGAGGACGCGCATCGGAACGGCAGTATACGGTCGGCTCGCGAATCCCCGTGAGACGGCGCCTCGGCGCACCGGCGCACGCTCTCCCGGAGCTCCCGCGATCGAAGGGCAGCGGCGGCAGGGTGCGCCCGACCTGCGCCACCGTTGCCGTTGCATGCGGGCATCCCGACCGGGTATCGTGCCCCGCCGTCACATTTCGTGACCGAGACCGCCACCCCCGCCGTCACCGCCCCCGCCGAGGCCAGCCCCGTCGTCGTTTCCGCACCGGAGCTCTTGTCCTCGGCCCGGCTGGTGCGGACGCTGCAGCACCAGCTGGAGTGGCTGGTGGCGGCGATCGTCGTCGGCTCGGTGGGGGCGATCGGCTCGGTCCACCCGGCCGCCTGCACGGCCTTGCGGGTGGCCTGCTTCGTCGCCTTCGGCCTGACTCTGACGCGGGCGCTGGCGATCTCGGCGCTGCGCGAACGGCTGGGCGAGCACCGGGTGGCGTTCCACGTCTCGGGGCGCTGGCTGGTGGTCGAGCCCCCGCCGGACGCGGCGGTGCGCTTCGCGATCGACCTGCGGGCGCCGGCCTTGCCGCGCCCCCCGCTCTTGCTGCCGGGCTTCGCCTTCCTGGTCCTGGCGGTGCTGCAGCTGCTGCCGCTCTTCGGGGAGCCGGTGACCATCGACGCCGACTCCACACGACGCGGGGCCACCTTCGTCCTCGCGTTCGTGCTGCTGCACTCGTCCGCCGCGGCCGCCTTCGCCCATCGGCCGGCGCGGTGCCGCTTCCGGCGCCTGCTCGCCTGGCTGGGCGCCCTGATCGCGGCCGTCGGCCTCACCCAGCTCGCCTCGGGCACCAGGCTCAGCTACGGCGTCTTCCCGCCGTCCGAGGGCGGGCAGCCGTTCGGCGCGTTCGTCGACCGCAGCCACTTCGCCGGCTACCTGCTGCTGGTGGTGCCGGTCGCCCTCGGGTTGCTGGCCGACGCCTGGCGGCGCTACGCCGAGAGCGCCGGGAACAAGGCGAACGCGCGACGGCGGCTGGCCTCGCTCGCCTCCGAGGCCGGCACCTCGCTCCTCTACTCCGCGCTGCCGCCTCTCCTCGCGATCGGCGCCCTCCTCGCCTCCACCTCGCTCGGCGGGCTCCTCGCCTTCGCCGGGGCACTGGCGATCGGCCTCCTCGGCGCGCGCGGGCGGTGGGGGACGCCGGGCTGGGCCACCGCAGTCGTCGTCCTCGGCCTGGCGTTCGCCTGGGTCGGGCGGGAGCGTCTGCAGGTGCGCTTCGCGCGGACCGGCGACGACGCCCCCGGCCGTGTGGTCGTCTGGCAGGAGGCGATCGGCTCGCTGCAGGGATGGCGCTGGGCGACCGGCTTCGGCCTCGACACCTTCGCCTTCGGCGTCTCGCGGGTGCCGGCCTGGAGGCTGCCGCAGGGCGCGACTCCCCGGTCCGCCGAGGCGGCGCCGGCGCTGCTGGGCGGGTCGCGGGTCGGCGACCGCTCGCCCTCCGGCATCGTCGGGACCGGCTGGGACCGCGAGGCGCACAACGACTGGGTGCAGCTCCTGTACGAGGGGGGAGTGCCCGGGCTGCTCGTCGGCCTGTGGGCCGCGGCCGCCGTGCTCGCCGCCTCGCGCCGCGATCCCTGGCTGTTCGCCGCGCTGGCGGGCGTGCTCGCGCACGCCTTCGTGGACTCCGACCTGCAGATCCCGGCGGTCGTCACCCTCTTCGTGGTGCTCGCCGCGGCGCCGCAGCGGTGAGCGGGACCGCCGGGCGCCTGGTCCTGGCGCTGGCCGCGCTCAACGTCCTCGGCTTCGTCGATCGCCAGCTGATCGCGGCTCTCGCGCCGCTGCTGATCGCCGACCTCGGCCTCTCGCGCGCGCAGGTCGGGCTGCTGGTGGGCGCCGCCTTCATCGTGGTCTTCGCGCTGGGGACGCTGGTGATGGGGGCGCTCGCCGACCGCTGGAGCCGGACGCGGCTCGTCGCCTGCGGCCTCCTCGGCTGGAGCGCGGGCACGGGCCTCAGCGGCACCGCCTCGGGCTTTCTCTCGCTCGCGGCCTGGCGCTCTCTCGTCGGGGTCGGCGAGGCGACCCTGTCGCCCTCGGCGCTGGCGCTCTTCGCCGAACGCGTCCCGCCGGAGCGCCTCGGCTTCGCCACCAGCGTCTTCTACGCGGGGATCCCGGTCGGCTTCGCCTGCAGCTTCGCGCTCGCCGGCTGGCTCGCCCCGCGCCTGGGCTGGCGGGCCTGCTTCTACGCGCTGGGGCTGGTGGGCGTCCTGGCGGGGGCGCTGGTGTGGCGGATGGGCGAGAGGCAGGAGACGGTGGCCTCCTCGCGTCGTCCCGCCGCTCCGGGCCGCGCCGCCGAACCGGCGCCGGGTCGCCTGCGCAAGGCCCTCGGCTCGCAGCCGGCGCTCCTGATGGTGGCCTCGGGCGGCGCCCTCCTCGCCTACGCCAGTGCCTCCTCGCAGCACGTCATCACCTGGCTGGTGCAGGAGCGCGGCTTCGCATACGCGCGCGCCGCCTGGCTCTCGGCGGCGGTCGTGGCCGCCGCGGGACTGCTCGGCAACGTCTCGTTGGGCGCCTTCAGCGACCGCGTCCGGCGCGGGTCGGGCGCCGGGCGGCTGCCTGCGTTCGTGGCGGTCGGCGTGCTGGCGCTCGCCGTCTCGGCTGCCTTCTACCTCCTGCCGGTCAGCTCGCCGCTCTTCTTCGCCAGCTGGGCGCTCAGCCAGGGCTGGATGCTGGGCTGGTACGGGCCGCTGATGGCGGCGGTGCAGGAGATGGCGCCCGGCGAGTCGCGCGCCACGGTGATCGCTTTCACGCTGCTGGTCGTCAACCTGCTCGGGGTGGCGATCGGGCCGTGGGTGACCGGCCTCATCGGCGACCGTGCGAGCCTGACGCGCGGGCTGCTGACGAGCGTCGCAGTCGGCGCGGTCGGGCTCCTGCTGTTGGCCCTGGCGGCAGCGCGGCCAGGAGAACCGGCGCCGTCGCCCGCGCCTCGCCGCGCGGACCGCTGAGGACCTCGGCTCTCGCCAGCGCGGCGCGCAGGCGGGCCAGCGCTTCGGCCGGCCGGCGGCGGGCGGCGACCACGTGCGGCAGGAGCTCGAGCAGGGCCCGGCCCCCCTCCAACCTTCGCGGCTGCCATCGCGCGCCGGGCTGGTAGCAGGTCCGGACGACGAGGGCGATGCGGACCGGCCGACCCGCCCGCGGGTGGTCGAGGCCGAGACCCGCCCCCCGCGCGCGACCGCTTCCATCCACGACCGCGTGCTCGTCGGAGAGGCAGCGGGCGCCGGCGCGGACGAGGGCGGCGACGAGCGTCGTCTTGCCGGAGCGGCTGCGGCCGGGGATCAGGATGGCACGGCCGCGGTGTGCCACGAGGCCGGCGTGGACGAACAGCCCGCCGCGGGCGTGCTCGGCGACCCACCGGGCGAGGTCGGAGCGCCAGAGGACGATCGCCTGGCTCAGGCTGCCGCCGCCGAGACGCGAGCCGTCCGCCTCGAGCGTGACCGGCCGGCGGCCGGCGAACGCGTAGAGCCGGTCCAGCCTTCGTGAACCCGCCGGCCGAAGCCGGGCGGCTGAGGGC
>Ga0335069_10009181_pt1 | contig 14102 bp, 10 predicted proteins | sample Lox_Sample_11_FD_206714 | JGI IMG/M metagenome (GOLD analysis project Ga0335069, IMG submission 206714) | Soil microbial communities from Loxahatchee National Wildlife Refuge, Florida, United States - Lox_Sample_1.1 | ecosystem: Environmental > Terrestrial > Soil > Wetlands | place: USA... | reverse complement strand
CTCGGTTTGAAGTGAGCAACGGGATCGGTACCGTGATCCTTAACCGCCCGGAGAAGATGAACGCTTTCTCGCCGACTATGGCGCTGGAACTGTTGGAGATTTTCGCTGAGGCTGATCGAGACGACGCAGTCCGAGTCGTCGTGGTCACAGGTGAGGGCAAAGTCTTCTGTGCAGGCGCCGACCTTTTCTTCGCTCCCACCTTCGATATGTCCAAGAGAGAGGGAAGAGAAGTCCACATCCGGGAACATCGAGACCGTGGAGGAAAAGTGTCCTTGGCAATCTTCAATTGCCGGAAGCCCGTCATCGCGGCAATCAACGGCGACGCCGTCGGAGTGGGGATCACGATGACACTCGCCATGGACATTCGAATCGCGGCGGCGGACGCCAAAATCGGCTTTGTCTTCACACGTCGCGGGGTGGTGCCGGAAGCCTGTTCTTCCTGGTTTTTGCCCCGCATCGTCGGTGTTTCCAAGGCAGCGGAACTCATTTACACCGGCCGGGTGTTTCGGGCGGAGGCAGAAGCCGCGTCGGGATTGTTCAACTATGTGCTTCCGCGTGAGGAGGTGTTGCCAAAGGCAATGACCATCGCACAGGAAATTGCGGAACAAACATCAGCGGTCTCGGTGGCGCTCAGCAAAGCCCTTTTGTGGCATGGACTCTCTGAGGAGGACCCTCAGTCCGTGCATCTCATAGACTCACGATGTTTCCATTGGTGCGGTAGCCAGAAGGATGCTCAAGAAGGGGTTCAGAGCTTCCTGGAAAAACGTGCCCCAAATTTCACCATGAGCCCCACTGCTGATTTGCCTGATTTTTACCCGTGGTGGAAGGAACCCAAGGTGTGACTGCCGGGCGACAAGATGTGCGTGCTGTCAGGCATCACGTTCGGTTGTAGCAAGTTACGCACAACATGTGTCGAGCCCCCTCTCCATGGGCGTTGGGGATGGAGAGGGCAGAGAAAATAACTTGACTCATGAAAAACACGTAGGCTAACATGAACGAACGTTCATTCATTACCACTTATATTCGATCTCTAAATAAGTTTTCTGAGCTTCACATCCGAAGAGGGGAATGTTCACGCTGGGGAGCCCACACTCTGGATCCCTCTGTGGTCAGAGCTGAAAAAAGCTTGGATTCCCTCATGCCGAAGCAATACAACGCGAGAGAAACCGAGTCAGTCGGAAGAAAGAAGATATTGGCACTGGCCAGAAATCTGTTCTGGCAGAACGGTTACAATACGGTCAGTATGAGAGATTTGGCCCGTGCGTACGGGTGTCAGCCCGCGAATCTCTACAATTACTTCAAAACCAAAGAAGCGATCCTGTTTGAAGTGCTCCAAGAAGAGATGGAGCAAATAATTCGTCCCATTCGTCATCTTGAAGAGGCGGAAGACGGCGATCCGGTCGAGCAACTGCGTCTCATCATCTCCAGCCACCTTGAAGTCACCTTGAGTCATCGCAGATCCGCCAAGTTGCTGTTTGACGTGGCCTTGGACAGTCTGCCGTTCGCTGACAGGAAGGTCATTGTTTCCATGCGCGACACTTATGATCGCATAATTCGCAAGGTGATTCGGAGAGGACAGGAGAAAGGAATTTTCTTGCCACACAATGAAAAGCTGGTGGGGTTCATGATCGCCTCAATGATTACCCGTACCAGGATCTGGTTTCACCCTCAAAAGGGCGTGACTGCAGGGGAATTGGCTGATTTTATTTTTCAGTTTGCTCTGAGGGGTATCCTGACCAGGGATGAAATTGAGGCGGCGCTTGGTGGGTCGGGGCTTTCGAGTCCTTTCGGGTCAGGGCGCGCCCACGAAAAGAATCGCGGGGTCATTAAGATCAGGCGGAGGAGTGCGGGTGGATGCACTCGTCGAAACGAACTTTAAAAATATCGATTTCAGCATGAGACATCGAACTCCAACAGACAGTTGGGACAATACAAGGAGCGACATTCGATGAGCAACTTCAAGGTAAATGAGAGAGATATCTATTTCATATTGAGAGAACAACTGAATTACGGGGATCTCTGCAAACTGCCTCGCTACAGCGAGCTCGACGTAGAGACTTTGGACATGCTGATCGCGGAAGCTGTCAAGTTTGCCGGCGGCGTTGTGGCGCCGTTACAGGAGGTCGGGGATAAGCACGGGGTCATTCTTGCCGACGGTAAAGTTAGCTGCGCACCCGGTTTCCGGGAAGCCTTTAACCTCTATGGCGAGAACGGTTGGATTGGAGCTTCCAGCGATACGGAGTTCGGAGGACAAGGCTTTCCTCACCTGACGGACATCGTGATTAACGATATCATGTACGGCGCATGCCTCTCGTTTCACATGTGCCCGAGTCTGACTCATGGGGCCGCACATCTTATCGAGAGTTTCGGCACGCAAGAGCTTAAGGAACGCTACATACCCAATATGTTCGGAGGCCGGTGGTCAGGCACTATGTGTCTTACGGAATCTCAGGCCGGTTCAAATTTGGCTCCGATCAAGACAAAGGCGTCTCGCGAAGGAGACCATTTCAAAATTAAAGGGACTAAGATCTTTATTTCATGGGGAGATCACGATCTGGCCGAAAACGTTATCCATCTGGTCCTGGCCAGAATAGAGGGCGCACCGGAAGGAGTGAAAGGCCTGTCACTATTTGTGGTCCCGAAAGTAAGAGTTCGTGAGGACGGCTCTTTCGGTGAACCCAACGACGTAAACTGCGCGGGAGTGGAACAGAAGCTTGGAATTCACGCCTCCCCTACGTGCGTTCTCAACTTCGGAGAAAATGAAGATTGCATAGGATATTTGTGCGGGGGCGAGAATCAGGGCCTGCCGCAAATGTTTCAGATGATGAACAGCGCTCGTATCAACGTCGGAGTGGCCGGAATCGGAGTTGCGGCCACCGCGTACCAAAATGCGGTCGCGTATGTCAAGGAGAGAGTTCAAGGGAATGATCTGGCCCGAAGGAAATCAGGAGAGATCCCGATTATAGATCATCCCGATATTCGCCGAATGCTTCTCTGGATGAAGGCCGCTGTAGATGGCATGCGGTCAATGGCTTATGCGACCGGTTATTGGCTGGATCTGTCTCGCTGGTCGGACGATGAAAAAGAGAGGGTGCGCGGTCAGTGTCTTGTCGACTTCATGACGCCAATCATCAAAGCCTATTGCTCTGACACTGGCTTTAAAGTTTGTGAATACGCCATGCAAAGCCTGGGCGGATATGGCTATACCAGAGACTATCCGCTTGAACAGTATTTGAGGGACGCGAAAATCCTATCCATATATGAGGGAACAAACGGCATCCAATCCATGGATCTCATGGGGCGAAAGTTGATCCTCAACGGAGGGGCGCCCATCAAGGCTTTTCTGAGTGAACTTCGCGCATTCTGCACCAAAAACGCGGACCACCCTCAGCTTGGCGAACACGTCCGTTCTCTGGCGGAAGCGGCTGTGGGTTTGCAGGAGATGGCGGGCGCAATGACCAAAACGCTGCAGTCCGATCCTCTCCAGTGGGGCTCGAAGACCTATCCTGCGCTTTTGTGTTTTGCCGAGGCGGCGATGGTGTGGCGTCTATTGGATATGGCGGTAATCGCCCGGAAAAAAATCGACGAAGGCGACGACAGCGATTTTTATAACGGCAAAGTTTTACAGGCAAAGTACTTCGCTGATGTCACCTTACCGACTGTGCAGGCCCGTGCGCAGACGTGTGTGAAGCCCTCGCGAGAAGTCATAGAGATGCCCGATGCCGCCTTCTGAGGTGACGCTCCGGGTTTCCTAAGGAGAGGGCCGGCTGGAAATTTTGTCAGTTTCGCAGGACTTCCCGTTGTCCCGTGTCAGCGGCTCAACGAGATATTAACCAAAACACCGAGAGGAGAGAGTGATGAATAAATCAAGTGTTCTAAGGTCTCTTTTCTTAGCCCTCATTCTGTGTGCCGCCATGGGCCTTTACGCCTGGGGGGCCGATCCCATAAAAATCGGCGTGATCGGGCCGATGCAATTCACTCAGGGAGAAGGGCATTGGAATGGGGCCACACTCGCTGCCGAAGAAATCAACAAGGCAGGCGGCATCTCGGTGAAAGGAACGAAGCGGCCAATTGAGCTTGTAAAGGTCGATTCCAATGAATTCTTGAGTATTCCTGATGCTACCAACGCAGTAGAGCTGGCTATCAGCAGGCATCACGTGGACTTTCTGGTTGGCGGTTTTCGCACCGAGGCTGTCATGGTGATGCAGGATATTGCCATGGATAACAAGAAGATATTCATGGGATGTGGCGCCGCTCATCCTGAGCTTTGCGAGCGGGTCACAAAGGATTATGACCGTTACAAGTACTGGTTCCGCGTAACGCCCGTTAATTCCAAATTCCTGGTGAAAGTGGACTTCCTCCTTCTTCAGATGGCGGCCGAAGCTATGTCCAGAGAATTGAACATCCCCAAAATCAAAGTTGCCATTGTCGCTGAAAAAGCGGCTTGGGCCGATCCGATCGTGGGCATTGCCCAACAGAATCTGCCCAAAATGGGTTTGGAAATTGTCGGAGTTTGGAGACCGTCACCTACTGCCACAGATACGACGTCGGAGTTGTCCGCAATTCAGCGTGCCGGGGCCCACATTATTTTCACCACCTTCTCCTCCTCGGTAGGGATTCCTTTTGCTAAACAAGCAGGTGAACTCAAGATCCCTGCTCCGCTCGTGGGCATTAACGTCGAGGCGCAAAAGGACGGCTTCTGGGAGGCGACCGGCGGAAAAGGAAACTACAGTGTAACTGTGGGCACCTATGCCAGAGTGAAGATCAATGACACGACAATTCCCTTTTTCAATGAGTACCTAGAAAGATTTAAGGAAAGCCCAAATTACACTGCTGGAACTCACGACGCTATAGTGATTCTTAAACACGCTATAGAGACCGCTGGGACATTGGACTCGGACAAGCTGGTTCCAGTGCTGGAGAAAACTGACCTAAGGTTGCCCCAAGGAAGATTCGTATTCACAAAAGATCATGATGTCACATGGGGACCGGGTTTTGTAACGGAAGTGGGGACAGAGTGGCAGGACGGAAAGAACATGTGTGTGTGGCCCTACAACTGGGAAGGCGTCACGTATGAGGGCGCGGTTCCGTACAAACTGCCCGACTATGTGATCGAGCATTACAAGAAGAAGTGAGGCAGGCTTAGACCGGCGTTCAGTAGCCAGCCCGAGTACAGATTGCGTATAACTCGGGACTTTGCTCCTATTCCGGTCCGTTAAATTCGGGAATCTCCTGTCGATCCTGCGGAGTCGAACTATGGGCCAGGATATTGTTGTCAATGGCTTGATCAACGGCAGCATATATGCATTGCTTGCCGTGGGATTCTCGCTGATCTTCGGTGTGGCGCGTCTCGTCAACATTGCGCACACCGCTCTGTACATGACGGCCGCCTACTTGATTTATATCGGGCTCAATCATTGGGGTATCTCGTCTCTCCTGGCCGTCCTGTCCTCGATTCTGTTCACCGTAGCATTAGGTCTGGTTTGTTATCAGTTGTTTATCAAACCCATTCGCGAGCACGAGGCCGCGGTCCTCATAGCCACTATAGCCTTGGCAATGATCATACAGGAGATTTTCCTGCTCGGATTTGGGGGCCACTATTTGGGGGTGCCGCCATTGGCGACAGGCTACTTCATGGTGGGAAGCATCAAAGTGGCAAATCAGCACCTCCTCGCTTTGGGTGTGGCTGTCCTGGCATTGGTGGCCACATGGCTTCTTCTATTCAAGACAAGGATTGGTCTCGCCATCAGGTGCACCGCCCAGGACAGGGAAGTGGCCAATCTAATGGGCATAAATGTCAACAGAGAGATCATGGTAGCTCTGGGCATTTCAGTTGGGATGGCCGCGGTAGCCGGTGCCATTGTTGCTCCGCTTTCCGTGATTGACCCGCATATGTGGCTGCACCCCCTGATCATGATGCTGGCTATTGTGGTCCTCGGAGGGTTGGGAAGCATAAAGGGCAGTTTCATTGCAAGTTATATCCTCGGCTTTGCTGAAGCCGTAGTGGTCTTCGTTGTTCCCATGGGCGCGTTTCTCAAAGGTTCTGTGGCTCTTTCCATAATGATTTTAGTGCTTTTAATCCGTCCGGAAGGTTTGTTCGGCGTAGCTTTCGAGGAAGAGAGATAGAATGGGACTCATCTGGTTCTATATCAGGAAGACCTTCACGTTGTTCAGAAATGAGGTGTTGGTCCTTCCCAGTCGAACGGCTGTCCTGGTATTCGTGGTGGTGCTGTTGCTCATTCCTGTCTTCACCCACGACCCCTACCTTCTCCGAATCCTGATCTTGACGTCGGTTTTTGCGATCTTTGCCGCCAGTTGGGACCTGCTTTCCGGTTTCACGGGCCAGATCAATTTCGGCCATGCTCTCTTTTTTGGAGTTGCAGCATATACCAGCGGCCTTATTAACGTGAACGCGAAGCTGCCTCACTTGCTGACCATCCCTTTGGGGGCCGTTGCCGGTGTCCTCACAGGGTTAATTGTAGGCATCCCTTGTCTCAGGCTGAAGGGAACTTATCTCGCTCTCACCACCCTCGCCTTTCCCATCATCCTCATGGGTTTGGTCTTTGCCATACCGGAAGTGACAGGGGGCGAACTTGGGGTCTCGGGCTTGGACCGTCTCTCAGCTTCAAGAATCCACGATTACTACATTACAGTGATTTTGATGCTCGTGTTGACTTCCATAATGTGGAAGATCACCGACTCCAACACCGGGATTATTTTGCATGCCATCCGTGAAGACGAGGTGGCTGTAAGAGCAGGCGGCATCAACACGACTCGCTATAAACTTCTGGCCTTTTGTTTGGGTGGCCTTTTCGCGGGTATCGCCGGCGGGTTATACGCGCACATCATGCGAACGGTTGGGCCGTCCACTCTGGAAGTTTCCTTGTCTTTTCAGGTAATTATTTGGTCCGTCTTCGGCGGTATCGTCTCGATATACGGTCCTGTGGCAGGCGTATTTATTCTGTTCCCGCTGGCGGAATTTCTGAGATTGCTGTGGCCCGAGGGACGGATGCTGATCTATGCCATACTGGTTCTACTGGTCCTGCTTTATATGCCCGAAGGGCTTATACCTTGGATTCGTGACAGGATCGAAAAAGAATGCCCGAGGTGCAAAGTGAGAAGCGTAGCGACTCGCAAGACCTGTCGAGTTTGTACGGCTTCTCTGGATTAGAGGACTTCGTCCCCCAAAAAACCTATTCCGATGAGGTGAAAATGATGGACGCTAAAGAAGCCTACCTATCCAAGCCTTGGCTAAACCACTACCCGAAGGGAGTACCCGCTGAGATAGAGATCCCGCAAAAATCTGTCCCGGAGCTATTTGACGAGGCAACGGAAAAGTATTCTCGACGGGAGGCTCTTATCTTCTACGGCAAGAAGGTGACATACGCAGAATTGCGGGAGCAGGTGGATAGATTTGCCACGGCTTTGGCGGACCTGGGCGTGTCCAAAGGCGATACCGTAGCGCTCCATCTTCTGAACTGCCCTCAATATATCATCGCATATTTCGCGACCCTCAAGTTGGGCGCGATGGTAACGCCGATAAGTCCTGTGTACACAAGCCAGGAGGTCAAACATCAGCTGACGGACAGTGGCGCAAAGACTGTAGTCTGCCAGGACATCTTGTATGACAACGTGGAAAAGAGCGGTGTCAAGCTCGACAATGTCATCCTGACCAACATCAGTGAATACCTGCCTTGGACCAAGAAGTTTCTCGGCAAGAGCATAATCGGAAAGATGAACAGGGAAATGCAGGTCCCGGTTCCCAAGCTATTGGCCCGAGAAGGAATTTATCAGTACCAGGACCTCATCAAGAAATATCCGGCTCAGCCTCCCTCGGTTCATATTGAACCCGATCAGGACGTAGCCGCGCTCCCGTACACCGGTGGGACCACGGGACTCCCTAAGGCGGCAATCCTGACTCACAGGAACTTGGTGGCATGCCAGGTTCAGGCCATGGCGTTTTGGCAGGATGTTTTGACGGACGGCAAAGACGTAATCGTCGCTTTTCTCCCTTTTTTTCATATTTACGGGCAAGTCGTCATCATGCTGGTTTCACTTGTCCGAGGCGCCACTCTAGTTTTGCTCACCACGCCTGATTTGGACGACATCCTTGATGCAACCGAAATGTACGAGGCATCGATTTTCTTTTCCGTGCCTACCATGTTCGAATACCTCAAAGAATACGAGAAGACTGACCGGGTGAATTGGAAGAGGATGAAAATGATAGGCTGCGGAGCGGACACTCTTCATGACTCCACCATGAAGGAATGGGAGCGCAGGACCGGTAGCAAGATCACGGAGGGGTACGGCCTCACCGAAACAACAGCGCTTAGTCACGGGAATCCTATAGATAGAGTCAAACCCGGGGCCTTTGGGGTTCCCATTCCCAATGTCACCGCGGCGATCATCGATCACAGCGGTCTTGACTTCATGCCTGTCGGAGAAGTTGGCGAACTCATCGTAAGCGGACCGAATGTCATGCAAGCGTATTGGAACCGGCCCGAAGAGACAGCGGATTCATTAATTGACATCGACGGCAAGAAATGGCTGAGGACCGGAGATTTGGCGAGCATGGACGACGAGGGCTACTTTCATTTCTTTGACAGGAAACGTGACTTGATCAAACACAAAGGCTATGCGGTGTTTGCCAGGCATGTTGAGGAAGTCCTATACAACCATCCACAAATCAAAGCTGCGGGAGTGGTCGGAGTGCCGGACCCGACGGTGGGGGCAATAATAAAGGCCTATGTAGTGTTACAGTCAGAGGCCAGGGGCAAAATCTCTGAAGAAGATATCATCTCCTATTGCCGAGAAAACCTGGCTCACTACAAGGTGCCGAAAATCGTCGAGTTTAGAGGGGAGCTACCCAAGACGGACGTTGGAAAGGTGTCACGGCGGGAACTCCGAGAAGAGGCCGAGGAGGGTTGAAATGGCCGAGGCCTTTCTTGAGGTTACCAAGTTGGTTAAGAGATTCGGCGGGTTGCAGGCTATCAATGATACGAGTTTCCAAATAGACCGCCACGAAGTGATAGGCCTGATCGGCCCCAACGGTGCGGGCAAGACTACCTTGCTCCGATTGGTCATGGGGATACTCAAACCCGATTCCGGAAGTGTCCGTTATAAGGGCGCTGATATAACCGGTCGGAAGACCTGGGACATCGTGAACATGGGCATCGCCTGCACATTTCAAAACATGCGACCTTTCCGCAGGTTGCCGATTATCGCCAATGTGATGGTTTCGTGCTTATGCCCCCGCGCCATGAAGAGGGGCGAATGGGTAAAGCGGATCGAAGCCAAGGCAATGGATGCCTTGGAATTTGCCGGAATTTCCGACATGGCTCTGGAGAAAGCTTCCACGTTGTCACAGGGAGATCTGAAGCGTCTGGAAGTTGCGCGAGCGATAGCCACGGAACCTGAATTACTGCTCCTGGATGAGCCATTCGGAGGCCTCAGCCCGGCCGAGACCGACCTGATGGCGAAGTCGCTCAAAAGGTTGCACAAGGGAGGACGCTTCGGCCGGCTCCACAGTGAAGGACCGGCGATGGTAATCGTGGAACACAAGCTGCAACAATTGATGAAGATCACCGATCGCATTCTGGTTCTCAATTTCGGGACCCTTATCGCTGACGGCAAACCGGAAGAAGTAATGCAGAGCCAAGAGGTCATCGAGGCCTATTTCGGGGAAGGAGGCATCTGAGTTGCTCCTGACCATCACCAACCTCACGGTCATTTACGATAGGGCAATGATCATTAACGATCTGTCCATGCACGTCTCTCAAGGAGAACTCGTTAGTCTGGTGGGCCCCAACGGGGCCGGCAAGACCACCGTGCTCAGGGCGATTACCGGACTGGTGGCATGGGAAAAGAGCATCCTTAGAGGAACGGTGGGAGGAGACATCACCCTGAAAGGAAATGTGGTCTTTGATGGCGAGCGCATAGATGAGGTGCCTGCCCATGAAATTGTGAAGAAAGGCTTGATCCATTGTCCTGAGAGGAGGAGACCGTTCAGAGAGATGACCGTTCTGGAGAACCTCCTCGCCGGCGCCTATCTCGCAAGAAACAAAGCTGAGACCGAGAACAATCTGGAGAAGGTTTATCAGTTATTTCCCATCCTTCACCACCGTGCAAATCAAGTGTCCGGCACTCTATCGGGCGGGGAGCAGCAGATGCTGGCTATAGGCCGCTCCCTGATGTTTCGTCCCAAGCTCCTTTGTATCGACGAACCTTCTACCGGATTGGCGCCCATAATGCGCTCTGAGGTCTTCAAAAAGATTGAGGAGATCCGTGAACTGGGAATAACCGTGCTTTTGGTAGAACAGGAGGTAAGCACGGTCTTCAAGATGGCTTCTCGCAATTACGTGCTGTCGTCGGGAAAGATCATCGCCGAAGGATCGGGAGATGATTTGCTCCAAGACGAAGTGTTACGCAAAACCTACCTGGGACTTTAGCTGGACCTTGCGTGGACCGATCGGGCAAGGCGTCGATCAGGACAACGCAATTGCAAGTCAAAAAGGGGGCGCGCCATGAAGAAAATGAGAAGCTTGATCCCACTATTCCTTGCGACCTTCTTACTACTTCTGCCGGCAGCAACGGTTTTCGCGGAGGATGAGTTAACAATTGCGTCGGTGCTGCCTTTGACCGGTCCATTCGGTCCGGCCGGCGTGATGGGCGCGGATGCTCAAAGGGACTGCGTGGCCATCATTAATGAGGAGGGTGGAATCAACGGCAAGAAGCTCAAGTACGTGATTGAGGACGGGCAGTACAAAATTGATGTCGCCATGGCCGCGTTCCGGAAGATCATGTCCCTTGATAATCCCATGGTCTTCTTCGGTGAAAGCACCGAACAGGCTAAAGCAATTGCTTCGGACATGAAGAACCGCTACAAGATGCTCTTCGGCACCGCAGGCTCTTCCAGCGAGCTTGCCGACACTGCGATGAATCCTTATTCGTTTGTAACCGGTCCGACCTACGGCGACCAGTTCGGAATACTCCTCAAATATATTGCCCATGAGAAGCCGGCAGCCAAGGTGGCGTTCTTCTACAGCGACACCGAATTCGGGAGGGACCCCATCAAATTCGGTCGTCTGATGTGCAACAGGCTGCGGCTCAAACTCGTGGCGGAAGAAGTGGTACCGCCTGGAACGAAGGACCTGACTGCACAGATCACGGACCTGAAGAGCCAGGACCCGGATTACGTGATTTTCCAGGGTTTTTTGTATGAGCCCGTGCCTCAGGTAATCAAGGCGTGCAGGGACCTAGGCATGAAATGCAAGTTTATGGGTACCTTTTACGGCTCTACCAAGTGGATGCTGGATAAGCTCGGGCCGCTTTCAGAAGGTTATTTGGGAATCAGCCCATACATGTGGTGGTGGAACGAAGAGGTCCCCATGATCAAGAAGATCCGGGATTACACAGCCAGGACATATCCGGACGTTAAGTTCAGGGACCTTAACTATATGCGCGGCTTCATGTCCGTGCTGATCGCCGCTGAATGTATGCGACGGGCGGACAGAGCCAAGGAGCTTAACCGCGAAGGTGTGGCCAAGGCTCTGCAGACAATCAAGGATTTCGATTCAGGCGGGCTTTCCGCACCCTGGAGCATCTGGAATAACAGGTTTCCGGTGGCGAAAGTGTGGTCCGCCAACCCGGAGAAAGGCATCTACGAACCCGCCTCTGATTGGATAAGGCTGGACAAATACTGATCAAGGCTTTTCCAAAACAAATCGGTCCGGTAGGGAACCCGGGCCTCACCAAATTGGAAGGGAGTGAATCAAAGTGAGAACCGATTTCAAGTATCTGACCACAGAGATTCGGGACGGTGTGGCGGTCTTTATCATGAATAATCCGCCGGTGAACCAACTTTCACCGCCCTTTGTGATGGAGTTGTTCGAAGCCGTTTCCGACGGCCTTCAGGACTCGGAGATCAAAGCCATTGTGCTGACAGGCACGGGTAACAATTTCATAGCGGGCGCAGACCTTACCCACGTCTATACGGCGAAGGATAGGGATAGCCTCCTGCCCAAAGTGAAGGCCATGGCCAAGTTCTTGGACCAAATCGAGACCGGACCCAAGCCCGTGATAGCGGCAATCAACGGGAACGCTCTGGGAGGCGGGCTGGAAACCGCGATGTCCTGTCATTACCGGGTGGCTTCCAAAGGAGTCCAAGTCGGCCAGCCTGAGGTCAAGGTCGGGCTCATCCCCGGATCCGGCGGCACTCAACGCCTTCCCCGCCTCATCGGCCTGATTAACGCCCTGGAGATGATCACTGTTGGAAATCCTATAGATGCGGAAAAGGCCTTGTCCAGACGGCTCATTGACGAGGTGGCGGACCCGGAGAACCTGGTTCAGACTGCCGTGAACGCAGCAAACAAATTCATCTCAGGCAAGATGTCTCTGGAAAACAGACGCACTCGCAACAAGTTTAATCGTTTGCCCAGTACGGCCGAACTGAAGGCGATGTCCAACGGAGCGAAGTTCATGGCCATGTCCAAGGCCAAAGGTTACATCGCGCCGTTCAAGGCCATAGAAGCTATGGAAAAGGGCCTGTCTTTCGATATTGAAGCTGATGTTGATCGAGAAATAGATCTGTTTTGCGATTGCGCAGTCTCAGACGTCGCCAAGAACCTGATAGGGATTTTTCTCAATACCAGGGCCGCCGGACGGCTCCCCCGCATCGAGGGGATTCAACCCGCGAACATCAAAAGGGTAGCGATGCTGGGCGGCGGTGTCATGGGATCGGGCATTGTCAACCTGTTGCTCAAGGGGGGCTTTGATACGGTCCTCTGGGATATCAACCAAGAGGCCCTGGACAAGGGCATCGCGTCCGTCACGAAGACTTTCGAATACTCAATCAAGAACAAGAAGATGAAACAGGCCGACCTGGACTCGATGCTGAACACACAACTGAAAGCCACGACATCTCTTGAGGACGCGAAGGATGCGGACCTGATCATTGAGGCTGTGCTCGAGGACTTGAAGGTCAAGCAGGATATATGGAAGAAACTTGAAGCTGTCTGCAAGCCTGAAACCATATTCGCCACGAATACATCCGCGCTGCCCATCACCGAAATGGCATCGGTACTTGAGAACCCGGGTCGAATGATCGGCCTGCACTTCTTCAATCCGGCTCACCGTATGCAGCTTCTTGAAGTTATTTGTGCGCAAAAGACTTCCGATCAAACCCTTGCCACGTCAGTGGCATTTGCACGAGCGATCAAGAAGATCCCGATTGTCGTTAACGACGCTCCCGGTTTTTACATATCACGACAGCTCGGCGGACTCTTTGGCGGGACTGTGTATCTTATTGCCGATGGAGTGGAGGGCACTCAAATAGAAAGGGTCATGAAGGACTTCGGCATGCCCATGGGACCCGCGGAGCTCGCCGATCTCACGGGGATCGACATCAACTATCGGGTGAACAGGACCTTTGAGCAGAAGCTGGGAGAGCGATACAAGGTCCACGAACTCACGGAGCGAATCTACCAAACAGGCTGCTATGGCAGAAAAACAGGTGCGGGCAACTTCGACTATAGCGGCCCCAAGCCTGTACCCAACCAGAAGGTTGTGGATGTTATTCAGGGTTATCTGGGCGAGAAGGGGATTTCCCCTAAAAAGGTCGATGACCAGGAGATAGTCGATGTCATGCTTGCTCAGGGAATAAACGAAGCGGCGCTGATGATGGAACAGGGAGTCTGCGATCGACCGCAGGACATGGACTTGGCCATGATTTACGGTACGGGATTCCCACCCTATCGCGGAGGAATATTACGGTACGCGGACAAATGGGGAATCGGCAACGTTTACAATAAATTGGTCGATCTCGAAAGCCGGTACGGCGTCCGGTTCAAGCCGGCGACGCTTCTTAAAGAGATGGCCGAATCCGGAAAGTCCTTTTATCCGGCTTAGGAGGCCTTATGGCGGAAAAATTCGTGAGCAAGCGAAACCTGGATTTCATGCTTTATGAAGTCCACGGAGTGGAACGACTCTCGGTGTTGCCTTATTTTGCGGACCACAGCCGTGAGACCTACGATCTTGTTTTGGACACTGCCCTGAAGCTGGCTCGCAACTTGATCTATCCGTACTTACGGGAAATGGATGAAGAG
>Ga0335069_10009178_pt1 | contig 14103 bp, 14 predicted proteins | sample Lox_Sample_11_FD_206714 | JGI IMG/M metagenome (GOLD analysis project Ga0335069, IMG submission 206714) | Soil microbial communities from Loxahatchee National Wildlife Refuge, Florida, United States - Lox_Sample_1.1 | ecosystem: Environmental > Terrestrial > Soil > Wetlands | place: USA... | reverse complement strand
CTCTCAGAAATCAGATCAAACCGATGCGTGAGCTTCCCATCCTACTTGCCTCCAGCGATATCGATGCCGGGCGGCGGCTGGACCAGTTCCTGGCGGGGAGTCTGGAAGAGACGAGCCGCTCACGCATCCAGCAATTGATTGGCGCAGGTGAAGTGCGGGTCAACGGGCAAGTGGCGAAGGCTTCCTTGCGCCTGCGTGGCGGAGAGCAGATCACGATCCATGGCCAGGTAAAAGCGCCGCCGTTGCGGGCGATTCCGGAGGAGATTCCGCTGGATGTGCTCTACGAGGATGGGGATCTGGCGGTCGTGAACAAGCCCGCGGGCATGATGGTGCACGCCGGAGCCGGAGCCACAGATGACGCGCGTAATCGTGGCACGCTGGTCAATGCCTTGCTGCACCGGTTCGCATCTCTTTCCGGGACGGGCGGGGAGTTGCGTCCTGGAATCGTGCACCGGCTGGATCGCGCAACCAGCGGCTTGATGGTGGTGGCCAAGAACGATGAAGCGCACCGGCGGCTGGCACAACAGTTCTCGGGCCGCGAAGTGCACAAGACCTATATCGCGCTGGTTCAGGGTTGGCCCAAACAAGAGCGGGGCACGATCCGGAGCGCGATCAGCCGCGATGCGCAGCGCCGCACGCGCATGACAACGAAACGCGCCCGTGGACGGGAAGCAATCACGCACTATGCTGTCACCCGCAAACTCAATACGGTTTACGGCAAGTTTGCCCTGCTCGAACTCAAGATCGAAACCGGCCGCACCCACCAGATCCGCGTGCATCTGGCGTCGCTCGGGCATCCTGTGGTAGGGGATACGCTGTATGGTGCGGCGCGCGAGTTGCGCGTTGCTTCAGGAAAAACCCGCCAGCCGGGACAACCTGTGACGTTAACACTGGATCGGAATTTTCTTCACTCTTGGGCGTTGGAGTTGCGGCATCCGAGAACTCGCGAACGACTGAGCTTCGCGCGCGAGCTGCCCCAGGAACTTCAGGGATTCCTGGATCGCCTGAACGCTTGAGGATTCTGCCTCCCGTGCCGGTACGCACAGGTGATCCTGTCCGACCATAGTGCGGCTATAATGATCTCAATTCCGATGAAACTCCGCGTTTCTCTGTTTATCGTCGCTGCCTGGATGATCTCCGGATACGCAGCAGGCCAGTCGGCCGGCCAGGAATTGCCGTCGGCGCCATCTGCCTCGGCGCAGCAGGAAGCTCCGCCCAAGCCGGAGCCTCCGGCGACAAAATCAACGCCAAAACCGCACAAAGACAACGAACTCCGGCCCGGAGACAACACCACGCCGGCTGCCCCGTCCTCCAACGACAGCGCGAAACACGATCCCCCTTCCGCATCCGAAGCGCCGCCGCCAGCCACGTCAGATGCGGCGCAGCCTTCTTCTGCCGGCGGAACCGGCTCAGGTTCGGGATCGCCGGCCACGGATGCCGCGCCCGCAACGTCGACACCTGCTCCCGCGTCCACACAACCGAAACTGGAGGACGTGCCTCAAGGTGAGTCGGAAAGTTCCTTTCCCACCATCGTGGTGCATGCCAACGAAGTGCGCGTGATCTTCACCGTCACCGACAAGCGTGGCCGGTACATCAAGGACCTGAAGGAACGCGACTTCCGGGTACTCGACGACAAGAAGCTCGTGGAAAAGATTCGAAGTTTCCGCAGTGAGACCGATCTGCCGCTACAGGTTGGACTTCTCGTCGACGCCAGCAATTCGGTCCGCGACCGTTTCAAATTTGAGCAGGAAGCCGCGATCGAGTTTCTCAACTCGATCATCCGTCCGCGGTACGATCTGGCTTTCACCGTGGGTTTTGACTCTACGCCGGACGTGACTCAGGACTTCACCGACAATACAGAACTGCTGTCGAAAGGCGTCCGAGCGTTGCGCCCGGGTGGGGGCACGGCGATGTATGACGCCCTCTATTACGCCTGCCGCGACAAACTGATCAAACAGGTCCCCACCGGCCCCGTGCGCCGAGCCATCATTCTGCTCAGCGACGGCGATGACAATTCGAGCCACGTCACCCGCGAAGAAGCGATTGAAATGGCGCAGCGCGCCGAAGTCATCGTCTACACCATCAGCACAAACGTGACCGGATCGAAAGGTAAGGGTGACAAGGTTCTGGAGCGAATCGCCGAGGCGACCGGCGGACGCGCGTTCTTTCCCTTCCAGGTTCGCGATGTAACCGACGCTTTCGGGTCCATCCAGGACGAACTGCGCAGCCAGTACTGGATGTCATATAGGCCACCAGACTTCGTGGCGGATGGCCACTTCCGCACCATCGAGATCCTGGCCCAGGAGAAAGGCTACAGAGTGCGCGCGCGCAAAGGATACTTCGCGCCGCGGCACTAGCGCATCCCCATCCCCATGGCCGGATATTCTGGCACTCCTCTACATAAGAAGCTGGGGATCAAGGCCGGCCACAAGATTGCTCTGCTCGGCACGCCTGTGGATGTTCGATCCGTGCTCGGGGAAGCGCTACGGGAATGCACAGCTGTCAACAAACTTACTGGTCCGCTGGATTTCGTGCATCTCTTTTCCAAGTCACGTTCGGAACTGAGACGCAAGTGAAGCTGGCAGCCAAGACTTTGGCGCCCGCGGGCATGCTCTGGATCTCGTGGCCCAAGAAGAGTTCCGGAGTTACGACTGACCTGACCGAAGGCATCATTCGCGAAATCGGGCTGAAGGCCGGACTCGTGGATGTGAAAGTGTGTGCGGTGACCGACATATGGTCGGGCCTGAAGTTCGTGATCCCGGTGAAGAATCGTCCGGGACGATAACTGCGATTTCCCCGGCAACTCTCCAGATAGCCTTCTACTGTCTGGTTCCTGTGAGTTTAATGACCGCCGGTCCCAGCGGGGCACTGTGAATCACAGTCGCCGCACCGGTGATGGAGCCGGTTGCATTCGGGTGAAGGTCACGCCGAACGTGTATTTTCCACCACCGGCCACGGTCGTTCCGCAAGGCTTCGATCCGACGGACACAATTGTGTAATCGCCGCCGGCAAAGATGCTGGAGATCGTCAGGGCCGCGCCCGAGCGATTCGTGAGATTGACAGTCTTGGCGGCGCTGGTGGTGCCGACCGTTTGAGATACCCGTATCGTGGCGTTCTTCACCGCTCAGATTGGCTATTCGCCCTTGTGGGGCAGCGCGTAGTAACCGGCCCGCGCCTGGATCTTGTAGTCACCCTGCTTCGTCTTGATGTCGATTTTTCGGAAGGAACCGTCGCGAACGGAATTGGTCGGCGTGTATCCCACGTTGTACTGGCTGCGGAGTTCCTGCGCGATCTGGTTGAAGGCGTCTTTCAGTTTTTCGTACTTATTGCCGACTTCGATGACGCGGCCGCCGGTTTCAGCGGTTAGCTTTTTCATGGCGGAGTCGCCACCGTATCCACCGAAGCCGTAGAAGCCGCGATCGGCAATCAGCAACACATAGCAGATCGTGTCGGCTTTCTGGGCAGCCTCGACGGCGTCGCGGATCTTCAGGCGACTGCCCTGGTCTTCACCGTCGGTGAGCAGGATCATCGCTTTGCGTCCCACTTCCTGCGCAAACGCGTCGTGAGAGGCAACGTAGACCGCGTCATAGAGCACGGTACCCCGGGGACCGGTCGACGGACACGGAATCGGGCCACCGCCCAATCCGGGCAGGTTGGCACAGGCGCCCGTGCCGGCGTTGATCTTCACATCATTCATGGCGTGCCGTAACCGGGAAACCGAGCCGGTGAAGTCCTGCAACAGATTGACATCCACATCAAAGCTGAAGACTGCCGCCATGTCCTTGGGCTGCAGAATGGTCTCGAGGAACGATCCCCCGACTTCCTTCTCCATGTCCAAGACGCGCTTCTGGCTGCCGCTGGCATCGATCAAGATTCCCAGGGTTAGCGGCAAGTCGGATTCTGCCTTGAAGTACTTGATCGTCTGAGACTTACCGTCCTCGAAGACGTCGAAACTATCTTTCGTCAGATTCGGAATCAGAGCGCCGTGCTTGTCCTTGACGTTGAAGAACAGCTGCACCACTTCGACGTTGACCTTCAGAGTTTCCGTGGCTTGGTCTTCGGCGCCGGTCGGCTGATTCTGCGTATCCTGAGCGGCCAGCCGGCAGGGCAGGAAAAGCGCACACAGAGAAAGGCACATAACGACGACAGCCCCGTAAAGCATTTTCGTCATGGCGGTTTTCATCCCGAAACTTTGCTAGTCTATCCTGTAGCGGTTAGATGCACCAAAGCGCCGGATGCGGGCATCTTAACTGATGGAAATAAGCTGTTTTCACAGAGAGTCGGGGCGAAAGGGCAGGTGTCGGGCGATGGCGAAGAAGTCCGGGTTAGCGATTCTGTGCGCATTGGTCTTGCTGGCGGGCAGCGGGTTGTGGGCACAGCAGAAGACTGATGACATCCCGGACGCGCCTTCGGCAACCCGGCCAGCTCCGCCGCCCGTACTTCCGAGCGCCACACCACCTTCCAGGCAGCGCCCCGAAGAGCCGCCAGCCTCAGACGAATCCAGTTCCAAGACGCCCAAGGCGGACGAGCCGCCGGTGTCGAACGAACCACCCCACAGCACGGATGCAGATTCCGGGCAGACCACGCCGCCCCCGCCCATGCCGCCCGTCACCACGGTGCCCGAAGGCAGTGTTGCTCCGGACAAAGAGAATGCCCGGGACGATCTCTATACGCTGCCGCCTGTGACAGTAAACTACGTGGTTGTTCCGGTGATGGTGAAGGATAACGATGGACGACTCGTGAACGGCCTGCTTCCGAAGGATTTTACTGTGCTGGAGAACGGGCAGAAGCAGACGCTGAAATTCTTCACCAGTGATTCGTTTCCGTTGTCGGTAGCTGTCTTGTTTGATCTAGGCATGCCTGATGTGGCCGTGCGCAAGATTCAGGACACTTTACCTGCACTGCAGGGAGCCTTCAGTCAATTTGACGAAGTCGCGATTTACACCTACAGCAGCACCGTGAGCCGCGTCTCAGATTATGCCGCTGTCACCCAGCGTCTGACGGCAGTCATGAACCAGCTGAAGACATATACAGGTGCAAACAACGGACCGCCAGTGACCAGCGGACCCCTCGGGCCGCAGGGACCTATCATCAACGGGCATCCAATCGATTCCCAGGTCCAGCCGGTGATCACTCCCCCGAAGACGGCGCGCGTGATCAACGATGCGATTCTGATGGCAGCCCGCGATCTGTCGCGTCGCGATCCGACCCGCCGCAAAATCATTTTTGTGATCAGCGATGGGCGGGAAATGGGCAGCGATGCCAGCTACGCCGACACACTCAAAGTCCTACTCACGCAGAACATCATTGTGTATGCGGTGGGCGTGGATAGTGCCGCGCTGCCGGGCTACGGGAAACTCCAGAAGATCCATCTCCCGCGACTGAATGTACCCGGACTGGCAGACTTCAATGCCGGATACGGCAACATTCTGCCGAAATATGTTTCCGCCACGGGTGGTGGAACTGTCTACGCCGAGAATGCCAAGGCTGACATAGAGCGCGCCTACAACCGCGCGATCGGAGATGCCCGCAATCAATACACGATGGCGTATGCGGCGAAGCCGGGGTCGAGCGGCTATCGCGAGATTGAAGTGCGGGTACGCCGTCCAGAGGTGAAGGTTTACACCAAGGCGGGCTACTATCCGCTGCCCGCGCCGAAGTAGTGGTTGACTTGTCTTCGGCCCTCGGCTCTCAGAACCGGGAACTGATTGAACCCGTGGCCCTTTAGTAACGTGGGTAACCTGCGGCCAGTCCATCGGGTGTGATATAAAAACGAGCAGGATCCGAACTGCAGTTTTGTGTGATTCGTGACGGAGTGGCTCCCGCGAAGGGAGTCGTCCGTGTTTTCGACAGAGGAAACCGTTTGAGTTTCATCAATTTCGCAGCGCGCGAGATCAACTGCAAGATCGTCTACTACGGCGCCGGGTTGGGCGGCAAGACGACAAACCTGCAGTTCATCTTTCAGAAAACAACCGATCAGCAAAAAGGCAAAATGATCTCGCTCGCGACCGAGACCGACCGTACTTTGTTCTTCGACTTTCTTCCGCTCGATCTCGGAACCGTGCGAGGCTTCAAGACCCGCATTCACCTTTACACGGTGCCCGGACAGGTGTTCTACGACGCCAGCCGGAAGCTGATCCTGCGCGGCGTGGATGGCATTGTGTTCGTGGCCGACTCGCAGCAGGAGCGGCAGGACGCCAACGTCGAGGCGCTCGACAACCTCATGTCGAACCTGAAAGAACATGGCTACGACTTCAACAAGATTCCGTACGTCTTGCAGCTGAACAAGCGCGATCTGCCCAACATTCTTCCCGTAGAGCAGCTCAGCAAGGAACTGCGCCGCAAAAACGAACCCGTCCTGGAAGCAGTGGCATTTCAAGGCGTCGGCGTCTTCGAGACGCTGAAAGAAATCGCGCGGCAGGTGCTGGTGGAGTTGAAGCAGGGGGGGTAGCAAGAAGTCGCTGGTTGCTGGTTTCTTGTTGCTAGTCAGTTCTCCCAGTTCCCGGTCAAACCTCTACTTCCACTTCCCACGCCGGAATTGCGACTCCAGCGTGAAGGCAAGCGACATACCAAAACCGGCAACAAAGATCAAAGGGAAACTTAGCATTGCGTAGAGCGGATGTGCGTCGATCCACATCCTCGCCGCAGGCTCAAACAGATAAACACTTCCGAGAAGCACGGCTGTGATGAATATTCCACCGAGGCCCGCGAGAAGACTCATCCAGAGTGCATCGCCAGCTGTCTCTTCTGAATTTCTCACTACACAATCGTAGGCTGTGGCTGGAACAGGGTCTACATTACTCTGGGACTTAACAAAAAGCTGGAAATGGAAGAGAAATATGATTTCATACCTATGGTATGATGTTTTGTAATATGAAGAATAAGCCTCGAAAGCTCCGGCGGACATTCACACTATCGCCCGAGAATCTTGCGTTCATCGAAGAGCAGACGCGTCAGCGGGAACTGGCTTCGCAATCTGCGTTTCTCGACGAGTTGTTGCTGGAAAAAGTGAGGGACCAAAAACTCGCCGAATATGAGGAACAGGTCGAGGCTTACTACGACAGCCTGAGCGAGGAAGAGGTTGAAGAACAGCGAGCCTGGGGACAATTCACCGGAAGCCATCTTGTGTTGAGCGAGGAGGAACTTGCACATGCTCAATCCGCAGCGCGGCGAGATCTGGTTCACCAAACTGCCCACGGATCCCCTGGAAAAAGGAAGGCGCCCGGTCGTGATCGTCTCGCTCAACGCGCGAAACAATCATCCGCGCGCTAATTCGGTTCTCGTGGTACCGCTCAGTACCTCAGTTCACAAAGATGAAAGTCCTACCCATCTCGTTTTGGAACCCGGGCAAACGGGATTGCGCGAACGTGTGATCGCGAAGGCAGAGGACATCTCAGCTGTATGGAAATCGCAACTCGATCCTGCACGGGAACGTCTGCGGACTCTTAGTTCCTACCAGATTTGCGGGCTGTCACGAATGGTCGGAATCGCGATGGGATGTCCAGCTTAATTTAGCGCCTCCGACAGTTCTTCCCATTCACCCATCAAATTTTGCAGGTCGCCTTTCCGCAAGGCGAGTTCCTGAGACTGGCGCTGCGTCTCTTCGGCGCTGACGAATTGCTGAAGCTGCGTTTCATACAGCGCGATCGCTGCCTCCACGCGCGTTATTTCTTCTTCCACTTCGTGCAGGCGGTCCTGCATTTGCTTGCGCTTGATCGGATTCAGACGGCGAGCCTTGGCATCGGACAACTCGGCGGCCGGCGCGTCTCCATTGGCTGGCGCCTCGACTTGCGCTAGTGCACTGGATAGCCGGGTCGCCTGTTCGCGGGCGAGGGCGCCCGCGCCACCCTTGGCCAGTTCTCCGACTAGTTCGTTTGTGATGGCTTCGGTCTGACGGGCAGCGCCACCCTGCTTTCGCCACAGGTAGTCCTCGTAGTTGCCGGGATAGATTTCGGCCTTGCCGTCGCCGATCTCGAATATGCGTGTGGCAAGTTTGTCGATGAAATAGCGATCATGCGAGACGAAGACGACTGTGCCTGTGTATTTTTCGAGCGCTCCGAGCAGGACGTCTTTGGCACGCATGTCGAGGTGATTCGTCGGCTCGTCGAGCAGCAGGAAATTGGCGGGATGCAACAACATCTTGAGCAGCGCGTAGCGGTTGCGCTCGCCGCCCGAAAGCACGCCGATGCGCTTGAAAACGTCATCCCCTGCAAACAGAAAACAACCGAGCAGGCTGCGCAACTGGGTCTGGGTTGAGGAGCGGGAAAGCTCTCCCAGATCATCTAGAATGCGCGCTTCCTGATCGAGCTCCTTGTATTGGTCCTGGGCGAAGTAGTCGAAATGAACTTCGTGTCCCAACTTGTACTCACCAGCGGTGAGCGGCTCCTGGCCTGCCAGCAGCTTGATCAGGGTGGACTTCCCTGCTCCGTTCACTCCCACCAGCGCGATGCGGTCGCCGCGCTCGATCATAAAGTTCACTCCGGCGAAGACCTGATGCTCGCCGTAGCTCTTCGCGACATTTGTGAACTCGGCGACGATACGGCCGCTCGGCTTCGGCTGCGGAAAAGAAAAGTGGACAGTCTTTTCTTCTTCAGGAATTTCAATCCGCTCGATCTTCTCAAGTTCTTTTATACGGCTTTGGACTTGCTTGGCCTTGGTCGCCTGATAGCGGAAGCGGTTGATGAAGACTTCCAACTGTTCGATCCGTTCACGCTGTGTCCTGTAGGCGGCTTCGAGCTGCTCGCGCCGTTGCGTTTTTGTCGCCAGGTACTGGTCGTAGTTGCCCGCATAGAAATGAATCCGCTTGTTCCAGATTTCGATGATGCGCTTCACCGTGACATCCAGGAAATAGCGGTCATGCGAAATCAGAACAAAAGCGTAGGGATATTCGCCGAGGTATTCCTCCAGCCAGTTGCGGGCTTCGAGGTCGAGATGGTTCGTTGGCTCGTCCAAGAGCAGCAGGTTCGGCTTCTGCAAGAGGAGCTTGGCGAGCGCGATGCGCATCTGCCAGCCGCCCGAAAACTCGTCCGTCAAGCGGTGCCAGTCGTCACGCTGAAAGCCGAGGCCGGTCAGGACCTTGCCCACTTCCGCATCCAGCGCATAACCACCGCGAACGCGGAACTCGTGCTCCAGCTTGTGATAGCGCTCGGCGACCTCGTTGTACTCGGCGCCGGTATGGTCGAGTTCCGACATGCTGTGGGTTAGCGACTCCATCTCTTTCTCGATGGCGTGGAGATCGTCGAACACCGACATGCACTCGGCGAAGATGGTGCGGCCGGAGAGAGTGAGGCCGTCTTGGGGCAGGTAGCCGGCTGTGATTCCTTTGGCGCGCGAGATGGAGCCATAGTCGAGCGATTCCAGCCCAGCGAGGATCTTCATGACTGTGGTCTTGCCGGTGCCATTGGCGCCGACCAGACCTATGCGCGACTCCGGCGTGATGAGCCAGTCGGCGTTCTCGAACAGGAGTTTGTGGCCGTAGCGCTTGCCGGCGGCGGAGAGTTGGATCATGGCGTACTTCTATCTAAACATACGCTGGCGTTGTGGAGGAGAGGCGTCAAGTTGAAAGGTAGCTTGCTCGCTGCGCTCGGTGAACTCCGTACTCAGGCGTGTTCTACGGCGACGCCGATGTGCTCGAGCGCACGGTCGATCACCTTTTGCAGCTCCTGGGCGTACTTCACCTCTCTGCCTTTGGCCAGGATGACGCGGGCTTCCTCGGGATCGAACCAGGTGGGGTTGCGGAAGTCTTCGTGAGGGCGGCGAGTCTGGCGTACGTCCATGAGGAAGGCCTTGACCACGTATTCTTGTATTCCCCCTGGCTGCCAGAAGACGCCTTTGGAATGGACGTAGATGTGAAAGTGGCGCGGCTCAATCAGCCCGATGGCGCCTGCTTCTTCGCGAGCTTCACGCTCAGCGGCCTGGCTGTGCGAGAGACGTGAATCGGGCGCGCCCTTGGGGAATGTCCATTTATTCCCACCGTTGGTATTCACCAGCAGGAACTCGGCGTGCGAATTGCGGCGGCGGTAGCAGACAGCGGCCACCTGCAGCGGCAACGACGCACGGGTTATCCGGGATGTACCCATCGTGCTATCGGTAGTTTACTGGCAAGATATTTCAGGGATGTTAAATAGCACCAGAAAATGTGCACTTTGGTGCTGCGGCGTTAGGACGTAGGAAGCGCAACAACTGCCTTACCGATCGATCGTTCAGCGTCTAATCGTTCACACCTCGACTGGCGATCAGCACCTGGAAGTTCTCTCCCATGCCTGCGGGTGTAACCAGATGTTTGAGCTGGAGTGCAACCTTGGCGCGTTCCTGGGGCAGGACGCAGTCTTCGAAAGCATCGGCAAACTGATTTTGCTCGCCGATGCGCATCAGGAATTGCGACTGCGTGCGCAGCGGCTGCACGTTCATTCCCACCTCGGCGGCGACGGCGGCAAGGGCCGTGAAATTGACGTGCGTGGTCAAGTCCTGCTCGCCCGGCGCCTGGTAGGGGTCGGGACTGGCCGAGTGTTGACGATAGGCCATCAAAGTTCCGCGATGATGCCCGGCGAGTTGTTCATTCCGCGCGTAGCCGTAGTCGATGATGATGAGGAATCCATACCTAGTCGAATCAGCGATCGTCTTCATCCAGCGTTGTCCCTGAAGTGGCACCTCGACGCGCTCGCCTTTTTCAGGATGAATACTGTAGCGGTCGAGGAATTCGAGTTCGTCGGCAGCCGGGGGAAGCCAGATTTCACGCAAGCCGCCGTTATCAAACCCGAGATGCAGTTTGCCGTGAGCGCTCAGGATTTCGACCGGGAGGGCATCGAAGAATTCGTTGGCGAAGACAATGAGGGGAGATCGGGTGATCGAATGATCGGGTGATCGGGTGATCTTCATGCTCTCGATGACCTGATCCGACGGCCCGAAGGCGGCTTTGCCTGCTTCGATGTGTTCGCGGAGATTCTCAGCGAGCTTGACTCGCAATGAAGGCGACGATTCCTGAAGCGCATAGCGCAAGGCGGAGTAGAAACCGGGGAATTTTTTTCGCGACCAGTCCAGAACGTCGCGCGCAAACAATCCCCGCCCAGGGCCAAGTTCCAGCAGTTCGATTTCATCGGGCGAGCCCATTGCCCGCCACATCTCTTCGAATTGGCGGGCTAACAGGCGGCCGAAAACAGCGTGCACGTCGCTTGACGTATAGAAATCCCCGGCCTTGCCGAACTGTTCCGCATGGCGCGAGTAGTAGCCAGCTGCGGGATCGTACAGGCAGATTTCCATGTAGCGGGAAAAGGGCATTGGCCCGCGATCGTGGATCTCCTGCTCGATTTGCTGGCGAAGAGTCATTCCCAGTCCTTTACACTCGAGCCTGCCAGGGATATGTTTGTCTCAGAAAATGGGTCTGGATCTCGACAATGAAGATTATCGCCGGTTCTGGATTCCTTATCTTTGGCATCTTGTGGCTCTATTGGCTACAGTCAATACGGACAGATGTTAACAAGGCCCTCCCGCCAGACCAGCAGGACCCGTGGAAATGGTGGGCTTGGGACGTGTCTTGGCGCGAGGCCATGCGGCGGAACTTAAAGATGCACTGGTTTTGGGGTGAACACGCGAGACTGTTTCCCACGAGCCCAAAGAGGATCTACTGTTCTGTGTCGATAGTTTTGGCCTTCACGATTCCGATCACTTGTATGATCGTGAGCATCCTGATTGGCCGACCCATCTAACGTCAGTTGTATTACTCGCAAACGCAGTTCCATTGAGTCCTTCATAGAGAATGTGGCACTTTGCGGTCCTGCGGTGTGCGGGTGAACATCTCAATGAAGTAGTCGTGCAGCGCATCGTACGGCTGGCGCTGAAAGTTCCAGTCAAACTGCGGATGTTCAAGATCGCGCGGATGAATGGTGAATCGATACGTGTGAACCGGGACGGATGAATTCTTCAAATCGATCGCAATTTCGATCGCGCCGTTCGATTCCTGAGCCGAGAACGCGAGCAGGGGATGATCGTAGAGCGCGAGATGAGTGCGAACTTTTCGCAGGCTTTCGGATTCGGGCACGCCGTCATTCTACTAGCGGGACGCCTGCATTGGCGGGTTGCCACGCGCGAGTCCGACTCGAGATTGTCACTCGTAACGCAGGGCCTCGATTGGGTCGAGCCGCGAAGCTTTAATGGCTGGCAACATGCCGCTGACGATTCCGACGAGCCCGAGGATCAGCGACGACGCAATCAACGTCGTCGAATCGATCGTCAAATGAATGTCTCCCTCACTGGCGTTGTCGATAAAAGCGCTCCACAGCGTGAGCGACCCCACCGACCAGGACACGATGTAGGCGAGCACGACTCCGGCCAGACCGCCTAACAGCGTAATCACCAGCGCTTCAGCGAGAAACTGGAACAGGATGTGCCAGCTGCGCGCCCCCAGGGCCTTCTCCACGCCGATCTCGCGGGTACGCTGTGTGACCGACACCAGCATGATGTTCATCAGCCCGACGCCGCCAATACCCAGAGTCAGCAGGCCGATGAAGCCGAGCAAGACCTTGATCCCGGTGGTGATGATGCGCAGGTCCAGCAAGTCGGCAATAACGTCAAAAACGAAAATCGCCCGCCTGTCCTTGGGATCGAACCCGTGGTGGAACGCCATCGACTGGCGAATCGCAGTCGCGACTTTCTCGTGATCGCCTTCATACTCCATGACGACTGCATTCACGTAGTAGGTATTGGCGAGGTCGCTCATGGCGCTGAACGGCAGATAGATCTTGCTGTTCATGTCGTTGTCGCCATTCTGAATGGCGTGCTTGAGCACGCCAACCACTTCATACGAGATGCCGTCGACGCGAACCTTCTCGCCTAGCGCGTTCTGCCCCGAGAATAGTTTTTTCTTTACTTCCGAACCGAGGACCGCCACGCGGCTGTGCGTGTTTTCGTCGAGTTCGGTGAAGAACGTCCCATATTCGACATCCATCCGCCGCATGCGGGCATAGTAGGGATAAACGCCGCTCACGCTATAGCTGCCGCTCCGGGTTCCGTACGCGGCCGTGCTCTGCTTCGAAGTTTCGGGGGAGAGGCGCTTGATGAGCGGAACCTCGGCTTGCAGGTATTCCAGATCGTTGACGGTGAGTTTTACCTCGGCGCCTGCCTTGGTGCCACCGGCCTGCAGGGACGTGCGTCCCGGAAAAATGAAAATCAGGTTCGTGCCGAACGATCGGAAGGCCACCCACAGGCCGCGTTCGAATCCTGCCCCGTAGGCAAGCAGCAGGACGACCGTCGCGATTCCCCACGCCATTCCCAGCATGGTGAGGATGCTGCGGCGGCGATTGTGTTTCAGCGCGTTGTAAGCCTGACGGCCGAGTTCGATAAGCATGGCTATTCCTGGCGCAAGGCCTCGACTGGCTGGAGCAAAGCTGCCTGGCGCGCGGGATACAGGCCCGCGGCGATACCGGCAACGGCAAGCGAGACAATGGCGACAATCGCAGACGCCGGCACGATTCGTGGCGTGTCAAAGCCTTCCGGCGCGGGCAACATCGCTAGCAGAGAAACGAACCCACCAACAATTGCCAGCCCGATCCCGCCGCTCAGTGCGGTGAGGAACGCGCCTTCGACAAAAAACTGAGTAAGAATGGCCCGGTGAGTTGCTCCCAATGCCTTGCGCAGGCCGATTTCGCGCGTCCGCTCGGTCACCGACACCAGCATGATGTTGATAACCCCGATCGCTCCCAGACCTAACGTAACCACGCCGACAACGCCCAGAAACCAGTCCATCGCACTGAAAATCTTGCCGACTTTTTCATTGTCTTCGATCGTGTCAAAGTCCCCGAAAGAGTCTTCCAGTTTGGGATCAAAGCCGTGACGGCGGGCGATGATCTCGTGCAGTTCGTTCCTCGCTTGAAGATGCTGCTCGGCCTTGTGGGGACGATAGTTCAGAAACGAGATCGCGTCTTCCGCGTTCTCGCCCTTGAGCGGAAACAAGCCGCGCATGGTTTCAATCGGAATGAAAATGCGGGCATTCGTACCGTTGTTGCCGTCCTGGCCAACCTTGGAAACGACACCGATAATGTCAAAGCGGACGCCGTTCAGCAGGATGGTCGATCCGACCGCGGGGCGACCCGGAAAGATGTTCTTGAG
>Ga0335069_10009177_pt1 | contig 14104 bp, 16 predicted proteins | sample Lox_Sample_11_FD_206714 | JGI IMG/M metagenome (GOLD analysis project Ga0335069, IMG submission 206714) | Soil microbial communities from Loxahatchee National Wildlife Refuge, Florida, United States - Lox_Sample_1.1 | ecosystem: Environmental > Terrestrial > Soil > Wetlands | place: USA... | reverse complement strand
TCGCGCCCGCCAAGGTCGTGATCCTCGGCGGCGGGGTCGCCGGCACGCACGCGGCCGAAATGGCGACCGGCCTGCGTGCCGACGTCACCGTCGTCGACCGCTCGCCGAAGCGCCTGCGCGAGCTCGCGGTGCAGTTCGGCGGCACGATCAAGACCGTCTACTCGACCCAGCACGCGATCGAGGAGCTGACGCGCGATGCCGACCTCGTCGTCGGCGCGGTGCTGGTGGTCGGCGCCGCGGCGCCCAAGCTCGTCACGCACGCGATGGTCAAGCGGATGAAGGCGGGCGCGGTCATGGTCGACATCTCGATCGACCAGGGCGGCTGCTTCGAGACCAGCAAGCCGACCAGCCACGCCTCGCCGACCTACGTCGTCGACGGCGTGATCCACTACTGCGTCACCAACATGCCGGGCGCGGTGCCGCGCACCTCGACCTTCGCGCTCACCAACGCGACCCTGCCGTACGTGCGCGCGCTGGCCGATCTCGGCTGGGAGAAGGCGCTGGCCCGCGACGCCGGCTTCGCGCGCGGGCTCAACGTGCACGCCGGCCAGGTCACCCACGAGGCGGTGGCCCGCGATCTCGGGCTCGGTTACCAGCCGTACAGCTTCGCCCGCGGCTGAGCCGCGGCGGCCCGCCTGCGCGCGGCTGTAACGAGACCCGTTACAGCCGACGCGCTGCTGCGGCCACTACTAATACGTCTGCGGCCCGTCCGGGCGTTTCATCTTGACCTGGTCAATCGGGCGCACGCATCCGCACCACGCGCCCGGCGGGGGTCGGAATGGAAACGTTTTACGACGTGCTGCGCCGCCAGGGGATCACGCGCCGCAGCTTCATCAAGTTCTGCAGCCTGACGGCGACCTCGCTGGGGCTCGGATCGTACTTCACGCCGCAGATCGCACGCGCGCTCGAGACGAAGCCGCGCACGCCGGTGCTGTGGATGCACGGGCTGGAGTGCACCTGCTGCACGGAGTCGTTCATCCGCTCCGCGCATCCGCTCGCCAAGGACGTCGTGCTGTCGATGCTGTCGCTCGACTACGACGACACGATCATGGCCTCGGCCGGCTTCCAGGCGCAGGCCATCTTCGACGAGGTCATGACCAAGTACAAAGGCAACTACATCCTCGCCGTCGAGGGCAACCCGCCCCTCAACGAGGACGGCATGTACTGCATCGTCGGCGGCAAGCCGTTCGTCGAGGAAGTGAGGCGCGTAGCCAAGGACGCGAAGGCGGTCATCGCCTGGGGCTCGTGCGCGTCGTGGGGCTGCGTCCAGGCGGCCAAGCCGAACCCGACGCACGCGGTGCCGATCAACAAGGTGATCACCGACAAGCCCATCATCAAGGTGCCCGGCTGCCCGCCGATCGCCGAGGTGATGACCGCGGTCGTCACCTACGTGCTGACCTTCGACCGGCTGCCCGAGCTCGACCGGCAGGGGCGGCCGAAGGCGTTCTACGGCCAGCGCATCCACGACAAGTGCTATCGCCGGCCGCACTTTGACGCCGGCCAGTTCGTCGAGAGCTGGGATGACGAGGGCGCGCGCAAGGGCTACTGCCTGTACAAGGTCGGCTGCAAGGGCCCGACCACGTACAACGCCTGCTCGACCGTGCGCTGGAACGAGGGCGTGTCGTTCCCGATCCAGTCCGGCCACGGCTGCATCGGCTGCTCCGAGGACGGCTTCTGGGACAAGGGCTCGTTCTACGACCGCGTCACGGGCATCAAGCAGTTCGGTATCGAGGCGAACGCCGACAAGATCGGCGGGACGGTGGCGGCCGTGACCGGCGCCGCGGTCGCGGTGCACGCGGGCGTCACGGCGCTGACCCGCGCCAAGGTCGACCACGGCAAGGGCATTGGCAAAGACGGCTCGCGGCAGTAGGGGGCACGGCAATGACAGCGTTCGAGACCCAAGGCTTCAAGCTCGACGACTCCGGCAAGCGCCTGGTCGTCGATCCCGTGACCCGCATCGAGGGCCACCTCCGCGTCGAGGTCAACCTCGACAAGGACAACGTGATCCGCAACGCCGTGTCCACCGGCACGATGTGGCGCGGCCTCGAGGTCATCCTCAAGGGCCGCGACCCGCGCGACGCGTGGGCCTTCACCGAGCGGATCTGCGGCGTCTGCACCGGCATGCACGCGCTCACCTCGGTGCGCGCGGTCGAGGACGCGCTCGGGATCCAGATCCCCGAGAACGCCAACACGATCCGCAACATCATGGAGCTGGCGCAGTACACCCAGGACCATCTGGTGCACTTCTACCACCTGCACGCGCTCGACTGGGTCGACGTGGTGTCGGCGCTGAAGGCGGACCCGAAGGCCACCGCCGAGCTCGCGCAGTCGATCTCGTCCTGGCCGATGGCCTCGGTGGGCTACTACCGCGACCTGCAGAACAAGATCAAGAAGTTCGTCGAGTCGGGCCAGCTCGGGCCGTTCATGAACGGCTACTGGGGCAACCCGGCCTACAAGCTGCCGCCGGAAGCCAACCTCATGGCGGTCGGCCACTACCTGCAGGCGCTCGACTTCCAGAAGGAGATCGTCAAGATCCACACGATCTTCGGCGGCAAGAACCCGCACCCGAACTGGCTGGTGGGCGGCGTGCCGAGCCCGATCAACGTCAACGACACCGGCGCGGTGGGCGCGATCAACAACGAGCGCCTGAACATGGTCTCGTCGATCATCGACCAGGCCATCGAGTTCATCGACAACGTCTACATCCCCGACCTGCTCGCGATCGCCAGCTTCTACAAGGGCTGGCTGTACGGCGGCGGGCTGTCGAGCCAGTGCGTGCTGTCCTACGGCGACATTCCGGAGCATGCCAACGACTACAGCGCCAAGAGCCTGCTGATGCCGCGCGGCGCGATCATCGGCGGCGACCTCAGCAAGATCCACGAGGTCGATCTCAAGGACCCGGAGCAGATCCAGGAGAGCGTCGACCACTCGTGGTACACCTACCCCGAGGGCAAGAAGACGCTGCACCCCTTCGACGGCGTCACCAGCCCGCACTTCGAGCTCGGCGCCAAGACCAAGGGCACCAAGACCAACGTCGAGGCCTTCGACGAGACGGCCAAGTACTCGTGGGTCAAGGCGCCGCGCTGGCGCGGTCACGCGATGGAAGTCGGGCCGCTGGCCCGCTACCTGATCGGCTACGCGCAGGGCAACCCGGAGTTCAAGGAGCCGGTCGAGAAGGTGCTGAAGACGCTCGGCGTGCCGGTCACGGCGCTGTTCTCGACGCTCGGGCGCACCGCGGCGCGCGGCCTCGAGTGCAGCTGGACGGCGCACAAGCTGAAGTACTTCCAGGACAAGCTGATCGCCTCGATCAAGGCCGGAGATACCGCAACGGCAAACACCAGCAAGTGGGAGCCGTCGACCTGGCCGAAAGAAGCGAAGGGTGCCGGCTTCGCCGAGGCGCCGCGCGGCGCGCTCGGGCACTGGATCGTCATCAAGGACGGCAAGATCGACAACTACCAGGCGATCGTGCCGACCACGTGGAACGGCAGCCCGCGCGACTCGGGCGGGCAGATCGGCGCCTTCGAGGCGGCGCTGCTCAACACGCCGCTCGCGAAGGCCGACCAGCCGCTCGAGATCCTGCGGACGCTGCACTCGTTCGACCCGTGCCTCGCGTGCGCCACGCACGTGATGTCGCCGGACGGGGCGGAGCTGACGCGGATCAAGGTGCGCTGAGGGCCGGTTGGTCGCGGGAGACGCGCAATGATGTATCAAAATTCGCTCGACGCGGATCCCAACCGGGACCTGAAGGCGATCTACGTGTACGCCGCCCCGGTGCGCATCTGGCACTGGGTGATGACCGCGGCGATGATCGTGCTGGTGGCGACCGGGCTGCTGATCGCGTACCCGCCGCCGTCGATCGGCGGCGAGGCCACGGACCACTTCCTGTTCGGCTACATCCGCTTCACGCACTTCACCGCCGGCTACGTGCTCGCGATCTCGTGGCTGGTGCGGGTGTACTGGGCGATCGTCGGCAACGACTACACGCGGCAGCTGTTCCTGGTGCCGGTGTGGAGCAAGCCGTGGTGGGCGGAGTTCTTCAACGACATCAAGACCTACGCGTTCCTGCCGTCCGCCAAGCCGCTGCGCTACGCGGGCCACAACCCGATGGCGCAGCTCGCGATGTTCTTCATGGCGACGCTCGGCTCGTTCTTCATGATCATCACGGGCTTTGCGATGTACTCCGAGGGCGCGGGCAAGGGCAGCTGGTCGGACAGGCTGTTCGGCTGGGTGATCCCGCTGTTCGGCCAGAGCCAGGACGTGCACACCTGGCACCACCTCTGCATGTGGCTGATCGTGATGTTCACGACCGTGCACATGTACATGGTGGTCCGCCAGGAGATCACGACCAAGGAGAGCATCCTGAGCACGATGGTCGGCGGCTACCGGACGTTCAAGGACTGACGGGTGTCCGCCGTGGCGCCAGCGCAGGGAGCGGCGCCGCGCCGGCCGGTCAGCGCCGGCCGGCGCCCGCAGCATCCGGGGCAGTTCCTCGAGACGCGCTTCCTGAAGCCGCTCGCGCTGTCGCAGGATGCGCTCGCCCGTGAGCTCGGCATCTCGCGTCGCCGCATCAACGAGATCGTCAACGGCCGGCGCGGGCTGACCGCGGACACGGCGCTGCGCCTGGCGCGCTATTTCAACACCGGGCCCGAGCTCTGGCTGCACCTGCAGGCCGCCTGGGACCTGCACCGCGCCCGCCTCGAGTACCAGCGCCGCGGTTAGCGGCGTCGCCGCGCGCGCGGCGCGGCCCGGCATCGGGAACGGCCGCAGGCTGCTGCGGATTGACCGTATTCTTCGGCGTTACGGCCGCCGTTACAGTGCCCTCGTCCCAACGGGGGTCCGCCGTGATCAACGCACTGCTGCTCGGGATCGGCAATGTCCTGTGGGCCGATGAGGGCTTCGGGGTGCGCTGTGTCGAGGCGTTCAGCGACGCCTGGGACCTGCCCGCGGGCGCCGGCATCATGGACGGCGGCACGCAGGGGCTGTACCTGCTGCCGTACGTGCAGGATGCCCGCCGCCTGATCATCTTCGACGCGATCGACTTCGGCTTCGCGCCCGGCACGCTGCACGTGCTCGAGGGCGACCAGGTGCCGTGCTACCTCGGCGCGCGCAAGACGAGCCTGCACCAGACCGGTTTCCAGGAAGTGCTCGCCTGCGCCGCGCTCGCCGGCCAGCTGCCGGATCCGCTGGTGCTGATCGGCGTGCAGCCGGTGCAGCTCGACGACTACGGCGGCAGCCTGCGGCCGGCGGTGCGCGAGCAGATCCCGCGGGCCATCGAGATCGCGATCGCGCGGCTCGAGTCGTGGGGCCTCGCGCCGCGCCCGCGACGCGATCCGGCGCGGCCGGTCTCGCCGCTCAGCCTCGAGCGCTACGAGCTCGGCCGGCCGGCGGCCGACGCCGCCTGCCGCAGCGGCGATGCGCGCTTCCTGCCGGGCCAGGGCTGAGCCATGTGCCTCGGTGTGCCGATGCAGGTGATCTCCGCCGCGGGCAACGACGCGACCTGCCGCGGCCGCGGGGGAACCCGGCACGTCGACGTCGCGCTGGTCGCGCCGGTCAGGCCCGGCGAGTGGCTGCTGACCTTCCTCGGTGCGGCCCGCGGCCGCCTCGACGCCGACGAGGCCGCGCGGGTCGACCGCGCGCTCGATGCGCTCGAGTCGATCGAGCGCGGCGAGCGCATCGACGTCGCGGCCTTCTTTGCCGATCTCGTCGACCGCGAACCCGAGCTCCCGGAGCACCTCAGAGGCCAGCCATGAACTACCAGCAGCAGCGCGCCGCGGACTTCGAGGCGCTGCTCGAGCGGCTGGCGCGCGAGCAGCGCCTCGCGCGCGTCGGCGCCGCCGGCCTCGCCGAGCTCGCTGCCGCGACGCCCGCGCTTGCGGCACTGTTCACCGGCGACCCGACGCAGTCGCCGGAGAGCTGGGACGTCAGCGTCGTGCTGCCCGAGATGCTGGCCGAATGCCCGGGCGTCACCGGCTGCGTGCTCGACCCCGCCGAGAGCGCCCTGGCCGCGGCCCGCTACGGCGTCGGCAAGCTGCCGGCGCTCGTCTTGCTGCGCCACGGCGATTACCTCGGCGTGCTCGAAGGCATGCGCGACTGGCAACCCTTCGTCGACGAATTGCGGCGGCTCGCGGCCGCGCCGCCGCGGCCGGTGCCGGTGGCCGGCGTGTATGTCACAACCCCGACAGCGTGAGGCCCGCATGAAACCGTTCCCGATTCCGGTGGTCAGCTTCGGCCCGGGCTCGCAGCCGGTGGAAGAGGCAGCCGACTTCGTGCGCCTGCCGCAGATGCTGGCGGCGTTTCGCATGCCCGCGCATCCGGCCGATGCGAGCCCGGCGGCGCTGCGCGAGGCGCGCGACTTCCTGGCCGAGCTGCACCGCGCCGCGTCGGCGCATCGCTTCGGCGGCGACGTGCTGCTCGCGCGCGACGTCACGACGCTCGGCGCCGACGCGCTGGCGCTGGTCAACGAGGCCTTCGGCGAGGGCGAGGTCGCGGCGATCATCGACGAGCCGGCGCTGCGGCTGCAGGAGACGGGCTTCCCGGGCTTCTGGCGCGTGCGCGGCTTCGACGCCGGCGGCGCGCTCGCCTCGGACGTCGTCGAGGTCGCGCCAGTGCCGGCGATCGTCTCCGAGGCGGCGCTGCTCGGCTCGCGCTGCCGGCTGGCGAAGAAGCCGGCCGCGCCGGGCGTCACCAACGGCCCGGCGATCCTGACCGAGCTCGTCGCGGCCAGCGCGCGCGGTGACGGCGCCCCGACGCACGTCGTCAACCTGACGCTGCTGCCGGTGACGCCGGAGGACATCAACTGGCTGGTCGCGGCGCTCGAGATCGGCCCGGTGACGCTCCTGTCGCGCGGCTACGGCAACTGCCGCATCACCAGCACCGGGCTGCGCAACACCTGGTGGGTGCAGTACTTCAACAACATGAACACACTGATCCTGAACACGATCGAGGTCGCGCCCGTGCCTGAGGTCGCGCTCGCGGCACCCGAGGACTTCAGCGAGTCGCTCGGCCGCCTCGGCGAGTGGCTGGCAACCATCGAGTAGTGCCGTGCCCGACGCCGACGACAGCAGCTCCTTCGACCGGCCGGTCCCGCCACAGACCGCGTACGAGTGCGGCGTCTGCTGGGCGGTGTACGAGCCGGCGCAGGGCGATCCCTACGCGCAGGCGCCGCCGGGCACGCCGTTCGCGGCGCTGCCGGAGCACTGGCACTGCCCGAACTGCGACGCGCCGAAGGCGCGCTTCATGGCGCTCGGCGCATGAACGCCGCCGCCGACAGCGTCGGGCGGCCGGCGGATGAGCGCGCGCTCGAGCAGGTGTTCGAGCGCATCCACCGCGAGCGCATGGCGGACCTGCCGCTGCTGAACGACCGGCTGCGCGTCGAGGCGCTCGGCTTTCGCGACCACCAGGGCGTGCGCGTCGGCGCGCTGGTGACGCCCTGGTCGATCAATCTCGTGATCCTGCCGCCGGCCGCAGCGCCGCAGGCGCTCGGCCCGCCCGGCCAGTCGCGCTCGTGGACCTTCCCGTCCGGCGAGTACCTGTTCGACGCCGCCGAGGAGCCCGCGCTCGGCGGCTACGCGCAGTGCTCGCTGTTCTCGCCGGCCTTCGAGTTCGAGCGCCACGAGCACGCGGTCGCGGCGGCGCGCGCCGCGCTCGAGGCACTGTTTGATCCGCCGCCACCGCCGCAGCCGGCGCGCCTGTCGCGTCGCGGCCTGCTGCTCGGAGGCTGAGATGACCGCGCTCGAGATCGAGGTCGGCTGGCGAGACGGCGCGATCCGCTCGGTCGGCGTCACCTCGCAGCGGCCGCAGCCGAGCCGGCTGCTGGCGGGCCTCGAGCCGGCGACGGTGCTCGCGCTGCTGGCGCGCCTGTACGCGGTCTGCGGCCGGGCGCAGCGGGCCTGCGCGGAGCTCGCGCTGGCCGCGGCCGGCGGCCCGGCGCTCGGTGCCGCGCACCGCGCCGAGCTCGGCCGCGCGGTCGCGGCCGAAGCGGCCCAGGAGCACCTCTGGCGGCTGCTGCTCGACTGGCCGGGCGCGCTCGGGCTCGCGCCGCAGCAGGCCGAGTTCAAGCGCTGGTACGGCCGCATCGCGGCGGACGCGACGCTGTGGCCGGCGGAGCTGCGCGCCGCGCTCGAGAACGACTGGCTGGGGCTGCCGCTCGAGCAGCTCGCCGCCTTCGCCGATCTTGCGCGCTTCGACGCCTGGCGCGGCGCCAGCCGCGCGCCGCTCGCGGCGCTGTTCGCGCGCCTCGGCGCGGAGCCCGCGGGCGCCTGCCAGACGCCGGGCCCGACGCTCGCCAGCGAGTCCGAGTGCACGCTCGCCGCCTGCGCCGAGCATCCGTGGGTGGCGGCACTCGGCGGCGCCGGGCGCTGGCTGGAGGCGCACGTCGCGGCGCGGCTGCTCGGCCTCGCCGCGGTGCTCGCCGGGCTAGGCGGCGGCGCCGGCATCGAGATGGACGCGCTGACGCCGGCGCCCGCGCGCGGCACGGCGCTGGTCGCGACTGCGCGCGGCATGCTCGAGCACGACGTGACGCTCAGCAACGGACAGGTGGCGGCCTACACGATCACGACGCCGACCGACTTCAACTTCGCGCCCGACGGGCCCTTCGCGCGGCGGCTGCGCGGCCTGGCCGCGGCCGGCGCCGCCGAGGCGCGCCGCGCCGCGACGCTGTGGACGCTGGCCTTCGATCCGTGCGTCGCCTACGCGGTCGGCGTCCGGGAGCTCGGCCATGCATGAGATGTCGCTGATGGAGAGCGTGCGCGAGATCGTCGACGAGGCAGCGTCCGCCTGCGGCGGCGCGCGGGTCGCGGTCGTGCGGCTGCAGATCGGCGCGCTCGCCGCGGTCGATCCTGAGGCGCTGCGCTTCGCGTTCGACGTGGTGATGAGGGGCGGACCCGCCGCGGCGGCGACCCTCGAGATCGAGAGCGCCGCGGGCGCGGCCTGGTGCTGGGACTGCGCGCAGACCGTCGCGCTGGGTGCCGGCGAGGTGGCGTGCCCCGGCTGCGGCGGCCATCGCCTGGAAATCACGGCCGGCACCGAAATGCGGGTGCGCGAGATCGACCTGGTCGATGAGGAGGAAGCGACATGTGCGTAACCTGCGGCTGCGAGGCGTCGGCGGGGCACGGCCACGGTGCCGGCCACGAGCACGGCCACGAGCACGGCCACGAGCATGCCACGCCGGGCGCGCGCGGCTTCGGCGTCCTGCGCCCGGCTGGCGCGCGCACCGTCAGCGTCGAGCAGGACCTGCTCGCGAAGAACGATCGCTACGCGGCCGCGAACCGCGATCGTTTCGCGGCCGAGGGCGTGCTGGCGCTCAACCTGGTGTCGAGCCCGGGCTCCGGCAAGACGACGCTGCTCGTGCGCACGCTCGAGGCGCTGCGCGGCCGCCGGCCGGTCGCGGTGATCGAGGGCGACCAGCAGACGCGGCTCGACGCGGACCGGATCGCCGCCACCGGCGCACCGGTCGTGCAGCTCAATACCGGCAAGGGCTGCCATCTGGACGCGCACCAGGTCGGGCACGCGCTCGCCGAGCTCGCTCCGCCGACGGGCGGCGTGCTGTTCATCGAGAACGTCGGCAACCTGGTGTGCCCGGCCGCCTTTGATCTCGGCGAGGCGCACAAGGTCGTGTTCCTGTCGGTGACCGAAGGCGACGACAAGCCGCTCAAGTATCCGGACATGTTCCGCGCCGCGGACCTGTGCCTGGTGACGAAGTCGGACCTGCTGCCGTACGTCCCCTTCGACGCCGCGCGCGCGATCGCCAACGCGCAGAGCGTCAACCCCGGACTCGAGTGCCTGGTCGTGTCGGTGCAGAGCGGCGCCGGCTTCGACGACTGGCTCGGCTGGCTCGAGCGCGAGCTCGCGGCGCGGCCGCCGTTGCCGCGCACGCGCGCCGAGCGTCGCGCCGGGCAGGGCGCGTGACCCCACTCGCCACAGTGCGGCGCGAGCCGGCCGGCGAGGCCGCGGCCGCGCGGCGGCGGATCCGCGTGCGCGGCGTCGTCCAGGGCGTCGGGTTCCGGCCGTTCGTCTACCGCGCCGCGATCGAGCTCGGTCTCGCCGGCAGCGTGCGCAACGACGGCGCCGGCGTCGAGATCGACGTGCAGGGGCGCGACGAGGCGGTCGCCGAGCTGCTGACGCGGCTCGAGCGCGCGCCGCCGCCACGCGCGCGCGTCGACGCCGTCGAGGTCGAGGCCTGCGCTCCGGAGGCCGGCCGGCTCGGCTTCGTGGTCACCGAGAGCCGCGAGACCTCGACCACCACCGCCATCGGCCACGACACCGCGACCTGCGCCGCCTGCCTCGCGGAGCTCTGCGATCCCGCGGACCGGCGCTATCGCTATGCGTTCACCAACTGCACCGACTGCGGGCCGCGCTTTACGGTGACGCGCTCGCTGCCCTACGACCGCGCGACCACCAGCCTCGCGCCGTTCCCGCTGTGCCCCGACTGCGAGCGCGAGTACCGCTCGCCCGGCGACCGGCGCTTCCATGCCGAGGCCACCGCCTGTCCGGTCTGCGGCCCGCGGCTCGCGCTGGTCGGCGGCGAGCCGGGCGAGGACCCGATCGCCGCCTGCCTGCGGCTGCTGCGCGCCGGCCGCATCGTCGCGATCAAGGGGCTCGGCGGCTACCACCTCGCCTGCGATGCGCGCGACGCCGCGGCCGTGGCGCGGCTGCGTCGCCGCAAGCATCGCGAGGAGCAGCCGTTCGCGCTGATGGCGGCCAACGTGGAGTCGCTCGCGGCGGTGGTCGAGGCCGACGCGGCCGAGCGCGCGCTGCTGGAGTCGGCCGAGCGTCCGATCGTGCTGCTGCGGCGACGCGCCGGCGCGCGGCTCGAGCTGCCCGGCATCGCCGAGGGGCTCGACCGGCTCGGCGTCATGCTGCCGTACACGCCGATCCACTTCCTGCTGTTCCACGAGGCAGCGGGGCGCCCGGCCGGCAGCGACTGGCTCGCCGCGCCGCAGCCGCTCGTGCTCGTCATGACGAGCGCCAACGTGCACGGCGAGCCGCTGGTGACCGACGATGCCGAGGCGCTGACGACGCTCGCCGGCATCGCCGACGCGTGGCTGACCCACGACCGCGGCATCGTCACGCGCTGCGACGACACGGTGATGCGCGTGCAGGACGGTGTCGCCCGCTTCGTGCGCCGGGCGCGCGGCGCCGCGCCGCGGGCCGTGAGGCTCGCGCGTGGCGGCGCGCCGGTGCTCGGGGTCGGCGCGCACTACAAGGCGACCGCGTGCGTGACGCGCGGCGCCGAGGCCTTCCTGAGCCCGCACGTCGGCGACCTCGACCTCGCCGCCACGCGCCGCGCGCTCGACCGGGCGGTCGCCGACCTGCTGGCGCTGACCGCGGTCCGGCCGGCGGCCGTCGCCCACGACCTGCACCCTGACTTCCACAGCACGCGGCTCGCCGAGGCGCTGGCCGGCGAGTGGCGCGTGCCGCTGATCGGCGTGCAGCACCACCACGCGCACCTCGCCGCGGTGCTCGCCGAGCACCGCATCGAGGGTCCGGCGCTCGGGCTCGCGCTCGACGGCGTGGGCTATGGCACCGACGGCACGCCGTGGGGCGGCGAGCTGCTGCGCGTCGACGGCGCCGACTGCCGGCGGCTCGGGCACCTGCACACGCTGCCGCTGGTCGGCGGCGATCGTGCCGCCCGCGAGCCGTGGCGCATGGCCGCTGCGGCACTCGCCGCCGTCGGCCGCGACGCCGAGATCGCGTCCCGCTTTGCGGCGCAGCCGGCCGCAGCACTGGTCGCCGGTGCGCTCGCGCGCGGCACGGGCGGCCCGCGCACGCCGAGCCTCGGCCGCTGGTTCGACGCGGCCGCCGGGCTCCTCGGGCTCAAGGCGGTCACCAGCTTCGAAGGCCAGGCCGCGATGCTGCTCGAGGGGCTCGCCGCGCAGGCGCGGCCGGCCTCGAGGCTGCCGCGCTGCCCGGTCGGCGACGACGGCGGGCTCGACCTGCGGCCGCTGGTCGCGCCGCTCGCGGAGGCCGCGGATCCGGCGCAGGCGGCCGCCGATTTTCACGCTGCGCTCGCGCTCGCGCTCGCGGACTGGGTCGCGGCGGCGGCGGCGGCCAGCGGGCTCGGCGTGGTCGCCTGCGGCGGCGGCTGCTTCATGAACGAGGTGCTGTCGCGGCGGCTGCGGGCGCAGCTCGCGGCGCGCGGCATCACGATGCTCGAGGCGGTCGCCGTGCCGCCCAACGACGGGGCCGTCAGCCTCGGCCAGTGCTGGGTGGCCCAGCGTACGGGAGTTTGAGCCATGTGCCTCGCCATTCCGGCACGGATCGTGCGCCTCGAGCCGGGCGACCAGGCGCTGATCGACGTCGGCGGCATCCGCAAGCAGATCTCGGTGGCGCTGGTCGACGGCCTCGCGCCCGACGACTGGGTCGTCGTCCACGTCGGCTATGCGCTCGCCCGGCTGGATCCGGCGGCGGCGGCCGCGACGCTCGCGACCATGGCGGCGGCCGGCATCGACGCGGGAGCGCTGGCATGAAATACGTCGACGAATTCCGCGACGCCGCGCTCGCGCGCGGACTCGCGGCGGCGATCGCCCGCGAGGCGGACCCGGCGCGCCGCTACCACTTCATGGAGTTCTGCGGCGGCCACACGCACGCGATCTCGCGCTACGGCGTGGCCGACCTGCTGCCGGCCAACGTGCGCATGATCCACGGGCCCGGCTGCCCGGTGTGCGTGCTGCCGATCGGTCGCATCGACCTCGCGATCGGCCTGGCGCTCGAGCGCGGCGTCATCCTCTGCAGCTACGGCGACACGATGCGCGTGCCGGCTTCCGCCGGGCGGTCGCTCTTGAGGGCCAAGGCCGAGGGCGCCGACGTGCGCATGGTGTACTCGGCCGCGGACGCGCTGCGCATCGCGCGCGCCCATCCCGAGCGCGAGGTCGTGTTCCTGGCGATCGGCTTCGAGACGACGACGCCGCCGACGGCGCTGGTGCTGCGCGAGGCGCGCGCGCTCGGCGTCGCCAACTTCAGCGTGCTCTGCAACCACGTGCTGACGCCGGCGGCGATCGTCAACATCCTCGAGTCGCCGGAGGTGCGCACGCTCGGCACGGTGCCGCTCGACGGCTTCGTCGGTCCGGCGCACGTCAGCACCGTGATCGGCACCGAGCCGTACGAGTTCTTCGCGCAGGAGTACCGCAAGCCGGTCGTGATCGCGGGCTTCGAGCCGCTCGACGTGATGCAGGCGATCCTGATGCTGGTGCGCCAGGTCAACGAGCGCCGCTGCGTGGTCGAGAACCAGTTCTCGCGGGTCGTCGATCGCGACGGCAACGTCAAGGCGCAGGCGCTGGTGGCGGAGGTGTTCGAGCTGCGGCGCGAGTTCGAGTGGCGCGGGCTCGGCACGGTGCCCTATAGCGCGCTGCGCATCCGCGACGCCTTCGGTGCCCACGACGCCGAGCGCCGCTTCGGCCTCGTCTATCAGGCCGTGCCAGACAACAAGGCCTGCGAGTGCGGCGCCATCCTGCGCGGCCTGAAGCGCCCGGTGGACTGCAAGCTGTTCGGCGGGGCGTGCACCCCGGAGACGCCGATGGGCTCGTGCATGGTGTCGTCGGAGGGCGCCTGCGCGGCGCACTACTCCTACGGCCGGTTCCGCGACCGCGAGGCGGCGGGCGCGGCCGAGGCGCTGCGCGCATGAACACCGCACCGCGCCGCGAATACCACCGCCCGCTCGACCTCAAGCGCGGCCGCGTCGAGCTCGCCCACGGCGCCGGCGGCCGGGCGACCGCACAGCTGGTCGAGGAGCTGTTCCTGGCAGCCTTCGACAATGAGTGGCTGCGGCCGCTCAACGACGCCGCGTCGCTGCCGGTGCCGGCCGGCCGCCTCGTGATGGCGACCGACAGCCACGTCGTTTCGCCGCTGTTCTTCCCCGGCGGCGACATCGGCGCGCTGTCGGTGCACGGCACCGTCAACGACGTCGCGATGGCGGGCGCGATGCCGCTGTACCTCGCCGCGGGCTTCGTCCTCGAGGAAGGCTATCCGCTCGCCGACCTCCGGCGCATCGTCAGCTCGATGGCCGCGGCCGCCAAGGCCGCCGGGGTGCCGGTCGTGACCGGCGACACCAAGGTCGTCGAGCAGGGCAAGGGCGACGGCGTGTACATCACGACCACCGGCGTCGGGG
>Ga0335069_10009176_pt1 | contig 14105 bp, 9 predicted proteins | sample Lox_Sample_11_FD_206714 | JGI IMG/M metagenome (GOLD analysis project Ga0335069, IMG submission 206714) | Soil microbial communities from Loxahatchee National Wildlife Refuge, Florida, United States - Lox_Sample_1.1 | ecosystem: Environmental > Terrestrial > Soil > Wetlands | place: USA: Florida... | reverse complement strand
CACCGGCACCTTCCTGAACGGGCTGATTCACTGCGGCGAAGAACGCTACCCGGCGGGGCGCTCCGGCGAACCGGCTTCCGTGCTGCTCGGCGAGGCCCTGCGACGGCTGGGGCTGCGCACATGCCGTCTGAAGACCGGTACCCCCCCGCGGCTGGACGGGCGGACCATCGACTGGAAGGCCTTCGAGGAGCAGCCGGGCGATACCGATCCCACTCCCTTCAGCTTCCGGACCAAAAAGATCGTCCAGCCCCAGGTGAGCTGCCATATCGCGTTCACGACGCCGGAGACGCTGCGGCTTATCCGCGAAAATGTGCACCGGTCAGCGATGTATTCGGGGCAGATTTCGGGGATTGGGCCGCGGTATTGTCCGTCGATCGAAGACAAGGTGGTCAAATTCCCTGACAAGACTCAACACCAGTTCTTTCTGGAACCCGAAGGGTTGAATACCCACGAAGTCTACGTGAACGGGATGGCGACCTCCCTGCCCATGGAGGTGCAGTGGCAGATCGTGCACTCCATCCCGGGGCTGGACGAGGCGGAGATGCTGCGGCCGGGGTACGCCATCGAGTACGATAGCGTGGACGCCACGGAGCTGGACCGCAGCCTGCGGGTAAAGAGCATGGAGGGCCTGTATCTGGCGGGGCAGATCAACGGGACCAGCGGGTACGAAGAGGCTGCCTGCCAGGGCATTATGGCCGGGATCAACGCGGCGTTGTGGCTGAAGGGCCAGCCGCCGTTCACCATGGACCGGACCGAGGGGTATACCGGCATCCTGATCGACGACCTGATCTCCAAGGGAACCAACGAGCCGTACCGGATGTTCACGTCCCGGGCGGAGTTCCGGCTGCACCTGCGGATCGACAACGCCGATCGCCGGTTGACGCCCCATGCGCGCCGCCTGGGGCTGATCAACGACCATGTCTGGGCCGAGTATGAACGCAAGCAGGCGCGAATGTCCGCGCTCGACCGGTTGTTGACGGTGCGCAAGCCCGCTGGCGAGCAACTCGCGGCTGCAGGCTTCGACGGGCTGAGCGCCGTCGCGGGTCTGACGTGGGCGCAACTGCTCAAACGGCCCGAGGTGGCCATCGAGCCGATCCTGCGGGCCGTGCGGGAAGAGCTTGAGCAGGAGCCATTGCTGGCCGGGTTCGCTGCTGGAAATGCGGTTTCCGCCGCCTCCGCTCGGAATGACGGCCTCGACGAGCACATTGCGCGGGCGATGATTCGCAACGAAGCCCGGGCGGTCGAAACCGAGATCAAGTTCGCCGGTTACCTGGATCAGCAGAAGAAGTCGATCGAGAAGCTGAAGGCGGCCGAGGCGGTCGCCATTCCCGAGTGGCTCGAATACGGCGCCATCAGCGGTCTTTCGCGCGAGATGAGGGAAAAGCTGGAGCGGGTCCGGCCGGGCACCATCGGTCAGGCCAGCCGCATTCCGGGAGTGACGCCGGCCGCGCTGAGCCTGGTGCACGTGTCCATCAAGCTTCAGGGGGCGCGGCGGACCGGAGCTTCAGGGGCGTTGGCCGCCAGAGCCTGACTCGTCCCCCCTGCCTGCTATAAAGTGGCGTATGCGCTCGCATTTACCCGTTGCTTCTTTCTTTCTGTCGCTGGTGTGTACTGCCGTGAGTTCCGCGCAACATACCGCTTCTGTTCGCGCCAGGGATCTGGGTGTGCCTTTCGACGGCAATCCCGGTCCGCTGAATGCCATCACGGATGTGGGTGGAGTGGAGGTCGGCGCAACCACGCTGATCCGCGGCGAGGGCGCGCTCAAGGAGGGCGAAGGGCCGGTGCGGACCGGCGTGACGGTGATCCTTCCCCGGGGCAAGAACAACTTTGACCCGGTGTACGCGGGATGGTTCAGCCTGAATGGTAACGGGGAGATGACGGGCACCACCTGGGTGGAGGAGTCGGGGTTCCTGGAGGGACCGGTCGGAATCACGAACACCCACAGCGTGGGCACGGTGCGCGATTCGATTATCGCCTGGGAGCTGAAACAAAAGGCGCTTAAACAGCCGTGGTCGCTGCCGGTAGTGGCGGAGACCTGGGACGGGTTTCTGAACGACATCAACGGTTTCCACGTGAAACCTGAGCACGTGCTGGCTGCCCTCGATTCGGCCCGGAGCGGGCCGGTAGCGGAAGGCAACACCGGCGGCGGCACGGGCATGGTGTGCTACGGCTTCAAAGGCGGGACGGGCACCGCCTCAAGGGTGCTTTCGGGCGAGGACGGCGGCTACACGGTGGGGGTGCTGGTGCAGTGCAATTGCGGGCGCCGGCCGCAGCTGACCATCGCGGGCGTTCCGGTGGGGAAGGAGATTCCGGAGGGCGTGCCCTACTCGGGCGCAGCTCTCCCGGGAAGCGAATTGCAGGGCGATGTGGGGTCGATCATCATCGTGATCGCCACCGATGCGCCGCTGCTTCCGCATCAACTGAAGCGGTTGGCGCGGCGGGCTTCGCTGGGGCTGGCGCGCACCGGATCAGTCTCCGGGAACAGCTCGGGCGATATTTTCATCGCGTTCTCAACCGCCAATCCTTATGCCGACGCGCCGCCGGGGCCGAATGTCGTGCGGACGGTCTCAAATGAAAGCATCACGCCGCTGTTTACGGCTACGGTAGAGGCCACGGAGGAAGCTATCGTAAACGCCATGGTGGGCGCCAGGACCATGACGGGAATTGACGGGCATACGGTGATTGCGCTGCCGTATGAGCAGTTGCAGAAGGTGCTGAAGAAATACAACCGGTGAAAGTTTTCACCGAATGGGTTCGGTACCCGCGCCGATCATATCGAGGCACTCGCTGTAAACAAAGACCCGGCTGCGGCGCCGCCCTGTGACCTCCCTTATTAGCTCAATCGTTTGCAGTTTCTCCAGTGCAGAGGTAATGGCCGGGACAGTCTTGTTCAAAGCTTCGGCGATCGATTTGATCGAGGTAATGGGGTTTGCCTGTAAGTAAATGTGTATCTGCGTGGCGGTTCCGGACGCGCGGCCCAACCCGCGTATTCTTTCGCTGTCTTTGCGAAATAACCTAAGCAGGTTGGCGGCGGTATCGCAGGCTTGATTTGCGGTCTGAGTGACGCCTTCAAGGAAGAACTTGAGCCATTCTTCCCAATCCCCATTGGTTCTGACATTTTGAAGAAGTTGGTAGTAACGGTCGCGATTTGCCTTCAGGTACAGACTCAAATAGAGCATCGGTTCACGCAGAACCCCGCTTTCGCAGAGCAGCAGGGTCAGGAGGAGCCGTCCGAGTCGGCCATTGCCGTCGAGAAACGGATGAATCGTCTCAAACTGAACGTGCACAAGTCCTAGTTTGATGAGCAACGGTAGCTTTTGATCGTGAAGATACCGCTCGAACGGGTCGAGGCAGTCCATGAGGGCATCCGGCGGCGGGGGCACAAATAGAGCATTTCCGGGCCGGGTCCCTCCTATCCAGTTTTGGGTACGCCGGAACTCGCCTGGAGTTCTGTCCGATCCTCTACCCGCCTTGAGAAGAACACCATGAATCTCTCGTATCAGTCGAAGAGAGATGGGGAACCCCTCCTTGAGCCGTCCCAACCCGTATTCCATTGCGGAGACATAGTTGGAAGTTTCTTTTAGATCATCGAGAGAGCTGGCTGTCTCTAGACCCTTCTCAAAAAGCAGCAAATCTGAGAGGGTCGACTGCGTGCCCTCGATCTGGCTTGATACGACGGCTTCCTTTCGGACATAGAAGTACAGGAATCGTCCGGGGTCGGGGAGAACCGCAATGGAGCCGTCGAGTCGTCCGAGGGCTTGGTTGGCTCGATCCAGAAGCGGGTGAAGCTCCGACAGCTCTATCGGAGGTTGAGGGGGCAACGGCTTAGGAATGAAGGCATTTACCGGTTCTCCGGCCGTCGTTGAAACCCGGTACTCACCCGTTTCTCTTTTTATTGCCATTTCGTTATTCAAGTTTGGATAATAGCGTTTCTCGTTATTAAAGAAAAGCACCCGAAACTTTAATAACGGATTCGGCTATTAAACAAAACTGAATTAACGCTGCGAGCGGGCCGTTGGAGCGCCCGCTCGGATCCTACTGCTCCTTCTTGTCGCTCTTGGAGAACAGCGGAATGTGGAAGGGCATTTCGGCTTCGCTGGCCTGCTTTTTCTTCTTTCCGGGGGCGTCTTCGCGTAGGAGGGTGCGCTGCGAGTTTACGCATACCCAGCCGCCGCGCATGCGCTCATATACGTGCGTAAATACCCCTTTTTCATCCACCTGGCCGGATGCCGTCTTGTGGTGAAATACATAGGTGCCGTTGGCCACTGCGGTATCGCCAAGCAGGCGGACCGTTACCACGCGCTGTTCCAGATGCATGGTCTTGTCTTCACCGGTGATGAGCTGGGCGAGCTGCTGGTTGCGGGTGGTGATGTCGCCGGAGGCTGAAACGTCCACAAACAGCGGCGACAGAACGAGTTCCAGGCTGTACTGGTCGCGGGAGTTGATGGCGTTGGACCAGGTATCCTCGATCTTCTGGAACTCCTTGACCTGAGGGCCGACGTCGGAGGTGGCGCCCGGAGCGGCGGCGGCAGACGGAGCCGGACTGGAGCCCGACATGGGTGCAGCGGGACTCTGGGCAAAGACAACGAAGCTGGAGAGCAGAAGAGCAGAAAAGCAGACGGTACCACGAGTCATATAAAACTTGGACTCCATCCTTTCGATTTTAGCTCGTGTCCGGCTCCCTGGACGCCGGAGAAGGACGGAGGGAGCGGTCTGGGACATCAAAATGCCGGTCTCATGATCGGAGACTCCACGTCACGAACAAAAAAACGTTCCGGGAGGGTCCGGGAAACCTGTGACACCTTAGGTTTGTTTTCTCTGCGCCGGTCTCCTTACACGCGACCAACTGGGCAGGGGATGACAAACGCCCGGAGAGTTTGTCCCCTGTTCTAGACAAGGGCCTGAAGGCGCTCCGGCTGATTCACGGTCACGATGGCATCCTCAATGGTGATCCATCCTTCTTTGCGGAACTGGCCCAGGGTGCGGGTGACGGTTTCGCGGGTGGTGCATGCCATCGAGGCCATCTCTTCATGCGTGAGGAGGAGTGGGAACCGGAAGGCGCCGGAATCCAGGTGTTCGCCGATCTGGTGCCCGAGCTCGAGCAGCAGCCGCCCCAGGCGGGCGGCGACGGTCTCCGCCAAAGCAATGCGGCATGCGTCCTGGAGGGCGAAGCGGTATTCCTGGCAGATGCACTGGACGGCGCGCATCTGGGCTTCTTTGTGGGCGCGCAGGAAACTGAGGAAGCGATCGCGCTCCACCGGGCGCAACTGTGCCGGCGTAAGGGATTCAGCCGATACCTCGTAAACCCCATGGGAAAGGACGGCGTAAAGGCCGAGCATGGAACCCGGGCCGGCCACGCGCACGATCATCTGGCGGTCCTGGGCGCGTCCGGCGGTGAGCTTGATGTATCCGGAGCAGATCAGGTAGAGGCAACGGGCCTCGTCACCCTGGGTGAACAACGGGGCTTCCGCAGGCAGCGAAATGGTGGTTGTGGCCAGTTCGAGGTCGGCCAGAACCGCACTTCCGAGCGAGCAGAACCATCCCGGCCGACGGTTCGAACATGCGGCGCAACCCACAGGAGCCTGCCGATTAATTACCTTATGCCGCACCTGCGTAACTTCCATTTGTTCCAGTTCTGCCATAGTGTTCCCCGCTCGCCGGCGACGAAGCGCAATCGCCCGCTTCCAACTCTCCGACCTCGGCGAGGGTTGATGTTCAGGTGGAAAACACTTCGAGCCCGGATGGATTAAATCCTTGCAGGTAGTTTGAAGGAGCACGGTGTTTTTCGATGTGACGCGGCTCACGCGTATGAGTGGCAGGCGAGATTGGCTGACGAGTTTGGTGGACCATTTCGCAATCCGGAGCGGGGCAATTCAGTAATCGTCTTCAGGTGTGCAGCATCAGTCAGGGGTTCTGGTCCAAATCTCAGACTTATCAGGCGATTGATGAAGACTCGCTGCACGGTGCGCAATTGCTTGTGATGAATATCACCGTCCAAGCCGGTCAGCCGAAAGTACGATTCAGCGCAGGAAGTGACGCTCCACACATGCGGGTTGAGCATCCGGGTCTCCGAATCTTCAATGCTGACCCTCCGGGGTGACAGCCGGAATCAGATTGGCAGAAGCCTCCGGTGCACTCGAAAGCGGCGCCTCGCCACAATATGTATGGTCATAAGTGACTATGATTGTTGCTAGTAGCTCTTCCAGCAGCGAGTGACGTAGAAAATCCTTGCTTCTTCTTGACGCACGATATTTGCGAGGCGACCCTAAATGCAAAGGAATGGGCCTGTTTTTTTGCTGAAAGCTGCGGTTCCGCGAAGATGGCCGGGACTGCGAGCGCATTTGCTTTTCCTCTTGGGAGCAATGGCGTTCTGCGCAGTTGGTTTTGCGGCACCGAGGAACGGTGCTCAGGCGACCGGACAAAGTCTGGGGCCGGATTTCGCCGGCTCCGAAATCTGCGCCACGTGCCACGAGGAAGTGGCCAAGGGCTTCGCCGACAATCCGCACGTGAAAATGGCCCAGATGCACGGCAAGAGCGGTGTCACGTGCGAGAACTGCCACGGACCCGGCAAGGCGCACGCTGAAAGCGCCGATCCGAGCAAGATCTTCAATCCCGCGAAGGCAACAGCAAAAGAAGTGGATTCAAAGTGCCTGGACTGCCATCGAGGCCAGCACGCCAATTTCCAGAAGTCCGGGCATGGCGAAGCAAATGTGAGCTGCATCGGCTGCCACAGCATTCATGCTGACAAGGAGAGGCTGCTGAAGGTGGCGCAACCCACCCTCTGCTTCCAGTGCCACACCGACGTCAAGCCCCAGTTCTCGATGCCGTTCCACCACCGGGTAGAGGAAGGGGCGGTGAGTTGCTCCGACTGCCACGATCCGCACGGAACCTTCGGACGGAAAGGTCTGCGGGCTTCGGCGCAGCAGGATGCGGTGTGCACGAAGTGCCACAGCGAGACGGCCGGCCCGTTTGTCTATGAGCACGCGGTGGTCAAGACGGAAGGCTGCACAGCCTGCCACTTCCCGCACGGCAGCCCGAATCCCCGGCTGCTGAACCGGGCAAATGTGAACACGATCTGCCTGCAGTGCCACTCGCCGTCGCCGAACTTTACGACCGGTGAGCCAGTAGGCCCCTCGCACAACCAGGCTGCGCAATACCAGTCGTGCACCATCTGCCACAGCGAGATACACGGCTCCAACGTAAGTGCCGTTTTCTTCAATACCCACTGAGGTAAGAGGCGAGCGATGACAAACCAGACGAATCTCCCCAAAAGTCTGTGTGGGTCGCCGGCCGGGGCCAGCATCTCCCGGTTTTGCGCCCCTTTCCTTGCGATCGTTGCGGCCACCGGGCTGGTCGCTGCCGGCAATGCACAGGATCAGGCGGCATCCCCAACGGGACAAGCCCCAACGCAAGCGGCTGCCCCCACGCCCGCGCCGCCCAAACCGGAAAAGAAGCCTCCGGCGCCGAGCGACGGAAAGACCATTGGGGGTTACAAGGTGCACTCGATGGTCGACCTCGGAGGGCGGTTTGCAGAAAAGAGCGGCAGCCGGTCCATGTGGGCCACGATGGTCAACCAGACGACGGGTGCGCGCGTTCTCGGGCAGGAACTGCAGATGCATACGATCGACCCGCACAAGACGCCCTTCTTTGACACGCTGACAAGTTCCAGCTTCGGGTACGGCGGCGATCCTTACGACGCCTCATATCTGAATATGTCGAAGGGCAAGTGGTACGACTTCCGGGGCAGTTTCCGGCGGGACCGCTACTATTACGACTACAACCTGACACCGAATTCATTGTTGGGACCAAATCAATTGCTTCCCCAGCCGAGTTCTCTGCACCTGTTCAACACGGTTCGCCGCAACACCGACACGCTGCTGACTTTTCTGCCCGTTTCGGTGGTGAGTTTCCGCGCCGGTTATAACCACAGCACGCATGAAGGTCCGTCGTATTCGACGATCCACCAGGGCGGCGACGTTCTGGAATCCCAGTGGTTCCGGAACGCCACGGACACCTGGGTGGCGGGTGTGGACTACAAGCTGTTTAAGGAGACTGTGCTCAGTTACGACCAGTTCCTCCTGTTTTACAAGGGCGACTCGAACTGGCGCCTGGCTCCGACGCCCTACCTCTACCCCCTCCCCGATTCAACGCCGGCGACGGTGGGCGTCAATCTTCTGACCACTTCGAAATGCGGCACATCGGGCACGGCAAATTACTCTGCTCCGATCGTGAACGGGGTGATCAATCCGTTCTGCAGCGGAACCACCACTCAGGACGAGACGGCGCCGACGCGGACGAGTTTCCCGACCGAGCAGTTTCGCTTTGCGAGCAACTACCTGGACAAGGTGGCGATGAACGGGCGGTTCCTCTACAGCGGCGCAAACAGCCACGTGAACAGCTTCAATGAGACATTCATCGGATTGAATACACGCACGCTGTACCGTGAAATCATCGACACCGGGGCCCTGCCGAACGGACACCTGGCAAACAACAAGCGGATCAATGTGAACGGGGATTTCAGCATTCGCGCCGAAATCACTCCTCTCATTGAGATCTCGGATGTAGTCAATTACTGGGACGTCCGCGTTCCCGGCGACACGGCCTGGAACGAGTTCACGCTGAAAGGCGTCGCAACCCAGAAAGGCCCACCCGTCGTATACGGAACGTCGATGCTGACGCCGTTGACGGACCCCAGCCTGACTCCCAACACCACGCTCAACACGGACTCTGGTTATCTGGCGCATAAGAACACGGGCAACACGGTGCTGGGTACGTTCACGGTTACACCGGAGGTGAAGCTCATCGGGGGTTGGCGCTTCAACGATCGCCAGATCAAAGTGGATGATGACCCCACTTTGACCTGGCACCAGAACTGGCTGCTGATGGGCGGAGTGATTCAGCCGTCATCGGCGGTCCGGGTCACCCTGAACTACGACGCGATGTTTTCGCACGCCTCGAACTCAACCACGACACCCGCCAACACGTATACTCGCGAGGCGCCCAACAAGATCCAGGACTTCCGCGCGCGCGCGCAGGTGAAGCCGGCAAAGTGGGTCAATTTCTCGGTGGCGGCGATCGTATATACCGCGCAGAATAACGATTCCCTCGTGAATCACAGGGAACACAATAATGACTTCAGTTTTGCGGCCCAGGTGATTCCGACTGAGTCAATGAGCGTGGATTTCAGTTTTGCGCACGACTGGGTCTACTCGGTAACGGACCTGTGCTATACGGCGAACCCGCTGCCGACCGGAGCGACTACCGGCGGTACCTGCACGTATACGTCGGGCGGCAATCCTTATCTTGGGTTCGGTTATTACAATGCCCCATTGACGTACGTGAACGGCGCGTTCAACTACAATGCGAAATATTTCCACATGGACGTAGGAGCAAGGCTGAATGACGTGAGCGGCTCGGCAGAACTGCTCAGTCCGTACCAGGTTCCAGGCTCCGTTGACTCCACGTACCTCTCGCCGTTTGCAGATCTCACCATTCGCATCGCGCCGCAGTGGTCGTGGCATGGCAACTGGAATCGTTACAAATACACCGAGTCAGGGCAAACCGGTCCCGCGTCTCGCGAGTTTAATGGAGATGTCTTCACGCTGGGCGTGAAGCATGAATTTTAACCAGGGAGCGGACAGCCTTGAATTGGGCTGTCCGCTGAATTGCAGTGGTTGCCAGGGACAGGAACGCAATGCATCCGGCAGCGGGAAAAACAACTTGGCGGCTGGAGAAGGGTCTTCAAAAGCAAGGAGAAAGGGACGCCGTAAATTCGCGACGCCCTGGGAGTGAAAAATGAGGAAGAGTGTTCGATCGCATGTTGCGCTGGCCGTGATTCTGTCCATGGCCGGTGTTGTAAGCTTTGCGCAGTCAGGCGAAGCCACTTACAAGGCCAAGTGCCAGATGTGCCATGGGGCGACAGGCATGGCGGATTCGGGCGCCGGCAAGTCCATGAAGGTGAAGCCGGTGACGGATCCCGACGTGAAGAAGATGAGTGAGGCCGAGATGATCAAGGCCACCGAGAACGGCATGGGCAAGATGACAGCGTTCAAGGGCAAGCTCAGCGATGCGGAGATCAAGGGTGCGGTGGAGTATTTCCGCAGCTTCATCAAGTAGCGCATCGAATATTGCCGCGGCGGAGTTCAGAGTGGTTGAATGGATGCGCCGGGACGGCAGGTTTTTCTCCTGGACTGAGTAAGAGGAGATTTCAACGGACGGTCAGGCAAGCATGCCGCCCGTATTTTTGGAAGGAGTTTCTCGATGACAAAGAGAATGCGTTCTCAGTTGGTGTTGGCCATTGTGGTTGCAGTGGCCGGCTCCGTGGGCTTCGCCCAGTCGGGTGGCGAAGCGGTATACAAGGCCAATTGCCAGAGCTGCCATGGATCGGCGGGGACGCCGAATCCGGGCATCGCGAAGGCCATGGGCGTCAAGCCGGCCAACGATCCGGACTACAAGAAGGCGAGCGAAGCTGACATGATCGCCGCGGTGAAGGACGGCAAAGGCAAGATGAAGGCTTTTTCGGGGAAGCTGACCGATGCGCAGATCAAGGACGCGGTGGACTATTTCCGTTCGCTGGGCAAATAGAAGCTGAGTGAAGGAGTGAAGAGGTGAAGGAGAGATAACGCGGGGTCGTCAGCTCGCTTCTCCGCTGTTTCTCTCCTTTCGCTCGTTCACGTTTACTTCTTGACTCTGCCCGCAATTCAGGCCCGCTGTTCAAGGCGGGCCAATTTATGAGGAGTTGAGGTCGCGTGCCGATCTTACAGAAATTCCGCGAACACTGGGTGCGGCCGGCGCTGTTCTTCGGCAACAACCCCATAAGCCTTGCCGGCGGCGCGATTACCACCGCTTCCGGTGTGACGATGATCGCTCACTGGGTGGTGGAGTTGATGGGCCGCCGCAGCGATCACCCGTACGAAGGCATCATTTTCTTTCTGATTTTGCCCGCCTTGTTTGTTCTTGGGCTGGTGCTGATTCCTATCGGAATGTGGCTCCGCCGCAAGAAGCTGCAGAAGGCCGGCATGATTCCGGCCGAGTACCCCAAAATCGATCTGAACGACCGCGTCTTTCGCCACGGCATCGACATCGTGCTCGTAGCCACGGTCGTGAATCTGCTCGTCGTTTCGATCGCCAGCTATCGTGGCGCGGCTTATATGGATTCGCCCACGTTCTGCGGCGCGTCCTGTCATGTAATGCATCCGGAGTACGCCGCCTACCAGGTGTCGTCGCACGCGCACGTGGATTGCGTGCAGTGTCACATCGGCACAGGCGCGCGGTCGTATTTCGAAGCCAAGGTCAATGGCACCAAGCAGCTCATCGAAGTGACGCTGCGACCGATCTACACCATGGCTCCGAAACTCATTCCCACCTACCCCACCCCGATTCCATCTCCGGTCACGAGCCTGCGCCCGGCGCGCGAGATCTGCGAAGCCTGCCACACGCCCACGAGATTTTACGGTGAAAAGCTGCTGGTCAAGTCCAGCTTCGCCGACGACGAGACCAACAGCGAGACGCAATCGGTGGTCGTTCTGCACCTGGGCGGCCGTGATTCGCTGTCGAACCTGCATGGCATTCACGGCGTGCACCTGGGCCACATCGAATACATCACCACCGACGAGACGCGCACGAACATCCCGTGGGTGCAGAGACGCAACGCCAATGGATCCGAGACCACGTACGCGGCTTCGTCACTTAACGGCAAGACTCCGCAGGGCGAACGGCGCCTGATGGACTGCATCGATTGCCACAACCGTGCGGCGCACACCATGCAGACCGCCGAAGATGCGCTCAACCGCGCGATGGTCGAAGGCGCCGTCAGCGCGGACGTGCCGTGGATGCACAAGAAGGCGCTGGAACTGCTCAAGGCCGACTACGCCACCGAAGCCGAGGCCCGGGAAAAAATCCCGGCCGCTCTCGAGGCGTTCTATCGTACCGAACATCCCGACGTGTACTCGGCCAAGGCCGGCCTGATCAAGTCGTCCGGTGAAGGACTGGTGAGCATCTTCACCCACAATGCGTTTCCTGACATGAAGGTGACGTGGGGAACGCATCCCAACCACATCGGGCACATGAGCTATCCGGGTTGCTTCCGCTGCCACGACGGAGACCACACGGCGCAGAACGGGGCGTCCATTACCCAGGACTGTGCGGCGTGCCACAATCTGCTGGCGGTGGACGAGAAGAAGCCGAAGGTGCTGACTGATCTGGGAATCGCTTCGCCGATTACGCCGTGAAAAGCAGGGACCAAGGACCAGCAAGGCTGGTGAAGGAGTGAAGGAGCAAAGAAGTCGACAGGGCTGGGCCGGCGCACTTCTTCACTCTTACCTCCGTTTGCTCCCTTGATTCACTCTTTACGGTCCCTTGTTCCCCCTGTCCCTGCCTTCTCCGATACAATCAGGGCCAATCAAGCACGTCAGGTCCGGCTTGTCCCAAAAGTGGTAGGGCGCGAATGCGGCCTCGGGGGGCATGATGAAAGGAAGTCCTTTCAACTCATTCCGGTAAGCGCCCCGTCGCAGCTTGTCGAAAGAGGAACATGGCAAACAGACTTCGGCTCGGTGGATGGTTGGCCCTGGCGGTGGCAGCCCTCGCAACAGCGGCGGTTGCGCAGGCGCCCGCATCGCCATCCGCTGTTCCAGTCCCCGGCGAGAGCAAAACTGCCGTGTCGCGGCTGAACGGAGACTGGCGTTCGCGTGCGCGGGCGGTGATCGGTGCACGTGCGCCTGCGTTGCCGCCGGGAGCGAGCGTGCTTGGTGCGGCTCCGGCCGGCGCCCGCCTGGACCGCATGTTGCTCCTGCTTGAGCCGTCGGCCGCACAGAAGGACGCCCTCGACGCCGAACTCGCGAATCAGCAGAATCCCAAATCCGCTGAATTTCATCGTTGGCTCGCTCCCTCGCAGTTTGCGCAGGAGTATGGGAATTCGGCCGGCGATCTGGCCGCCGTGGTCTCGTGGCTGGAGAGCGAAAGCTTCGCTGTTGCCCCGCTGCCGGCAGGGCGCGGGTGGATCGAGTTCTCCGGCACCGTGGCTCAACTGGAACAGGCGTTTCAGACGCGTGTGCGCTCCCTGGCGACGCGCAACGGAGTGCGGCTGGCGCTGGCGGGTTCCATCTCGGTGCCGGCGGCGCTGCGGCCGTTGATTCACGGACTGGTGTCTCTCGATGGCGTGGTCGCGGAGCCGGCGATTACCACTCTGAACGCGGTGGCGCGCCCGGCGGCCGAGCTGCGCGCGGCGACATCTTTGGCGAGCTCCGAGGCAGTCACTCCGCAACTGGCAACGCAATCGCTGCACCTGGATGCGGTGCACGCGTCGGGTGGAACCGGGGCGAGCGAGACCATCGCGATCGCCGCGCGCAGCAGCGTACAGGCGCAGGACGTGGCGGCGTTCCGGGCGGCGTTCGGGCTCCGGGCGAGTCCTGTGAAGGTATTGCCGAATGGCGATAATCCGGGGCGCACCGCCGACGAGGCGGTCGCGGTGATGTCGGCGTCGTGGGCAGGAGCGGCTGCGCCGGGCGCGGAAATCGTCGTCGTTCCTGCTGCGACAACGAGCGCCACCGACGGGCTGGACCTCTCGCTGGCCGCGATCGTCGATCAGTCGTTGGCTCACACCGTCGCGGTGGGCTTTTCGGCCTGCGAGGCTTCTCTGAGCGAAGCCCACCAGGCCTTCTACGCGGCAGTTTACCGGCAGGCAGCGGCTGAAGGAACCGCCATCATTGCGGCCAGCGGCGACAGCGGAGCGTCGGCGTGCCAGGCGAGCGGAACCCCGACGACGGTCAGTGCCGGGTTCGGCGTGAACGCGCTCGCGTCCACGCCCTGGAATACCGCGGTAGGCGCGGCGGCTTTTGTGGATGGGGCGTCGAGTACGGGTGCAGCGGCTCTGGGCGGGTGGTCGCCGCGGAATCCGGCCGACCCTGCATACGCGGGTGGCGGCGGAGGGAGCGCTCTTTATCCGCTTCCAGCGTGGCAGCCGCTTCCGGCGAATGGCGGCGCGTACCCGATGGGAAGTCATGTCCGGCTGATACCGGATGTTGCATTGCCCACAGCGTTCGACAGTGGAGTCAATCACGGGTTGGTATTTTGCATGGGCGGTTCGGCAACATCGTCAGATGGCTCGA
>Ga0335069_10009174_pt1 | contig 14106 bp, 4 predicted proteins | sample Lox_Sample_11_FD_206714 | JGI IMG/M metagenome (GOLD analysis project Ga0335069, IMG submission 206714) | Soil microbial communities from Loxahatchee National Wildlife Refuge, Florida, United States - Lox_Sample_1.1 | ecosystem: Environmental > Terrestrial > Soil > Wetlands | place: USA: Florida... | reverse complement strand
CGCTTGCCCCGGAGCACCGTCGAAAGATAGTCCTGAACGGAAAAGGAGTGGGCCCCGTCCTCGGACGCCCCGTAAATGGGGTCCGCGTTGAGTTGATTCATTGATGGTATCCTGAAAAGTGAAAGATCAGGAATCGACCGGGTCTTGCCACGCGGCGGTGGCGTGCCCGGCAATGTACGACCAATACGATTGCGCCCGGGTGACCGGAATCACCCGCGGGCGGGCGCCCCGGCCGCGGGTGGCGGATCAATGCCGTGAATTGTACGAGATGGTCGAGACCGTCGCCGTGAGCACGGCCACGCCCCCGACAATTGCGAGCACGTCCCGCAGCGTCGTCCAGCTCGTCTGGTCAATGAAGATCGTATCGCCCGGCTGAAGGATGAGCGACGCCTCGTTTACCCGGTACAGGTCCTCCAGGTTGACGAACGACTCCGATTTGGTGACGCCGTTGTCCGTTTTCAGAAAACGCGTGATCTTCACCGAATTCAGCTTCGCGTCGGCTGTCGGCCCGCCGGCGTAGGAGACGAGCTGGACCAGGTCCGTCTGGATCGACACCTCGTAGCGCCCGGGATGTGACACCTGTCCCCAGACATTCACCTGCATCGTCAGTTCCCCCGGCTTGGCGATCGAGTAGTTCGCCGGCGTGGCGAACACCGGCTGGCTCAGGGCAATCCCGCTTTCACGGCCCTGCGCGCGCGTCAGCGTGAAGGGAAGCGCCGTCAGGAGGCAGATGACACAGGCCGACACAATGAGATGGGTGAGTTTCATTCTCTACCTGTCCGAAATATGGGTGAAAAACCCGTGTCATTGCGAGCGCTTTCTGCGAAGCAATCTCGCGCGAGATTGCTTCGGGGCGCCTTCGGCGCCCCTCGCAATGACAGGTCTTTATTTAAGCATCATCAGCTTCTTCACGAACGCCTTCCCGTTCGCCGTGGTCAGCCGCACGAAGTACACCCCCGTCGCGACCGGGCTCCCCCCCGCGCCGCGGCCGTCCCAGGAGATCCAGTACCGCCCCGCCTCGATGTGCCCGCGGTAGAGCGTGCGGACCTCTGCACCGAGGATATTGTAAACGGTCAGGTGGATGTCCGACGCCACCGGCACATCGACAGGTATCGTCGTCGACGGGTTGAACGGGTTGGGATAGTTGTTGCCGAGCGCAAATTCCTTCGGCAGGAGCCCGTCCACCTGGCTGCGGACACCCTCCGGCGTCCCGACGACGAGCCGGAACTGCGACACGTCCGTCGCCGGCGTGAACGTGTACACCGTGTTTGCGCGGAGATCGGCCGTCCGTGCCCGGGCATCGTCAATCAGCACGACATCGAGCCCTTTCGGCACCGCCGCCACGTTCTGGAACGTGAGCTGTGCCGGCGTGCGGAGCGTCGTCCGCACGTCAAACTTCCAGGCCTCGACGGTCTCCACCGCAGGCCGAATGTCCGTGGCAAAATCGCTGTTCGCGTTGTCCCACCCCGGCCTGCTCAGCGCGACGGCCGGCATCCCCTGCATCGCCCGCGGCCTGTGATAGTCGTGGGAGTTGTACCCGCTGCCGACGCCCGGCAACGCACCGACGGAAACCGCGCGGTCGAAATGCCCGCCGACACCCAGATCGATCCCGATCTGCCACGCGCCGTCCGCAAGCGGCGCCGCTTTCCCGGCGCCCGCAGTAAACGGCACCTTCAGCGCGGCGAGACCGACAGTGTCGCCGAGGTAGTACCCTGCATACGGGAGCATGGTTCCGGACCTCCCGGTCAGCGCATTGATGTTGTCGAACGAGCTGCCGTTGTACGCAAAGAGGGGGTAGTCGGCGTTCATTGGCGGATTTGCCGCGATGATGTCCGCCCACCTCACCTGCTTCACGAACGGGTTGCCGATGATGTTCCATCCTGCGTGGGGGAGTGCGACCGTCGCCCGGCCTCCCGTATCGAGCGACGCGGAGGCGATTGAATCCCTCACTATCCACGCCCCCTTTTTCACCAGCCAGAACCCCCGGCCGCCGCCGAACGTGAACGTCGATCCGGGTGTATAGCCAGTCCAGTAGTCCGACACCGCCCCGTTGTCGTACACCATCGACCAGTCGGTGCCTGCCGTTCCCGTCATATAATTCGCCACGGGGATCGGCCCGTCGCCGGGGAGGCTGATCATCCGGTAATCGGACGCAACATAGTCGCTTGCCTTCCCCTTCGACGGGAATGCGACCGTATCCGCGATCCTGATCATCCCGGGGTACGTGGCCATGAAACTCCACGGCACGGAATATGAGCTGGTATTCCCGCCGTTGGACGCGTTCACGTGCCAGTAGTATACACTGTCAGGCTTAAGGGCCCCAACCGCAACAGCAGTATCCGTCAGGGCGGTGTCCAGGACAAACCGGCCAAAGGTCTGGAGTGTCGATAGTTGCACCCTGTACCCCGTGGCTCCCTTCGACCGGAGCCATATCAATCTCGGTGTCGACGAGGCATATTTCGTGCCGTTGGGGGGGGACACATGCACAGGGATTGGTGGCGCGGAAAGATTGATCGTGAATCGCAGCGTGCCCGATGTGTCCGCAATGTTCGGCTGATTCCAGATCCGGATAAACCGGTCGCCGAGCGACGCGGTGCTGCCGATGGCAATCCTTACCGTGATCTGCGTCGTGCTGTCAACGGACGTCGAGAGGATGGCGATGTCCGCGGAGGGATTGATCACCACCTTGCTGGCACCTGCAACGAAATCCGCACCGCGGATGGAAACGTTGAGCGTGTCACCGCGGTTCCCCGCGTTGGGCGATGCGATGGTGACGTTTGGCTGCGGGTTGATCACGTTGTATCCCCCCGCAAGCGTCGCCGACCCCCCTCCGGGCCCCGCGTTCCGCACCGTGAGCGCGTGCGCCCCCAGTGCGGATGCCGCCTGCAGGGTCACGTTTGCTGTGATGCTGGTGGCGCTGTCCACGCGGAGATTCGTCACAATGAGGTTTGCGGTGTCGTCAAACACGAGCGAACTGACGTTTGCGATGAAGTTCGACCCGGTGAATTGTATCGTCGATGTGTGCGTCCGGAACCCCGTCGTCTGCGACAGCGAATAGAGCGTCGGCACAGGGTTCGTCACCATGATACCCATTTTAAGCGTATCCGAGCCGCCGCCTGTCCCCGCGGGAGCCGTGTTCGTCACAATGACGTCACGAAGGCCCGTTGCCGCCCCCAGCAGTACGGAGACGTTCGCGGTGATCTGGGTGAGACTGTCAACATTGAGCGCATTGACGACGGTTCCCGGGCCGAAGTTCAGGCTTGTGACGTTCCCGCCGAAGAAATTCGAGCCGCGGACGACAATCGTCCTGGAGGTCAACCGCGCAACGGAATCAGGAGCAACGGAGGCAATGTGCGGCGGTGGGGTCTTGCCCACACTGAACCCCCCCGGGACGAGAATTGACCCGCCGCCGGGAGGCGGGTTTGTCACGAGGACGGGGTACGTGCTGTCGGCGGCATTGGTGCTGATCGCCACTGTCGGCTTCATCTCGGTCGGACTGATGACGTTCGATCCGCCCTGGACTGCGACCGGTCCGCCCCCGCCGATCGTGAGGATTGTCGTGCCGTTGATAAAGCCGGTCCCGATGATATCCAGCGGGAGCGTATCCCCTTTTCTCCCGTTCGGCGGTGTAATCGACGTCACCGTGGGCACGGGGTTCACGACGGCGAACGCGTTACTCGATCCCTTTTCCGCGCCACCCGAACGTACGACCTTGATCGTATCCGGTGTCCCGGCGTTCGCCATGACCATCGTCTGCGTGATTCCCCCCCCTGCAAATGACAGCGTGCCGCCACCCGATAGCAGGGGAGCGTTGGACGAAATGTTGATGGTGACCAGGGGAAGCGCGAATGTCGCCTGGTTGTTGTAGACGTCGCGTGACGTGATCAGGACCTCAAACGGCACCGTGGCCTGCTGCGTGCCGATCGGGCCCCCCGACGGGGCGGCTTCGACGGCGAATTTCGTGGCGGTCAACGGCTTGTTCGTCCGAAGGAATGTCGCCGCCCCGGTCACGGCCGGCGTCGTGGCAAGTATGTAGAAGTCACCCGCGACGCTGTCGGACGTTATCGCCGAGGAGATTGCGATGCCGCCGTTCGCGGTCAACGCCGAATCGACCGACTTTCCGGTCCTGGCAAACGTGACGCTGGCGCCGCTCGCGGGGGCGGTGAACTTCACCCAGAGGCCGTTGACCGGGTTGTTCGCCTGGTCCTTCACGATCGCGTAGCAGCTGTCCTTGAACTGCGTCTTGACAAGGGCGGTGTCCGCAAGCGTGCGGTACACGGAGATTCCCTGCGCCCCGCCCGGATCGTTCGTCAGGATGAACTTCGCCGGTGTCGCCACGCCTGCGGCCGTCGCGGTCACCGTGTCGGGCCCGGCAACGAGGTTTGCCACGTACGCCGGCGCGGTGGCGACACCCGAAGCGTCCGACGACACGGACGGGTTCGAGACAAACGATCCCGACGAAGCCGTTGACGGCGGAGAGAAGAGCACGGATATGCCGGGCACCCTGTTCCCGGACGAATCCGTCACGATCACCGCCAGGGAGACAGGGAATGTCGTCGCAACCTGCGTGTGCTGCGGCGTGCCCGCGGCGGGCGCGATCGCAACCGCGGTCCCCGGAGTGTTGGTCAGCGTGAAGAGCGCAGGCGCCGTCACCCCCGCCACGTGGGCCGAATCCTGGTACGTCCCGGCGGTCCGGTTTGCGGTAAAGAGCGTCGCCGTCGCGGCGCCCGACGCATCAGTCTGGACCGTTACCGTGCGCCCACCCCCCCCGGCAAACGTCCCGCCTGCGCCTGTCACCGGCGCGGCAAACGTCACGTTGTAGCCGGCGGTGACGAGGTTGTTCGACGAATCGTGCACGGTCGCCCGGAGATTCGTCGCAAAGGCGGTCCCGATCAGAGCGCTCTGCGGCGTTCCGGCCGCAGCCACGATGGTTGCGGGGTTCCCCGGAGTGACCGAAATCGTATCCGACGGTGTCGCGGCCAGCCCCCCGGAGTCCGCGCGCACCTGCGCCGAGCCGACCACATGGGCGGTGAATACCGAGCTCTTGCCAGAGGCCGGGGCAAGGTCGCCGGCGACGACGCCGCCTGTCACGGCCTGGAGCGACCAGTTCGCGGTGACGTTGCGGACAAAATTGTTCGCGTTGTCGCGCGCAATCGCGTAGACCGTGATTGACCTCCCGGAGCGAAGCGACGTATCCGGCAGGATGAGGCCGGTACCGTTCGCCGCGGTTTCGACGAAAATCTTCGTCGGCGTCCCCGCATTGACGACGGTGATCGTGCCGGATGTCACGCTCTTTGCGATGCCGGTGACGGTGGTGCTGATGACACAGGTGCCGATTTGGGCGCCGGTAAACGTCGCGCTCCTCCCGTCACCGCTGGCGACAAGATCCCCCGCCTTGACTTTGTCTGTTATGTTCGTCAGCGACCAAATCCCGACCGTGTCGCTGATGAAGTTGTCATACTGATCCCGGGCGATGGCGTACGCAGGGATCGACGTCCCTGAGGAGACATTCTGTGTCGGGAGCACCTGTCCGCTTCCGTCGGCCGCCGTTTCCACGCGCACCTCAGTAGCCGTGCCGGGCACGATCGTGAAGGGATTGCTGACGATCAGGCCGGGGGACGTACTCACCGTATTCCCTGTCGCCGTGAGCGTGTAGCCTGCTCTCGAATGACGCAGGTTCAGCCCGGAAAATACCGCCTGGCCGTTCGAAGTGTTGACGGCCACGGTGGCCGTTCCGTGGAGCGTGTCGCTCCCAGGGTTGGCCTGGAGGGCAACCGTCACCGATTGCGCAACCCCGGTCACCACGTTGCCGAAAGCGTCCTGGAGCGTGAGCACGGGCTGCGGCGAGAGCGGGGAGCCCGCGATCGCCCCTCCTGGTTGTGTCGTAAAGGCGAGCGCGGCGGCGGGGCCCGCCGTGATCGTGAAGGCATTGCTCGTGGCGGGGATGAGCGCCCCGCTCGACGCCGTCAGCGTCTTCGAACCGACGAGCGACACAGAGAGATCGCCGAACGTCGCCAGTCCCGACGGGTTCGTGGTTTGCGGGATCGTACCGCTCAGCACTCCCGTGCCGTTCAGCGCAAGCCCGATGGATACGCCGCTGCTGTTCAGGTTGTTGCCGAGCGAATCCTGCACCTGGACGGTCACCGTGCCGATCGTCGCTCCGGCGGCAGCCCCCGCCGGCTGTTGCACAAAGACCAGTTGCTTCGGCGCAAGCGCCGAAATCGTGAACGTCTGGCTGGTGTCAGGAATGAGGGCACCGCTCGAGACGCGGAGCGTCTTGTTCCCCGCCGCACTGATCCTGAGATCCCCGAATGATGCGATGCCCGACGCGTTCGTCAGCTGCGAGAGCGTCCCGGTGAGGGGGCCCGCTCCCGTCAGGAGCGCGATGGCGACGGACACGTTGGATGTCGTCGCATTGTTCCCGAACTGGTCCTTCAGCTGCACCGTCACCGGAGGCGCGATGAGGGCCCCAGCATTCGCGTTGGTCGGCTCCTGCGCGATCTGAAGCCGGGCGGCGCTTGCCGGGCTGATCGTGAACCCGTTGCTGGTCGCGGAGGAGTATGTCCCGCTTGAGGCGACGAGCGTCTTCGCTCCCGAAAGATTGATCGAGAGGTTGCCGAACGTCGCAGTCCCCCCGGCGACGGTAGTCTGCGTGAGCGTGCCGCTCAGCGTTCCCGTGCTCCCGTTACCGAGCGCCATCGTGATCGACGTCCCCGCCGTCGTGATCGTATTGCCGTACGCGTCCCGGATCTGGGCGGTCACGGCGGGGGCGATTGCGACTCCCGCGGTCGCGTTGGTCGGCTGCTGGAGGAACGCCACGGTCGAAGCCTGGCCCGGGCGCACGAGGATGCTGCCGCTCAGCGCGGTCGTGAGAGAAGGGTTGCTGGGGCTGCTGAACGTGATGGTGATCGTCTCGGCAAGGTTGTACGACAGGTTCAGGAACGTGGCAACACCGTTCACCGCCCTGACCGTGTCCTGCCCCTGGAGCGCGCCCGTTCCCATCGTCCGCGTGGCGAGCACGGTCCCGTTGAAGTTCACCAGGTTGTTGTTCGCATCCTCCACCCAGATCACCGGCTGGGTCGTGAAGATCGTCCCCGCCGTGTCGGGCGTGGACGGGGGCGTGACGATCACGAGTTTGGACGCCGCCGCGGGGCTGTTCGTCAGGTGGAAGAGCGCCGGAATCGCGGCGCCCGTGACCTTTGCGGTGTCAACAAATGAACCTGCGATTGCATTTGCCGTGAAGGCGGGCGCGGTGGCAATCCCCGTCGCCGCGGTGATGACGGGCGTGCTGTGCACCGCTCCCGGCCATGTACCGGAGGCGCCCGCCGCCGGCGAGGAGAACGTTACGCTGGCCCCGCTGACCGGGTTGGCGTAGGCGTCGGAAACGAGTGCGGCAAGCGCCGTCCCGTAGACTGTGCCCACGCCCGCCGACTGGTTGTCGCCCGCGCTGACGGCGATCGTTGCCGGCGTCGACGCGACAATGGTGAACGCTGCGCTTGTCCCCGACTGCGAGCCGGAGGTGGCCGTAATCGTCCGGTTCGCCGCGCCGGCGACTGTGAGCGTCACCGACTGCGAGGCGAGCACGCCGGACGTAAATGCGGCTGTCACGCCTCCCACCGGGCTGGTGAGCCCGGCGTTCGACGTCAGCGTTGCAGACGTGTTGAAACTCGTGACGGTATTGTTGAGCGCGTCACGCGCCGTGATCCTGATGTTAAACGGCGCGCCGGCGACCTGTTGCGGGATCGCTCCCCCGCCGACATTCTCCACCAGGAAATTGTTGAGGGGACCCGAATTCACGGTGAACACGTTGCTGGTCCCCTTTTCCGTCCCGCCCGATGTCCGCGTCGCCGTGAGCGAGTCGGAGCCCGTGGCGGAAATCGTCACCGACCACGGGTCGAGGACGCCGTTGACGAACGTGGAGGTTGTCCCGCCCCCGGCCGAAAGCGTGAGGTTCGATGTAATGTTGACGGTATTTCCTGCGCCCGTGTACGATGTGACGACGTTGTTGCCGGCATCCCTCGCCACTACCCGGATGCTGAACGCCGCCCCGGCCGTTTGCGGTCCGATCGGCCCGCCCGCGCCCGAGTTCTCCACGGTGAAGTGCGTCAGTCCGCCCGTCGTGATATTGAATGCCGCGGACGGCGTCGTCGTGAGCGCCGGGACGCTGGTTGCCACAAGCGTATACAGGTTCCCCGCCTTGTCAATCGAGAGCCCGGAGAACGTCGCGATGCCCGCCACCGCCGCGATGCCGCCGCCTCCTGTGAGCACGCCGTTCCCCGGCGGGTTCGATCCGATGGCAAGCGAAATCGTGCGTGTATCCGTCGTCACCGTGTTGCCGCCCGCATCCTCCACGAGCACGGTCACGGGCGGTGCGATCGTCGCGCCGCCCGCGGTGTTCGTCGGCTGCTGGCCGAACGCCAGCTTCGCGGCTGCCCCGATGGTAATATTGAACGCGGTACTGACCACCACACCCGGCGATGTGGACACGGTGCTCCCCGTCGCCGTCAGCGTGTAGCCGGTGCCGATCTTGTCGATCGAAAGGCCCGCGAATGTGGCCTGACCGGTCGTGGTGTTGACAGCCACGGTGGTCGTCCCGCTCAGCACGCCGCCCGGCCCGGCGTTGGTCTGGATCGCCAGCGTCACATTCTGGGCGGTGCCGATCACCGGGTTTCCCCCGGCATCTTCCAGCGTCACGACAGGCTGCGTGGCAAACGGCGATCCCCCCGTCCCGTTGCCCGGCTGCGTGGTGAACGCCAGCTTCGCCGCACCGCCAACCGTGATGTTAAACGCACCGGAGGTGGCGCCCGTGAGCACGGGTAACGAGGATGCGGTGAGCGTGTAGCCGGTTCCCGCCTTGTCGATCGTGAGGTTGTTAAATGTCGCAATGCCCGCCGCGGCCGCCTGCGTGAGCGTGCCGCCCAGGACTCCGCCGGCGGGATTCGTGCCGATCGCCACCGTGATGTTCCGCGAGTCGGTCGTCACGGTATTTCCGCCGGCATCCTGGACGAGGACGGTCACCGCCGGCGTGATTGCCGCACCCGCGGAGGTGTTCGAAGGCTGCTGACCGAAGCCGAGCTTTGTCGCGGTCCCGACTGTGACGTTAAACGCGCTGCTCACCACAGTGCCGGGTGTCGTCGACACGGTATTCCCCGTGGCGGTGAGCGTGTAGCCGGTGCCGATCTTGTCGATCGCAATGTTCGTGAACGTTGCAAGCCCCGTGGTCGTGTTGACGGCAACAGGGTTCGTCCCGCTCAGGACCCCGCCCCCCACGTTGTTCTGTATCGCCAGCGTGACATTCTGCGCGGTGCCTGTCACTGTGTTTCCGCCGGCATCCTGCAGTGTGAGGACCGGCTGCGTCGCGAGGGCCGACCCCCCCGTCCCGTTCCCCGGCTGCGTGGTAAACGCAAGCTTTGCCGCCGGCCCGGTCACCACGTTGAACGCGGTGCTGACGACGACTCCGGGGGACGTGTTGACCGTGCTCCCGGTGGCTGTCAGCGTATACCCGTTGCCGATCTTGTCGATCGACAGGCCTGCAAATGCGGCCTGCCCCGTGCCGATATTCACCGCGACCATGGTCGTCCCTCCCAGCGTGCCGCCCCCGGGATTGGTCTGGATGGCCAGCGTGACATTCTGCGCGAAGCCCGTCACCGGGTTTCCCCCGGCATCTTCCAGCGTCACGACAGGCTGCGTCGCAAACGCCGATCCCCCGGTGCCGCCACCCGGCTGCGTGGTAAATGCCAGTTTCGACGGCGAACCCGTGAAGATATTGAAGGGGTTGGACGTTGCGCCCGCCAGCGTGGCGGTAGCATTGAGCGTATAGCCGTTGCCGACCTTGTCAATGACAAGGTTGTTGAACGTCGCGATCCCCGCGGCGGCGGCCTGCGTGAGGGTCCCGGTGAGCGTCCCCCCCGAGGGATTGGTGCCGATCGCGAGCGTGACGTTCCTGGTGTCGCTGACGAGGTTGCCCCCCGCGTCTTCAATGCGGACGGTCACCGCGGGCGTGATCGTGGCACCGCCTGCGGTGTTCGAGGGCTGCTGGCCGAACTCCAGCTTCGCTGCGGCGCCGAGCGTGACGTTAAACGCCCCGCTGACGACGACGCCCGGCGAGGTTGAGACCGTGCTTCCCGTCGCGGTGAGCGTGTACCCGGTGCCAATTTTGTCGATCGAGATGTTGGTGAATGTCGCCACACCCGTGCCGGCGTTCACCGCGACGGTGGTCGTCCCTCCCAGGTTGCCTCCCCCGGGATTATTCTGAATCGCGAGCGTGATATTCTGCGCAGTCCCTATCACTGTGTTTCCGCCCGCGTCCTCCAGCGTGACGACAGGCTGCGTGGTCAGGGGCGAGCCGCCGGTGCCGTTGCCGGGCTGCGTCGTGAACGCGATCTTCGCGGCCGGCCCCATCGTGACATTGAACGCGTTGCTGACCACCGTGCCGGGTGTCGTCGACACGGTGTTCCCCGTGGCGGTGAGCGTGTACCCCGTGCCGATTTTGTCGATCGCAAGCCCGCTGAACGCCGCCTGCCCCGTCGTGGTGTTCACGGCGAGGACGTTTGTTCCGCTCAGCACCCCGCCGGGCCCCGCGTTGTTCTGGATGGCAAGCGTCACCGTCTGCGCAGTGCCCGTCACCGTGTTTCCGTTTGCATCCTGCAGCGTCACGACCGGCTGCGTGGCGAACGCCGACCCGCCCGTCCCGTTCCCCGGCTGCGTGGTGAATGCGATCTTCGCCGCCGGGCCCGCGAGGACCGCGAACGGGCTGCTGTCCCCCGGGTTCAGGACGTCGCCGGATGTCACGGTCGCCGTCAGGGCAACGCCCGTTTCCGCCTTCGTGTACGTCGCGCCGCTGATCACGACCGAATCCTGACCCGCGATCAACGTTCCCGTCAGCGTCCCCGCCAGCGTCCCCGTTCCGGTCTTCAGGGTAATGGAAATCGACGTGAGCTGGCCCACGGGCGATGGGAGGTTTCCCGCGTCCTGCGACATGACCGAGATACTGAACCCCACACCCGCCTGGGGACTCACGCCGCCGTTGACACTCGTAATCGCAAGATGAGTTGCAGGTTGCGAAAAAGCAGTCGCAGTGCCCAGCAGGAGGACAGAGGCGAGTAGGGCTATTGATTGGGTGACCGGCTTTTTCATGGCTGCGCTACACAATTCCAGAAGGATTGAAATCCACCCCTGCGGGGGTAGCAGGGAACACAGCATGGATCGTCAACAGCACCGCATTGCTACGGCCTTCCCGGAGGGCTGGGGAAATTGTTCGGCGTCGGGGGCGGCGGATTCGTCCCCCCTTTCAGCAGCACGGCAAGCAGGACTCCTCCGACAACGGCGGCACCGCCGGCAATCCAGACTACGGGAGTGAAGAAGCTGTGTGATGCGGCGGCTCCCGGCTCGACGCCGACGACGAAGAAGCAGTCTTCCCCCGGGAGTCCTTTCGGGAATTCATCGGCGAGTTTCCAGGTGATGATCCTGTTCTCGCCGGGAATCACTGCAGTGCCGACGTCGCCCGAAATATCGACGGGGGTGTACACATATGTGGAATCGAACCGCTTCTTCAGGGTCAGGGAGACCTTGTACACCTGGTCGGCGGACGCGTTCAGGTCGTAGTAGATGACCACGACCTGCCCGGCGACCTTGAAGCTGATGTTGCCGGCCTTGATATCGTCCTCGCCGGCAAGTGCCCGGACGGGCAACGATGAGATGAGAAGTGTGGCGGCCAGGACGAGGTGTACCAGCCTGAGCTTTTCATGGAATCTCTGCACGTTCCCACCTTACCTGATGGTTCGAGCGAAAACAAGGGTCAGCCCCCGGGCCGTTACAGCGCAGCGGACCAGGCGCTGACCCTATCACCGCGCGTGTTAAAGAGCGGGAATCACTATTTCATGAGAACGAACTTCTTCATGAACGCCTTGTTCCCTGCCGCAAGGCGGTAGAGGTACACGCCGCTGGCAAGGTTCGTGCCGTCGAGCCGCACCTGGTGGTACCCCGCCGGCTGCACCTCGTTCAGGAGCGTCAAGACCTTCTGCCCGATCACGTTGTAGACTTCCAGAAGTACGTGCGAGTCCTTCGGAAGACCGTATTGGATCGTGGTGGACGGGTTGAACGGGTTCGGGTAGTTCTGACTCAAGGAATACTCCGTCGGCAGGGCTTTGCCTGCGACGCCCGTCACACTCTGCGGATCAACGACGTCCGTATAGTAGACGCCCCCCGTCAGGTCGATCTGTTTCAGGCGGTACACGTTCCCGGCGGCGTAAGCGATGTCCGTATACGAGTAGTCATGCTTGGCGGTCGTCGTCCCGTTGCCGGCAATGAAGCTGCCTTCGATGCTGGCAAATGTCCCGTTCTTGTCGGTCGCTTTCTGCACTTCGAACCCGTAGTTGTTGACCTCCGAGAGCGTCGTCCAGTGAAGCGACGCCTGTCCCTTTACGGCGACCGTGGCCACAAGGCTCGAGAGCTGAATCGGCAGCGGGCCGTTCGCCGGATCCGTCATGATCACGGTCTGCTGCGTCCCCGACGCATCAGTGATGTATGAAGCGCCGTTCCACGTGATATTGTGATTCTGGGCGGCGTCAGTTATCGTGAACCGCAGTGTCCCTACGAGCGTCGAGGTTTGCGGGACATCCGTGCCTGATCCTGCAGTCAGATTGTCGGTCTCCGCCGAGCGGGCAGTACCCAAGGAGTAAGAAGCGGAGAACATCGGCCCATACAGCCCCGACGTGGACGCATCCCAGATTCCCTTCGTCAGGATAGAGTCAAACGTCATTGCCGCCGAATTGTAGTTGAAGACAAAGCTGCTGCTGCCCAGGCTCCAGGCAGTCCCGCCGATTCTCTGAATGAACACGCTGACGTCAAAATTCACGCCGTTCCGGGCCGTCGAGATCGTGGCGTTTCCCACCTGTGCCGGCGCCGCGGGCGCCAGGAACAGGAGCCCGATGACGGCGACGGCCATTACCAGAGCCAAAGTCCTATTCATTACTGGTCTCCTATGATTAAATGGCGTTGGAGTCGAGTGATTCATCAGATCATTCGCCGGCTCAGGGTACCTGGCTGGCCTGTCCGGCATTGTTCCGGGCAAGCACGCGATCTGCCGCGTTTACTACTCCGTCAAGCGTCGCATCAGACGGTATGAAAGTGTTCAAGCCCGAGTTGTTGCGGGCCGCGACTCTGTCACCAGCGTTGATGACCTGGTCCGCATTGTTGGTATTCCCGCCGATGAGCGCAAAGTGCGTCCCGACCTGAATCATCGCGTTCGTCCCGTACGCCTGCCCCTGCCCGGTGGAGAAGTCATACAGCGCCGGCGTCAGACCCGCATCGAGACTGTCCCTGACATTGCTCATGATGGCGAGGTGGTTCCGGTGGCGGACAACGATGTAGTATTTCCCCGCCGGGACTCCAGTGTACCCGACATAGTTCTTTGTCGTATCGACGAAATCGCGGATCGTGCCGTCGGTCATGAGCCATGCCGGCGCGAACGCCCTCACGCCGGCCTTGGCCGCGGCGGCGGAATCCCTGATTTCGATGTTGACCGAATCGACAGCAAACGCGGGGATCGTGGCCGTCGCGAAATGCGACGCCAGAAGGCCGGTCTTCTTGAGTCCGTTGGACATCGTGTCGGCCGACGTGACATACGGTCCCTGGAGGTAGAACTTGAGACGGGCGTTGATCGCGCTCGATGGTTCCGGCGCAACGGCGACCACCACCTGCGCCATCCGGTACTGGATGTGGTGATTGGCCTGCATCGAATCCGGGCCCGCCGTGAGCACCTCCTTCGAATCCCCCATGATGTCGAAGTTCCCGTTGTCGATCTGATACCGCTGCTCCTGATTGTGCCCGACAAAGAAGCTCCCCGAGTACCCGTTCACGGCGGTCTGGATGAGCCACGCATGGTTCGTCAGCGTGGTGATATGGGCGGTCAGCTGGTTGACCAGGCCCGAATCGCTCACCACCGCCTCCGGCGCCGCCTGTTTCGCGTGGATCAGCGAGATGGATCCTCCCGCCGCGCCTGTGATCGAATCGGCGAACGTCACCAGGACCGGATGCGGAAGGCTGTCAGTCGGGAGGTCCTTATCCAGCATGTACCACTCCCCGACATTGATATAGTCGCCGCCG
>Ga0335069_10009173_pt1 | contig 14106 bp, 10 predicted proteins | sample Lox_Sample_11_FD_206714 | JGI IMG/M metagenome (GOLD analysis project Ga0335069, IMG submission 206714) | Soil microbial communities from Loxahatchee National Wildlife Refuge, Florida, United States - Lox_Sample_1.1 | ecosystem: Environmental > Terrestrial > Soil > Wetlands | place: USA... | reverse complement strand
GCCCGGCGCGGCGAACCTCGTCCTGCACGATCGCGTCGGCTTCGCGGAGCACATCCAGCCGCTCTGCGGTCACGTCGCCCAAGACCCTGATCGCGAGGCCGGGGCCCGGGAATGGCTGGCGCCAGATGATGTCTCGCGGAAGCCCGAGCAGGGCGCCGACCTCCCTGACCTCGTCCTTGAAGAGCTCGCGGAGCGGTTCGATGAGCTTGAACTTCATGTCGGGCGGCAGGCCGCCCACGTTGTGGTGCGTCTTGATGACCGCCGACGGGCCCTTGAAGGACACCGACTCGATCACGTCCGGATACAGGGTGCCCTGCGCGAGCCACGGGATCTCGCCGAGCTTTCGCGCCTCCTCTTCGAACACGGCGATGAACTCGGCGCCGATGCGCTTGCGCTTGGTCTCCGGGTCCGTTACATCAAGCAGACGATCGAGGAATCGCTTACTTGCATCGACATGGATCAGGTTGATCTTGAAAGCGTCCCTGAACGTCGCCACGACGGCTTCGGCCTCGCCCTTCCGGAGGAGGCCGTTGTCCACGAACAGGCACGTGAGCTGATCGCCAATGGCCTTGTGGAGGAGCACGGCCACGACAGAGGAGTCGACGCCTCCCGAGAGCGCGCAGAGCACGCGGTCCGACCCCACCGTCTTGCGGATGGCCGCGACCTCGGTGTCGATGAAGGAGGCCATCGACCAGTCGCGCGTAGCGCCGCAGGCCGACAGGAAGTTGCGGAGGACCGTCTTCCCCTGAGCGGTGTGGGCCACCTCGGGGTGGAACTGCACGCCGTAGAGCTTCCGGCGAGGATCGGCCATGGCGGCCACGGGGCAGTTCTCGGTGGACCCCAGAGGGGTGAATCCCGGCGGCGGCTTCATCACCGTGTCGCCGTGGCTCATCCACACGCGAATGCGCCCCTCGCGCTCCGGCTCGACGCCGTCGAGGAGGCCTCCCCCGCCCGACACGACGAAGTCCGCCGGCCCGTACTCCCGCCGTTCCGCCGGGACGACCTCACCGCCGAGCAGGTATCCCATCGCCTGCATGCCGTAGCAGATGCCGAGGACGGGGATGCCCGCCTCGAACAGGCGCTTGTCCGGCAGAGGCGCGCCCTCGTCGTAGACGCTCGACGGGCCGCCCGACAGCACGATGCCGCGGTAGCCCTGGGAGAGGATCTTCTCGAGCGGCTCCGTGCACGGGACGATCTCGGAGTACACGGACAACTCCCGGATCCGGCGCGCGATCAGCTGGCTGTACTGCGCGCCGAAATCCAGGACGCAGACCTTGTTCACGTCTAGCGCGGCCGACCGAGCTTCTGAGCCTGCTGGAACACCTTGCCTTCGGTCTTGATGGACGGCGCGATGATGAGCTCCGTCTGCTGGAGCTCCTTGATGTTCTGCGCGCCCACCGAGCCCATGCAGGTCCGGATCGCGCCCACCAGGTTGAGCGTGCCGTCCTCGGTGAAGGCCGGTCCGAACAGGATCTGCTCGAGGGGTCCCGAGACGCCCACCCGGATGCGCGTGCCACGCGGCAGGTTCGAGTGCGGCGTGGCCATGCCCCAGTGATAGCCGCGGCCCGGCGCTTCCTGGGCCCGCGCGAAGGCGGAGCCGATCATCACCGCATCGGCGCCGGAGGCCAGGGCCTTGCAGATGTCGCCGCCGGTCGTCATGCCGCCGTCGGTGATGATGGGCACGTAGCGCCCGGTGCGCTTGTAGTAGAAGTCGCGCGCGGCCGCGGAGTCCGCCGTGGCCGTCACCTGCGGCACGCCGAGCCCCAGCACCTCGCGACTCGTGCATGCGGCCCCGGGACCCACGCCGATCAGCATCGCGTCGGCGCCGCACTCCATCAGCTCGAGACAGGCCTCGTAGGTGACGGTGTTGCCGATGATCAGCGGGATCGAGAGGTGCTTCTTGAGCTCGCGGAGATCGACGGGCGTGTACTCGGTGGCGATGTGGCGCGCCGTGGTGACCGTGGACTGGACCACGAAGAAGTCGGCGCCCGCTTCCTCGGCGATCTTGGCGAAGCGCTCGGCGCGCTGCGGAATGGCCGATACCATGACCGGCCCCCCGCCCTTCTTGATCTCCGAGATGCGCTTGTGGATCAGCTCTTCCTTGATGGGCTCGCCGTAGATGCCCTGGATGATCTTGGTGGCTTCCTCGAGGCTGGCGCTGGTGATGCGGTCGAGGACTTCGTCGGGATTCTCGTAGCGGGAGAAGATGCCCTCGAGGTTGAGCACGGCCAGCCCGCCCAGACGGCCCATCTCGATGGCGAGCTTCGGGCTGACGACGCCATCCATGGCGGCCGCGATGATGGGGATCTGGAAGCGATGCCCGCACAGCTCCCACGAGATGTCGACCTCGTTGGGGTTGATCGTGAGCGCTCCGGGAACCAGCGCGATGTCGTCGAAGCCGTAAGCCGCCCGAGCCTTGCGCCCGCGCCCAACCCACATGCCCATGCGCTGTCGTCCTCTCCAGGCCCGATCGGCGTCAGCCCGCCACCAGACCCCGTATATAGAGACCCGTCGCGTCGACCCTACCGTATTTAGGGGAGTATACGAGTGCCCCTTGTGGGTGTCAACCCGCTTTACCCCTAGCGCACGTTCGTCGGATGCGCCTTCTCCCAGAGCGTGCGCAGTCCCTGCAGCGTGAGGTCGAGATCGACCACGTCGATCGAGCGCGAGACCCCGCGCATCTGCTCCGCGAGCCCTCCGGTGGCCACGACTCTCACCTGCGCGCCCATCTCCGCGCGCATGCGCTCCACCACGCCGTCGACCAGGCCCGCCCAGCCGTACATGACGCCGGACTGGATGTTCGTGATGGTGTTGCGGCCGATGGCTTCCTTCGGCTGGAGCAGCTCCACGCGATAGAGCCGCGCCGCCCGGGAGATGAGCGCTTCGGAGGCCGTGACGAGCCCGGGCGCGATGGCGCCGCCGATGAACTCGCCACGCGCGTTCACGCAGTCGAAGGTGGTGGCGGTGCCCAGGTTGACCACGATCAGGGGCTTGCCGTAGAGCGTGATGCCGCCCACGATGTCGCACAGGCGATCGGCGCCGACCTCGCTCGGTGCATCGACCTGCAGGGGCACCGCATCGTTGCGGCCCGGCTCGACCGTGAAGGGCGAGATCCCGAAGTACGACTCGGACATCGCCTCGAGCACCTGCTGCACCGGCGGCACCACGTTCGAGATCGCGACGCCCGTCAGCCGCGGCCGGTCGATGCCGCGGGTCGCGAGGAGCGTCTGAATGAAGACGCCGTACTCGTCGGCCGTCTGCTCCCGCCGGGTCGTGAGCCGCCACGACACGGCGAGCCGCGGGCCCTCGAAGACGCCGATCTTGGTGTTGGTGTTGCCCACCTCAATGACGAGCAGCATCGGCGGCCTCCATGATCACCTCGCCCGTGAGGATCCTCATCGTCTCGCCGCTCTCCGCCCGGATCACCAGCGCGCCGTCGTCGGCAAGGTCGACGACCACGCCGACCCGCCCGTCACCTGCCCTCACCCGGCGCCCGATGCTGTAGGCCCGCTCGAGCCAGGCCTCGCGGAGGCCCGGCAGGCCCGTGTCAAGGAAGCGAGCGTACCAGTCGTCGAGGGCTTCCAGGACCGATTGCCTCGTCTCGCCGAGGTCGCTCACGCGGCCGATCTCCATGCGCACCGAGGTGGCGAGGGTCCGCCACGCGTCGGCGAAGAGAGGCTGGTTGACGTTCAACCCGATGCCCAGGATGACGTGGGCCAGCGTGTCCGGCCCTGAGGTGGCGGCCTCCGGCAAGATCCCGCAGATCTTCCGCTCGCCCACGAGGACGTCGTTCGGCCACCGGATCCGGGCCCGCAGCCCCGCCAGTGCGTGCAGCGCGTCGACGACCGCGATGCCTGCCACCAGAGACAGCCGCGGGGCCTCCTCCGGTCGTCCGGGCGGCCGCAGGATCACGGACATGAGCAGGCTCTCTCCCGCCGCGTCGACCCAGCTGCGGCCGCGCCGGCCCCTGCCGCCGGTCTGGTGCGCCGCGGTGACCACCGTGCCTTCCGGCGCGCCGCCCACGGCCAGGCGGGCGGCCACGATCTGCGTCGACTCGACGGTGCCCAGCTCGTGGATGGTGTGGCCGAGGCGCCGCGAGGGGTCGCGAAGGCTCACTGGAGCCCTGAGAGGCTGGCGCTGAGCTTGGCCAGGATCTGCCGCTGCTCTTCGAGGCGCCCGCGCTCGCGCGTGACCACCTCGGCCGGCGCGCGCTCCACGAAGTCGGGCCGCCCCAGCTTGCCCTCGAGGAAGGCGATCTCCTTCCTCGCGCGGTCGATCTCCTTGCCGAGCCGCCCCCGCTCCGCGGCCACGTCGACGACGCCGGCCAGGTGCACAAACACGTCGATGCCGGAGGCGACCACGTGCGCGGACTGGGGGGGCCGTGTCGCGTCCGGCGCGACGGTCACTCGGGCACGCGCCAGAGCGCCGATGAGCGGCGGCGCGGCCGTCAACAGCGGCATCGCCTCGGGCGACGGGCGCACGGTGACGGCGAGCTCCACGGCGGGGGAGATCCGGCTCTCGCTGCGCGCCGTGCGGATCGCGCTGACCACCTCGATCACCGGCGCCATCCCCCGCTCCGCCTCCGGATCCCGGCCCTTGCGGCCGGCCTTGGGGAAGGGCGCGGTCACGATGGAATCGCCGTCCTTCGCCTTCGCGCGGGGCAGCCGCTGCCAGATGTCCTCGGAGAGGAACGGCATGAATGGGTGCAGCAGGCGCAGGGTCGCCTCCAGCGTCTCCACGAGGGTGCGCTGGGTGACGGCCCGCCCGATCCTGTCCTCGGTCTGATACAGGCTCCGCTTGGCGATCTCGACGTACCAGTCGCAGAACTCGCTCCAGAGGAACTGGTAGACGGCCATGGCGGCGTCGTTGAAGCGGAACGTGTCGAGCGCCTTCCGGACGGCGGCGGTGGTGGCCGTGAGCCGGCTCGCGACCCACCGATCCGCGATCGACGGCCGGCCCTTCCGCGCGAGGGCCGGATCGTAGCCCTCCAGATTCGTGAGCACGAACCGCGACGCATTCCAGATCTTGTTGGCGAAGTTCCGGTAGCCCTCGATGCGCTCCTCGCTGATCCGGATGTCACGGCCGAGGCCGGCCAGGGCCGCCAGCGTGAACCGGAAGGCGTCCGTGCCGAACTTCTCCATGACCACGACGGGATCGGCCACGTTGCCCTTGGACTTCGACATCTTCTGCCCCTCGGCGTCGCGCACGATCGCGTGCAGGTACACGTCGCGGAAGGGCACGTCGTCCATCACGTGCATGCCCAGCATGATCATCCGCGCGACCCAGAAGAAGAGGATGTCGGGACCGGTGATGAGGACGTCGGTCGGGTAGAAGGTCTTCAGGTCGGCCGTGTCCTCGGGCCAGCCCAGCGTCGAGAAGGGCCACAGGCCGGAGGAGAACCACGTGTCGAGCACGTCGGGGTCGCGGCGCAGCGGGCCGGCGCACTTCGGGCACTCCGTGAGGTCCGTCCGTGAGACGTGGACGCTGCCGTCCGCGTCGCAGTACCAGGCCGGGATGCGGTGGCCCCACCACAGCTGGCGCGAGATGGTCCAGGGCCGGATGTTCTCCATCCAGTGGTAGTAGGTCTTGGTCCACGGCCGCGGGTGGATCTTGATGCGCTTCGTCCGCACGGCCTTGAGGGCGACCTCGGCGAGAGGCTCCACGTTGACGTACCACTGGCGCGAGATGAGCGGCTCGACCACGGTCTTGCAGCGATAGCAGACCCCGACGGCGTGGCGGTAGGGCTCGATGCGCTCGATCAGTCCCAGCGCCTGCATGTCCTCCACGATCCGCTTGCGCGCCTCGAAGCGGTCGAGCCCGGCGTACTTGCCGGCCTCCGCCGTCATACGGCCATCGAAGCCGATCACGGTCCGTATGGGCAGCTTGTGGCGCCGCCCGATCTCGAAGTCGACGGGATCGTGCCCCGGCGTGACCTTGATCACGCCCGTGCCGAACTTCGGGTCCACCACGCTGTCCGCAATCACCCGGAGCGTGATGGCGCCCTCCACCGACGGCACCTCCAGCGTCTTGCCCACGTACTTCTTGTAGCGCTTGTCCTTCGGATGCACGGCGACCGCCGTGTCACCGACCTTGGTCTCCGGGCGCACGGTGCCGAGCGTGAGCGGCCCGTACTTGATGTACACGAACTCGCCGTCGCGCTCCTCCCGCTCCACCTCGAGATCCGACAGCACCGTCTGGCACCGTGGGCACCAGTTGACGATGTAGTCGTCCTGGTAGATCAGGCCTTCTTCCCAGAGCCGGACGAACATCTCCCGCACCGCACGGCTCAGCCCCGCGTCCATCGTGAACCGCTCGCGCGACCAGTCGCACGAGGCGCCTAGACGCTTGAGCTGGCGGATGATCGTGCCGCCCGACTCCTCCTTCCACTTCCAGGCCATCTTCAGGAAGGCCTCGCGGCCGATGTCGTGTCGCGTCTTGCCTTCGGCGGCGAGCTGGCGCTCCAGGATCACGTGGACGGCGATCGAGGCGTGGTCCGTGCCGGGCACCCAGAGGGCGTTATAGCCGTCCATCCGCTTGTAGCGGATCAGGATGTCCTGCAGCGTGTTGTTGAGCGCGTGGCCCCAGTGGAGCGAGCCCGTGACGTTGGGCGGCGGGATGACGATGCAGTAGGGCTTCTTCGGGGAGACGGCATCGGCGTGGAAGAGACCGCGCTCTTCCCACACGTGGTACCAGTGCGACTCGACGCGGCCCGGATCGTAGCGGTCCGCGATGTCAGTCATGATGAGCCGTCATTGTGGCTGATGAGCCGCTATTCTAGCACGGGCGCCGCGCCGGTCAGTCGCCACCCCGAGCCGTGCCGGGCCCACCAGAGCGACCACGGCGAGCGCACGCCCGACGGGAGCGTGACGGCGGCCGCGACGATGGCGGTGCCCGGCATATCGGGATTCTGCGCGTCGCACGCCGTGTCGGGCGTGAGCCCCCGCGGCACCCGCGAGCGGAGCGCTGCGTCCGGGACCAGCTCCGCCAGCGTCCGGCCATCGCGGGCCGCGAGCGCGGCGAAGAATCGCGTGGCCGAGCGCTGGAGCTCGCGGTGCCAGCCGTCGAAGACCTGCCGGCCGACGAGGGTCAATCCCCCGCCCGGCTCGCGCCGATAGCGATCCTCCTGCTCCGTCTGGCCGTCGCACCCGGGCTTCCAGCCCGGATACCGGAGCTCGCGGCGGAGCGTGATGCGTCCCGCGGCCACCTCGGCGAACGACACCCACAGCCCGTCGGGATACCGGTCCGCGCTTCGCCATGCGGGCGCGAGCGAGCCGCCGCGCACGCGCCAGAGCTCGAGCCGGAGCGGCCAGCTCCGCGGCCCCGCATCGCTCGACCACGCGAGCAGGAACTCGGCGCCCCCGCCCGCGGGCGCGCTCCATCGGTACACCTCGGGCACGCCGCCTTCGTGCCACGCTTTCAGGAGAGCCACCGGCCCGCGGGAGGCGCGATAGAGCCGAACGGAGTTGCCCACGCCCCGCGCCGAGAGCCGGAACCGGCCCAGCAGGAGCCCGTCGCCCACATCCTGGATGGTCAGCGACGCGCCGCCCCACGCGTCCGTGAACGACTCGAGGCGCTCGCGGATGAACGCGACGGATGCATACGGCCCGCCGGCCCGCAGGCTGTCGAGCACCTCGTCGTCCAGGATCCCGTCGATCTCTCCCTGGACGGCCGGATCGAGGGCGCGGCCCGTGTCCTCGACCTCGGCCAGACGCGCCCGCGCGATCTCGCGGAAGCGCTCGAGCCGGTCGGTGGCCGGGGCCGCCACCGCGGGCGCGGCCGCTCCCAGCAGGAGAAGGCCCGAGAGGAGGATCGGAATGAGCATGTCGCTATCGTACAATGGGAAAAGATGGTCAAGATCCTCGACCGGTACATGATCAAGGAGGTCGGGCCACCCTTCGCCCTCGCCGTGGGCGTGCTCACGTTCTTCCTCGTCATCGACCGCGTCTATCAGCTCACCGATCTCGTCATCACCAAGAGCGTGCCCTTCCATCTCGTGCTGGGCCTGCTCGTGTACATGCTGCCCGGCGTGCTCGCGCTCACGGTGCCCATGGCGCTGCTCGTGGCCGTGCTCCTGGCCGGGGGGCGGCTGGCCGGCGACCTCGAGATCGCCGCGTGGAAGGCATCCGGCGTGAGCCCGCTCCGGATCTTCGCGCCGTTCTTCGTGGTCGCGCTCGCGGTGAGCGCGGTGGTGGCCGTGCTGACGCTCGTGGTGGCGCCGGCGTCCAGCGGCGCCTTCCAGACCCAGCTCTTCCGCATCCTCCAGACCAAGGCCACCACCGGCATCAAGGAGCGCACGTTCAGCGCCTCCTTCAGCCAGATGGTCATGTACGTGGACGACATCAGCGCCTCGCAGGTCGCCCTGCGCGGCCTCCTCGTCTCCGACGAGCGCGATCCCCGGCTCTCCCGCATCATCGTGGCGCGCGAGGGCCGTCTCTTCTCCGACGCCAAGGCGCGCCGTGTGACCATGCGGTTCATCGACGGCACCATCAGCGAGACGGACGCGGGCGACGCGCGCCGCTTCCGCCTCACCGGCTTCACGCTGTACGATCTCAACCTGCCGCTCGACAACCCGCAGCGGGCCGCCGAGCGCATCGAGAAGCCGGAGAAGGAGATGAGCCTGCGCACGCTGCGCGAGACCATCGCCGATCTCCGCCGCCAGAACCAGATCGTGACCCCGCTCCAGATCGAGATGCACAAGCGCTTCTCGCTGCCCGTGGCCGCGATCGTCTTCGTGCTCGTGAGCTTTCCCCTGGGCATCCGGACGCATCGGGGCGGCCGGACGCTCGCCCTGGGCTCGAGCCTCGCCATCGTGGTCGCGTACTACGTCATGCACACGTTCCTCGAAGGGATGGGGCTCCGGGGCAGCCTGCCCGTGGCCGTGGCCATGTGGCTGCCGAACGCGATCTTCGCGCTCACGGGGCTGGCGCTGCTGCGCGCCGTGACGGAAGGCCTGCCGCTCTCTTTGGGGCGGCTCGTGTGGCGCCTCTGGGCCGCCGCGCAGCGCGCCGTCCGGCAGCTCGTCCCCAAGCGCGACCCGGCGGAGCGGACGCGGACCGCGGTCGGCCGCGCGCGTGGCCCGCGCGCCTCCACCTACATCATCGACCGCTATCTGGTCAGCCAGTACCTGACGTTCATCGCGATCGGCCTGGGCGTCGCGTCGGTCCTCATCCTCGTGGTGGACCTCATCCAGTACCTCGACCGCTTCCTGCGCACCAAGCCGCCGTTCCTCTACATCCTGCAGCACCTCTTCTATCGCCTGCCCGGCTCGCTCTACGACGGCCTGCCCATCATCGTCCTGATCTCGACGGTGCTCCTCTTCCTCACCCTGACCCAGCAGCGGGAGCTCGACGCCCTCAAGGCCGCGGGCATCAGCCTCTACCGGGCGAGCCTCCCGATCCTGCTCGTGGCATTCAGCATCAGCGTGCTCTCGGGTCTCCTGCAGGAGACGGTCCTTCCGGGGCTCAACGCGCGGGCCGAAGAGGTCGACCGCGTGAAGATCCGCGGCAACCAGCCGCGCCATCTCCAGCGGCAGACCCAGATCTGGTACCGGTCGTCCGACACGCGCTTCCTGCGCATGGAGCTCCTGGATCCCATCGAGCGCTCGCTGGAGGGGCTCCTCGTCCTGGACATCAACTCGCGCTTCCGCCTCGTCGACCGCCTCGATGCCAACAAGGCCCAGTGGACCGAGGGGGGCTGGATGCTCCGGGACGGCGTCATTCGCCAGGTCGGCGCGAACAACCGGGTGACCATGGACGTGTTCTCCCAGCGTCTCGTGGCCATGCCCGAGCAGATCAACGACCTGATCCAGGTGCAGAAGGCGCCGGAGACCATGAGCTTCCGCGAGCTCCGCCTCTACGTGACGCGGCTCGCGGAGACCGGGCACCACGTGGGCAAGTATCTCGTGCAGCTCGACTCGAAGCTGTCGTTCCCGCTGGTGCACGTGATCATGGCCCTGGTGGCGATTCCCTTCGCGCTCGTCTCGCCGCGCGGCGGCGGCCGCGGGGTGGGCATCGCGGTGGCGATCCTGATCTCCGTGGGCTACTGGGTCGTGCACTCGGTGGCCATCGCGTTCGCCAAGGCCGAGCTCCTGCCGCCGATGCTCGGTGCCTGGACGGCCAATATCGTCTTCGCCGGCATCGGCGCCACGCTCTTCCTCCGCGCGCGCACCTAGCGCCCCGGAGGCGGGGGCGCGAAGGGGCGTCACGCGAGCCCGGCAGCCTGCGCGATCATGAGCGCCCCCGCCCCGAGGGCCCCGGCCCCGATGGCTCGCGCGACACGCTCCGGGGCCGGCGCCAGGCGCTCGATCGTGATGGCGGCCGTCACGACGGCCATCGCGCGCAGATCCATGACCCCGATCACCAGCAGGATCACCATCAGGCTCCCGCAGCTGTAGCTGCAGTGAAGGCCTGCGCTGAGGCCGTGCCGCCACGCCGTGTGCGGGTCCGCGGGCCGCGTGCAGACGCGCGCGGGAGCCGCCCGGCAGCGCGCGAGATGGCGGGCCTTCCATGGAGAGAGCTGGAGCGCGCCGGCGAGGAGCACGACCACGCCGACCGCCGTCGGGACGGCACGGGCCAGCTCCGGCACTCGCATCTCGACCGCGGCCAGCGCGCCACCTAGCGGAAAGACGGCCAGTCCGATCGCGGCCCAGACGAGGAAGTACCCCACGCCCAGGAGCACCGTCAGCCGGCCGAGGCGGCGCTCTCCGGTCCGGGCGACGGCCCGCCGGTAGCGGCACAGCGTGGGCATCAGCGAGGGCAGCATCATCGCCACCATCATCACGAGCCACATGCCGACGAACGATGCCGCGCCGGCGAGCCGGCTCTGCCCGGGCATCGGCATCCATGTCATCGACATCGTCCAGCCACCGGGCATCGGCATGGCGTCCATCGCCGCCATGGAAACGCTCCAGGCGATCGTGAGCGCCGCGCTGGCGGCACAGAGCGCCGCCGAGACGCCGAGGAACGGCCCGCGGGACGCCCGTTCGGAAGCTTCGCCTCGCGGGCTGACTCGCGGACCGTTGACGCCGATGGCGCTCGCGACCGCCCTCATCGCGCTCCGTACTCGTCGTTGCGCCGCCACCAGAGGCCCTTCTCGTTGCGGCCACGGGGGGCGCGGTCGAGCCACTGGTACATGCCCCAGAGGCCATCCAGCCCGCGCGCGTAGGTGGAATACGTGTGGTAGACGACGCCGTCCTCGAGCGCGAACGCGCTCAGGCCGGGCCTCTCGCGCGCGTACGTGGCCTCGTCGGTCCCGGCCATGGCCGAGAACTCCGAGACGGGCGCCTCGCCGCTATCTCCGCGGGCGCGTATCGGCAACGGGGCCTCTCGCCGGTAGTTGTACTCGATGCCCGCGCGCTGCTGCTCCTCGGTGAACCGCACGTCGAAGTCGGCGTTGAAGTCGCTTCCGAACGAGGACGCCCAGGGAAACGTCCAGCCCAGCCGCCGCTTGTACGCCGTGAGCTTCGCGAGCGGGGCCCGCGACACGGCCCAGAGCATCACGTCGTGGTGGGCCAGGTGCACGGTGAACCCGTTGAAGCCGTCGGCGATCGCCGAGCAGGACGGGCAGCCGCCCGTGTAGTCGGGCCCGAACATGAAGTGGTAGACCAGGAGCTGCGAGCGCCCGCGGAAGAGGTCGGCCAGCGAGGCATGCCCGGCGTCGGTGTCGAACCGGTACGCCTTGGCCACCTGAACCCACGGCAGCTCCTGCCGCTGCCGCGCCAGCTCGTCGCTGCGCCGCGTGAGCTCCTTCTCGGCCCCGAGCAGCTCGAGCCGCGCGGCCAGCCACTCTTCCCGCGTCCCGATCCTGTGCGTTGTCATCGCGTGCTCCTCCTTGGTTTGATGTGTCCGGCCGCCTTCCGCCGCGGTCCAATGCCCGCTCGTCACGGGATACACTTAGCCCCGGACCGCGCCCCAATGGGAGTGACAAGTGTGACGGGATTGCCGTGGACTCGCTGATCGCGGCCGCCGCGCGAGCGCTCGCCGCGGGTGATCCGCTGGCGGCCCTCAACCGGGTGGCCCTGCGGGACGATGCGCCCGCGCTCGCGCTTCGCGGCATCGCCATGGCGCAGCTGGGCGATCTCTCGCGGGCCCAAGCCCTCCTGCGTCGGGCGAGGCGCGCGTTCGGCCCGAACGAGGCCGTGGCCCGCGCGCGGTGCGTCGTCGCCGAGGCCGAGATCGCGCTCGCCTCGCGCGACCCGGGCTGGCCGGCCAGGGCGCTCCAGGCAGCGCGGGCCACGCTCGAAGAGCACGGCGACCGGGCGAATGCCGCGTACGCGCGATACCTCGAGGTCCGCCGCCTCCTTCTCAACGGGCGCCTCGACGAGGCGGAGCGCGCGCTCGGCCGGCTCGACGCCGCGAGCCTCCCGTCACCCTCCCGGGCCGTGCACGAGCTCGTGCGCGCGGGCATCGCCATGCGGCGCCTCCGGACGACCGCGATGCGGGCGGCGCTCGCTCGCGCCGGGCGCGCCGCGCGCGAGGCCCGCATCCCTGCCCTCATGGCCGAAGTCGACTGCGCCTCCCTCGCCCTCCGCACGCCCGCGGCCCGGCGGATCGCGAGGGGCGAGGAGCGGCTGCTCCTGCTCGAGGAGGTCGAGGCGCTGCTCGGGTCGAGGGCGCTCGTGGTCGACGCCTGCCGTCACGTCGTGCGCGACGGCCGGACGCTGATCCCGCTCGCCCGGCGCCCGGTGCTCTTCGCGCTCGCACGGGCGCTGGGCGAGGCATGGCCCGGAGACGTGCCGAGGGACCGGCTCGTGGCGCGGGCTTTCGGAGCGAAGCTCGCCGATGAATCGCATCGCGTGCGGCTGCGCGTCGAAGTCGGGCGCCTTCGCGCAGCGCTCCGAACGCTGGCCGGCGTGAGCGCGACGGCGCACGGGTTTGTCCTGGCCCCGCGCCGGGCCCGCGAGGTGGTGGTGCTGGCGCCGCCCGTCGAGGGCGAGCACGCCGCGGTGGTTGCCCTCCTCTCCGACGGTGAGTCGTGGTCGAGCTCGGCCCTGGCCCTCGCGCTGGGAGCCAGCCAGCGCACCGTGCAGCGGGCGCTCGACTCGCTGGCGGCGGCGGGGACGGTGCAGGCGCGCGGTCGCGGGCGCGCCCGCCGCTGGATGACCTCGCCGGTGCCTGGATTCACGACGGCCTTGTTACTCCCCCTTCCCCTGCCGAGCGACTAGGATGGAGCCATGAATCGATCCGCCGCCGACATCGTCCGCGAGTATGGCCCCTTCCCGGGCGTCGACCACGTGCATGGGGTCACGTACGACGGACAGCACATCTGGTTTGCCGCCGGCGACCGGCTGAACGCCCTCGATCCGGCCACCGGGAAGATGGTGCGCTCGCTCGATACGACGGCGAGCGCCGGGACGGCCTTCGACGGCCGGCACCTGTTCCAGATCGCCGGGGAGCACATCCAGAAGATCGATCCCGCCACCGGTCGGGTGCTCGCCACGATCCCGGCGCCCGATGGCGGCGGGAACTCGGGGCTGGCGTGGGCAGAAGGAACGCTCTGGGTCGGGCAGTATCGAAGCCGGAAGATCCGCCAGGTGGATCCGCACACGGGCGCGATTCTTCGCACGATCGAGTCCAGCCGGTTCGTGACCGGCGTCACCTGGGTGGACGGCGAGCTCTGGCACGGCACCTGGGAAGACGACCAGAGCGAAGTGCGGCGAGTCGATCCGGGAACCGGAGAGGTGCTGGAGAGCCTCGAGATGCCGCGCGGCGCGGGTGTCTCCGGTCTCGAATCCGATGGCCGCGATCAGTTCTTCTGCGGCGGAGGCCCGAGCGGCAAGCTGAGGCTGGTCCGCCGGCCCAGACGGGCGGCCAAGCCAGCCCGCTGACCCTGGCCGGACCCGGGGGTCGAGAAGGGTCCAGATGCGAGGCGCCGCGCGAAGGCCGTACGCGAGGCGTACTCCCTGTACGTTGAGCGTGCGGACGAGCGCGGCAACAAAGCAGATGGGCCCTTATCGGCCCCCGGGTTACCGGAGCTCGCGAAGCTGGCGGAGCGAGTCCTCGAGCTGCTTCTGCGCCTGGCCGTAGCCGGCCCAGTCGCCGCGCCGGAGCGCCTCCTGCCCCTTCTGCCACGCATCCCACGCCCGCTGCGCGAGCGGGCTCATCCCCG
>Ga0335069_10009172_pt1 | contig 14108 bp, 14 predicted proteins | sample Lox_Sample_11_FD_206714 | JGI IMG/M metagenome (GOLD analysis project Ga0335069, IMG submission 206714) | Soil microbial communities from Loxahatchee National Wildlife Refuge, Florida, United States - Lox_Sample_1.1 | ecosystem: Environmental > Terrestrial > Soil > Wetlands | place: USA... | reverse complement strand
GCATGTGGATGCGCATGACGGTGGATATCGATCTCACCATCGTCGCCTGCGAGGCGGCGACCGATCACAGCCCCTATACGCTCTGCCCGAGTGCTGCCCCCAACTTCTCCCGCTTGGCGGGCCTTCGCATTAAGCCGGGTTTCCTGAAAGAGGCCAACGCCCGCGTCGCGGGGGCGGCGGGATGCACGCATCTGCGGGAATTGCTGCAGCAGATGGCGACGACCGCCTACCAGGCGGTCTATCCCGTGCGGGCCCGCCAAAAGGCTCCGCCGGCCCGGGAGGAACCCGCCGAAACCGATCGGGCTGCGCGCATGCTGAATACCTGCGTGGCCTATGGCGCAGATAGTCTGGTCGTCCGCCGCAACTGGCCCGACCTGTACACCGGTCCCACAGAACACCCGGCAGAGCCCGCCCCCGCCAAATAGGCGGCTGCCCGTCGCCGCACGTGAGGGAGCCGGCGGAAAGGGCTCAGGCGGCACGAGCATGTCCGCTCCGTCGCGGAGCGTGACACCGGGCATCACCGGCCCGATATCAGCCCCATGCTGCGCCGGTTCGAAGCCCTCCTCCACCCGACGATCCGCAATCCGCGTGTGCCTCCGGCGGGCGGCCTGTTGCGCTTCTACGGCCATTTCCTCCGCCAGACGCCCTGGCTCATCACCGCGATGTTCGCCACGGGACTGGTCGTCGCCCTGCTTGACACGCTGATCCCGGTCTTCATCGGCCGCGTCGTGGGCATCGCCGCGCACACACCGCCCGCCGAAATCTTCACGCAATCGGGCCACGCGCTCCTCGGCATGGCCGCCATCCTGCTGCTCGCCCGCCCGGCGGCGCTGCTGGCGCAGAACCTCGTGACGAACCAAGTGATCAATCCGGGCTTCACCAATCTCATCCGCTGGCAGAACCACTGGCATGTCGTCCGTCAGAGTTGGACTTTCTTCCAGAACGACTTCGCCGGGCGGATCGCGAACCGGGTGATGCAGACCGGCCCGGCGCTGCGTGAAAGCATCGTCGCCTGCACCAATTCCGTCTGGTACATCCTGGTCTATGGCGGCTCCGCGTTGCTGGTGCTCAGCGCAATCGACTGGCGGCTCGCCTGCCCGGTTCTGGGCTGGTTTCTTTGCTATGCTGCGCTCCTGCGCGTCTTCGTGCCCCGGATGCGGGACCGCTCGCGCGCCGTCTCCACAGTGCGCTCGGAACTCACCGGCCGCGTCGTGGACAGCTACACCAACATCCTGACCGTCAAGCTGTTCGCCCGTGCGCGCGACGAGGATGCGTTCGTCCGCGAGGCAGTAGACGATCACACCGGCGCGTTCCGCCGCCAGACCCGCATGGTGACGACATTCGGCCTCACGCTCGCCATCATGAACGCAAGCCTAGTCGTTGCCACTGCCGGGGTGGCACTTTTGCTGTTCGCGCAGAGCCGCGTCGCTCTCGCAAGCGTCGCCATCGCCATGCCGCTCTCGTGGCAGATCGTGAACATCGCCGGATGGGTGGCTCAGAACGTCACCTCAATCTTCGAGAACGTGGGCGTCGTGCAGGACGGCATGCGTTCGATCGCGGTCGAGCGGCAGATGCCCGATCGGCCGGACGCCCAGGACCTCCGCGTCACCAGCGGGGAGATCGTGTTCGAGGGCATCCATTTCGACTACGGCCGAGGCCGCAAGGCCGGCGGCGTGCTGCACGGCGTCACATTCGCGATCCACCCGGGCGAGCGCGTCGGCCTCATCGGCGCCTCCGGAGCCGGCAAATCCACGCTCGTGAACCTGCTGTTGCGCTTCTACGAACTCGACCGCGGCCGCATCCTGATCGACGGACAGGACATCGCCGCCGTCACGCAGGAGAGCCTTCGGCGGCAAATCGCAATGGTGACGCAGGATACCTCGCTCCTCCACCGCTCAATTCGCGACAACATCCGCTACGGCCGTCCGGATGCCGACGACGCGATGGTCCAAGAGGCGGCGCGACTCGCCGAGGCGCATGATTTCATCCTGGGCCTGGAGGACTGGAATGGGCGGCGGGGTTACGGCGCCCATGTTGGCGAACGGGGCGTGAAGCTCTCGGGCGGCCAGCGGCAGCGGATCGCGCTGGCCAGGGTGATTTTGAAGAACGCCCCCATCCTGGTGCTGGACGAGGCGACCTCGGCGCTCGATTCCGAGGTAGAGGCGGCGATCCAGACCCAGCTCGACGGCCTCATGGCCGGGCGCACGGTGATCGCGATCGCGCACCGCCTGTCGACGATCGCGCGAATGGACCGGCTGGTGGTGCTCGAAAGGGGGCGGATCGTCGAAGTCGGCACGCACTCCGAACTGCTGGCGCGGGGCGGTCACTACGCGCGTCTGTGGCTGCGCCAGTCCGCCGGTTTCGAGCAGAATGGTTTCCCTACCATTCTTGACACTGCCGGAACCCCCCTGTAGCAAACCCCGGCCTTCCGGCAAGGCAACTTGCTAGGAGTGGACATGAGCGAGACGCCGGGTGGCGGCGAGCGTTCCTTGAAGGAGCGTCTCGATGCCGCCCGAAAAAGGCAGGGGCTGGGAGTTCCCTCACCGTCGAGCCGGCCGGTCGATCGGACCGAAGGTTCGGCTCTCAGCCTCGGCCTGCGGGTCGGGATGGAGTTGGTGGCGGCGATGCTGGTGGGTGTGGCCATCGGCTGGGGCCTCGACCGCTGGCTCGGGACCCGCCCCGTGTTTCTCGGCGTGTTCGTCCTCATTGGGGGGGCAGCTGGCGTGCTCAATGTCTGGCGCATCGTAGCGCCCCGGCAATAGGGTCGCCGGCGGGCTGCGGCAGAGTCATAAGGCGCCGTGCAACGCGGCTGCGATGAGGGGACTGGATTTTGGCGGCCGAACATTCCTCGATCGACGCGCTCGGCCAGTTCGAGCTCCACACCACGCTGGGAGCCATCGGCCGTTCGGTGAACTTCACCCAGGCCAACCTTCTGATGGTAGTCTGCGCGGTTCTGATCCTCGGGCTGATGTATTTCGGCATGCGCCCCAGCGCGATCGTTCCGGGTCGTCTGCAAGCCGGCGCCGAGCTTGCCTACAAGTTCGTCCATGACATGTGCGTCGAGCAGATCGGCGACGAAGGCCGCAAGTTCTTCCCCTTCGTCTTCACCCTGTTCTTCTTCATCCTGATCGGCAATCTGCTCGGCCTGCTGCCCTATTCCTTCACCTACACCAGCCACATCGCGGTCACCTTTGCGCTGGCGCTCGCAGTCTTCCTGCTCAGCACCGGCGTCGCGATCTGGATCCACGGCTGGCACTTCCTGAGCTACTTCGTCCCCGAAGGCTCGCCCAAGATCCTGCTGCCGCTGCTGTTCGTGATCGAGGTCGTCTCGTACCTCTCGCGCCTCATCAGCCTCCCCGTCCGTCTGTTCGCCAACATGATGGCCGGCCACGTCATGATGGAGGTGTTCGCGAGCTTCATGGTGATGATGGCGGGCGCGGGCACGGTAGGCGTCATCGCCGCCTTCTTCCCGCAGGCGATCAACGTGATCCTCATCGGCTTCGAGTTGCTCGTCGCGGCGCTCCAGGCCTACGTCTTTGCGCTGCTGACCTGCCTCTATCTGCACGACGCCGTGCATCTCCACTGAGCCGTCGCTTTCCGACGCCTCGGCCTCCAAACCCGCTGCCATAAGGAACTGCACTATGGACGTAGCTGCCGCCAAGGCCCTTGGGGCCGGTATTGCCATGATCGCCCTCGCCGGCGTGGGAATCGGCATCGGGCAGATCTTCTCGACGCTGGTTTCCAGCATCGCGCGCAACCCCTCTGCCCGCCCGCAGGTGTTCGGCATCGGCATTCTCGGCTTCGCCCTCACCGAAGCAGTCGCGCTCTACGCGCTGGTCATCGCATTCATCATCCTGTTCGTCTGATCGGCTCGGCCGCCCCATGCGGGTAGGTCCCGTGCAAGGATCCGGAACATGATGCACCGCTGGCACCGCGCCCTTCCGGCGACCGTCGTGCTGCCGTCGCTCGTGCTCGCGATAGCCAAGCCGGCACTCGCCGAGGGTATGCCGCAGCTCGACTTCGCCAACCCTCTGACCACCGCCCAGGTGGTCTGGGGCGCGATCATTTTCCTGGCGCTGTACTTGCTGCTGTCCCGCTGGGCACTGCCGCAGGCGTCGGCCGTGCTCAAGCTGCGCAGTGATACCATCGCTGGCGATCTCGAAGCGGCTCGCCACGCCATGGCCGATGCCGATACCGCGGTCGCGGAACTCACGGCTGCGACCGCCAAGGCGCGCGCGGAGGCGCAGGCCGCAGTGAACCAAGCCACCGAGCAGGCGCGGCAGGCTGCGGCTGCCCAGGCCGCCGCTCTAAACGAGCGGCTCGATGCCCAACTCAAGGACGCGGAGGGTCGGATCGATCAGGCGCGCGCCGCGGCCATGGGCGCGCTGCATCAGGTGGCCAGCTCGACCGCCTCGGCGATCGTCACCCGCCTGACCGGCCGCGCTCCGGACCCAGCCCGCCTCGAAGCGGCCATCGGGACGGCACTCGCCGCGCGAGGCACTTGAGCGGCAGGAAGGCGCACACCCATGCATGAAGAGAGTTTTTTCGCCAATCCGCGCACCTGGGTCGGTCTGGCCTTCATCCTGTTCTTCGTCTTCTTCGGAAAGCTGATCTGGAAGGCGCTGACGAAGATGCTCGACGAGCATACGGCGTCGGTGCGCGCCGAGCTGGATGAAGCCTCGCGTCTGCGGCGCGAGGCCGAGGCCATGCTGCTGGACGCCCGGAAGCGCCGCGAGGCCGCCCTCGCGGAGGCGCAGGCACTCATCGACGGTGCCCGCGCCCAGGCCGAGCGCCTCGCCGCGGCCACGGCAGCCGAAGCCGAGGCGGCCGCCGCCCGACGCGAACGGATGGCGAACGAACGGATCGCGGCCGCCGAAAAGGCTGCTATGGACGAGGTTCGGCAGACTGCCGCCGAGATCGCCACCGCCGCCTCTCGCCACCTCATTGCCGATGGTTTGACCGCAGAGGCAGACGGTGCCCTGGTCGATAACGCCATTGGCCAGCTTCCGAGTGCTCTCCGCGCCGCCTGAGAGGCAGTCCGTCGCTTCCTTACGATCGGTTTGAGCCGACCGGCCCCGCTTGGCTTGGCGCGTTCATTGCTGCGCCCCGCTGCGTTGGGGAGATCTTCAGCGCCGCCGGCCGTCGCGAGCGCTCGCAAGGATCCGGTCGTATGTGTTTCCCAACGGCGGCAACACGGTTTCGGGAGTATATCGGGCGCGAATCGCTGCCTTCGCCTCCTGCCCGAGGCGGACGCGGAGCGTGGCGTCCGTCGCCAGGCGATGGACTGCATCGGCCAACGCCTCGGCGTCCCCGACATTGACCACGATCGCGCCGCCGTCGGCTACGATCTCGGGCACCGCTGCGATGGGTGTCACGACGGACGGCAGTCCCGCAGCCATCGCCTCGATGAGCGAATTCGGGAAACCTTCACCGTGTGAAGGCAGTACGAAGATGTCGGCTGTTCGCATGGCCTCCAAAAGCTGCGGGTGCTCGATGCGCTCCTCGATGCGGGCGATGTTGGTCAGCCCCATTGCGCGCACGCGTTCGACCAGTTGCGGCACCATCGCGACGAGATGGAAGCGCGCCGGTGAATCGCGTCCTTCGAGCATTTGGGCAGCGCGGATCACCTCCTCAAACCCTTTGCGGATCGCTTCGGTCCCGGCGATGAAGAGACAGACCGGATGATCTGTCGGCGGGCGCTTGAAGTCCTCCACCGGGCGTCCCGTCCAATTGTTGAGGACGATCATCTCGCCGGTGCGGCCGGCGCTGCGAACGTAGTCCCGCGAGAACTGTGACTGCACCACCACGCACTCGGGCAGTTCAAGCGAGCGCCCGATCCAGCGCTTAAGGAACGGCGAGGAGCCGCCGTGGAACAGATCGAATGCTCCGCCGATCCGGAAGAGAACCGGCCGGCGGACAAAGTGCGCCAGGAGACAGTAGGCCACCGACTCCCAAAACACCTGGTAGTCGGAGGCCTGGATCTGCACGAGGTCGATCTTGTTCCGTATCAGGAAGAAAGGAAATCTGGCGAGACGCCATACGGTGAGCCAGACCCCGAGCAGGATGCGCCGCGGTCCGCCACGAAGCACTGCCGCGTAGCCCCAGTTGTCGATCACGTCGCGTTTGGGCGGCCGGGTCGTCGTGTAGGACAGAAACTCGAATCGGCGGTTCAGCGGCGAGGCCATCAGGTTGAGCATAAACGTAGTCACGCCGCCCTTCATGGGCGGCATCTGCCCGATCAGGACAACTCTCGGACGCGATGCGTCAGCCATCGCGCCCTCTGCTCCGGCGGCGAATTGGATCAGGGCTGCCCGAACCTGGATAACCGGGGATTACGGCACGATACACGAAATATCTGTTCCAAACCTGCAGATGTCCAACCGAACACCCTCCGCGCCGCCTCACCCGGATGATCGGTAGCCTCGGTCGCTATTTCAGCGAACCACTAGGCGGCAGGTTCCGCACCGCCGTCAACGCCCTACGAAGGACTCCGTGAGACCAATTGCCGGCCGATCAGGAACAAAAAGCGGGGATTGTTCCGCAGATGCCTACGCCACAGCTTCCTCGGATTTAGCATCAGGCGGTAGAACCATTCCATGCCGGCGTTCTGGATGAATTCCGGCGCCGCCTTTGAGTGACCGGAGCAGACGTCGAAGGCCCATCCGACCCCGATCATCGTGGCGTTGACCTTGCCCCGCATCCGGTTCATCCAACATTCCTGCTTGGGGCATCCGAGCCCGACGAACAGGATCCGCGCGCCGGACCGGTTGATATCCTCCGCGACCTTGTCCAGCTCATCCGGGCTCAGCGCGCGGAACGGCGGCGACAGGCTGTATGCGACGTTCAGCTTTGGAAACTTGGTGGAAACCTCTCGGACAAGGTCGTCGATCACAGTCGGCGTGCTGCCGTAGAAGCCCACCGGAATCCCTTCGGCCGCAGCAACCTCGGAGAGGCGAATCAGCAACTCCGGCGCAAACACCCGTCCCTGCCGATCCAGACCCAACCAGCCGGACACCTTGATCACCGGAATGCCGTCGGCGCCCACCAGATCGGCGGCATTGACCACCGCCTGAAATGTCGGATCGTCGTAGCTCTCCATCACCATGTGGACGGTCGAGATGCACATGTAGTGTGAGGAGCCTTCGGCAGACCAGATGCGGATCTGGTTGATCACCCGCTCGTAGTCGAGTTCGTCGACGCGCATGCCGAGCACGGAGCAGCGCCGGCCGCTCGGCAGTGGACCGGGCCGCGCAGCGGGGGTTCGGCGCTCGCCCGCCGTCAAACCGTCGGCAATCAGCGCCTCACCGGGCATTGCGCGCGACCCGCTGCTCAATCCACAGATACGTCGGGATCAATCCCTCGCGCAGGCTCCGACGGGGCGACCAGCCGAGCTTCTCCTCGATCAGACGGTTGTCCGAGTTGCGTCCGCGAACACCCTGCGGACCTGGGATGTGGTGCAGATGGATTTCCTTGCCGGCGATCCCGGCGATGATCTCGGCAAGTTGATTGATGGTGACCATCTCCTCCGACCCGATGTTCACCGGTCCCTCGAAGGGCGACCGCGTCAGCCGCACCGTCGCCTCGACGCACTCGTCGACGTATAGAAACGAACGGGTCTGCTTGCCGTCGCCCCATACCTCGATATCGCCGCCCGACGGCGTCATCGCGATCTTGCGGCACATCGCTGCCGGCGCCTTTTCCTTGCCGCCGTCCCAGGTGCCCTCCGGTCCAAAAATGTTGTGATAGCGGGCGACCCGGCACTCCATTCCGTGGTTTCGGTTGTAGGCGAGGTAAAGCCGCTCGGAGAACAGCTTCTCCCAGCCGTACTCGCTGTCGGGCGCCGCCGGATAGGCGGAGCTTTCGGTGCAGATGGGGTTATCCGGATCTTCCTGATTGTACGCCGGATACATGCAGGCTGAGGACGAATAGAACACGCGCTTGACGGTACGCTTGCGGCAGGCTTCGAGCACGTTCAGATTGATCGTTGCGGAGTTGTGCATGATATCCGCGTCGCTCTGGCCCGTGAATATGTAGCCAGCGCCTCCCATGTCGGCTGCGAGCTGATACACCTCGTCGAACCGGCGGTCGATCACCTCGCGCACCAGAACCTGATCGCGCAGGTCGCCCACCACGAAGTCGTCAGCCTCCGTCTCGGCATGTTCGTGGAGCTTGATGTCCACGCCGCGGACCCAGAAGCCTTCACGCTTCAGGCGCTTGACCAAATGTCCGCCAATGAAGCCGCCCGCCCCGCAAACCAATGCCGTCTTGATCATCTCAAACACTCCTAGATTAACCGACGTCAAACCTCAAACGGCACGCCAGTATACGCGATCCAATGATTATGAATTCTATCGGCCCGGAATTGTCGGCTGCTTATGCAAATTTCCTTTGGCCTTCCGAAAGCTCAGGCTCGCCTACCTCAGAAACTCGCTATCGGGACGCCCGACCCCTGGGACAGATTTTCACACAAATATGCGAACTCTGCGCCGCTCCGCGAGCGGTTTAGGCGGCGGCATCGCCCGAATTCGCAAGTTGCGGCCGCTGATGGATGTAGATCTCGGACTCGAAGGGCGGCATCTTCGCGCCCCGCTGCGCGGCATAGACGTCCCGAACGGCGCTGCATGCGACGCACTCGGGTGGATAATCGGAAGCATGGGGCAGCAAAGTCACAACAGCTCCGACGCCCGCTTGGCCGCTGCGTCCAATTTCGTCGAACGTTCCAATAATGCGTCGAATACTATCGGGTCATCCCGCCCAGGAGCTTGCCGAGTATCGCATTCAGGTCCGGCGCCACCGCGGGTGCCGGAATCGTCCCGCCGGGCGTGGCGTGATCCACCACATGTGGAAGCGCCTGCGCGAGCAGGCCACTCAGGGCCTCCGGCGTTGTGCCGGCCTGCGCCGCCCAGTTCTGGAGCTGTTCATTTGAGAACACGCGGCCGATCTGCTCGCCGGAGACCGGCACGTTCGCGCCCGTGCCAACCCAGGAGCGCACAACGTCGCCCAGGCCCGCTGCCTCGAACTGCGAGACGATCGACGCAAGTCCCCCGCCTTTGGACTGAAGCACCTCTTGCAGAATGCCAGCCAGAGGCGACCCCTGGCCGGCCTGCTGCCCCCCGAGGACACTGCCCAGGATCTGCCCCAGAAATCCACTCATCTGCTATCCCCCACTATCGAGCGCAGGCTTCGGATAGGCACCTCCAAAGCGGCCTGCATGAGAAAGAAGTCGGATCGCGATCGCCACGCCAGCATCTTCCGGTTGCAGCCAGCAACGCATCGCACAGTGGTCCCGGGCGGTCCAGAAGGAAATCCAGGCGTCATGCGAAATGTCACGGACGGCAGCCGACCGCGTCGCATTTCCGGCTTTCCTTGAGGGATGATTTCCCACTATGCATAGCGAACTCTGAGGCCGTCCGCATCCGAAGGGGCTGCAATGACAATATGGCGCAAGGTCGCGGTTCTCGCCGCCATACTCTCCGCTCCGCTGCTCGCGCACGCGCAGTCGACATCGGCCGCCCCCGGCACCATGGCGTCCCCGAGCGCCCCGGCGGTGACCGCGACCTGCAAGGACGGAACCAGCTTCAGCGGCGCGACACTGCGCGGGGCGTGCCGCGGGCACGGTGGTGTCGCTAAAAGCGGCTCCGACAGCGCCGCGGCCCCTGCCTCAGGCACCACGGCAACGACCTCTTCCGCCGGCGGCATGTCGGCGGCGACGCCATCCGCGCCCTCCTCTACCGCCAAAAAGAAGCCGCCGCAGCCTTCCGCGACGGCCAAACCGGGCGGCGGACCCGGACTGGTGTGGACCAATCCGGACAGCAAGATTTACCATTGCTATGGCAGCCGCTGGTACGGCCGCACCAAGCAGGGCGATTACATGAACGAGGCGGCGGCGAAATCGGCCGGCTTCCACCCGGCACAGAACAAGGCCTGCGCGTCAGGCTCCTGAGAACGCCGCCGATGGCGGCGCGCCCGAGCAGCGTCGGCCGCGCTGCCTACGCGACGTTTCGGGGCGCGCCCGTCCAAACCTCATCGTACAGCATCACGATCTCCTTGGCGCTCGGCACGCGGGGATTGTTCGCCGGGCTGCCTGACGCCAGCGCCTGCTCCGCCATCAGCGGCAGCTTCGCTTTCCACTCGGCTTCGCGGACGCCGAACTCGGCAGGCGTCGGAACGCCCAATTCGCGGTTGAGAGCGTCGAGCCCCATCACTAGGCGCACCGTCGCGCGATCGTCGGGATCGTCCCCCGCGGCCAAACCGATCTGCCTCGCCGCCGCCGCATAACGTTCCGGGGCTGCGGACACCGAGAACCGCGTGACCGCAGGAAGAAGCATGGCGTTCGACAAGCCGTGCGGCACGTGAAAATGGGCGCCGATGGGGCGCGACATGCCATGCACCAGCGCGACCGAGCTGTTGGAGAAGGCCAGCCCAGCCTGGGTGGCGCCCAGCATCATCGCCTCCCGGGCCGCGGCATTGCGGGGCTCGCGGAAGGCGGTCCGCAGGTTCTCGCCGATCAGCCGCATGGCGGCCAGGGCCAGAGCGTCGGAGAACGGGTTGGCACGGCGGGAGACATAGGCCTCCAGGGCGTGCGTCAGGCTATCCACGCCCGTATCGGCGGTCGTCCGCGGCGGCACGCTGTAGGTCAGCTCAAAGTCGACCAAGGCGGCAAGCGGCAGGCAACCGAGACCAGCAATCAGCATCTTCTCGTCGGCCTCGGCGTCGGTGATCACGGTGAAGCGCGTGCATTCGCTGCCCGTTCCGGCCGTGGTCGGGATGGCGATCACCGGCAGGCGCGCGGCGTCCGCCTGAACCGGCACCTTGTAGTCGCGCATCTTGCCGCCACCGGCCGCGAGCACCGCCATCGCCTTCGCCGTGTCGATCGGCGAGCCGCCTCCCAATGCCACCAGGCAATCGAAATCGCCTGCAAGCAGCGACGCCACGCCCGCTTCCACGACCGTATCCGTCGGTTCGGGGATTGTATCGCTGAACACCGAGACGGCGATCCCCGCCTGCTCCAGTGGGTCCAGACAGCGCCGCACCACACCGGACGATACCATGAAGGGATCGGTAACCACCAGAGGACGCGAGAGCCCGAACTTCGCGAGCAGGGCAGCCACCTGTTTCACGCTGCCGCCGCCCACCTGCATCAGCCGTGGGGCCGCCAGGATAGCGTCCATCCGCGTCCCTCCTTTTTCGACCGGTTTCGCGCGCCGCACCCGCAGCTTCGCTACTACCCCGCGACCCGTCGGCTAGGCAATCGTGGCCATGTCGTGTTGCGGAGCGTAAGCGCCTTGGATACCGTACCTGCCTCAACCAAGGGACGAACGCCGCGTGGCGGATGCGGACAGACGGGGAAAGTCATGGCCGGCGGGGCCGAGGTCGTAATCCTGTTTGCCGATATCGCTGGTAGCACGCGCCTCTACGAGCGGCTCGGCGATGCTCGCGCCCGCGAAACCGTCGCGCGCTGCGTTGGCACGATGGCCGCTATCACCCTGCGGCATGCGGGCCGCGTCGTGAAGACGATCGGCGACGAGGCGATGTGCCTTTTCGACGACCCCGACCGCGCCACTGCTGCGGCCATCGAAATGCAGGATGCGATCACGGCCAACGGCATCGGTCTCGATCACGCCGTGGCCATCCGCATCGGGTTTCATCTCGGCCCCGTTATCACCGACGCGGCCGACGTTTTCGGCGACACGGTCAATGTCGCGGCGCACGCGAGCAGGCAGGCGAAGCCTGGGCAGATAGTCATCTCCGATGCTGCGCTCGCCGGGATCACGCCGAGATGGCGGCCCGAAACGCGCGCGGTCGGGCTCATGAACCTGAAGGGTAGGCACGACCAGACCGAGCTGTTCGAAGTGATCTGGCGTGCCGACGACATGACGATGCTTCACGTCATGCCCGGCGCCCTCGCGCAGCCGCGCGGTAGCCGCCTGGAACTGCGGATCGGCACAACGCGCATCGAACTCGGGCCGTCTCGCCCGCTGTTCACCCTCGGCCGTGACGAGCACAACGATGCGGTTGTGGCCGAGGCGACCGTCTCCCGCCACCACGCGCGGGTGGAATTTCAGAACGGGCGGTTCCTTCTCACCGATCAGAGCGCAAACGGAACATACGTGTTGCCGGACAGCGGCGAACGCCTCTTCCTGCACCGCGACAGCGCAGTTCTGGAGGGGAAGGGGATCCTCGGCCTCGGCGCGCCTCCGCGGGAAGGCTCTCTCGCCGCGATCGCCTACGACGTGGACTGAGCCGTCACGTGAGCGACCGCAGCCTGGAAGCCCCCTCGCTTGTGAGGTGCGCAATGCGGCCACCGGCGATGGTCGCGACGACGCGCGGCTTCTCGGGATCAACCAGCACCAGATCGGCCCGGCGCCCGAGGCAAATCGCGCCGCGATCCCCCAGCCCCGTCGCCGCCGCCGGATTGGTCGAAATAAATGCCCAGGCCCGCGGCAGGTCGAACGTGCCCCGCTGCGCCAGGACGAAGGCAGCGCGCAGCATCGCGGGATAGAAATAATCCGACGACAGCACGTTACATAAGCCCGCTTCCGCCAGCACGGCGGCAGAGGCCCAACCGAGATGCGATCCGCCGCGCACCACGTTGGGACTGCCCATCACCACCCAGTCGCCCGCAGCGCGAGCGGCTACCGCAACCTCCATCGCCGTCGGGAATTCGCAGATGCGCGCGCCATGCGCACGGAACTCCTCGCGCATCGCGGTCGTCGCGTCGTCGTGGCTGGCGATCGGTATCCCCGCATCCCGCGCGGCAGCGCCGATACTGCGTAATCCTTCCGGAACGGACGGCGCGAAATCGGCGATGCGCGCGGCCACCTGTCGGAATTCGTCGAGGCTGATGCCCGCGCGCTCGCTGTACTTCCCAACCGTCGCGGCATCGTCGCACCGGCGGAGTATCGCCGGGGTGTGATCGTTGAACGCCAGCAGATGCACGTTGCCGCCCCGGATGTCGGCAAGCGCATCGGTCAGCGCATCGAGGTTGTAGGCCTCCCAGCGCAGATGCACGCGCATGTCGCACGTCCATGCGCGCTCCTTCAGCGCCTTCAGCAGCGCGCGCCACGTCTGCAGGCTGCGCAGTCCCGGCTCCCAGGACAGCGTGATGCCGTGAAAGGCGGTGGTGATGCCGTTCGCAAGCAGCTGCGCCTCGGTATCGGCGAGCGCCAGCGGGATGGGAAACTCGACGCCCGGCCGCGGCTGGATCTGCCGCTCGAAGGCATCCCCGTGGATGTCCACGATGCCGGGCAGCACGAGCAAGCCGCCGGCATCCAGTGCAATGGCGCCTCGCGCCGCCGCGCCGATTTCGGCAATTGCCCCATCGGCGAGATACAGGTCATCGCGCCGGAACACGCCTTCGGGAAGCAGGATGTTCCCGCCGCGGATGACAAGGCTTTGCATTGAGTGATCTTTCTACGGTTCAAAAACGATCTGAACGCGCGGCGTCGGATAGAGCGCCGTCGCGTACTCGATGATGACGCCTTGCCGATCGACATTGACGTTCTCGGTCGCGAGCAACGGGCGGACCCGCGTCGTGCGCAGCAGCGTCGCCTCCTGGGCGGTGGGCAGCCGGGCGCTGACGCGTGTGACCTGCCGCAGGTAGTCCGCGACGCCGCAGGCGCGCAGCGCCTCCGTGATCGTCGCCTCGTTGCGCAAGGCATTCAAGATGCCGGGCAACCGTGCCACCGGAAACCAGTGGCACGCAACGCAGACCGGTTGGCCGTCGGCAAGCCCCACACGCTCCAGCAGCGCAACCTTTGTGCCGTTGCGGACGGCAAGTCCAGATGCGACAGGCCCCGGCGCGGCGGTTTCCTCCAGTCGGAGCACGTTGCCGGATGGCTCCTTGTTGTGCCGCCGGATCCATTCGGAGAACCGCGTCCGCGCCTCCACCGCGTACTCGAATACGTCCTCGGCTACGAACGAGCCGCGACCCTGCTCCACGCGAATGAGACCATCGCGCGACAAGGCCTCCAGCGCGCGGCGCACGGTATGCCGATTGACACCGAACCCGCGCGCAAGCTGATCCTCCGTGGGCAGTCGCTCGCCCGGCGAATAGGCGCCCGCGCTGATGCGCTGTTGCAACGTCGTCGCGATCTGTCGCCATAGAG
>Ga0335069_10009171_pt1 | contig 14108 bp, 14 predicted proteins | sample Lox_Sample_11_FD_206714 | JGI IMG/M metagenome (GOLD analysis project Ga0335069, IMG submission 206714) | Soil microbial communities from Loxahatchee National Wildlife Refuge, Florida, United States - Lox_Sample_1.1 | ecosystem: Environmental > Terrestrial > Soil > Wetlands | place: USA... | reverse complement strand
CTGGCGGCAAAGCCAAGCTGCATCCTTTTCGTGAGTACGGCATCGGCGATCGATTGGAAGCTGCCTGCAGTTTGACTGTAAACAACACCCAAGGCATTGACCATTCTCGACGCATCAAGGCCGAGTATTTTCCCTGCCGCTGCGGCAGCGCCAAAATATCCGAATATGGAGCTATAAACCCAGCCGCTCACTCTGAGGTTGGTTTTCGCCGCGAGCGCCATTCTACACATGAGATCAATGCCGCTAGCTACAGCCGTGATGAACTCTCTTCCGTTCACGTTACCTTTGCGTTGCGCCACCGCAAAGGCCGCAGGCACAACCGAGCCGGCGGCGTGCACCATGGCTTTATCGTGTCCATCGTCATAGTCGAGCGCGTGGGCCATCATGCCGTTAGCGAGTGCAGCCACATGAGAGGGCACCATGCAACCGAATCCGATCACTGTACTCTCTTTCTTCCCGCCCCATTCCTTAATAAGGCCTGCCACTTCGGCGACACCCAGGGCGTTAGCGCCCGCTGCCGCAACTCCCAGGACATCCATGATGTCCTTCTTGGTCATATCGATAGACTCCGGGGTCAGGGCCTCGTAACCGGTATTGACCAGATTATCAGCTAAAGTGAAAACCACGTCCATATCCTTCTCCTTAGTCGTGTTGCGAATCCGGCAAGCGAGGGAAGCTCTTGCCCGCCGCGCATTCACTCGTCTATTCCTTGAATTCTTCGAAAGCCTTGCGTCGCTTCTTCACGAAACCCATGGTGCTCGAAATGATGAGGAGTAATGCCACTCCGATAGTCACGGCAGCGATCGGATGGGTGAAAAAGATGGAAAAGCTGCCGTCAGAGATGAGCAAAGATTGACGGAGCGATCTCTCAATCATGGGGCCAAGCACAAAGCCGAGAACGAGCGCCGCTGCTTCATATCTGAATTTCCTCATCAAATATCCGCCAACGCCAAAGAACAACATGAATATGATATCGGTTGCGGAGCCCCCGGTGGCATACGAGCCTATCACGCAAAAGAGGAGGATTAGCGGGAAGAGGATACTGTAGGGAACTTTCAATAACTGGACCCACAGGCCGATCAAAGGAAGATTGAGAATAAGCAGCAACACATTGCCGAGGTACATGCTCGCGATAAGCCCCCAGAAGACATCAGGGTGCTCGGTAATCATAAGAGGTCCCGGCTGGATACCGTGAATGATGAAGGCGGAAAAGAGCACCGCCATGGTTACATTCGGCGGGATTCCAAGAGACATCAGCGGGATAAGGCTGCCTCCACAGGACGAATTGTTTGCCGACTCAGGCCCAGCCACCCCTTCAATAGCGCCCTTCCCAAAATCTTCCGGATGTTTGGACACCCTTTTCTCAATCGCATACGACATAAAGGACGAGAGCGTGCCGCCGCCGCCCGGGAGGATGCCGAGGAAGAACCCGAGCACAGTTCCCCTGGTGATTGCCCACTTCGAATCCATCCAGTCTTTGAGTGATGGCCAGAGGTTCTTCACTTTTGTCTGATATATTTCCGTTTGCTCGGCGCGCTGTTCTATGTTCTGAAAAACCTCTGTAAGTCCGAAAAGCCCCATGATCACGGGCATAACACCCACGCCGTCCTGCAATTCATCGATGCCCAGTGTAAATTTAGGCTGCCCCGTTATGAGGTCGAGGCCCACGCTCCCGAGAATAATGCCGGTTAAGGCCATCATAATCGCCCTCAATACGGATCCCTGGGCAAGATAGGTAACGAAGAGCAAACCGGTGCACATAAGGGCAAAATATTCGGGTGGACCGAATTTTATTGCGAGCCTTGCCAGTGGATTAGCCACAAACATCATGGCAATAACACTTATGGTGCCGGCGATAAATGAACCCCAGGCTGCGATGCCGAGCGCCGGCCCTGCCCGTCCTTTGCGGGCCATCTGATATCCGTCGAGACAGGTAACGATGGATGCGGTCTCACCCGGTATATTGACCAGTATGGAGGTTGTAGATCCTCCATACATGGCTCCATAGAGTATCCCGGCCAGCATAATAATGCTCGAGGCAGCGCTCACCTTGAAGGTCACGGGCAAAAGAAGGGCCATGGCGGCTGTGGGACCGATCCCGGGCAAGACGCCTACGAGCGTTCCAACCACCACACCGATACTGCAGAAGAGCAGATTTATGGGTATGAAGGTGACCTGAAAGCCGTATAGAATATGGTGAACCCAGTCCATGAATTCCTCCTAAAACCAGAACAAACCGTCTGGAAATTGGCAATTAAGGAGCTTTGAGAAAAGGTAATAACTTGCAAGGCTGCTTAGGAGCGATGATATTATTATCCAGTACCATCGCTGTTCGCGCATCATTATGTAGAGGCAGAGCATGAGCAGGAAAGTGGCGATAAGGTAGCCCAAGGTGGGCATGACGAGCGCATACACGAGAATGGCGAGCGCCGAGAGAATGATCCTGTACCACAGGGTCCCCTTGAACATGGGTTCGCCCTGCACCGCCTGTCTCACCGTAAAGGCCCTCACGAGTTCCACCAGGGAAAGGATGCCGAGGAGGCCGGAGGCCCCGAAGGTTATAAAACCCGGGCCCGGTTGTCTCGTCGTGCCAAGCCCGAGCTTTATTGACCCCACAAACACTACAACAGAAACCATGAGAAAGAAGAGACTTGACGTTAAGTCACGGGTCATGGTCTTTCACCTCTTTTCCGCTTCGGGCGTGATACCCACGGTCTTCATGGCCCTTCCTACGATGTCTAAATTCTCATACAGGTACTTGCTCAATTCCTTGTGGTCGCGATACGAAACCTGCACGCCGAGCTTGGTGTATAGATCGATAACATCTTTGTCATCCAGCGCCTTGTGGAATGCGTCATCGAGCTTCTTGATGAGCGCCTCGGGCGTGCCCTTGGGGGCGAGAAATACGCTCTGGCTTTCATGGACAAAATCGTAGCCCAATTCTTTGAAAGTCGGCACGTCGGGAAACTCTTTCATTCTTTTTGAGCTGTGCACGGCAAGGAGCCTGAACGCACCGGTCTTGACGTGAGGGAGCCACGATGTTGAACCGGAATAGGCGGTTACATGTCCGCCGAGCAGCATGGTATTCGGGTCAGACCCGGGGGTGGGGACGGCCGTCCACCTGATGCCCTCCTGCTTTGCCACATACTGCATGGCGATGTCCATGGGCACTCCCGCCGATGTTATTGCGTATGACACCTTGCCTGGGTTCTGTTTGGCGTAAGCTACAAACTCCTTAAACGTCTTCCAGGGGGCATCGGCTTTGACAACCACACCGCTCTCCATTAACAGGTTCTGCGTGATCGGGGTAAAATCTTCTAACTTATAGTCAACATGACGTGTAAAGGGAAGCCAGATGAGGTTGCCCGTGGCTGTTGACATTATCGTATATCCGTCCGGTTTCGCCTTCTTTACCATGCTAAAGGCTACGGCGCCACCTCCCGCATTATTATTCACAAAATCAAACGGTTGGCCGAGGAGCTTTTCCGCCTTGCCTGCCACGGCGCGTGTTGTCACGTCTCCCAATTGGCCCGGCGCGGAGTTTATAATGAAAACAATCGGTTTAGTCGGGTATGTCTGGGCTAAAGATATCCCGGAAAAAAGCATAAACAGGCACCATCCGAACACTAAGGCTTTGCTGACGATACTTTTCATAGAGACCTCCTTATTATTCATGAATCGTCTGCTGTCCCATCCGTTGACTTAAAGGACGGGACCGCTCACAAAGAACAAAGTAAACTAAGAAAGACAACAACACCGCCCCGACGCGTCGTAGCGCCCCTCCTCCCAATCGACTGAGGGGCGTTGAGCAGTGGTGCATATCTCACAAACATGAGCCTTTGTCTCTCGCGATATCGATACCCCGCTCACTTATCAAGCGCCTTGTAATAATCGTGCTTTTCACGAGCGGCCTCTTTTACGCCCATGTCCCTTCTGTTCTTGAAGAAATTGTGCTCATCCGTCTCGTACACCCTGTTCGTCTGAAAACTGTGCATGAACGAGTGCTCTAAGAGCCCCCGGTCAATCCCCATGGTGTTATAGAGGAACTCCCGTGAGACCTTGCCCATGGCGATGCCGTCTTTGGGATAGAGCGCGAGCCCGTTCGCCAGTTCCTTTACCTCGCTATCGAGGATATCTTCGGGCACGGCCCTGTTGATGAGGTTGTAGGCCGCTGCCTGAGCGCCTGTAATCATCTTGCCGGTGAGGCAGAGATCCATGGCCCTCGTAAGACCGCATCGTAAGACCATGATAGGAGAGATGGTCATGCCTCCCTGGCCAAGTCTTTCCTCCACGTGACCGACTTTACAGTCTTCGCTCGCGAGAAGAAGATCGCAATGGAGCACAAGATTGAAGGCAACGCCCAGGCAGTACTTGTGCATCTGTGCGATAGTAATCTTGGGACAGTAAAGGAGCTTGCGGTGAAACCCGAGGAAGAGGTTTCTATCAAATTTCAGTTTGACCCGTTGGGGAATCTTTCTTAAGCCGCCTGTTTCTCCGGCCTTCGGTTCCTTCATCCCGTAAACAAACCCTACGCCGGTGAGATCGGCGCCCGCACTGAAAGCGCGGCCCGCTCCCTTGAAAATGATGACCTTCACATCGTCATCCTGCTCGGCCTCATCCATGGCAGCGGACCAGTCTCGTATCAGTTCCGGGGACACGGCGTTCAATTTTTCGGGGCGATTGAGAACGATAGTTGCCACCTGCCCCTCTTTTCCGTAGATAACCGTTTCGTATTTCATGTAAAGCCTCCTTTATCGCTTGATCAGCGGATTTTTGCTAAACGTGCTCTATTCATGCCAATGCCCTGCGGTCAAAAGGTGACAAGGCATCATACATTTCCCTTAATCGCTGTCGGCGCATGGACTTTTCATCGCCGGACGGCCCGCTCGCGTGTTCACCGTCGAACCGGCGTCGCCGAGATTAAGAAGTTGGCCACGCCTCTTCCCGTTCATCGTCCGATTCCTAACCGGTCGGTCAGGGCTTTTTCTCTCTGTCCATGTTTCGTGAAGTTGTTCCAGGAATGGCGTAGCTTCTTTATACGCTTCATACGCGTCTATCGCTAAATTTGTCAGTGAAAACGGGTGCGCCGCGCGAGGGGCAGCGAGTAAGCCTAGGGCGGCCCTCTCCCCTATTGCGCCAAACGGCGCGCATTTTCTTTGAGAACCTGCAGGTAGTAACTTCTCGACGGTCAGAAGAAGGCTCTTAGTGCCTGTCATAGCACCCCACAGATCATCGCCCTCAAGGCGCTGATAGGATATTTATTTCTATCCCTGCCTCCGGACCCCTATCCAGGAATCACGGAAGCTTCCGATCAAAGGTCTGCAAACACCGTTCATACCTTCGGAACCGAAGGCTTGATTTCTCCGAATAATTCCCTATTATCATCGAGTGATTGAGGATTGCCTGACGATCTTCCACTGCCATCCCCCTTTGTGCTCGGAGTGTTCTTCAGAACATGCTACAAAGAACCGTCCACGTATTGTTTAAGTTTATTAAGCCGCAGAAAAGCTTGATATGATTTAGATCATATAAAAATGAAATATCTGCAGATTGCATGCAGGAGCGCGTTTGGCCCTGTACCAGAGGCAAATAAGAGCTATCAGGAGTTTAGCGTCCGCTGCAATTCCTATCGCATTCGCAAGAAGGCGTCAACCTCAAAGGACAGGCTTAAATCCGTAAGTCTTAGGGTAGGCTTAAGATGACGGTTCGGCTCACCCTGTCAAGACTCACGTGGGGACATCTTTGTACCTACGTCCTTCTCGATCTTCTCCCAGTCCCTGCCCCACAGATCGGAGAGCACGTCCTTCAATACTTCCAGGTTTCGTTTCCAACCGGGCTCAAATTCATATTTGAGGGCATCTTCCAGAAAGGGCACAATTTCTCCCAATTTCTGCTTAGGCAGATAAGCCCTCGCCCCCATATCGTGGGCGCGCTTCAGGTTTTCCGGGCTCAACGCGTGAGCTGTAAGCATAACCGCTCTCATCTTTTTGCTCACGGCCATTTCTAAGAGATCAAAGCCCCTGACCCCCATGATGTCAAGAATAATGAGATCGTATTCATTTGAGGAGAGGAGTTTAACGGCTTCATCGTATGTCGTAGCCGAATCAACACGGCAATCCGTACAGCTCGCCCCGATCTCGTCTTTGAGAACCGCAAGCACGTCCGGTTCATCATCAACGGCCAGTATCTTTCTCTGGTTAAGAACTGATTTACTCATAATGAGCCCTCCTGACGCATCTTCAACATATTCTTGCACTCTCTTGTGTATCTTCTCCCATAATCGTGACCAATATTCAACAGATTTCTTGTGCGGCGAGGTGCGGCCCATGTATGAACAAAAGGTTGTGAGGCGTGACGCAGCGGCGAACTCTTTCGGTTTGCACACGTGCTGTGCACCGAATGGCCTATCTGTCTCGTCATATTTGCGCCGATCGGGTGCAACACGTCCTGCCGCTTTTCTGTCCTTTTAAGGCATTGACGGGTATCCCCTGTCCCGGATGCGGCATGACGCGGGCGCTTTTGTGCATGGCCAAAGGGGACTTTAGCGGCGCACTCGCCCTTAACCCATTTTCGTATTTCCTTGTCTTTATGATTATTCTGAGCGTGGTGCCGTTAAGACGGCTTGGCTGCCTGCCGTCACGTGCTCCATCCGCTATGAACGGCCTGTTTATCCTGGTGCTCGTATCGGTATTTGCCTTCTGGTTTTTTGAGAGGCTCCTCCCCGCACTACGCTAACCCCCGTCTGTCTTAAGTTTCCGATCTTGTCTTAGCCCCGAGCAGGTATTCTGTCCTGACCCGCGCCAGGCTCCGGAAGATGTTTTTTTTCACGTTTTTGTTATGTTTTTTCAGATCTTCTATGATGCCCTTGACGAGCCGTCTTTTGGAGGTTTCTCCGTGAGGACACTGAGATGATATGACAGGCAATTCAAGGATCCTGGAGAGGCGCACGAGGTCCGTCTCTTCCACGTAGGCGAGCGGCCGGATGAGCGCAAGTTCTCCCTCAAACAATTCCTGATAGGGTTGCATGGTCCCAATTTCGCCTTGAAAAAACAGATTGAGAAGCATGGTCTCGATAATATCATCCATGTGGTGGGCAAAGGCTATCTTTGTGGCTCCTATCTCAGGGGCAAGGTCAAATAAGGCCTTCCTGCGGTTCCAGCTACACCAGAAGCAGCCGAAGTCTTCGGCCTCTCCTTTCCATTCACCGGGCGGTTTGGCAATCACGTAGGGCACGGACTGACTTTCAAAATAGTTTATGAGGATATCTTTATCGATCCAGGAAAACCCCATGTCCACGAAGCAGGCCACAACCTCGAAGTGGATCGGGACGAACTTGATCCGCTCTTGCATGATCTTGAGTAGGCTGAGGCTGTCCTTGCCCCCGGACACAGCCACGATCACCTTGTCTCCCTCTTTGAGCATCTGGTAGTCCCAGATGGCCTTGCCGACCTTTTTCGTTGTGAAGTAGAGAAGCCCGCTTACGTTCATGCGATGGACTGGGCGAGCTTTTTAGTCTTTTTCGTGTACGTTTCTTTTATAGGCCCTTCTTCACAACCCAAGGCTTCAACGCTCCCCAGGTAGCTCAGCTTGAGAAGATCAAAGGTCTTCTTGAACATATCGATAGTGGGCGTGCATGTCTCAATCTCATCACTTCCGCACGTCATGAGCGTAACCACCTTCTTTCCTGCGATACGGGAGTTGTAGTCTTTGTCCATGAATGCGAGCGAGCGGTCCATGGCGAGCTTGAGCTGGCCTGAGGGTCCGAACCAGTAAATTGGCGTGGCGTACACGATAAGGTCGGATTCCATGATATATTTCCGAATGTCCTTCATGTCATCGTTGATCTTGCAGATACCCTTGCCGAGACAGGCGTAGCATCCCTGGCACGGTCTGATGTTGAGATCGTTGAGATAGAGCATTCGTACGCCGTGTCCTTTTTCTTTCAATGTATCGGCCATAACTTTTGCGAGCTGGATCGTGTTGCCTTTTTTTCGCGGGCTTCCGAAGAGAATAATCGCCTTCATTCTGGTCCTCCCTCTGACGAATTTTGTGTCTTAATTATATGTGCAATCGCGGGTGACGGTCAAGGACACCTTAGCTCTTCCATTAAGACGGCTTGGCCCGTGCTTGCGATGATCAGGAACTCTTTCTACCTTGACTTTACACATTGCGAACCAGTAGTTATAATGTACTGTGGTTATCAATCGCTGGGGTTATGCATAATCATGGAGGAATCCGGCCGAATTATGTCTAAGGGGGTCTTATGAACAGCCTTTTTTTTGGTCTTATTACACTTGCCATCCTGGCGCTTGTCGGTTTTGTCGGCTACACACTTCTCGAACTGAGAAAGACCATCGGTTCCCTGAAGCAATTCATAGAGACCACTCAGGCAACGCTCAAGCCGACAACGGATGAATTGCAGGATACCCTGAAGAGCGTACGAAAGATTACGGATGATATCGGGGCTGTCACAACAGACGTGAGGCTACTTTCAGGCTCTATCCGTCAAATAGGCCAGAGCGTGCAGCAGATAAGCGAGGTGGTCAGTACGGTTGCAACGACCTCTGCCACCCAGGCTTCGGGGCTTAGGGCGGGTGTGAGAGCGGGAATCGAATATTTCATCAAGAATATCTTTGCAAAATCTCGATAAAAGGAGGCAACATATGGGACGCGAGGACAGTGGATTCAGTGCCGGCACCGTTCTTCTTTCATTTTTCATGGGTGGAATAATAGGAGCAGGTATAGCGCTCCTTGTGGCGCCGAAAACCGGGGAAGAGACAAGGCGTATGATAAAGGATGCTGCTGAAGGGGCCAAGGAAAGGGCGGAAAGTTATTACGATCAGGTGAAGGAAAAGGCAGTCTCTTACGCGGATAAGGGTAAGGAGTTTGTAGAGAAGGAGAAGAATATTATTACTAAGGCTGTAGAAGCCGGTAAAGAAGCATACGAAAAAGAAAGACAGCGCAGCTAATATCGCGACTTACGTCACCGTGAGACAATTACGTACCGTGCGGCGGGAACGCTTTTGCGGGTGTAGTATCGTACGCACATGACAGATAACAGATTCTATTTTGTCATAATGGCCTTCATTATTCTGGTACTCGGCTACCTCACGTACCAGATATTAAGTCCTTTTCTGTCGCCCATCATGTGGGCCATCGTGCTCTCGATCATCTTCTACCCGGTCTACGCCTTCTTCTTGAAGTATGTGAAAAAAAGATCGGTCGCGTCAGCCATTACCCTCCTTGTTATTCTCATCATCCTCTTCGGTCCCGTGTCCTATGCGTCCTATCTCATCGGACAGGAAGCGTTGTCTGTGCTCAGCAATATGGAAAAGCATGGGGTGAGCTCATTGAGCGAGGCATTAAGGCATCCCGTGGTGCGAAGTCTCATCAACAGGGTGCTTTTGTTATCCCACGTCTCGGAGCAGGAGTTTCAAAAGGCCGTAATGGACAACGTGGCCAAGATCGGCCAGGAGTCCGTGGGGTTCGTAAAAATCGGTTTAAGTAATATGGTAACCGGTGCGATCAATTTCATCTTCATGATCCTTTCAACATTCTTTTTTCTTGCGGATGGACCGAGATTCCTCCAGGCGATCAGCAGCTTCATGCCCTTTTCAAAACCTCAGAAAGACAGGCTCCTGCAACAAACCCAAGAGATTATCGTGTCCACGATATACGGCGGCGTTACGGTAGCCATCGTTCAGGGGACCATAGGCGGCATCGCTTTTGCGCTTCTCAGCATATCATCGCCTGTTCTCTGGGGCCTCACCATGTTCATAGCGTCTTTCATTCCTCTTCTCGGTACCTTTATTGTCTGGGGACCGGCCGCAGGTTATCTCTTGTTCCAGGGCCTCTACGTGAAATGCCTGATTCTCGTTCTTGTGGGTGTGCTGGCCATCAGCGCCGCGGACAACATCATACGACCCTTGATCATGAAGGGAAAGATGAGGATGCCTACGCTGGCCATATTTTTCAGTATCCTCGGCGGTATCAGGCTCTTCGGCTTCATAGGCCTCATTGTGGGACCTCTGGTGCTGGCTATTTTTGTGTCGGTCTTTGAAATATTCAGGTACTCCGAGAGCGAAGCCAGGGAAGACAAATCAACCTAATCCAGTGAGTTCTTCAGGAATGCGGAGGGCGCGAAAAGTCAGGCGATTAGCTTCTCGCCCGATGCGAGGGACAAAAGCCCATCCCTTTTTAAAAGCTTCATACGACGGCCCTTCACCTCGATGAACCCCTGTGCCGCCATCTTGTTCAGGATTCGGGAAAGCGTTTCCGGGATGGTACCGAGAAGGCTTGCAAGCTGCCCCTTGGAGATGCCGAGATCCATGTCTAGCGCATGGCCGCGAGTGTCGCTGAGATAGATAAGATACGCCGCGAGCCTCTGCGGGACTTCTTTCAGGGAAAGGTCCTCGACAAGCCGGGCAAAATATTTCAGGCGCCGGGAAAGGATTGCGAGCATGTTCATGGCAAGGCCCGGATCTTTCTTGATGAGTCTCTCGAAGGCCACCCTGGGAAAGAATATGGCCGCGCCTTCCTTTAACGATTCCGCGTGCGCCGGATACAGGGAATCGGCAAAAAGAGCCGCTTCCGCAAAGGGCTCTCCCGGCTCGATAAAATGGAGGATCTGCTCTTTGCCTTCCGGAGAAAGCTTAAATATCTTCACCCTCCCCCGGATCAGCACAAAAAACCCCGTGGCTTCGCTGCCCTCCGAGAAGATGATCTCCCCCGGCTTATAGTTTCGCTCGATCACAATGCGGACAAGCTCTCCCAACTGCGCGTCAGGAAGTCCTTGCAATAAAGGAATTCTGCTCAAAGATTCTTTGATCGTGGTCATGACGGTTAATCTTTATACTACAGACTGGACGAAAAAAAGGCAAGAGTGCGTCGTGTGAATGCCTCTATAGAAAAAACCAGTATTTTCATGTATGATGGTATATTGTCACATGTCGTTTTAGGCCGTAAGATCGGCAACGGTGCTACACGCAGGGCTTACCGCTTAAAGCGTAACGCTCTTTTCACCAAAGGAGTTCCTATGAAAAACCCGAAAATCCTGATTCTTATGGGGAGTGACAGCGATCTCTCGGTCATAGAGGACGGCATCAAATTTCTTAAGGATATGGGCGTTCAGTATAAAATCGATATATCCTCGGCCCATCGCAATCCGGACAAAACCACGGGGTACGCAAAAGACGCACGAAACCAGGGCATTGAGGTGATCATCGCTATCGCGGGCATGGCCGCGCATCTGCCCGGTGTTATAGCCTCTCATACAACCCTGCCTGTCATAGGCGTTCCCACAAGCGCGAGCGCTTTGAATGGGATGGACGCCCTTCTTTCCATCGTGCAGATGCCCAAAGGCATACCCGTAGCAACGGTAGGTCTCGATGCGGGGAAGAACGCGGCGATACTCGCGTGTTCAATTCTCTCCATCAAGGATGAGGGCTTGCAAAAAAAGCTCGACAAGATGAAAGAAAACTTAAAGAAAGAAAACGAAGACAAGGCTTTAAAATTACGGCAGATTTTGTCTCATTGACAAGACATTTTCCATCTGGTAAGGTTTTAAAAACATGTTAAACGCGATCACGGATATTCAGAGCCTGAAAGTCGGCCATTACACCGACCGTAAAGGGTGCACCGGTTGCACGGTCATCCTGTGTCAACAGGGCGCGGTCTGCGGAATTGATATCCGGGGAAACGCAGCGGGTACGAGGCAGATAGACGCGTTAAGCACAAATCACATCGTGGAGCAGGTCCACGGGATACTTCTTGCCGGCGGCAGCGCTTTCGGTCTCGATGCCGCGGCCGGCGTTGCCCGGTATCTCGAAGAAAGGGGTGTGGGCTTCGATGTGGGTGTGGCCCGCATACCGATCGTGCCCTCTGCTGTGATCTTCGACCTTGGTCTCGGAAACCCGAAATCAAGACCCACGCCTGAAATGGGTTATGAGGCCTGTCTCAAGGCAGGTGATATCGTAGAGGAAGGCAGCGTTGGGGCCGGTACCGGTGCGACCGTGGGAAAACTCTTCGAACTGCCCCGGGCGATGAAAGGGGGACTCGGCACGTGCAGCCTTGCAATGCCCACCGGTCTCAAGGTCGCCGCGCTGGTTGTGGTCAACGCCTTCGGGGACATCATTGATAATGTCACGGGAAAGATCATTGTGGGCGTGCGCAAATCCGAAGAGAGTCTGGAGTTCGCAAACACGGTATCATTGCTCAAAGAAGGTGTGGTCAAAAAACAGTTCGGTATTGTCAATACGACCCTCGGGGTCGTGGCCACCAACGCACGCTTTGACAAGCGAGAGGCAACCAAGATGGCCCAGATGGCCCACGGGGGACTCATTAAGACAATACATCCCGTACACACCACATTTGACGGCGACCTTGTCTTCGCGCTTGCCACAGGAGAGATTGAGGCCGACGTCAACAACGTGGGGGTGCTCGCCGAGTTCGTCCTTGCCGAAGCCATAAAAAGGGCGGTCAAAAAGGCGGACGGCTTCGGCCTCATACCTTCATTTCGGGATATATCCAAGGGGTGGAAGACCGCCTGAAAAAATCCGATGCGCTTATCCCATATGCGCCATGACTAAGCAAGGACTTAATGACACTATACGGCCGGGTTCTTTCCTCAAGGGGTTATGACCATGGATGATTATCAGAGAGTTGCGGAGATTATCAAGGAAAAACAGTACCTGGTGGCCTTTACGGGCGCGGGCATTTCCGTGGACAGTGGCATCCCTGCTTTTCGCGGCGGTCAGGGATTATGGGAAAAGTATGATCCCATGGAATACGCCCACATACGCGCCTTCACGAACAACCCCGAGAAGGTCTGGATCATGCTGAGGGAAATGTCCAAGGTGATCTTTGAATCCGGGCCGAGCCCGGCGCATCTTGCACTGGCAACGCTGGAACAGAAGGGATATTTGAAGTCGGTGATTACCCAGAATGTGGACGGACTTCACCACGTGGCAGGTAACAGCGACGTTATAGAATACCACGGCAATCATCGCTGGCTCACCTGTCTTAACTGCTCCCGACGAGTCCTTCTCACCCCGCAGATGATCGAGCTTCTGCCGTATCCTCGATGTGAGAAGTGTAACAGGGCCTTAAAACCGGACGTGGTATTCTTCGGAGAGGGTATCCCCATGATCGCCATGCTTCGCGCAAACGAAGAAGCAAACCGATGCGGGGTCATGTTCATCATCGGGACTTCCGGGGTCGTCTATCCCGCTGCGGAAATACCCTACGTGGCAAAGTCAAAAGGCGCCACCATTGTGGAAATAAACGTAGAATCCACGCCCTTCACTTCATCAATTACAGACCATTTCTTTACGGGCACCGCTTCGGATGTTTTGCCGAAAATTCTTGAACACCTTTAACACGGGAGGTCCGTCTGAAATCTCAAACCGCACATCCCAGTTTGCTCGATCATACCTATTGCGTAATCATGGCCGGGGGCAGAGGCGAACGCTTCTGGCCATTAAGCACGGGCAAGGTGCCCAAGCCCTTTTTGCCGTTGACAGGGGATAAGAGCCTCATTCAGCTCACCGTGGAAAGGGCGCTTGAGTTCGTTCCTAAAGAACGGATATTCGTCGTGCTCGGAAGGTCCCACTTAAGGACGGCACAGAAGCAGCTTGCTCTGCTTCCCGCTTCACATTTCATCGTGGAGCCTGTGGGCAGAGATACGGCGGCTTGCATCGGCCTTGCCGCGACTTTCCTCTCGCTTAAGGACGAGAAGGCCGCCATGGTGGTTCTTCCTGCCGATCAATACGTCCCGGACACGAAAAGATTCGGCGAAACCGTGGTCGATTGCGTGGCCCTGGCGCATAAAGGCGATTATCTCGTGACCATGGGGATTACCCCGACAAGACCCGAGACCGGCTACGGATACATCCATGCTTTTAGACAATTCGATGCTCAATCGAAAATCGCCTGCTTTACCGTGGACAGATTCGTTGAAAAGCCCGACAGCGCAAGGGCCGTAGAATACGTGAAGGATGGCCATTACTACTGGAATGCCGGCATATTCATCTGGCGGGCTAAGACAGCCCTTCATGGCATGCGGCAACATATGCCTCAACTCTACGAAGGTTTGTGCTCCATTGAGAGTG
>Ga0335069_10009170_pt1 | contig 14108 bp, 12 predicted proteins | sample Lox_Sample_11_FD_206714 | JGI IMG/M metagenome (GOLD analysis project Ga0335069, IMG submission 206714) | Soil microbial communities from Loxahatchee National Wildlife Refuge, Florida, United States - Lox_Sample_1.1 | ecosystem: Environmental > Terrestrial > Soil > Wetlands | place: USA... | reverse complement strand
CGACGGCGCCCCGTAGGCACCCACGCGACACGACCTTGCGCACGGGCGCGGGACCATCACATGTTCGCGCCACGTTTCGTGTCGCGCAGGAGGGTGCGAACAGCCAGCGTGAGCCCGGCCACGCTGAGCAACAAAATCAATCCCAGAACGGCCGTCTCCAGGATGTACCAGGGCCATGGACTCATCAGGCTCAGCAGAGAAGACTGCGCCGGCTTCTCACGCAGGTACATGTAGTTCCCGCCGGTGATCAAGTCGCCGGCTACTGCAACAACGGCGAAGCCGAGCGTCGCGGCATACACCCGCCAGACCGCTCGCGGCCCCGGGTATAGGCGGCATCCGAACACGAGGAAGCTTGCCGCGACGACGGCACCGATGTGGTAGGTGAAGTATGTGAAATAGAAGACACTCGGAAACGACTGGGAGAGGTCCGGGGTGAGCAAGGCCTGAAACGAAGCCGTGAACGACCAGAAGTACGCCAGCTCAATCAGCGTCGCAGCCCGCGTCCACAGAGCCAGCACCGCCACCGCAGACACTGCATCGGTCAGCTGAAGCGGCAAGCCGTAGCGCACCGTCCAAATCCCGAGCACCGCGTCAGCGACGTATTCACCGGCCCACCCCGCGAGAATCAGCAGCGCTAAGGCGCGCGCAAACGGGACGAGCCAGCGACCTGGGTGACGTCGCGCCGCCGACACGGAGATGCCGGTCCCAAGGACCATCACCGCGAGCGCCGCGATGTGCTGATCGGAGAACTGTCGCGATGCCCAATGATCCTGCGCGGCGCCCGACGCGTGATCAGGCGGAGGCCCGAGTCCGTATTTGGCCGCGACCATCGGGGCGGGCTTGGCCCGATGTAATCCGGCTTGGCAGCGCGTAGGCTGAGCGGAGATTCAAGACCGGCAGCTGTTCAGACTCACGATCACGAGAGGAGCTGAGCATGTCGACGAATGCCGGTGATGACCAAGCCCGTCGGCGATTCTCGCCGACCGAGGCGAAACAGACCGCAGCCGCGGGTACCGCAGCGGCGGCAATCGGCGGCCCAAGCCCGGACGCGGATCTGGATCCCTCCCAACGGCCACTCGTCGAAGCCGGCGAGGGAGTTTCAGAAGGCTTCGAGCTGGCCGAGGAGGAGCTGATCGAAGCCGCCTCGCATGGTGACAGCGGTGCGGATCCGCTCGCCGACGCGTTCACGCCGGAGGACCACCGCACTCAACGCGGCGGTGAATACGGCGAGGCCGACCATGAGGACTCCTCCGAGATGCCCGACAGCGATCGATGATCGAGAGCGAGCAGATGATCAACGTCGAAGTCACCAGTCGAGGCGAGGTCAGCGAGCACGCGCGCCGGCAGGCACGCGAGAAGGTCGCAGCGCTCGAGGACTTCGTCAAAGGCCCCGTACTCGGCGCTCGCGTGGTCCTGACGCAGGTGCGCAACCCGCGCATTCCACAGCGCGCGCAGGCCGAGGCGGAGATCGACCTCCAGGGGCGACTGATCCGGGCCCGGGCGTCCTCGGTTTCGATGGAGTCCGCCGTCGACGACGTTGCCGAGCGCCTGCAGCGTCATCTCCGGCGCTACGTCGAGCGACTCATCACGCAAGAGCGAGAGCCGACCGAGCCGCCGCCTGGCGAATGGTCGCATCGCACATGGTCTCCCCCGCCCCGGCCGACTTTCCCGCGTCCGGTCGCAGAACGCCAGATCATCCGGCGCAAGTCGTTCGCGTTCGGGCCGATGTCGGTCGACGAAGCCGCCGACGCGCTCGAGGACCTCGATCACGACTTCTTCCTCTTTCACGACTCCGTGACCGGCTGCGATGCCGTCTTGTACTGGCGCGACGACGGGCTCCTCGCCCTGGTCGAGCCACGCTCCGCACGACCCGCCGAGGACCGCGGGCCAATCGTAGAACGGAGCCGCCTCTCAACACCGATCGACCTCGACGTCGCCGTCAGGGAGATGAACGCGGTCGACCACCGGTTCATGTTCTTCGAGAACGCGACCACGGGCCGCGGGAACGTGATCTACCGTCGCTACGACGGCCACTACGGTCTGATCGAGCCCGCCTGACGCGTGCGTCGGCGCGTCTCCCGTGCTCCTCACTCAGCCGAGGCCGATGAGGGGATCGCCGGCACGGCTACGACCGGGCATGGCGCGACGTGCAACAGACGCAGCACGACGCTCCCGAGCAACAGCCCGCCGACCGCTCCGTGGCCACGAGTGCCCATCACGATCAGATCGGCCCCCAGCTCACGAGCGACATCCGCGATTTCATGCGCCGGCTGCGGGCCGATGTGATTGACAATCCTCAGCCTGACATCGATTCCCTCGCCCGAGAGCTCCTCGACCACTTTCTCGAGCCTGGCCTTCACCAGTTCCTCGTCCGCATGCACCGCCAGACCGGTCTCGGTCGCGAACCGCTGCACGATGTGCACGACAACAAGCGATCCTCCATGCTCCTGCACGAGCGCCTTGGCGATGGGCAGCGCCGTCTCGGCGTTCGGCGAGCCGTCGGTCGCCCAAACAATTGTCTTGAACATCGAAAACCTCGCCTTCCAGATCGACCGAGCCTTGTAGCTTCAGCTTCCTCCACTCCGAGGCACACGCAATCGGGTGACGGCCACAGCCCTGATGCGTGATATCTACTGGCCCACCGCTCAAGAGAGCCGCGTCGAGCTACGGTCTCTAGATTTAGCGAGCGAGCCTCATACCGCCGAGCGGTTGTTCAAGCGCCGCGGTGATCTTGGAGGCGGTCGGGGTTCGGTATGAGCCCCGCTCGCGGGGGCGTCCCTGCGGGACGCTGGCTGTGGCCGCGGGGTACCTTCCGATCTAGAGCGCGGGCGAGTGGCGCCCGCTTGGAAGCCCCTTCGGGGCTTTGCACCTTGCGGTTGCTGGAGGTACCACCGTGGCCACGATCTCAAGCCTACTCGCCGATCACGTCTCGCTGCAGGTCCGGTCGGTCGACCGGTTGTTCCTTCAGGGATACGTCCCGAGGTTGATGTGCGAGGGGCAGGTGATCAGGTTTCTCTTGGATCGCGGGTTCCCGATCCCGTCCCCGGCGATGCTGGGCAAGATGGGCCGCGACTACGTCAACCAGATCAACGACTACATCGCCAGCAACGAGATCCCGACGGTGAAGTTCGTCAAGGGCGACGTGAAGGAAGAGATCGCCCGCAAGCACTTCCAGGCCGCCGAACGCGAGGGCCGCTACGGCGTGGTGATGGTCGGGATCGCGCAGGAGAAAACGAGCGCGTGGCGTGGCTGGCGCGACGGCGGCCCGGACGGGCACCCGCACTTCGTCTACCGCCGCCAATCGATCTTTCCCAACAACTACTACATCTATATCCGCGATCCCGACTGGGGACCGACGTTCATCAAGACCATCGCCTATGCGCCGTTCCCCGTATGGATCTACTTGAACGGGAACGAGTGGGCCAAGCAGCAGGCCGCCCAGCAGGAGATCAGTTTCAAGGCGTTGGATAACGGCTTCGCGTCCTGCGAGCAGCCCGACGCGCTCGCCGAGGTCTGCAACAGCCTCTCGGCCGAGGATGTGTGGTTGTTCTTCGAGCGCTGGCAGGCGGCGCTGCCCTCACCGTTCAGCGACGAGGACCGCCGGCGCGGCTACGTCTACGAGCTCGCGTTCCGGCAGCTGGAGATCTCCGACACCCGCATGTTCGATCGGCCGATCGCCGGACGCGCCTGGTTTGAGCAAACGCTCCCCGACCAGCTCACCCTCGGCCGCCCCGACCAGGCGGCAGTGATCTTCGGCCGCCGGGTCACCAGGCGAACCCCCGGTCGGTTCCAGACGAAGGTCTTCAACCACGGCGTGGAGGCCGCGATCCAGATCCACTTCCGCGCGTCGAAGGTCAAGCAGTACTTCAAAGAAGGCCGCGCGCTCAGAACCGAGACAACGATCAACGACACCCGCGACTTCGGGATCAAACGCCGCGTCACCGCAGAGAACTGGGACGCGCTGATCGACGTCGGTCATCAGGTCAACCAGCGCCTCCTGGAGCACCAACTTGACGCGTGCGCATGCGCACCAGACGCCACGCTCCTTGAGCGCGTGGTGCTGCCATCCCTAACCCCTGATGGCCTACCCGCCCCCGGACTCAGATTCGGGGAACCCCGCACGATGGTGCTGCTCGCCTGCCTGTGCAGCTTCCAGCACCTGTTCGCGGGATTGACGAACCGCTCACTGCGCGAGCTGATCGCCGGACTGATCCCCGGCTACACCGCGCGGCAGATGACCTACGACCTCCGGCGCCTACGCCGCAAAGGGTTCATCCAGCGGATCCCCCGCACCCAACGCTACGAGCTCACCCGCGAGGGACGCCGACTGGCCGTCTTCTTCACCAAGACCTACACGCGGATCGTCAACCCCAGCCTCGCCGAACTCGACCCCGCCCTCCCAAACCAGATCGCAAAACGATCACCGCTCGCCGTCTCCTACCGCGCATTCGAAGGCGCCATCGAGGACAAAATCAAACAGGCCGCTATTGCGGCCTGAAGATGACTCGTTTGTGAACCCGTCAACGGCCTAGCGGAGCTAGTGATCGCCGGCGGACGCTACTGCCTTCAGCGGCCGACATTCGCCGACGTGCTCGCCTACATAGAGGTGCTGAGGGGGACGCGGCGCAAGCTGCCGGCGAGATGCGCAGCGCTGCCGGTGATGCGTGGTCTTGTGCCTGTCGACAGAGCTGGATCAGGTCGCCGGCTGAAGGTGTTGGGCGCTGCCAGCTGACATCCCTGACTGAGGAGCATCATGGCGATGACTAATCGACGACAGGTTGTCGATCCGCCTCTCAAGCCGTAGCGTTCGCTGCGCAGTGGTGGCGCGACTCTCGATCACGCCCGGATCGGACGCCCGGGCATCGCCGTAGGATCCAGCAGCCCGTCGTGGATCACGGGCACGCCGTTCACGATCACGTGCTCAAAGCCTGTGGACGGGCGGCAGGGGTGCCGGTAGGTCGCTTGGTCGCTGACCCGCTCGGGATCGAAGGCGACGACATCGGCGTCGGCGCCGACCTGTAGTCGGCCCTTGCGCCCCATCGCGGCGACGAACGGCTCCAGCAGCAGCGCGGGAAGCGTCGCAGCGCGCCGAATGGCCTCGACCATGTCGATGTCGCCGCTCTCGCGGACGTACTTGCGAAGCGTTCTCGCGAACGTGCCCGCGGTGCGCGGGTGGGTCAAGGCATCCTTTGGCAGGGGCCAGACGTGTTCGTCGGAAAGCACCTTGCCTGAGACGGTTACCGGCATCGCATCGCTGGCGATGATCGTGTCATCGAACAGCATCGAGGCGGCCATCAACGCGCGGTCTTGTGGGTCGCGTTCGCTCAGTAGCTCGAACACGGCGAGGCCACCGGGGTCCTGTGCGCGCAACTCACGCAGCCTGGTGGCATCGGCAGGCCGCTCACCCGTGGGCAGATAGACGATGGAGCTGGGCGTCAGTTCCCAGCGGGAAAGGACGTCGGGGTTGAGGAACGCCGCGCCGATCGCGGTCGCGCCCGATCCGTACGGATACGCCTCGCTCGTCACACGAGCGCCCTCCCGTCGGCACTCCTCCACCAGCTTCAGCACACGTTCGACGTGGCGGCGAGACGTGCTATTGATGTGGCAGCAGTGCATGTGAGCACCGGTCTCGGCAGCTGCACGCACGATCTCGGTGGGACCGTCGATCGCCACCCCCGGGTCCGCCTCCACCAGCTCGCGCGCGTGCGTGAACACCGGCCGCCCGGCTCGGGCCGCCGCCGCGGCCACGGCGAGGTACTCATCGGGGTCGGTTTCGGGCGCGTAGCCAACGAGGACACCGATCCCGACGGCGCCATCGGCCAGCTCAGTCTCGAGTGCCGCAACCAGGCGTCGTTGCTCGCTTGCGGTGGCCGCCCGCTGCCATTCCGGGTTGCCGAAGTTGTGCAGCGTCGTGAGCACCTTCCCGTCAGCGCGCACACCGGCCAGCATCTGGAGTCGCAGCGCCGCCCACGAGGCCGAGAAGCCATAGTTGAGCGGCCGTCCCTCGCGCGCCGCGATCTCGTACGCCCGCGACAGCGGCGAATTACCAGCCTCGAGATCGAGCGAGGTGGTGACGCCGTCGTGCGCCTGCAGCCGTTGGCCGGCGATCGAATGCACGTGGCTGTGCAGGTCGATGAACCCTGGCGCGACCACAAGCCCCGTCGCGTCAAGCCGCCTGCGCGCCTCCAGGCCAGGCGCGATGGCGACGATTCGCCCAGAGCTGATGGCTACATCCGCAACCTCGTCAAGGCCGCTCAGCGGATCGATTACTCGTCCTCCGGCCAGCACGTGGTCCGCAGTTACGCGTTCCACGGCCTACGCCACCACCTCATCCGCACTTTTGGGCTCGGCCTGAGACTGGTGATTGAGCGTCCGGCGGACCTTGGCGGACGCACTGTAGATGCGTCGCACCTGCATGATCTCGCCGAGCGGCCTGTGTTCCTCGGTGACGCGCCACTGGTTGAACGCGAGCGCGTCGCCGTTGTCGAAGTTCGCGGAGATGTCCTGCTGCGGGATGTGCACGCGCCCGACGGTGACAAAGGGCGAGAGCTTCTCGGGCCACTCGACCGTGGAGTCATTGACCGGCATCGTCTCGAGATCGGTGCAGAGCTGGACCTGGAGATCGAAGTCGAAGCCTCGCGCCTGGAGCTCATCCGCGAGCACCGGTCCGAACACGTCCGGCCCGCTGCGGAGATCGAGTTCGCGATGGATCGCGTGCTCGACGCTCTCCAAGTCGGGAGCGACGCGAACCTTGGCGACATACTCGCCGTGACGTACCGCGGCCATCGTCCAATACGTGCTGAGCAACGGGTTCCGGATCGGCGTCTGTGCCGCTTTGACGAATGCGAACATCTCCTCCCATGCCCAATCGGATTGCTCGAAGGTGCCCTTGCCGGTGAGGAGGTCGGTCAAGAGCTCGCGAAAGCCCTCTTTTCCGCGCGCCAGGTACTTGAGGGAGTCGTTGCCGACTTCCTGGAGGACCAGATAGTGCCTGGCCGTGTTGGCGACGAAGGTCGGGTTGTTCTTCAGCACGAGATCGAACGTGCTCGCGTCCGGCTCGTCCTCGACCAGCTTGGTTCCGTCGATGTCGAAGATCTTGATCGCGAAGCCGAGCACAGGTCCTAGTTGCGCGTCCGGGCCGAGATGGTTGTTGGCGCTCGAGAAGCGAATCAGCGCGCCGTGGCGACCTGGCCTGCCATAGATCCCCTGCGCATACGGCGCCGGCACGTGGTCGAGGATCTCCACCTCTGCTCTCACCACACCCAGTGTCTTTGCGTGAGCGCCACGTAGAGCGTGCCCGGTTCCCTCCCTTGTTGGCGATTCGCGGACGGCCTTCTCCCAGAAGTCGATGATCTTGGCCATGTATTCCTCGATGTTGGGATCGATGGTTTCGATCTCCGGCGAATAGCGAACGAAATCGGATGACATCTGTCAGCGCTCCTTTCCGAGCCACTGCAACGCCGTGAGGGAGGGCATGAAGAAGTACTCGCCGCCGCGCAGCACGTTGAACGTCTCGATGCCGTGGATGCGGCGCCTGACCGGCGCCCGAGGAATCGTGAATACGGCTCCGTCCTCCTGCAGGCCTACGTTTGGATCGCGCTCCTCGCCGAGGTTCATGAAGTTGCCGTTGTTGATCCACTCCTGCTGCAGGAACTCCATCGTCGCCATCGCCTTGGCGCTGATGAAGATGAAGTGCAGGCCGCGCGGGGTCTCGTCGTCCTGCTGGGAGAGCGCATTCGGATCGTAGGGCGCGCCGAACGTGGTGCTGCGGCGGATGATCCGGTGTAAGTTCACGTCGACGAGGATCTGCATCTTGGTGTCTCGCGGGTTTGTCCGCCGCATGTGTGAGCCGAGTGGTACCTGTCGGCCGTCGGGATCGCCGGCGTACGTAAAGTCGTTGTTTCGCCGCGGGTCGGCGCCGAGCGCCGGATCGTCCCGGTCCGGCGCGAGCGTCAACGGCGCGCCACTGCGCCACCGCCCCACCAGCTTCGCCGCGAGCAGCTCCCGCTCCTCGTCGGTGCGCGCGTTCGCCTGCAGGAAGCGGTTGAACGCCCCGACCCGAGACTGGTACTTGCGCAGCCCAACGTACGTGCCGTTTCGTCCCAGCACCTCGGGCCGAGGAGCCGGAAGCGGAATCCCCGCCTCCCCCGGGTAGCCCAAGATGAACTCGCCGGCTTTGATCGCGGGACCCTGACCGGGCACCGGCTCCACGCCGCTGCCCTCGATAGCTGGCTGCCCGATCGAATCCCGGTACCCAAGAGGGTTCAGGTCGCCCGGCTGAGCGCCGAAGTCCTCGCTGGACACCACCGTCAGGCCGGGCCGCCCCTCGTAGTGGCGCCGCGCGGTGTCCATAGTGCGGCGCCACTTCGCCTCGGAGTCGCTGAAGACGCTCACCCCGATGTGGATGACCCCGCGATCGAACTCCGGCTCCCAGTGCCGCGGGTCGTTGACACCGTGGTCGAGGAGCGCCTCGGCACGGGCCGCCATCCCCATCCGAAACGCCTCTGGGAAGCTCTGCAGTGACTCCTCCGGCACCCCGAGGGCCACCAGCCCAGGGTACGTAATGGCCACCGCGATCCAAGGCTCCCTAGCCTGCCACCAGTCGGCGGCAGAATCGACATGCGGACTCAGATCCCGCAGGAAGTCACGGCCGGCAGTCAGGTCATCCACATGGAGCATGACGTGCGTGCCGCAATACGGCTCGGGGCGGTAGCGCAGCACGGTCGCCTGAATATCGTCGAGCTCGACGCTGACGCGTCCGCGCGATGGATCGCCGCCGATACGTTCGATGACCGTCATGGGTTCAGCCGGCCGATCTAGTCGCCGACCTTGTCGAGGAATTCCTCGACCGCCTCACCGATGCGCTTCAACCGTCGCGTCTCGGCCACAGTCAGGTCGTTGGCGACGAACCAGCCCTCTGCCGTGACCTGATGCTTGGCGAGGTAGTCCTTTGCCTCGGGGCTGCGGATCCCCGGCCAGCCTTCCCATGCTGAGTCGATGATGTCGAGGTAGTCCGGGATCTTCGTGGCGAAGTCGTCGATGTAGCTGTCCCAGTCGCCGTCGTAGGCGGTGGCGAACAGCAGCTTTGTGTCGTTCTCCAGGAACACGAAGCGCATGTCGTGCACTGTGCCAACGTCATCCGCTCCGGCGAGGTTGCCGTTCAGCAGCTGCAGGAAAGCGCGCGTCCGCTCAGCCCCGCCGGGCGCGAGCGGGATGATGATCGTGAGCTCCGAGACCTTTCCCAGACGGCTGCCGGCGCGACCAGCGCTCACCACCGGCGGGGGCGGTTCCTTCGATGCCTGCGCCGCCAAATGACTGAACACGTTCTCGAATGCCTTCCGGCCCACCTCCGGCGCCTCGGCGAAGAGCTCGCGCAGATGGGCGATCTGCTCCTCGACCGTCTGGAGTTGTTCGCGTACTTCGGTTGCCATTTGACACTTCTCCTTTTTGTTGTTTGGTGTGTCAGAGCGACACCGCACGACACCGGTTGCGCTCGGTCGGTGCCAATCAGAGTTCGATGTGACGCTCCCACTGCCAGACCTGCGGTGAGTCCGGCTCGACGCGCTCGATGAATTCGGCGACAAATCGGCGCAGCTCGATCAGTGCCCCGTTGCTCGTCTCGTCGTCGAAGAAGAGATCGGTCTCCTCGCCTGCGAGCGGCACGAACGGTGTGTAGGGTGGCGACGCCCAGAACGTGAAGTAGAAGTAGACCATCGCGCCGATGCTGCCCGTGTTGGGCAGGTAGCGGTGCAGGCCCGCGTTGTCGAAGGTGCTTTCCGGGTGGGGGATCGTCGCTTGCTGGAGGACGGGCGGGAAGTTCGCCACGAAGGTGAGTGCCGGGTTGGCGCTGCGGTAAAGGCGCGAGCTGCCGTGCGCGATGATGCGGTAGACGATGCTGTGCAGGACCCGCCCCAGCGCATGCTTGGAGTCGATGGCGGGCAGGCCGCGGACGTTGCCGTCGCCCTCGGGACCCGACGCCGCGATCCAGCGCTGGACCTCCTGGTCGTGCGCCACGTCCTCGTCGGTCGCGTAGGCGTGCTCGATGTAGGTGTCCACGTACCGGCCAGTGGCCTCCCAGATTTCCAACAGGTCGCGAGCGATCGGGAACTGGTCCCACGGCTCGTCGACGCTGAAGTCGGCCTCGGTGACGCCGAACCGCTCCAGCGTGCTGGTCGGATCGTCGTCGAAGAACTCGCGTCCTTCGGCATAGCGGTCAACAAGCTCGAGGAACTGTCGGGAGGTCGCGATCGATGTCGGCGGGATGCCGGGGAAGGCGTCCCAGCCCAACACGAGCAGGTCGTCGAACGGGATGACATAGCTCGATTGCGGCTCGAGCAGCCTGTAGACCGGATTCTTGGGCGAGAGGTTCTCGAACATCGTCATCAGCATCGCCGCGGTGACCAGATGCCACTGGTAGACGTGGCCGAGCCAGATGCCGAAGACGGTCACCGCGACCTTGGCGGCCTGCAGGGCGTAGACCCACGCGGAAGCGGACGTAGTGGACCGCTGGCGGCTGAAGATCGTGGGCTCGTTGTCGCCGCCGGCGACGCGGATCAGCTCGGGTGTCATCGCCTTGGTCGTGGGGTCTTGCACCATCACGACGACGGCGCTCGGCGTGAAGCGGGGGGCGCCGGCGATGACCTGGGGCGTCAGCGGCTCGTAGATCCGGAGGTCGATCACGTATAGCGTCCCAGCGGCCGCCGCGGCATCGAACGTCGGCGTCCACGCGTCGCCGAAGAGCTCCCGCCACTGTCCGGTGTCGCTCACCTTTTGGGGCAGAAGCAGGTTGTAGGAGCGGCCGTACGTAGCGATCATCGGCCAGAACGCCTCGGTGGCCTTCTCGGGCTGAGTCACGTCCACGGTTGCCGCCCACTCGTCCAGGTGCGGCGCGCCCAAGGCGCGGACGTCGGGGAACGTCGTCCAGGAGATCGACCATTGGCGCGGATCGTCGAGCGGAAGCTGGGTGAGCTCTCCGCCGGATGTCGCCGCGCTCTCGGTCCGGGAGGCGATCGTCTCCACGATCGTCGGGACGATCTCGAGCGTATTGTGGCCGAGCTGCTCGCGCAGTGCCTTGACCTGCGCCTCCTGCTTGGCCTCCAGCGATTCGTGGCCGATCAGGAAGTCATACGCGCGGGCCGTCTTGCCGCCGATCGTGTAGACCTTTGACAGCCCTTGGAGGGCCTGCTCGCGTTGCTTGAAGCGGATGCGGAGCCGGATCAGCGTGTCCAGCATGCCCGCCACGTCGATCGGGAAGGCCGGCGCGTTCCTCAAGCCAAGGTCGCGGGTCGGCAGCTGGGGAAGCTTGATCTGTGGCTCTACGGTCGTCGTTGCCATCGGGGACCTCCCTCCGGGTCGGTAACGGGTCGGTGTCACGGCCGCAGGGCCGCGCAGGTCTGTGTTGGCGAGGCGCTCTCAGCCACGCGGTCGGCCGCGCCTGCTCGCGCTGTCCGTCTCCGGCGCGACTGGATCGGCTTGTGTGTCATCGGTCTTCACGCGCCGGTCTTCTCGAGAACTCGGGCTGGTCCAGCCTGGGTCGCGTCTGCAGACTGCAGGCCGCGCGTGCGGGCGAGCACCTGCTGCTTGGTGATCGTCCGCTGCCGCCGGCCGCGCCCGAGGAACGCAACGATCCAACTCGCGAGCGCCGACACCCGGTTCTTGAAGCCGGTCAGGAACGTCAGGTGGACGACGAGCCACATCGCCCAGCCGACGAAGCCGCCGAACCCAAAGCGCCCGATGCTCACGACGGCGCGGAACCGCGCGATCGTCGCCATCGTCCCGAGATCGATGTAGCGAAACGGTGTCGGATCGCGCCCACGTAGGCGACGCGTAATCGTCTTCGCCGCGTGGTGGCCGCTCTGCATCGCGACCTCGGCCAAACCCGGCAGCCCGTTCAGCGACATGAGGTCCCCGACGACGAACAGCTCCGGGTGGCCGGGAAGCGAGCAGTCCGGCGTTACCTCCACGCGACCCGCGCGATCGACGCTCGCGCCGGTTCGCTCAGCAAGCAGGCGGCCGAGCGGCGAGGCCTCAACCCCGGCTGCCCAGATCTTCGTGCGCGCCTCGATGCGGTCGGCCTGGCCATCGGCGCCGGCGATGTCGACGCCGGTCTCGTCGACGCCCACGACTCGGGCGCCGAGCCGCAGCTCGACACCGAGTCGTTCAAGGTCGCGCCGAGCGCGGCGGCGCAAGCGCTCCGAGTACGGCGGGAGGACCGTGTCGACGCCGTCGATCAGGACGATCCGGGCTGAACGCGCATCGAAGCGCCGGAAATTGGCGCGCAACGCGCGACGCGACAGCTCGGCGACCTGACCGGCCAGCTCGACGCCGGTGGGGCCGGCTCCTACGATCGCGAACGTGAGCCACGGTGCGCGCGCTGCAGCATCCGGCTCGAGCTCGGCGATCTCGAAGGCACCGAATATGCGCCCGCGAAGCTCGAGCGCGTCGTCGATCGTCTTCATCCCGGGCGCGTGACGCGCGTACTCCTCGTGGCCGAAGTACGACTGCGTAGCCCCGGTCGCCACGATCAGGCTGTCGTATGCCAACGAGGTCGTCTCCCCGAGCGTGTCGACAGTCAGCCTCCGCTCATCGACGTCCACGTCCACGACCTCGCCCAGAACGACGCGTGTATTGCGATGGTGCCGCAGCACGTCTCGGATCGGCGGCGCGATGTCGCCCTCGGAGAGCACTCCGGTGGCGACCTGGTAGAGCAGCGGCTGGAAGACGTGGTGGTTGGTCCTGTCAACAACCACCACCTCGACCGGAGCACGTCGCAGGGCACGCGCGGCGAACAGTCCGGCGAACCCACAGCCGACGATGACGACACGGTGCATGATTCAGACCGCCGCTGCGGCCTTGGCCTCCGCTGCGGCCTGGTCCGCGCGCATCATCCCGATGTACTCCTCGTAGTCCCGCGCCTTGACCGCGAACTTCTCGAGTACCCAAGGATGCGTGTTGATCAGGAAGCGCTCCTCGGCGAGCCCCTCCATGACGATGTCGGCGAGCTGCTCGGTGGTGATGGCGTCCTGCCCCTCGGGGGTGTCCTCCTTGCCGGCGAGGATGGGCGTCAGGACCGCCGCCGGCGTGAGCAGGCTGACGCCGATCCCCTTGGCGGCGTACATGGTCGAAAGCCACTCCGTGAACCCGACCGCCGCGTGCTTGGTCACCGTGTAGGAAACGGTGTCCGGGATGACCAGCAATCCCGCCGCCGAGGCGACGTTGAGGAAGTAGCCGCTGCCCTGCTCGAGCATGTGCGGGATCGCGTACTTCGCGGCCCAGACCTCGGACATCAAGTTGATCCCGATGATCTTCTGCCATCCCGCGGTAGGAGTGTCGATCCCCCCGTCGATCGCGATTCCGGCGTTGGAGACGAACAGCTCGAGTCGCCCAAAGCGCTCAACCGTTGCGGCCACGAGGTGCTCGATGTCCTCCTCGCGGCCGACGTCGGCCGCCACGGGGAACGCGCCAATCCGCGCAGCGTGCTCCTCGCAAGCGTCCTGGCTAAGGTCCGACAACACAACGTCCGCGCCCTCCTGAGCGAACCTCGTACACAGTGCGAGGCCGATTCCGCTCGCGCCGCCAGTCACGACGCACACCTTGTCTCTGACGTTCATGCTGATCCTCCCAAGTTGGTCACGCCGGAAGCTTCACCCTCCGCCAGCGCCATCGCGCCCGCGAGGTCCCCAGTGCCAACGCGTGTGTCGGCCCCGGCACCAAACCCCGGCCTGCAGCGGGCCGCCGGCCTGGCGCCCTGGCCCGCCGTGGCCACACAAGGAATCGCGCGGTAGGCGTATGTCCAGACCCCGAGAGCCAAGCCCCTAGCGATCTGCAGCACGTGGTGGCCGTTGTCGCGCGCGATGGCGCGCGGCAAGAGGGCCTTCGGTGCGTCAGCAGCCGGCGCGCCGACCGCGACAGAAACGCCAATCGAGCGAGATAACGTGACCGGGGTGACAGGCAAGGCGTACAACGCCGGATCCGGTCGGGTTCTCGAGCGTCGCAGGGCGGTCGCCCTGGCGCAGCATTTCCGCGAGTTCGAGGGCCTCTCGATCCGGCAGATCGCCGACCGACTCGGTTGTTCGCCGGCAACGGTCAAGGCGTACTTCTACGACCCG
>Ga0335069_10009169_pt1 | contig 14109 bp, 11 predicted proteins | sample Lox_Sample_11_FD_206714 | JGI IMG/M metagenome (GOLD analysis project Ga0335069, IMG submission 206714) | Soil microbial communities from Loxahatchee National Wildlife Refuge, Florida, United States - Lox_Sample_1.1 | ecosystem: Environmental > Terrestrial > Soil > Wetlands | place: USA... | reverse complement strand
CCGCGCTGTCGACGAGATGCTCGACGGAGCAGCCCAGGCGCACGGCGCTCGCTTCGAGATCCTCCCGAGTGGACGAGGAGTCGTGACGCGGGTGGCCGAGCGCACGCGACGAGTTGGCGTCATCACCGGTGGGGGGTCCGGGCACGAGCCGGCGTTCTTCGGGTACCTGGGCAGAGGGCTTGCGGACGGGGTTGCCGTCGGAAACGTCTTCGCGTCTCCCTCGGCTCGGCCTATTGTCGAGGTCGCGCGGAGGCTCGCGGCTCCGGACGGCGTCCTCTTCATCTACGGCAACTACGAGGGCGACGTCATGAACTTCGATTTGGCCGGCGAGCTCCTCAGCGATGAGGGCATCGCGTCGCAGACGGTGCTTGTCACCGATGACGTCGCCAGTGCGCCGAAGGGACGGGAGGACGAGCGTCGCGGGGTCGCCGGAGACGTTGTCGTATTGAAAGCGGCGGGGGCAAGAGCCGATGAGGGGGCCGGGTTGGCCGAGGTGGCCGAGGCGGCTCGGCTCGCGAACGAGAGAACTCGCAGCGCCGGCGTCGGGCTGGCTCCGTGCACGCTCCCGACCGCCGCCGGACCCACCTTCGAGATCGGCGATGGCGAGATGGACGTCGGCATGGGCGTGCATGGAGAGGCTGGGATTCGCCGCGCGGCGCGCGGGACGGCCGACGAGGTGTCCGATGTGCTTCTCGACATGGTGCTCGACGATCGGCCACCAAGTCCCGGCGAATCCGTCCAGGTGCTCGTGAACACCCTGGGCTCGACGACGTTGATGGAGGCGTACATCGTGCTCCGGCGCGTGAGCGCCCAGCTCGCCGACCGGGGGATCGAGCTCCATCGCGCGTTGGTGGGCGAGTACATCACCTCGCTCGAGATGGCGGGCCTGTCGCTGACCGTGACGTGCCTCGACGGCGAGCTCGCGCGCCTCCTCGATGCCCCGGCCCAGCCGCTCTTCGCGCCTCGGTCATGGCCGGGCTGATGGTCACCACCCCGACACTCGCCGCGTTCTTCCAGGCGTATCTGGCCGAAATCGAGGCGAGCCAGGCTGCTCTCGACCGGCTCGACGCCGTCGCCGGCGATGGAGACCACGGAGCGACGATGGTGATGGGAATGCGAGAGGTCGTCGCCGCAGTTCCAGCGGGCACGAAGCAGCGCCCGAAGGAAGCCCTGCGCGTTGCCGCGGAGGCGTTCGGGTCGGTCGGCGGTTCGATCGGTCCGCTCTGGGGCACGGCTCTCGTACGGGCTGCGCGGGTGGTGGCCGACGATGAGTCGGTTGATGACGACGCGCTTCTCGAGATGATCCGGGCGGCGGTTGCCGGGTTACGAGAGCGCGGCAGGAGCGTCGTCGGTGACAAGACGCTCCTCGATGTCATGCAGCCGGCAGCAGATGCGTTCGCCGAGAGCATCGACGGCGAGCATTCATCGCGGATCGCGCTCGAGAGGGCGATCGAGGCTGCTCAGGCCGGCCTTCACGCGACCGCGAGCCTTCCAGCGCGCCGCGGGCGTGCCCGCCGCTTCGCCGAGCGATCCGTCGGTGCGGTCGATCCCGGCGCTGCTTCGGCCTGCCTTGCCTGGGAGACGGCTGGAAGGCTCGCCGGCCTCTCGCTCGCTACCGCTGTCGGCGCGGAGGATCGGTGAGCTCGTGAGGATCGTCGCCCTCGAGGTGTCCGACATTCGTTTCCCGACGTCGGCGACGTTGGACGGGTCGGACGCCATGAATCCTGATCCCGACTACTCGGCTGCTTATGTCGTGCTGCGTACCGACACTGCACTCGAGGGGCACGGCTTCACATACACGATCGGTCGCGGAAACGAAGTCTGTGTCGCGGCGATCAACGCGCTCTCGCCATTCCTCACCGGTCGCCGGGCCGAAGAGCTCTTCACCGACATGCGCGGGTTCTGGCGACTCGTGACTGGAGACAGTCAACTGCGGTGGATCGGACCGGAGAAGGGCGCGGTTCACCTCGCGGCCGCGGCTGTCGTCAACGCGGTCTGGGATCTCTACGCCAAGAGTCGAGGGAAGCCCCTCTGGAAGCTGCTCGTCGACATGGAACCGGAGGAGCTCATCGGTTGTCTCGACTTTCGCTATGTGGGTGACGCTCTCTCGCCCGACGAGGCGGTGGCGATTCTGCGGGCGAAGCGCCCGACAAGGGCCGCTCGGGAGGCGGAGATGCGAGCAGCGGGCTTCCCCACGTACACCACCGCAGCCGGTTGGCTGGGGTACAGCGACGACAAGGTTCGACAACTCACGAGGGAGGCTCGTGCCGAGGGCTGGACGGCCTTCAAGATGAAGTTGGGGCGAGATCTCGAGGCGGACCTTCGTCGTGCGGCCCTTCTCCGCGAGGAGATCGGAGCGGACGGAAAGCTGATGGTGGACGCCAACCAGGTCTGGGAGATCGGTGAGGCCGTCGAGTGGATCACGGCTCTCGCCCAGTTCGATCCCTACTGGGTCGAGGAGCCAACGAGCCCCGACGACATTCTCGGTCATGTCGAGATCGCGAAGGCGGTTGCTCCGATCCGTCTTGCAACGGGCGAGCACGTGCACAACCGCGTGATGTTCAAGCAGTTTCTGCAGAGCGGCTCGATGGGCTTCTGCCAGGTCGATCCCTGCCGGGTCGGGGGCGTGAGCGAGGCTCTGGTCGTGATCCTGCTCGCCGAGAAGTTCGGCATCCCGGTCTGTCCGCACGGGGGTGGTGTTGGCCTGAGCGAGGTCGTACAGCATCTGTCGTTCTTCGACTACATCTGCGTGAGCGCCACGCTCACGGATCGCCTGATCGAGCACGTCGGTCACCTGCACGAGCACTTTCGATCTCCCGTCAGGCTCGCCGGGGCTCGTTACCTGCGTCCCTCGGCACCGGGCTGCGCGGAGATGCTTCCAGCCTCTCGCGCCGCCTACGTCTTCCCGACCGGCTCAGCGTGGACGGGCGTCTCCTGAGGACCGAGCGTCAGCTGAGTTCGGACAGCACCTCGGTCAGGGCGCCCACGAACGTCTCATTCTCACCACGAGTGCCGACGGTTACCCGGATACAGCCTGCGAGTCCGAAGGACGCATCGGTCGGGCGTACGATCACTCCTCGGGACTGCAGACCGTCGTCGATCCGAGCCGTGTCTTCGAGGCCGACGATGAGAATGTGGTTCGACTGGGAAGGCAGAACTCGCAGTCCGAGCTTCGAGACTTCGCTGGTCAGGTAGAGGCGTCCCTCGGAGTTCGCTTGCCTGCATCGCCCCAGGTACTCCTGGTCCGCGAGGGCGGCCTGGGCCGCGAGGAGAGCCTGTCTCCCCGTGTGAAACGGCGGTTCGCTCGCGACGAGCAGTGCAATGAGTTCGGGTGAGCCGAAGCCGTAGCCAACTCTCATTCCTGCCAGCCCGTAGATCTTCGAGAACGTGCGAGTGGCGATTAGATTGTGGCCTTCGGCGACGAGATCGCGACCGTCCACTGCGTCTGTCATATCGACGTATTCGTGGTAAGCCTCGTCGAGCACGACAAGGACCGAGGTCGGCAGTGCCTCGAGGAAGCGGGTGAACTCGGTATTGGAGATTGCAAGACCGGTCGGGTTGTTCGGATTCGTCAGGTAGACGATGCGCGTCCGGTCACCAACGGCGCCTCCGATCGCGTCGAGGTCGTATGCGTAGTCGCGAGGCTCGACGAATACGCAGCTTGCCCCCGCAGCTCGGGCCGAGATCTCATACATGAGGAAGGCTGGATTCGAGATCACCACCTCGTCGCCCGGATGCAGGATCTGGCGTGCGAGGAGCATGAGAACGTCGCACGATCCGTTGCCCACCACGACCTGCTGGTCTTCGAGGCCGAGATGCTCCGCGAGAGCAACGCGAAGGTCGGCGAGCTCGACGTCGGGGTAACGGTTCATCTCCAGGGCGGAGTCCCTCAGAGCAGCGAGCGCCTTCGGGGAGGGGCCGAGGGGGTTCTCGTTCGAGCCGAGCTTGACGATCTCCCCGAGACCGCGCTCGCGCTTCAACTGTTCTGCCGACTTGCCTGCGACGTATGTCATTGCGGGTGCCTCCGATCCTCGTACCAGCGGAAGTGGTCGCCCTCGGTAGAAAGGCTGACGACCACGCTCTTCTTGTTGACGAAGCCGTCGAGAGTGTCGCGACCGAGGTCCTTGCCCATGCCGGTCATCTTGTAGCCGCCGAATGGCGCTTCCGCGAACGGCACCGGCGGAAGGTTGACGAACACCGACCCGCAGTCGAGCCGCGCGGCGACGCGGTGCGCGCGGCGCAGGTTCTCAGTGTGCAGGTTGGCCGAGAGTCCGTAAATCGTGTCGTTCGCGATCCGGACGGCGTCCGCCTCGTCTCGGAAGCGGATGACGCTGAGAACTGGGCCGAAGATCTCCTCCTGCGCGACGCGCATCGAGTTCCGGACGTCGCCGAGAATCGTGGGCGCGTAGAAGTTGCCGTCGAATCCGTCAAAGGGCACGCGGTCGCCGCCGATCAGCACCTCGGCACCTTCGGCGGAGCCGCTTTCGACGTACTCGTGCACCGACCGGAGATGATCGATCGAGATGAGCGGCCCGACTTCAGTTTCCATCTGGCGAGGGTCGCCGAGGCGAAGGCCGTTCGCACGCTCGACAAGACGCTCGACGAACTCGTCGTGAACGGCGTCCTGAACGAGAAGTCTCGAGCCGGCGGCGCACACCTCGCCCTGGTTGACGAAGATCCCGAAGAGCGTCGCTTCGAGAGCGGACTCGAGGTCTGCGTCGGCGAAGACGATGTTGGGGGACTTGCCGCCGCATTCGAGGGTGACCCGCTTCAGCGTCGCTGCTGCCTTGGCCATGATCTCGCGTCCCACTGCGGTCGAGCCGGTGAACGCGATCTTCGCGACGTGTGGGTGCGTGACGAGCGCGTCGCCCACCGTAGCGCCACTTCCCGTAATGACGTTGAGCACGCCGGGCGGGAGTTCCGCCTCTTCTGCGACCTCGGCGAGGAGGAGCGCCGTGAGAGGCGTCAGCTGCGCCGGCTTGAGAACGACCGTATTGCCGACCGCAAGCGCGGGAGCGATCTTCCAGGTCGCGATCGGGAGAGGGCCGTTCCAGGGGACGATCGCAGCGACGACACCAAGGGGCTCGTAGACCGTGTAGTTGAACACCGGCATGCTCGACTGCGGGATCGTCTCGCCGTAGAGCTTGTCCGCCCAGGAGGCGTAGTACTCGAGGCACGCGACGCTACCGGGGACATCGAGCATCGTCGACTCCCGAATGGGCTTGCCGACGTTGTCGGTCTCGCGAAGAGCGAACTCGTCGGCTCGGCGGTCGATTCCTTCTGCGAGCCTGCGGAGCGCAGCCGCTCGCTCTCTCGGAGTCGTATCGCGCCAGATGTCGTTGTAGGCGTCGGTCGCGGCGCGGATGGCGCGGTCGACATCGTTGCCGGCTGCGCGAGGAACCTCGGCGATCGCCTCGTTCGTGGCGGGATTAAGCACCGCGGTCGTCTCGCCGGATTCTGCGTCGACCCATTTCCCGCCGACGAGGTTATGCAGGGAGACCACTGTACTCATGACTGTCCGTCCTTCTGAATCGGCTCTGACTGCTGTTCGCTCGCAGAGCTTTCGTAGAGGTAGCAGGCGCTCCTGTGGGGTTCGCCCTCGGATGAGATCTGGAAGAGCGACGGCGGTGCCGATAGGCATCGATCCATGCGGTGCTCGCAGCGTGGATAGAAGCTGCAACCTGAGGCGCCCTTCCCTCGCTGTGGCTCCTCGTTCAGACCCTCGATCTCGCCCTCCCACCTCCGATCGATCTCCGGAATCGAGGCGATGAGAGCTCGTGCATATGGATGCGTGGGGTTGTCGAGCACATCGGACGTTGCGCCATGCTCGACCGTCGATCCTTGGTAGAGGACGTAGATCTCGTCACTGATCTGATGTGCAGTGCTGAGATCGTGAGTGATGTAGATGAACGAGATTCCGTCGATGTCCCGCATGCGCTCCATGATCGCGAGGATTGAAGCGCGCAACGAGGCGTCGATCATCGAGACCGGCTCGTCGGCGACGATCAAGTCGGGGTGGAGGAGATAGGCGCGCGCCATCATCACGCGCTGGCGCTGACCTCCGCTGAGCTGATACGGGTATCTGTCGAGGATCTCGTCTCCGCGGAGCCCGACGATGCTCAGCGCGTCCTCCACGAGTTTTCGAGCGTCGCCTCGTGAGTGCGCGAGCTTGAAGTTCCTGATTGCGACATCGAATGCATGTCGGATGCGGTAGAAGGGGTTGAAGACGCCGTACGGATCCTGGAATACGGCCTGCACGTGCCGCCGATAAATGGCCCGATCGCGCCGGCTCAGACGCTCGACGGAGTGGTCGCGGAAGATGATCTGCCCGCTTGTCGGCTGAATGAAGCCGAGCACGATCCCCGCCAGGGTGGACTTGCCACTGCCGCTCTCACCTGCTACGGCGACGATTCGTGCAGGGCTGTCGGGGATCGTGAGATTGAAGTTCTCGAGCGCCACGACTTCCTGTCCGCGCCCGGCCTGGTACACCTTGGTGACGCCGTTGATCTGGAGCAGAGGGCGGGTACTGTCGATCAAGTCGTACCGCCGCAAACGGGGGTGGTGTCCGCGTAGAGGTGGCACGCAACACCCCGGTTGCCTCGGGTGCGGCGGAGCTCTGGTGACACCGTGAGACAGACGTCCATCATCTTCGGGCAACGCCCCTGGAAGATGCATCCTGCCGGCCGGTTGGTGAGATCCGGCGCAGATTCGTCGCCCCCCGAGTCCCGGATCCCCCTCGTCTTCATGGTGGGGACCGAGGCGATCAGGATCTGCGTGTACGGGTGCAGCGGCTCGCCTAACACCTCCCGCGTTTGGCCGATCTCGACGATTTCGCCCGCGTACATCACTGCAACGCGATCGGCCATCTGCGCCATCAGTCCCATGTCGTGTCCAATGAGAAGTAGCGACATGCCGAGTCGCTGCTTCACAGCCAGCAGCGTTTGTGCGACGACGCGCTGGACGATGACGTCGAGCGCGCTGGTCGGCTCGTCGGCGATCACGAATGGCGGTTCGAGTGCGATCGCCATCGCGATGCAGACGCGCTGCTTCATCCCTCCACTCAGTTCGTGGGGATAGAGGCGGTACACGCGAGGTGGTAGGCCGACGAGCGAGAACAGGCGCTCGATCCGTTGACGGAGTTCCGCCGCTCCAACCCGGCGGTGCTCGTGTGTCCGGATCACGTCTCCGAGTTGATCCTTGACGCGCATGATGGGATTGAGGGAGTTCAGGGCGCCTTGCGGGATCAGGGCAATGCGCTGCCAGCGGACCGATCGGAGCCGCCTCTCGTCAAGAGCGATGAGGTCTTCGCCCCCGTCGAGGAGCGCTTGGCCGGCGACGATCCGCCCGGGGTGCTGGACGAGACGCAATAGCGCCATCGCCGTGGTGGTCTTGCCGCAGCCGGACTCGCCGACAAGCCCCAGGATTTCACCTCGCGCGACGGTGAAGCTGATGCCGTTGACGGCCGCCAGGGCCCCGCGCTCGGTTGCGTACTCCACGCGCAGTTCGCGCACGGTCAGCGCGGGTTCGGAGGCGTCGGCCGCGTTCACACGCGTTTCCGCAATCGTGGGTTGGCGACCTGGTCCAGCCCGAGCGTGACCAGAAGCAGGCTGAGGAAGATGATGATGAGGATCGCCACTGGCGGGCTCCACCACCACCACATCCCCCTGAAGACTGCCGAGGCCTGGAGGGCGTTGTTGATGGTGGTTCCGAGGGTCGGCAAGCGAATCGACCCGAGACCGAGTGTTTCCAGACCGGTTGCGACAAGAATCGTCGCAGCCATCATGCTCATGAAGCTTGCAGCGAGGTACGGGAGGAGGTTCGGCATCATCTCGGCGAACATCACCCGCCAGGTCGACGCGCCGGAGAGTTGGGCCATCTTGACATAGCCTTGCTCGCGCATCGAGAGCACTTGTGCGCGTATCTGACGCGCCGCAGTTGGCCAGGCGAACAGGGCGATGATGAGCGCCAGCAGCGTGATGCTCGTCTCGGTGAAGAACGCCGCGATAACGACGAGCACAGCGATTGGCGGGATCGTGAGCACCACGTCTGTCAGCGTGGTGATCGCTGCGTCCGTCGCGCCGCGACTGAACCCTGCCAGGAAGCCGAGGATCGTGCCGACGACGAGCCCCAACCCGGCCGCGACGAGTCCGACGTAGAGCGTGCGGGGCGTGCCAACCACGACGACCGCGAGCATGTCTCTCCCCTGGCTGTCCGTACCGAGTGGATGTGCCGAGTCGCTCGGCAGAAAGCCGAGGGCCGGGTTCGCCTTCTGGCCGAGCGGAACGAGATTCGGTGTTGCAGATCCGATCAGCGCATGGGATGTATTGACGAATAGCGGGCCGATCCACTGAAGTGATAGGAGTGCGACGAGTATCGCGATGCCGCAAATGAGCTTCGCGTTCAGCCAAGGGTTGCGTCGACGCCTGCGCCTGGGAGGCGTGTCGGGTCTTGCTCGAGCACGGAGGATCCAGGCCACGGGCGACTCCGGCTAACTCCTCGAGTAGCTGATCCTGGGATCGAGCAAGGGGTAGGTAAGGTCAAGGATGAGCACGGCGACAGCGACGCCGAGCACGAGGTAGAAGCAGATGCCCTGAATCAGTGTGTAGTCATTGTCGATGACTGCCTGATAGAGGAGACCCCCGAGTCCTGGATAGGCGAAGACGCTCTCAACAACAACGAATCCGCTGGCGATCGAGCCCAGAGCGAGACCGAGCTGAGTCACCTGCGGCAGCATCGCGTTTCGCACCCCGTAGCTCCAGAAGATGCGCGACGGGCGCAGGCCCTTCGCGTCGGCGAGCACCATGTAATCCTCACCAGCAGTTGTGATCATCATCCCGCGCATCCCCAGAGCCCAGCCGCCCATGGTCACGATGACGACCGAAAGTGCCGGCAGGGTGCCGTGACGGATGACGCTGCCAATGAAGGCGAAGTTGAGTCCGGGTGATACGTCGGATGAATAGGCGCCGGCAAACGGGAACCATTGGAGTCGAAACGCAAAGAGATAAATTAGAAGGATCCCGAGCATGAATGCCGGAAGGGCGGTGAAGATGAGCGTAATCGGAAGCACTCGCTTCAGCACGGGATTAGTGCGGTTCCAGCCGAGCAGTGCGCCGATCAGCGTCCCGAGCGCGAACGACACAACGATCGCGACCAGCATCAGGCCAATCGTGTAAGGTGCGGCGCGGGCGATGAGTGTGTCTACGTTGGCGGGGAACTGGGCAAGAGAGTAACCCTGGTGGAACGTGAATGCGTTCCGCAGATAGTGCACGTACTGGGAGAAGACGGACTGGTCGAGACCGAAGCGACGTTTGTAGCTCGCGATGAGCGCATTGGCGTTCTCGACGCTTGCGCCCGATTGCGCGAGACGCCCGAGAATCGCGTCAACCGGATTGCTCTTGCCGAGCCTGGGGATGAAGAAGATGATCGTCGCGCCCAGCCACACGGTGAGGATGAAGCGCATGACTCGGGTGAGTATGTATCGGCGAGACAGTCTCAGCATTGATACGGACGATCGTCGGCGTGGCCTGCCACTTGTCGACCGGCACTCGATACCCTGGGTCGCCTCTCGCAGCGACGCAGCGGAGCTCCTCGCGCTTTAGTGTGTCCTTCCTTTATCCGGAGCCGGTTCTGTCTTTCCAGCTTCTGTGGCGAGTCTCTCGCGCCGGGCGCGCCCCGGCACGCTCGCCAGATACCCGAGCACCTCTCGCTTCAGTCCCGACCTGAACATCTGCATGACATCCGTCGCATCGATGTACGCCTTGACCTTCATCGGCTGCGTCTCGTCGCTCTCCATGACGAGGAAGTCGCCCTCACGGCGAATCTCTCCGATCCGGAAGTCCGTCTTCGCGAGTCTCGTGACGACGCGCATCGAGGGTCAGTCCCGTCGCAGGACACCGCGGGCCTGGGCGTCGCTGATGCGACGCTCGAGCAGGTCGGGCATGTCGGCGGCTGTGTACGGATAGGGCGGCGTGAACTGGCCGCGTCGGTACAGACGTTCGAATGACTTCTTGACGCCGGCGATCTTCTCGGAAAGCGTCCGAGGCGGTTTACCGGCCGGGAAGAGATTCTGCGGGTACACCGGCTCCGCGTAGATCTCCCGAAATGCCTCGGTGCGCATGTCTGCCCAGCAGTTGTGATTCGCCACCGTCCGGTGGAAGCGGAGCGCCTCGATGTCGATGGTTGCCGCAATGACCTGCTCGCCTGGGTACTCGGCTTCGCGCAGGACGAGGCCCGTGTAGTCGATGATCATCGAATGGCCGGGGCAGAAGGCCTTTGGATAGTAAGCGTAGTTGACTTGGCCCCAGTTGGACGCGAGGAGGTAGCACATGTTGTCGTGCGCGCGGGTGCGTCTGGTGAATCGCCAGAAGTCCCATGGGCGGCTGACGCCTTCGAACTCCTGGATCGCCCCGCCGTGGCAGATCACTTCGCAGCCGTTGAAGGCGAGCGCTCTCGAGACCTCCGGGGTGCAGCCGTCGTGGCACGTCATCGTCCCGAGCTTGCCGATCTCGGTGTCGACGACCGGGAAGAGATCCTGAATCGTGCTTCCGTAGGTTCGGCCGTAGTCTTCGATCATGTCATGAGGACTGGTACCGAGACCGACCGTAGCGGGAATGTGCCACTTCCGATACTTGAGGATGACCTCGCCGCTCGGCCCGATGACGATCGCGGTGTTGAACCAACGGTCCGGAAACTCAGGGGCGACCTCGACGATGCCGCCGCCGGCGATGTAGATACCGTACTGTCTCGACTTCTCGGCTAGGGCATCGAGTTCCGGCCCGGGGATGGAGATTGCCTTCTCCATGAACTCGGCGAGTCCGTGCTCGCCCTTCCCGGGCGTCGTCACTCCCTGGAGGAAGTACTCCGGGACGACGACGAGCCGCACGGGAACTTCCCAGTAGTAGCCGCAGCCGAAGTCGATGAGCTGGCAGATGCGCTCGATGTTGAGGGCGATGTCCTCACGCGTGCGGGCGAGCGTCACTTCCGGCTGTATCACAAGGGCGGTGTACTTCTCGACAGGCCCTGGCACGTCGTCCCTCCTCCTCTTTCAGAGTTCGAATTCGCGCTCGCGCAGACCCAGATCCTCGAGGATGACCCTCGCGGTGATCGTGCCTGCGCCCGAAATCGCCCCGCCCGGGTGGCAGTACGGGCCGGTCATGTACAGGCCCGCCAGCGGACCACGGTACGTTGAATAGCCCGGGAATGGACGGAAGTAGCCGGACTGGTACATCCGCATTGCTCCCCCGGTTGTCGAGCCGTTTACGAGGCACGGGTTGTCGCGCTCGAGGTCTGGACCGGCCTGAATGTACGCCGCGAGGATGTTGTCCCGACCCATGTTCGTCGCGTACTCCTGGAGTTTCGGCAGCTCGACGTCCCACACATAGCTCTCAGCGATTTCGTCCCAGTTGTCGCCGCTCGCGAGCTTGATCGGGACGAATGTGTCCATGATCAATGTGTGCTGGCCGGCTGGTGCGCGGGTCGGGTCCTCCAGCGTCCAGCACGCGACCCACAGAAACGGATTCGTCGGCAGCACGCCGAGGCTGATTTCGGCCCACTGCTTGCGGGTCTCCTCGATCGTTCCGAAGATTCGCTGAAACGGGGTGTGGTTCATCTCCTCGCTGCAGCTGTACTTTGGCGGCTCTCGGAGTGCGAAGTGTGCGCGCACGACGCTGAACTCGCCCACGTTGTAGTTCCTGACTCGCCGAACGAAGGTCTCGTCGAGAACCCCCTCGTCCATCATCTCCAGGAACGTCAGTCGAGGGTGAACATTGGTGACGACCGCCTTGCTCGCCCGAATCGTCTGCCCGTCCTCGAGCTCGACACCCTCGACTCGCCCGTCATCGGTGAGGAATCGCCTGACGCGCGCTTCCGTTCTGACCGTACCGCCGTAGGCCTCGATCATCCGCGCAAGTGCGAGTGGCAGGGCGATCGAGCCGCCCTCCGGAATCGACTCGCCGTAAATGTGGATCGCCGGGATCATCAAGTAGAGCAGCTCACCCCGCCCCTCCTGGTCTGGACGGATGCCCGGTGCGGTCGCCCAGCCAAGGATGAACGTCTGCACCTGCGGGTGCTCGAAGTTCTCGAACGTGAAGTCGAGGGGGCTCATGCTGAAGTCGCGGAGCAGCTCGACACCGGCGGCGGTCGTCTCGAGCATCGACGACATCAGGCTGGGCGGGTTCGGCGGCGAGAACATGCCGGTGACGAAGCCGTCGCGGATATCGACGAAGGTGTCGAAGATCTCCCGGTAGCGGTCGGCGTCGTGCTGCGAGTACTGCGCGATCGACTGACACGTCTTGTCGACGTCGCTGTAGACGACGATTCCAGGGCCATTGTGGGTCGGGAAGCCCGTGATGTGATCCTCCGCCCAGATGTACTTCAGCCCGAAGCGCTGCTCGAGCTCGGAGCGCAGGGGTGCAAAGTCCGGATTCGCATGGATCCAGACGTGGGACGAGCCGTACAGATCGTGCCGGAAGCCGGGGAGGGTGACCTCGTCCGTCGTGCAGCCTCCGCCGAGCCGGTGGCTTCGCTCGAGGACGAGCGTCTTGAGGCCCTCCTTGGCGAGCACAGCGCCGCAGGTCAGGCCGTTGTGGCCGCCGCCGACGACGATCACATCGTAGTCACTCATGCGCGACACCCCTAGGGCGGATCTCCTCCGGGGGACGCGAGAACTCCCTCGGATTAGCGTTTTAGGTCACAAACACAATTACATTAATACTGTAACGACCAGGGGGTCAAGGCGACCCTGGTCCCAGACCGCCGAAGCCGTCGAAGTCGACGTCCAGCAGTCGGCACACGCTTTGCAGCGTCGCCACGTGGTCTCCGGGGACAGCGTGAATGTGGTTGCAGCCGTAGCGGCCGAGGATCTCATCGGCGTCGGCGTCGAAGCGTGCGAACGCGTGTGGCCAGGTGAACGTCGATGCCCGCATCAGGCGGTCGTTCGTGCTGTCATCGAACTGCTCCAACTGCCCGCGCAGCACCTGCAGTCGGTAGCGATCGCCAAGGCGCGTCAGCCGGGCAAAGGTGAAGTCGCCCGGCGCCGCCAGGTGGTGCACCGACGCGCCTCCGGCGGGAAAGTAGAACTCCGCGGGGTAGAGGTGGACGCGACGCATGTTCTCGAGCGGGTCGTCGCTTCGCGCAGCGAACCATGTTGCGTGCTGGCCGGAGTTGCAGAGGTCCCAGATGTCGGCGTCCGCGTGGTAGTGGCGAACGTCGGCGAACAGCACGGGCGTGCCCGACAGCCGCGTCAGGATCTGCATGGTGAGGGCGGCGTCCATGTCGGCCTCGGTCGAGCAGACAATCGACGGCTTCGGCCCGTCCCAGTCGTAGGGGTCGTTGAGGAACGCCTCCGCGACGTCCATGGTCGCGAAGTTGTCCGTCAGCTCGGGCTGCGCCTTGATGCCGCAGAAATCGAGGTTCCACTCGTCGATGAGAGCGCGCATCACGTAGTACGCGCGGATCTGCCGCTCGAGGATCGCAGGCGTCAGCCGGTTGCCGTCGTAGTGGACGCCTGCGGAATGGCGCTCGAGCCAGTCGCGCGCTTCCGCCACGTGCGCGTCGTCGACCGCCGGCGCTCGGCGGACGACCTCCCACTGGTCGATCTCCTCGACGTCGACGCCGAACTGGTCGAGCCAACGATCGCTGCCCGAGACTGCCGTGTACATGCCCATCGGCCTGCCACCGATCCTCCCGAAGGTGGAGCCACGCAGGGACTCGACGGCGGCACCGGCCCGGATGTGCGTTTCGATTCGCCGGCGCACCGCGGGGTCGTCCACATCGCCCCAGACTCGGCCGTAGACGCGACCGATCTGGTCGAGCGCGCCCGCTGCGGCGAGCATGCCAACCATCCCCGGATAGCGAGGATCGACGTTCGAGAAGAGCAGTAGCGGGCCGGGCAGCTCGCGCGCCGCCCGCATCGTGAAGTGCGGAAAGGCCCACACCGGGATGTTGATGATCGTCAGATCCGGTCGAGCATCGGCGATACGGCGCGCCGCGCCAACGGCCAGCTCGTTCGTCCAGACGAGCTCGGTGCGCACAACGGTATGACCGCCCGCTTCGAGCGCGCCCGCGATCCTGTCGGCGGCTCCGCCCGCGAATGCCACCAGGTCGCGATGG
>Ga0335069_10009168_pt1 | contig 14109 bp, 13 predicted proteins | sample Lox_Sample_11_FD_206714 | JGI IMG/M metagenome (GOLD analysis project Ga0335069, IMG submission 206714) | Soil microbial communities from Loxahatchee National Wildlife Refuge, Florida, United States - Lox_Sample_1.1 | ecosystem: Environmental > Terrestrial > Soil > Wetlands | place: USA... | reverse complement strand
GCGGCGAGCAGCGTCAAAATGGCGATCGAGCAAGGCGTTTCCGCGCACTACAGCCGCGGCGAGCTGCGCGAGCGGCTCTTTGCCGCTCTCGTCGAGGACGGCGCCGATCCGCACCGCCCGACCCTCGGGGCGCTCGCGCCCTACGACCAGTTCCACGGCGGCGGCCTCGACGCCACCGTCGCAATGGCCGATGCGCTCGCAATCCGCGCCGACGACCATATTCTCGACGTCGGCAGCGGCATCGGCGGGCCGGCGCGCTACTTCGCGGACCGTTTCGGTTGCCGCGTCACCGGCATCGACCTCACCGCCGAGTTCTGCGACGTAGCACGTGAGCTGACTCGCGCGACGGGACTCGAGGCGAAAGTCGACTTCGTCGACGGCGACGCGCTCGCGATGCCCTTCGCCGACGCGCGCTTCGACGGCGCGTACTCGATGTACGTCTCGATGAACATCGCCGACCGGGCCGCACTCTACCGCGAGATTCACCGTGTCGTGAAGCCCGGCGGCTGGCTGATGCTCTCTGAGATCGCGAAAGGCGCGGGCGGCGATCCGGACTTCCCGGTGCCGTGGGCGGCGAGCGGCGAGACGAGCTTCCTCGCTACGCCGGGGGCGACACGGAGCGGGCTCGCTGCCGCCGGCTTCGACGTCGTTCAGTGGCGGAGCACACGCGAGCAGGCACTCTCTTCGATCGCCCGGGCGCGCGCGATGACCGAGCGCGGCGAGAAGCCGCCGTATCGCGCAGTCGCGCTGATCCATGGCCAGATCGCGAGTACGGTCATGGCGAACACGGCGCGCGCACTGGCCGACGGACGTATCGATCCGATCGAGCTGCTCGCGACCCGGCGCCGATAGCGGCGCGCGCGATCTGCGCGCGGCAACGCCCGCGCACGCCGGCGACGCACGCTCACGCGAGCGCGACGATCGACGAGTCGGGCGTCGGATCGATCAGGTACTTCATTCCACCGCCACCCATCGATCCGCACGCGGGCACCGTGCCGACCAGCGCGGCGAGCGCGATCGCAACGAGGATTTTGAGTCGGCGCAGCATCGATCTCATTCGGCGTACTCCTTCGCTTCGACTGACACGCCGGGAAAACACGGCGACGAGATCGGCTATTCCGCCGACTGAGTGCAACAGGCGCCCAGGTCCGTCGGTTCGGCTGCGCGATCCGGGCTTGGCACGCGCCTTGCTCCTCCTGATGGGTGAAGGGTGCGGAAATCCGTTTTGGCCGCGAAAAGGAGGCCCGACATGGCTCAGTTTCGCTTGCAGGACGCATCACCCGGCTACGACCCGGCGCCGAACGTCGCAACGCCTGCCGAAATCCGGCTGGCCGAAGAGTTGCGCCGTCGCCTCGAGGAGCGCTACCTCGCGGATTCGAACGCGAATCCGGGAGGCGCGCTCGCAGCGCCCGATAACGTTCACTAGAGACGTTCGCTCCGAGCCCGCGCTTCGCACGCGGAAGACCACGTTCGCAAGCATCCCGGCGACGCGCTTCCTGCAACGGTTCCGTGTAAAGTCTCCCGCGAGCTTCCGCGTCGGGACTACGGCGAATCGCCGCAGCCTCCGACGGCAAACTTCTCGCTTCGATGATCGTCACCGCCCCGACGCTCCTCGCCGAGATCGTCGACACGTCGCAGCGCGTCGGCGAGAACGCCGGGCGGCGCGCGAAAATCGCGGCCATCGCCGAGCTGCTGCGCAAGCTCGCTCCGGCCGAGATCGAGATCGGCGTGTCCTGGCTCTCCGGCGAGACGCGGCAGGGGCGGCGCGGCATCGGCTACGCGCTGATCCGCGACGCGCGGCCCGCGACGAACGTCGAGCACGCGCAGCTCACGCTGACCGGCGTCGATGCGACGCTCGGCGCCATCGCGACGACGAGCGGGCCCGGCTCCGTGACCGAGCGCGCGCGGATGCTGTCGCAGCTTTTCGCCCGAGCTACGGCTCGCGAACAGGCGTTTCTCGAGCGCCTGCTGATCGGCGAGCTCCGCCAGGGCGCGCTCGAAGGCATCATGATCGAATCCGTCGCGGCCGCAGGCAGGATGCCGGCCGAAGCCGTGCGCCGCGCCGCGAAGATCGGAGGCGGCATCGCCGCAGTGGCTGCGACCGCGCTGACCAGCGGCGCCGCGGCCCTCGGCCAGTATGCGATCTCGCTCTTCCGGCCGCTCTCGCCGATGCTCGCGCAGCCCGCCGACGACATCACTGATGCGTTGAAGCGGATCGCGACGCCGGCACTCGAATGGAAAGTCGACGGTGCGCGCGTCCAGGTACACAAGCGGGGCGATGAGGTGCGGATCTACACGCGGACGGGCAACGACGCGACGGCCGCTGCGCCGGAGATCGTGACCGCCGTCCGGCACGCAAACGCGCGCGCGCTGATCCTCGACGGCGAGGCGATCGCGCTCAAGGCGAACGGAGCGCCTCATCCGTTCCAGGAAACGATGCGTCGCTTCGGGCGTGAGCTCGACGTCGCCGCGCTGCGCGCGACGATGCCGCTCTCCGTCTTCTTCTTCGACTGCCTCGCCCGCGACGACAAGAGCCTGATCGCGGTGGGGGGAGGCGCCCGGTTCGACGCGATGTCGGCGGTGCTGCCCTCGGAGCTCCTGATCCCGCGGCTCGTGACCTGCGATCCTGCCGCGGCGCAGGCGTTCTACGACGACGCCGTCGAACGCGGTCACGAGGGCGTGATGGTGAAGTCGCTCGCGGCGGCCTACGAACCCGGTGCGCGCAGCGCGCAGTGGCTCAAGGTCAAGCGCACGCACACGCTCGACCTCGTCGTCCTCGCCGCCGAATGGGGACACGGCCGGCGTCGCGGGTTTCTGTCGAATCTGCACATCGGCGCGATCGATCCGCCTACCGGACGGTTCGTGATGCTCGGCAAGACGTTCAAGGGGCTCACCGATACGATGCTCGCCTGGCAGACGGGGGAGCTCCTCAAGCGCGAGGTCGCGAGGGACGAGGCGACGGTGCGCGTGCGCCCCGAGCTCGTCGTCGAGATCGCGTTCAACGATCTGCAGGCGAGCCCGCGCTATCCTGGTGGGCTGGCGCTGCGCTTCGCAAGGGTCAAAGGCTTTCGTCCCGACAAGAGGGCCCGGGACGCCGACACGATGGACACGTTGCGCGCGATCTTCGCGAACCAGAACAAGTAGGCGAGACGTTTCCCGGCGGAGCGTCTACCGGACGGAGTGCCGTCGATGATCACGCCGCAGCCGCGAAGATTGTCAACAAAGTTGACAATCTTGGGGAATCGATCCCGGCGCGGGACGGACATGCGCCCGCGGGGGCATGCGGAAGCCGAAGCGCCCGAGTGAATGCGCGCTCGGCGCGGACGATGGTGCTACCCCCGCGGCTCGCCGCGGCCGTTGACCCAGATCGTCGGTCCGGGCGCTGCGCTCATCTGCACGTGATGCTCGACGCCGCCGAAGTAGTACGTCACGTCCCAATACTCGGGCTTCGCCGTGCCGGGAACCGCCTCGCAGCGCTGCACGTCCTGATCGTAGACGCCACCCGGGCTCTTTCCGACGTTCGAGCCGATCGCGGTACCGGCGATCGCACCGCCGACGGTCGCGACCGCCTTGCCCGTCCCGCCGCCGATCTGGTGACCGAGCACGCCGCCCAGAATGCCGCCGATGATCGCGCCCGGCACGTTGGGCTGCGACGGCTCGACGACCTGCTGCCGCTCGACCCAGCAGCGCTGCTCCGGCGGTCCGACGACCGCGCGCACGTACGAGACCGGGACTTCGAAGAGCTTTTCCTCGGGTCGCCAGCGATATTCGTAGGCGGGCGCCGGGGCGGGCGGCGGCGTGACGACGAGGTACGACAGCTCGTTGCCTTGCACCGGCCGCGCCGACGAGATGCGATTGTTCATGTCGTAGGGCGCGAGCGACGGATAGTTGCCCGGCACGAGAACGATGCACTTGCCGCGATAGCCGGAGTCCGCGCAGGCCACCCAGCGCCCGTGCTCCACGATCGCGGACGACGCGCGGTCGTTGAAGCCGAGCGGTGAAAAGTTCGGCGTCGGCTGCCGCACCATGAAAGCGCTGCCGTGAAAGCCCTCGGCGTCGTAGAAAGTCACCTGCGCTGCCGCGTGAGCCGCGACGAGGGCCGCAGCCCCTCCCAGAATTGCGTTGAACCTCGATCTCATGCGTTCCACCTCGTTTGATGTCGCCGGCCGTCCTTGCCCGCGACTTTCGCCGTGCGCAAATCATAACGCGCGAGCGTGCGGCGCGGTTGTCACGCCGAACGCGGGAAAAATCCGGAATAATGCGTGGCCGCCCGGACCCGATCGAAGGGAATCGCATGGCTCGCGCTGCGCTCGCGTCGATCCTCGCTTCGTGCCTCGCCGTTTCGTCGCTTTTGGCGGCCTCGGGCGGCGCGGCGCAGTCGTCGGCAACCGAGGCGGCAGCCGTGCTCGCCCCTGGCGGCGCGCTGCGCGCCGCGATCAACTTCGGTAACCCGGTCCTCGCGATCCGCGACGCGGCGAGCGGCGAGGCGCGCGGCGTCTCCGTCGATCTCGCGCGCGAGCTCGGCAGGCGCCTCGGCGTTCCCGTCGAGCTCGTGCTCTATTCTGCGGCGGGCAAGGTTGTCGACGGACTGAAAGCGAATGCGTGGGACGTCGCTTTCGTCGCGATCGATCCCGCCCGCGCCGTCGACGTCGACTTCACCGCTCCCTACGTGATCATCGAAGGCGTATATCTGGTGCCGGCCGGCTCGCCGATTCGCGACAACGCGGACGTCGATCGCGATGGCGTGCGCATCGTCGTCGGCGCGGGAAGCGCCTACGATCTCCATCTGTCGCGCGAACTGAAGCACGCCCAGCTCGTACGCGCGCCGACCTCGCCCGTGGTGGTCGACACGATGATCGCGCAGAAGCTCGACGCGGCTGCCGGCGTCAAGCAGCAGCTCGAGGCCGATGCGAAGCGCGTTGGCGGCGTGCGCCTGCTCGAAGGCCGCTTCATGATGATCGAACAGGCGATGGCCACCCCGAAGGGCCGTGACGCCGGCGCGCGCTATCTCGCCGGATTCGTCGAGGAGATGAAGGCGTCGGGCTTCGTCGCCGCGGCGCTCGCGCGGCACGGCATCGCCGGCGCGTCGATTGCGCCGCCGGCGGCGCGATGAACGATATCGCCGGCACGGCCGGACGCGGATCCGCGACGGGCGCAGCTCGCTGCCGTTCCAGTGCGGGAAATCGCGAACCTTGCCGTGAAATTTCGCCGGGAGTAGTCTCGCGACGGTTTCGCTCGCCGCCCTGTCCGCGCGGCCTCGCGCGCCGATCCACGTGAACCGTCCGGAGGTTCGCCTTGCCGCCACCCGCTTCGAAGCCCTACTCGGGAATCTTCCCCATCGCGCCGACCCCGTTCACGGCAGGGGGCGATGTCGACCTCGAAGGCCAGCGCCGCGTGCTCGACTGCATGATCGACCAGCGCGTCGACGGGATCTGCATCCTCGCCAACTATTCGGAGCAGTTCCTGCTGACCGACGCCGAGCGCAGCGCGCTGCTCGACCTCTGCACCGCGCACGTCGCGGGCCGCGTTCCCGTCATCGCGACGACCAGTCACTACAGCACGCGGATCGCCGTCGAGCGCGCGCGCGCCGCCGCGAAAGCGGGCGCCGCGATGCTCATGGTGATGCCGCCCTATCACGGAGCGACGCTGCGCGCCGAAGATAAGGGAATCGTCGAGCACTACGCGGCCATCGCCGAGGCCGCCCGCATTCCGATCATGGTGCAGGACGCGCCCCTCTCGGGCGTCAATCTGTCGGTCGCCTTTCTCGCGCGGCTGGCCCGCGAGGTCCCGCTCGTCCAGTATTTCAAGATCGAGGTGCCCGGCGCGGCAGCGAAGCTTCGGGGCCTCATCGCAGCCGGCGGCCCGACGATCGCCGGTCCGTTCGACGGCGAGGAAGCGATCACGCTGATGGCGGACCTCGACGCCGGCGCGACGGGCACGATGCCCTCGGCGCTGCTGCCCGATCTCATCCGCCCCGTCGTCGACCACCACCGCGCGGGACGCCGTGTCGAAGCCGCCGCGGCGTACGCACGCATCCTGCCGCTCGTCAATTTCGAGAACCGCCAATGCGGGCTGCGTGCGACGAAGACGGTGATGGCCGAAGGCGGCGTCATCGCGAGCGACGCTGTTCGCCATCCGCTCGAGCCGCTGCACCCGGCAGCGCGTGCGGGATTGCTCGAGCTCGCGGGCGAGCTGCAGCCGATCGCGCTGCGCTGGGGGAAATAGCCCCGTCGCCCCCGCGACTGCCGCCAGCGGCCGCAAGCTCGCCGACAGCACAGGCGTCGTGCCGGATTATTCCTCCGCGATGCTGCTTTAATTTCGCTTGACGCCGGATGCGAACGGCGGCAGGGTTTGCGGCACGCGCGCGTTGCGACCCGTCGGGGACGCCGCGGCGCCAGGCTCTCTTTTCCCTCGGAGGACGACATGAATGCCAAGCTGCACAACAAGAAATGGATCGCCGCGATCGCGCTCGCGGGCACGGTCGGGCTGGTGGCGAGCTGCCAGACGATGATGACGAGCGGCGAGCAGGTGACGCTGAGCGGCGCGAACGAAGTGCCGCCGGTGGCGACGAGCGCGGCGGGCTCGGGAACGGTGACGATCAAGGACGATCGCTCGGTCGCAGCGAAGATCACGGTGACGGGCATGACGGCCACCGCAGCGCATATCCACGAAGCCGCCGCGGGCTCCAACGGGCCGGTGATCGTGCCGTTCATCAAGACCGCCGATAACACGTTCGAGGCGCCTCCCGACGCGAAGCTCACTGAGGCACAGTACGCGTCCTACAAGGCCGGGAAGCTCTACGTGAACGTGCATAGCGCGAAGAATCCCGGCGGCGAAGTCCGCGCGCAGCTCAAGGGAAGCTGATCCCCGGCTCCGCGAGGCGGGAACGGGGGTAACCGTCCCGCGCGAGCTCGAGCAAAGGTGGCGCGAATCCAACGCGCCGCCGCGATTCCGGTTGTGCGATCGCAGCCGGAACGTCAGTCGGGCAAGACGATCTGGCATACTCGATGCTTGGGGTAGCCCTCGTCGCCGGTGCGGCGCGGGACCACGGGTCCCCGGGGGCGGGAGTGCATGCAAGAGGTCGGGCGATACCAGATCGATGAGATGTCGGGCGAAGGCGCGATGGCGCGCGTCTACAAGGCCTACGACCCGAAGATCGACCGCACGCTCGCCATCAAGGCGCTGAAAGCGCACCTCCTCGCCGACGACGAGTATCGCGCGCGGTTCCTGCGCGAGGCGAAGGGCGCCGGAATTCTCTCGCACCCGAACATCGTCACGGTGTTCGACGTCGGCGAAGAGGACCGCCAGCCGTATATCGCGATGGAGTGGGTCGACGGGCCCACGCTCGCCGATCTGCTCAAGGAAGGGAAGACCTTCACGCCGCGGCAGATCGTCGAGATCGGCATCCAGCTCGCGCGCGCGCTCGACTATGCGCACAAGAAGGGCATCGTCCACCGCGACGTCAAGCCCGGCAACATCATGCTGGTCAAGGACACGCTGACGGTGAAAGTCTCCGACTTCGGCATCTGCCGCATCAACGAGAGCGAGACGGAGCAGACGCAAAAAGCCGACCAGACGCAGATGGGCGCGGTGCTCGGCACGCCGAACTACATGTCGCCCGAGCAGGTGCAGGGACTCGCCGTCGACGCGCGCTCCGACCTTTTCTCGGCGGGCGTCGTCCTCTACCAGATGCTGACCGGCCACCTGCCCTTCGAGGCAGACTCGATGATCAGCGTCGTGTACAAGATCGCCAACACGGACGCGCCCTCGCTCGACAATCTGCGGCCCGATCTGCCGCTGTCGTTGCGGCGCGTGATCGCGCGGGCGCTCAAGAAGTCGCCGGACAAGCGCTACCAGACTGGCGAAGCGCTCGCGCAGGCGCTGATCGGCATCGCGCGCGAGATCGACGAGGAGGCGCGGCGCACGGGAAAGCCGCGCGCCATTCCGCTGAGCATCCGCTGGGCGCTGACGATGGCGGCGCTGGTTGCGGTGACGATGTCGGTTGCCGCGACCATTCTCTATCAGCGCCAGTACGCGGCAATGCTCGACCAGGCGACCGGATACGGCGGATCGCTCGCGAAACTGGTTGCCGTGCAGAGCGCCGTGCCGCTTCTCGGCGAGGACTGGGCAGCGATCGACGTTTTCATCCAGGAGACGCAGAGCCGCCAGGAATTTCCGTATCTGCTCGTCGTCGATCACCGCAGCGTGATCCGCGGCAGCAACGACGCCGCGCAGGTGGGCACGCAATACGCGCCGCCGGAGGCGACGCCCGTGCTTTCGCACGATCCGGGTGTCGAGGTGAAGAGCTACCGCCTTCCCGATCGGCGCGTCGTGCTCGACTTCACCACGCCCATCCTGTTTCAGACCCGGGAGATCGGCAGAGTTCATCTCGGACTCTATGAGGCCCCGCTCAAGAGGGTCGCCAACTTGATGCTCGTGATGCTCGCGATTCTCACGATCGTGACCAGCGCTGCGGTCGCGGGGGGTACGTACCTGCTCGCCCAGCGCCTCGCCGGGCCGATCCGGGTCCTGCGCAATTCGCTGCAAGAGCTGGCGAACGGCCGTTACGACTATCGGATCGCCGACAAGCGCAACGACGAGTTCGGCGCGCTCTATCGCGATTTCGACCAGACCGCCGAAGCGCTCGAGAAGCGCCATGAAACCGATGCTGCCGCCGCCAAAGCGAAGCCGGACTAGCGCGCTGCAGGCATTCGCCTGGATCGCCATCGCGCTGCTCGCCCACGGCTGCGCGACGCCGCCGAAGGCCCCCGAAGCCGAGACCGCCGTCAGGGGCGACGACCGCGTTCTCGCGCGCGACGACGAATACGCGATCGTCGTCGCTCGCGCCGACGACGGCGCGCAGAGCCTGGCGCAGCAATATCTCGGCGACGGGCGCAAGGGCTGGTGGATCACCGAGGCCAACGGCGGCACCGAGATTCGGCCCGGTCAGGTTGTCGTGATTCCGCTCGTGCAGCGCAACCGGATCGGCGTTTACGCCGACGGATTCCAGACGATACCGGTGCTCTGCTATCACCGCTTCGGCAGCCGCGCGTCGAAGCTCACGGTGACGCCGGCCGCGTTCACCGCGCAGATGGATTACCTCGCGCGCAACGGCTATCACGTGCTCGCGCTGAAGGACCTCGGTCCGTTCATCGCGGGGCGCGAAGCGCTCCCGAAGAAGAGCGTGATCATCACGATCGACGACGGCTATCGTGCGACCTACGACGTCGCGTATCCAATCCTCAGGAAATTCGGATTTCCCGCGACGGTGTTCCTCTACACCGACTTCGTCGGCGCGGGCGACGCGCTGACCTACCCGCAGATGAAGGAGCTGATCGGCTCGGGGCTCGTCGACATCCAGCCACACTCGAAGTCACACTCGAATCTCACGCTGCGGCTTCCCGACGAGAACGACGCGAAGTACCGCGAGCGGCTGCGCCGCGAGGTGGACGCGCCCGTCGATGTGATCCGCGACCGCCTGTCCCTTACGAGCTACGCGTACGCGTATCCGTACGGCGATGTCAACGAGATCGCCGTCGACTACCTTTCACGCAAGGGCGTGACGCTCGGCCTGACGGTGACGCCCGGCGGCAACGGCTTCTTCGCCTATCAGTACATGCTGCGACGAACCATGATTTTCGGCAACGAGGACCTCGAAGCCTTCAAGGCTAAGTTGCAGACCTTCGTGCGGACCGCGGGCAGGTAGCGAGACCGCTGATGCGCGCATCCGCCTGGTTGCCGCTCTGCGGTGTCCTCGTGCTCGCAGCGTGCGCCGACGCTCCGGTGCAGCCTCCGCCACCTGCCCCGCAGTCGCCCGCCGCCGACTCCGCGGCCGCGGCCGCGGCGTCAGCCGAGCACCGCCAGCTCGCCCGGCGCAGCGCGCAAGCCGGCGATCACGCAACAGCGGCGCGCGAGTGGCACCTCGTCGTGCTGCTCGCACCGCGCGACGACGAAGCACGAAGGGAATACGACGCCGAGCGCGCCGCGATCCGCGAGCGCGTGCGCGAGAATCTGCAGGCTGGCATCACGGCGTCGCGCAACGGCGATAGCGAGCGCGCCCAGCAAGCGATGCTCAGGGTGCTCGCGCTCGACCCGGAGAACGTTGAGGCCGCGAAGGTGCTGCGCGAGATCGACCGCCAGCGGGCGACGAGGGTCCAGGCGAACCAGGCGCAGCGCGCGGCACGCGAGACGGGCGCGACCGTGGCGAACGCCGGCCGAGCGGCGCCCGCGCCGGGAGCGAGCGCCGACAACGGCGAGTCCTACGACATCGAGCAGCCGATCGAGATGTTCAAGGCCGGCGACATCAACGGCGGACTGCGCGACTTTCGCGCGTTCGTCGACGCGAATCCGCGCAACGACGCGGCGCGCCAGCGCATCGCATCCGTCGTCTACGATCGCGGACTCGAGTCCGAGCAGAAGGGCGCACACGAGCAGGCGCTGATGCTGATCGAGCAGGCGCTGAGCCTGCGCGGCAAACCCGTGCCCGAGTGGAGCGCGAAGGCGCAGGCGATACGAAAGGGCCTCGCCGCGCAGGACAAGGGCAAGCGCGCGGCGACCGACGCGAAGGCGGCGACCGACCCGAAGGCGAAGTGACCGCGATTCGTCGGGTCGCAAGCGGACGCGCGAGCGCCGGGCCGAACGACGCGGGAGTTCCGTAACGTTCGGGCTCGATGGACCGCGCCGCGGTCAGCCGGACTTGCCGAACTTCTCGTTCAACTGCTTCTTCAGATCGAGCGCGCGCTGGCGTTCGAGCTTGGCCTTCTGGTTCGAGGGGTCGAGCTCGAGCAGCCGATCCCACTTCGAGATCGCGAGATCGAGGTTCTGCCTCTGGAACGCCTGGGTGGCCTCGCGATCGTAGCTGCGAATGAGCGCCGCCTTCGCGGCGTCGCGCTGGAGGACCGCGTCGCGATTCCCGGGCGCGAGCGCGACGGCCTCGCTGAACGCGCCGTAGGCGCCCTGCAAGTCGCCGTTCGCTTCGAGCTGGCGGCCCTTCTGCAGCAGCGAGGCGACGGGCGTCGGCGGAGCTGATGCGGGTTCGGCCACCGCCGGAGTCGCCGGAGCCGCAGGTGCGGGCGCGGGTTCGGCGGCTTCTGCTGGCGGAGCAGCAGGTTTGGTCGGCGCGGCGATCGGCGGCGGCGCGGGCTGCGCCTTGCCCGGGATCTTGATCACCTGGCCGGCTGCGAGCCGGCTCGGGTTCGCCATGTCGTTGTACTTCGCGAGAATGTAGAAGCGGAAGCGGTCGCCGAGATACTGCTGCGCGAGCTTCGACAGCGAATCGTCGCGCTGGACCGTGTAGCGGAAGAATTGCGCACCGAGCTCTTTCTGCGCATCCGCGTTGATCTGCTCCGACATCTTGCGCGCGAGCTCGTTCGACGCGTCGAGCGCCTGCGCCTGGGCGAGCAGCTGGCGCGCCGCAACTTCGTCGCCGTTTTGCAGCTTGTCGACAGCTTCGAGCGCGACCTTCTGCGCCTGCGCCTTCGCCTGCGCCGGAGAGAGCTCCGGTGCCGCGGGCGCCGGGGCCGGCGCCGGCTCTGCAGCCGCTGGCGTCGCGGGTGCTGCGGGTGCTGCGGGCGGCGGCGTCGCGCACCCGGCGACGAGCGCCGCGGTCGCGACCAACACCGCTGTCCAGGTTCCGATTGCTCTCGCCCGCTCGCTCGCCATGTGTCTTCTTCCGCTCGTCGCTCCCTGAGCCTCGACGCGAAGCCCATCCGAACGGCGATTATCGCCGATCGCGCGTCGAATGTTGCATGCCGAGCGGCGCGCGGCTACGCCCGCTCGCGCCGGATGCGATCGAGATCCTTTCGCTCTCCCCTTGGGCGGCGGGCGCGGCCCGCGGCCTCAGTCGCCGCTCGCACCCCGGGCGTGCGGAACCACGTGGCGCGTATCGGTCGCAGGAGCGCGCGGATGCGGCGGATGTGGCGAGACCCTTTCCGGCGGGTCGATCGGCTTCACGTCGCCGCTCACTTCGCCACCTTCGGCGACAATCAGCTGACCGTAGCGGATCGTCCCGGTCACGCGCCCCGTCCCGTGCACGACGAGACGCGAGCGCGCCGTCAGCTCGCCATTGAACTCGCCGTTCACCTCCGCGACGTCGATCGTGGCGACGCCTTTGAGCGTCCCGGGCTTGGCGATCTGCATCACCTTGCTCTGGACGGTCGCTTCGACGTGACCTTCGATCACGAGAACGTCGCAATCGCTGATCTCGACGCCTTTCAACTTGATGTTGACGCCGATGAAGAGCTTGCTGCCGGGCGTCTCCGCCGCCGAAGCTTGCACGGGCGGCGGCACCGCGGCGGGTGCAGGCGGCGCCGGAGGTGCCTGGTCGTCGCGCAGAGGAAACGCGGGTGCGGGGGGAAGCCCGTCGCGCGGCGGACCGCCAGCCGGTGACGCGGCCGGAGGGCGCAGGGTACCCGCCGACACCCTTGGGACCGTTCCGGGCGGATCGTAGAGCGCGGGCTTCAGTGCCGGCTTGCCGGCGTCATTGGGGTCCGCCGGACCGCGGCCTTTCAGAGTAAACATGCGCGCCTCCTCGGAGATGGACGAATCTATGACGATGTCATTATTCCCTCGCGACCTCGAATGCGCAATACTCGCGCTCGGAGCTGCGCGTTCGGCGAGACTCCGGCAACGGGTTGCTCCGACCCCATCGGATGACGCGATGAACCGATCCCTGCCAATCGCCCTGCTCGCCCTCGCGGCGGCCGGATGCACGCAGCCGCGGGAGCCGGTGCCCGTTACCACGCCAGCGGGAACGGGCGGCGCTGCGGTTGTCTGGCGCCCGCTCCCGGAGCCCTCGACGGCGGCGCCCCCGAAAGCAGCGGTCGCGCCGACCGCGGCTGCCCGCGAGCCGCCCGTCGTCGTTCCGCCCGGCGTGATCTACGTCTGCGTATCGGATGCAGGCGGCGCGCGCACGCAGACGGCAATCGAGTTCGCGCCGAAGGTGCAGGCGATGTGCGCGAAGCATCCCGAGATGGGGCCCTGCCAGTACGAGCGCGACGTCTGCCGCCGCAGTGCCGGCCGCGTCTATGCGGCGGGCGGCGTCGAGATCACCGCGCAGACCGAGGCCGAGTACGACACGAAGATGCTCCGCGTTCGCTTCAAGGCCAACTAGCGTTGCGGCACCCTCGAGGCACGGCGCGCCCGCGCTTCAGCCCGCGGGATTCGGATAGCGGAACTGAATCGCCTCGATGTCGGCGAGCGTTTGCGCGTCGAGCTCGAACTGCGCGGCGGCGATGTCCTCTTCGAGCTGCGCCATCGTCGTCGCCCCGACGATCGTCGCGCCGGTGTACCAGCGGCTCTTCACGTATCCGAGCGCGAGCTGCGGCAGCGTGATTCCGCGACGCTCGGCGAGTTCGGCATATGCGCCGACCGCCTCCGCGACCATCGGCCGCTTGAAGCGCACGCCGAGCGTGTCGAACAGCGTGAAGCGCGACTTCGGGGGGCGCGCGCCGCCCAAGTATTTGCCCGTGAGCATGCCGCCCGCGAGCGGGCTGTACGCGAGGAGCGACATCGACTCGCGATAGAGCGTCTCGGCGAGATCGTTGTCGACGCCGCGGGAGACGAGGCTGTAGCTGTTCTGCAGCGTCACGGGGCCCGGCACGCCGAGCTCGCAGGCGACGCGCCGGAACTCGCACACGCCCCATGCCGTCTCGTTCGAGAGCCCGTAATGGCGGATCTTGCCCGCTGCGATGAGCGCGGCCATCCCCTCGACCTGCTCGGCGATCGACGGTCCTCCCTTCTCCTTCTTCGGGTCGAATTCGATCGCGCCGAACATCGGCACATTGCGCTGCGGCCAGTGGATCTGATAGACGTCGATGCGGTCGAGCTTCAGCCGCGCAAGGCTCGTCTCGACGGCCTCGGCGATGGTCTCGCGCGTCAAATCGGTGCGCCCGCCACGAATCCAGTCGCGGCGACCGGGGCCGGCGACCTTCGACATCACGACGAGATGGTCGGGCCGGCGGCGCGCGAGCCAGTTGCCGATGTAGGTCTCGGTGCGCCCCTGCGTCGTTGCGTTGGGCGGCACCGGGTACATCTCGGCCGTGTCGATGACGTTGATGCCCTGGGCGAGCGCGTAGTCGAGCTGCGCGTGCGCGTCGCCCTCGCTGTTCT
>Ga0335069_10009166_pt1 | contig 14109 bp, 18 predicted proteins | sample Lox_Sample_11_FD_206714 | JGI IMG/M metagenome (GOLD analysis project Ga0335069, IMG submission 206714) | Soil microbial communities from Loxahatchee National Wildlife Refuge, Florida, United States - Lox_Sample_1.1 | ecosystem: Environmental > Terrestrial > Soil > Wetlands | place: USA... | reverse complement strand
TTTAAACGGTGCGTAGCCGTCCGACGCGCCAAGGTTCAGAATCTCCTGCCCCTCGCGCCGCAAGGCCGCATGGGCACAGGTCTGGAGCTCCTCGACCGGAAAGAACTCCTCGTCCGGCCGCGCCATGGCGAACGACAATGCATTCAGCGGCGCAGTCGCGGTCAGCCGGCTCAAAATCTCCTCGCTGCGCTCGTCTGCAAACAGCAACTCCCAGCGGAGCCCATCGCCATTGGACAAACTGGCTGGAGCCGGCGGTGTAATCTTCAGCCCATCGCCATTGTTGCGGATGAACGTGCCACGTCCAACGTGCCCCTGGATCAATCCTTCTGCCTCGAGTTCCGCATAGGCGTTGGCCACCGTCGTCCGGTGAACGCCGAGCATGTGGGCCAATTCACGGCTGGCCGGGATACGATCCCCGGGACGCAAATCGCCCGCATGTACCAGCGAGCGCAACTGGTCCCGCAACTGAATGTAGAGGGGAATGTGGCTTTCGGGCTGAAGGTGCAGTGGCAACATTGTCTCTCACCTCTAGCCAATTCTATCAAAGATTGGCCTAGTGGAAGAGCCAATTTGTCTGCCGCCAAAATGGCCACGCTAACTGGCGTTCATTGTGGCCGGTAGGCGCCGTCGCCGTTCTTCTCCCCGGCCTTCAGATCGCGAATACATAGTCTTGTCCAATCCGCTGGATCGCACTGGTAGATCTGCTTCAGCCGCAAATCTTCATCCTGCACTTCATATGAGCCGAATTGCATGTCTTCGCTGTCGTCATCGGAAGCCACCACCACGGGGCTCCCTTCCTTCACGCGAACCCGGAACTGCTTCGTTGCCGGCTCATAATTCGAATACAAAAAGCAGTGTCCAATACACGCGCGATCCACAACGTGAATCGTCGCCACACGAAAATCGTCCGGTTCCAGGATGGTCGCCAGAACGCGGGTGCCGTACGGCAACCGTTGCGTAATCCTCTCCGCATTTTCTTCCAGGCGTTCCGCGAGGCCCGTGTCCCGGTAAAGGAACGTGAAGAACACCGCGGCAAACGCCGCCAGCCCAACCAAGTGCCAGGCGCGGGGCCGAAGCGTCGCCAGCCATCCGAAGGCGAAAATGGCGCTGATCAAGGTCAGCCGCGAAACCAGCATTCCGATCCACCCGGCGTTTGGGTCGGGCCGCAGGCTTTCCGGCAGTAGGGACGTCAGACAAAACGCCACTGCGTAAAATTCCGGAAAGAGCCGGCGATCCTTGCCGTTGATCCGCTCCGTTTTCCTCGAAGAAAAATCCAAGGCACTCGCCAGAATCACAAACGCCACGATGGCCATTTCTACGTAGCGTGTCTGCGCCCGGAAGATCCAGAACTGGTCCGCCCCATTCCATTGCACGAACGGCGATTCCGGCCAATCCGCTTGCCATTCCGGATGGCGCAACAAAACCCAGCGGACAATCAGACCAATAGCGATCGCTCCCGCGGGAGGAAGCCACTCCATCCAGCCGCTCATCCGCGGCCAAAGCAGGCGATACGCTCCAGCGGTCAACAACCACAAAAATCCCAAAGGATGCGCGAGCAGCGTAATCGGGGCCAACAAAATGGCGATGCCAATGCCACGCTTGCTGCCGCGCCAAAGCGCGGCCATGCCAAATGAGGCCAATCCCAGGGACAGGTAAAAGTTCATAAAGCCCATGTGGAAGACATATCCGTAGGTCAGCATCGCCAAACCGGGCAAGAGAAACCAGGGCCTCCGCCGGGTGGCTACGCTCGCCAAAGTAAAAACGCCCCAGAAAAATACCAGCACGCAAAGGCTGACCGTTATCTTTTCCGCCGCGCTAAATCCAAGAATCTTGGCGAACTGCAGCAGCATCAGGTCAAACAGCACATTTTTCCACTGCCAGACGATGTAAACTCCCGGCGCTTTTCCCTGCTCCACCAATTGCGCCAGCCAGGCGTTGTACACATGGCTCGCCACGTCTCCCGCCTGAATGTGGCGGTGCCAGAAACACGGGATCAGAATCGCCAGCGAGACCAGCAATCCCAATCCGACTTCTTGTTTGTTGCTGAACTGTTTGTTGGGGAGTCCTTCGGCCGTCTCAGACGCCATGACAATCATTGTAACAATGCCAAAACAAAAAAAGGCCCGCCTCGGTAGGCGGGCCTCAAGAATCCTTCGGCTTACCGCATGGGCTGCGCGTCGCCCAGTTTCTTCAGCCGGTCGCGCAATTTGCGCTGCAGCGGGCTCGGCGTGTTCGGATTGAATGCCACCAGGTACCAAAGTGGCTGCGTCTTGTCCTTGCTCAGATAGGTAAGCGTAGGCGCATCGGCGTTCGGATGCCGCGCCACGTTCTCGCGAATCGCCCCATAAGGATGCTTGGCCAGCTTACCCAAGGTTTTGGCATTCGTGCGCGGATGCTCGCTGATCAGCCGCAGCATGTAAAAGTCTTCCATAGGAGCCTGCTTCGCCAGTTTCTCCAGCATTTCCGGCTTGGCTTCGGCGCTGAGTACCAACCCAATTTTCTCGTCCCACGCGGTGTTGATCTGGTTCAATTCCCGGGTCCGTGCATGGATCAATTCTTCCAGTGTCCGGCGCTCCTGCTGCATGCGGGCGATGGGAAGCTGCGTTCCTTCGAGCGAGTCCAACACTCGCAACAAATGCTGGCGTTCGCCAAAAACGATCTGGGACGTGCGGTCAATCCGCCCGTTTTCCTTTTCCTTATGCTGCACAAGATCCGAACGTCGCATGTTTGGATGCTCCCAATAGCCTCCGGGCCTGTCACCAAAAGGAACAAACTCTCTACCGGCCTGATGTGGAAGGCTCATAAATTCGGCGCTGCTTTCTGGGCTGGGCCGCGGCTCGATTGGATTATCAGCCCGCTCTACGGCAGGGTAAAGATTCGTGGCTTTTGGCTGTGCCCGATGTGCAACGCCCGATGCAAGGGGCTAATCTTGCTATCCTTAGGATGGGCCAAGGAACTCGTGCCACGGGCCACGAAAAGGAGCCTCATGTCTGCCTTCAACGAACATCGCGAGGAACTCCAGCACTCCGAACAGCGCTTTGGCCGCGACCGCGGGCGCCTCGCCGTCTCCCTCGACCGCATCACCAACGCGCTCGTGCTCGTCGGCCAGCATGGCGTCTACTGCACCAGCCAGCGCAATCCCACCGTTCCGGCCATGGACTTGCGCACGGTGACCCAGGAACTCACCCACGCCAAAGAACTGATTCAATCGGTGATGGAAGAACTCCGCAAAGCCCGAGAGTCAACCCACTGATTCCAGGCTTATACGCCCAACATAGCGAAAGGTTCGACAATAGATCGCGCAACCGCGCAAGTGCTTTCACTTCAAAAACGGATTCGTTTCCTTCTCTTCGCCGATCGAGGTGGTAGGCCCATGGCCGGGATGCACCAGTGTTTCTTCGGGCAATTGCATCAACTTGTCGGTCAGCGATTTCATGATCTGTTCCATCGAACCGCCCCAGAGATCGGTTCGCCCGATGCTGCCCGCAAACAAGGTATCTCCCGCAAACAGCTGCGGCTGGGCCAATTTCATCTTGCCGCATTCCTTTGGCAAATAGAGGGAAACACTCCCGGGTGAATGTCCTGGAGTGTGAATAACGTTCGCCTGAAATTTTCCCCAAGGCAGGACGTCGCCCTCCTTCAGCAACTGATCCACCTGCGTCAATTCCGGCGTCGGCACGCCCAGGAATGCGGCCTGCACTTCCATGCCGTGATAAAGCGGCAAGTCGTCGCCGTGCATCATCACCGGTGCGCCCGTATACTGGTGCAGCTTCGCCAAGCCACCGACGTGGTCAATATGCGCGTGCGTGCTGATGATCGCCTTGACGGTGAGCTTGTAGCGCCCGAGCATGCTCAGGATGCGTTCGACCTCGTCGCCCGGATCTACCACCAATGCTTCTCGCGATTTGGGGTCACCAATAATCAGACAGTTGCACTGCAGCATACCCACGGGGATGCGCATGTAGACCATTTCGGGGTCCGCCGCGCCCGGCGTCTGCATCATCTTTTGCGGGGCGTCCATACACAGGCAGTATATCCAGATTGCGCAAAATGTGGCACTGGTACTCCCGACTGGCATCGCAGTGACTTCGTGCGGCGCTTCAGGACTCCTTGCTACACTGGTCTAGCCATGAGCAGTACCGCCAATTCCCCGGTCCAGCCCCTTTCTACGCCACTCGCCGAGTTCCACCGGCAATCCAATGCGGCGCTGGGCAAGTGGTTTGGCTGCTCCCTGCCTGATCATTTCGGCGACTGGCTCGCCGAATACCGCCAACTTCGCGAAGGCGTCGCGCTGCTCGACAAAAACTACCGCGCCTACCTGGACTTCACAGGCCCGGATCGCGTCCGGTATCTCAACGCGATCCTCACCAACGACATTAAGAGCCTGCGCGAAAACCACGGCACGATTTCTCTCTTCCTGAATCCGCAAGGCCATATTCTCGCCGAGATCGAAACCTACGCCCTGCCCGAAAAAATCCTGGGCGTCTCCTATGCCACGATTCGTGATGCTCTAATCCCGGCGCTCGACAAATACATCATCATGGATGACGTCACGTTGACGGATCGCACGGCCGATTTCGCAACGCTGGCCTTGGAAGGCCCAAAGGCTGCTTTGGTCACGGAAGAACTTACGGGCATCGCCATTCTTGACCTTGCCGAACTCGAAACGCGTCTCGTCCAGGTCGGGTCGATCCCCTGCCGCCTCGGCAAACGCTCTCCTGGCGGGACAGCCAGCGCCGAATTCCTGGTTGATGTCGCGCACGCCGATTCGCTCTGGAAAATACTCGATCGAGCCGTGCGCAAGTACGGCGGCGCGCCGGTGGGCTATACGGCGTTGAGCGCTTTTCGCCTGGAACTTGGCGCGCCCTGGTTCACTTATGATTTCGGCGAAAAGCAAATTCCCCACGAAGCCGGGCTCCAGGACTCGCACATCAGCTACACGAAGGGCTGCTACACAGGGCAAGAAATCGTCGAACGCGTGCGCTCCCGAGGCAATGTCAATCGTGTGCGGGTCACCCTGAAGTATGATTCGCCGGAGCTTCCCACGCCCAGTACCCCCCTGGTCTCCGATGGAAAAGAAGTTGGCTACACCACGCGCTCTGCATTTTCTCCAACGCTCAATGCCCCCATCGGCATGGCCTATCTGCGCCGCGAAAAATCGACCCCGGGTTCCATCCTTGAGCTTCCCAACGGCGCTCGCGCCACGGTCATCACAACTCCAATTGCCTAGCCCGTTACCGCGGGCGTAGACTTCACCCTATGTTCGAGCGCTACACGGAACGAGCCCGCAGAACTATCTTTTTCGCCCGCTACGAGGCAAGCCGATACGGCAGCCCATACATCGAGACCGAGCACCTGGTGCTCGGCCTCTTAAGGGAAGACCCGCAAGTGGCGAAGCTACTTCCGCGCGAAATAACTATGCAAGAAATCCGCGGGGAAGTTGAGAAACGGATCACCATCCGCGAGTGGATTTCCACTTCCGTCGAAGTTCCGCTATCCGCGCAATGCAAGAAGGCACTGAATCTGGCCGCCGAGGAGGCTAATCGTCTGGCGCACAACCGCATTGGCGCGGAACATTTGCTACTGGGGCTTCTTCAGATCAGCGATGGACTCGCAGCGCAAATTCTGCGCGTGGAGCGCGCGGACCTCCAGCACCTACGTAAAAAAATCCATGCGAACCGTGCAAAGGAATCCGCGGCTCGCGGTGCGTTCAAACCTTATGTTGCTCCTCAGTTCGACGAAGCGATGGAAGCTTTCCTGGCGGCACTTCGGGATGGGAATCGGGACAACCTGGAAGAGGCCTTCGCGCCTGACTGTTGTTTCGTGGATGCTAGTGGGAAACTATGGCGGGGCCAGAAGGAAATCATGGCCAATTCCGAACTCCTGCTTGCACCTTTCGCCAAACGAGGCACAAAACACGTTTCCGTGACGAGGACCACCAGCAATGAAGCCGTGTGGGTGACTACCCTGATATGGGAAGATGTCCATTTACCGGCGTTCTCCCCATTGGATTTGTTTCGTATGTCAATTGTGCTTGTGAACGAAGATATGGTCCCGCTCGTCTATCTGATTCAGGTTACGCCCATAGGGCGCGAGGAAGCGGGTAAAGCGGCAGCTCCTTAAGCTCCCTGCGCCGACAACTCTAAATCGCGCAATTGCCTCACCAGGCGCCCGCGGTCTTCGGGATCCATGGCGATAAATTGCACGGCGATTCCGAAGTGCTCCTGATGGCGGCGCACCACGCCGCGGCCGCGGACCTGTCCCATGGGCATATCCAGCAGGACCTGCACCAGGCTGCGAAGAGCCACCTTTTTCTTGGTCCGCAAAAAGATTCCGCCGAGCGCGAGGCTCTCGACATAGGAAACGTCGCGCTGCATCCCGGACCGCCAGGCCGCGAGGATGGTTTTCGGCGGCTTCAGGCGTGGGAATTGCCGATTTTCAACGACACCCATACGAATTTCCTTAAGTGCGGAGAATTACCTGGGGGCTGGGGGCTTGCCTCTGGGGCGAAAGACTACAACCAGAACCAAACAACGTCCAGCAAAACTTCAGTCAAATTCGCGTTTCGGCGAGGCCTGTTCGGCGCCCACGCGGCCAATGGCAATGTCGGCCTTGAAGTAATTTTCGCCTTTGATGGGGATGCCCGCCATGCGCCGCAGCATGGCGATTTGCCCGACATGGTTGAGGGTATCCGCCACCGGTCCCTGAAAAAGCTTCTCGGGGGAGGTGTGCAGCGCCTCGCTGCCGGCAAGAAAATCATCAAACCGCTTCACGGCCGCAAAGAAGCGCTCCACCTCCTGCTCCCAGGGCAGCGGCTGTGAGTCCTTCCAGGCCGGATTGCCGCTGGCCATGGAAAGCGCCCAATCCTGCAGGTCGCCCATGTGCGCGAGGATCTGCTCCGGAGCCCGCGTCTTCTCGGGTGGCTGAAACTTGGCAAAAGAGGCAGGAACGTCGCGCAGCACCTTGCCGGCTCGATAGGCAATCGTCGCCAGGCAATGCCGCAGCAAATCCCTCGCGCTAACTGTTTCTGGAATGGGCGAAGCCATCGGAACCTCCTGGAAAGGAGCCGGCCGTCAGATTCAGGTATCCAGCAGATCAGGCGAGATTCAGCGCCCGCTTGAACGAACCCTTTTCGCCCTCGATCTTTTTCTGGAGTTGCAGAATCGCGTACAGCACCGCTTCCGGCCGCGGTGGGCAGCCCGGCACGTAAACATCGACGGGAATGACCTGATTGCACCCCTGCACAACCGCGTAGTTGTTAAACACGCCGCCCGAGGTGGCGCACGCGCCCATCGAAATCACCCATTTGGGCTCGGGCATTTGGTCGTAGAGCTGCCGGATCACCGGGGCCATTTTCTGCGAAAGGCGCCCAGCCACAATCATTAAGTCGGCCTGCCGTGGCGAAGGACGGAAGACTTCCGCGCCAAATCGCGCCACGTCAAACCGCGAAGCCGCCATGGACATCATTTCAATCGCGCAGCAGGCCAAGCCGAACCCAAGCGGCCAGATCGAACTCTTGCGCGCCCAGTTCACGGCCTTGTCGAGTTGCGTGAAGATGATTCCCTCATCCTGCAGCAGCTTCCCAAAGTCATCCGGCTTTGTCAGGGTAACGTGCTTCCCTAAACTCGTTTCCATGGTCCCCTCGCTTCCCTACCATTTTTGCACACCGGCCCACCCGGCACAATCCACTCAAGTAGCGCGGGCTTTAGCCCGTGTTCTTCTCTGCGTCCTTGCCGGCCACCCAAACAAGATCCCGCGACATGAGTCATTTTCCCGTAAGCATTACCGCCGTTTTCGAACTTCTCCCCCCAAAGTAACTTGACACCCCTGACACTCCTCCGATTACGATAAGTTGAGCGAACAGCTCACAAGCAAATACCTTCTCGGAGATTTCGGTGCCATGGCAACAGATGACACAAAACGCGCTGCTCAGGAATTCCTCGCCGTACGAATGTCGGAGGAAACAGAACAACAGGAATCAGAATTAAACCGCGAGGCGGCCTTGCGCCTGGCTCCCAAGGTCTGGAAGCAGGTTGCGGAAACCTTTGTATCTCAATGCAAGGCGTGGAACGAGATCCTCCATGAAGAAGCCTTGACCTGCAAGGAAACCATTCTTGGCGACCTGCGCATTCGCTGCGCCGGAAAGCCGCACCACATCAGCGTTCACTACGATTCCCGCAAGCTGCAGGTCACCATCAAGAACACCGCTCGCCCGGAAAACGAAGGGGATTCCGTTTTCTTCATTCAAGGTTGGGCCTCCGGCACGGAAGCGCATCTATTCCGCAATAATCAGATGGCCAATCTGGAAGTTGTCGTCCTTGGCGAACTCCGTGTGCTGGCCGGAATCGGTCGCACCGCCGCCCAGTAACCCAGTAGCAAAGGCTTCAGCTTGTTCTGACGAAGCAGGGTCCTGTGCTCTCATCTGTCATTCCGACCGAAGGCCTGCGCCGTTTGCGGGCCGGAGCGGAAGGATCGGGGCACGACCTCAATTTCGTTTTTCAATCGACCCGCAGAACCACTTTTCCAAACTGCTTCGCTTTTTCCAGATAGTTGTGCGCGGCCATGCAGTCGCTCAGATCAAACACCTTGTCTACCGTGGGCTTTAACCGCCCCAGCGCCACAAGTTTCAACACCATCCGCAGTTCGTCCTTGGTACCCATATAGGATCCCATGATCGAGAGTTGCCGCGTAAACAAAAACCGCAAATCCAACTTGGCGTCGTACCCGGTGGTCGCGCCGCAGGTCACTAGCCTCCCACTATTCGCCAGACTCTTTACGCTTTCTTCCCAAGTCGCCGTTCCCACGTGTTCCACCACGACGTCCACACCGCGACCATTCGTCAACCGCTTCACCTCTTTTGCAATCGGCATGACCCTGTGATGAATCACATCGTCGGCCCCAATCTCTTTGGCCTTGGCCAGCTTTTCATCCGTTCCCGCCGTGGCAATCACGCGCGCGCCAAAGAACTTCGCGATTTGAATTGCCGCGCTGCCTACGCCACTGCCAGCGGCCAGCACCAGCACGACTTCTCCTGGCTGAAGTTGCGCACGGCCCACCAGCATGTGCCACGCCGTTTGAAACACCAGCGGCACGGCCGCCGCGTGCACCCAATCCAGATTTTCGGGATAGGGCATGCAATTCACTTCCGGGCAGCGGACATATTCAGCGTTGCCGCCGTCGATCATGTAGCCCAGGTTGGTAAATCCTCGGCAACGGTTGTCGTTGCCCGAAACACAAGCCGGACACTTTCCGCAGCTAACTCCCGGCGCCAGCACCACCTTTTGTCCCACATGCACTGTGGTTACTCCGGGCCCAGTCTGCGCCACTTCCCCGGCGATGTCACTTCCCAGGATGTGTGGCAAAGGAAACGGCACTCCCGGGATGCCACGCCTCACCCAAAGATCCAGGTGATTCAGCGCACAGGCCCGCACGCGCACCAGCACTTCGTTGGCCCTAACCTGCGGCTCCGCCACTTCCGTGTAATGCAAAACTGACGGATCCCCATGTTGATGTATCACCGCCGCTTTCATACCCGCCTCCCGAAGACACCGTTAGTTTACAGCGTTTCTACACTATATCGCATTACGATATAACGCCGCGTCGCTCGTCGCGCAAATCCTATAGCGGCTACCTTCCAGTCTGCGGTAGCGCCTACGTCATTGCAGGCAAGCATGCTTGGCGCCAGGATGGCGGCGCTGCCCCTACGTTGACACGCCCGCCCTGCCGCCGTAGCCTAAAACAAGCCAAACACCATGGACCTCTTTGAAGAAATCGTTCGCATGAGGCGCGCGGGACAACGCGGAGCCCTCGCTACCATTGTGCACACCGATGGCTCGATTCCCAGCTACGAAAGCTCGCGCATGCTGGTCCGCGAAGACGGCACCTCGCTCGGCACCATCGGCGGAGGTTGCGTTGAAGCCGACGTCTGGGCCGCGGCACGCGAAGTGATGCATAAGGAATCCCCGCGCAAACTGGTCTTTCATCTCAACAATGAGGCCACTTACGACAACGGCCTCATCTGTGGCGGCACCGTGGAAATCTTCCTCGAGCCAATCCTCCCGCAACCCATCCTCTATCTCTTCGGCGGCGGCCACGTCTCCACCGCTGTCGCCAAGGCCGCGCAAGCCGTCGGATTTGGGGTCGGCGTCGTGGACGACCGAGAGGCCTTTGCCAACGTACAGCGCTTCCCGATGGCCCAGGAAATTTATACCAGCTATGAGGACGCGTTCCAGAAAATCCGGCCGGGCTCCTCTTCGTATCTGGTCATCGTCACGCGCGGCCACAAGGAAGACATGCGCGTGCTCGCCTGGGCGATGCGCACCTCGGCGCGCTATGTCGGCATGATTGGCAGCAAGCGCAAGGTTCTGAGTGTCTATAAAGCGCTCGAAAAAGAAGGCTACACGCAGGAAGAGTTCAAACGCGTGTTCGCTCCCATGGGCATTGATATTGGCGCCCTGTCGCCGGAAGAGATCGCCGTCAGCATCGTCGCTGAACTCGTCGCGGTGCGGCGCAATGTGGAATCCGCAGCTCACAAGAAACTAAAGCTCGTTGCCTCAGACGCGGTCGAAGCAAAATAGCTCACGAGGTGCCTCTTGCTCGCTGCCGTTATCCTCTCCGGCGGAGCCTCGAGCCGCATGGGCTCTCCGAAAGCCTTGCTTCCCTACCAGGGCCGCCCGTTCCTGGATCATCTGCTCGAGGCCACGCGCCACCCAAAGATTTCCGTGCGGCGCGTGGTTCTGGGTCCTCACGCCGAGCCCATCGCCAAATCCATCCATCTGAACGCCGACGAAATCGTGATTAATGCAGATTGGGCGCTGGGACAGCTCACTTCCATTCACGCTGCGCTGAAGAGCCTGCCTAAGGGACTCGATGGCATGCTCCTTTGTCTAGTGGATCATCCCTTGATCAGCGGCACACTCGTCGGCGATTTGATCGACGCCTTCTACACTTCCGGAGCGCCCATTGTCGTTCCCGTGCACATGGGCCGCCGCGGCCATCCAGTGATTTTTTCTTCGAGACTCTTCCCGGAGCTTCTGGCTGCCCCTCTCGATGTCGGCGCGCGAGCCGTCGTCTGGGCTCATCGCGCCGAGGTAAACGAATTCCCCACCAACGAAGAGGGCTGCATTCTGAATCTGAACGATCCTGAAGCCTTCGCGCGTCTCATGAGTCCGCGTGGCCCTGCAGACTCATGAGCGGTCTTCGTTGAGATTCGCGGACGCGGGCACACTTCGCGAATCGAACCTGTTCTTCGCAGACCCACTCAACTGTGTCAGGGGCGTGCCGGTTGTGCCGGTGGCGCAAGAACCAGAAGCGCCACACCCACAATCACCAGTGCCGGTATATCTCCCATGAGATGACCATGCTCACTCGCGTGCTGAAACGCCTGAACAGTCATGATTCCGGCATGCACCAGACTGGACCAGGCCGTGAACGCAATCAGGCTGCGATGCGCGGAGGGATTCCGCGAAGCAATCAGAAGAAAAATTCCCAGGGTCGCGTAGACCCCTAGAATCATCTGTTCGTATTCCGGCTGGTTGGGCTGCCACCGCCAGCCACTCGGCCACAAATACATCATCAACGGATAAACGCCTAATAGGAAGATGAGCCCTGTGAGCACGAGCACGATTTTGAGCACACTTTCGCGATTCATGTGAGCACCTCCTCATCGGAACTTGTTGTCGGAACGAGCAGGCCCTGAGACTGCTCTCTTATCACCAATGCTGTGAATTACAAAGCGGCATTTTCGGGCCGTTAATTGTCAGTGGACTACATCCTTGCGGCAACCGCTCGCGCCGCGTCTTCCGCCAGTTGCGCGGCGTGAAAGGATGCCGGGGGCAAGCCTCCGAGTCCAGTAGCAATCGCGGCCGCATCGATCGTATTGATTTCGGCCGCGCCGCGCCCGATCAACTCCTCGGTCAAAGCTGAACCGCTGGCGATGGCTGCCGTGCATCCACGGCACAAAAAACGTGCTTCCCTGACCACGCCGTTCTCGACAATGACTGCCAGCCGCAACACATCCCCGCAGACCGGGTTACTCACCTCGACGACCGCGGTGGCCCCGTCCAGGTCCCCCGCATTCCGCGGCCGTTGAAAATGATCCATGACTCTTTCGCTAAACATCCAAATCCACCTGATATCGCTGCCATGGTGGCGGCAAGCCTTCTGACTACCCCATACTCGCCTGCAAGATGCAGGCGCTACCGTTCTTCGCTGTTGGCCGTGGACTGCCGGCTATCGACTTCCTATTTCTTTGTCGGCAGATATTTCTTGTCCATCGAAGCGATCACGACATAATTCGGGTCGACCATCTCTGTAAGATGCAATTTCCCAACCTTGGAAAACAGCTCGTAAGCATCCAGTTCGGACAAGTCATAATCCCGGTGGATCCACTGCACGAGTTCCGTCACCGCGATCCGGACCGCATCGTCCACCGGCCGGTAAATGCCGGTCGTCATGATCTCGCGGTCGTTCTCAAACCGCGGCCAGTCCGTGCTCTTCCCTTTTACCAACTCGAAGCGGAACTTTGCTCGCATCGGCACTTCCACGGCGCTGCCCGCCACCTCACCGTCTCCCATCGCGGCATGGCCATCGCCGAAATAAAACAGCGCGCCTTTCACGTTCACCGGCAAGTACAGCGTGTTACCGGGCGACACCTCAGGCGCATCCATGTTCCCGCCAAACTCCGCGGGCACAATCGAACTCCGCGCTTCTCCATGCGCCGGGGCGACACCGATGCATCCCAGGAACGGCTTCAGCGGAAACTGCACCTTAAAATCAGAATCCGTGGCCTGAAAGGTAATCAGTTTTTTCTCGGCATCGATCGGGTAGTACCATGCACGCTCCGGCAAGGGCGCTTTTTCGAGCATCGGCGTGTAATGGGCGGAATTTGCTGCGCCAAATCCCGGCGAGAAGGTGCCTACGCCCTGCTTGCTGTCCACCTGCAAATCCAGGATTTGCACCACGAGCGTGTCGCCCGGCTCCGCGCCATCAATGAAGAACGGCCCTGTCAACGGGTTGTCAATCTTGATCAACGAAAACGGATCACCCGGCTTCTGCAGCGCATTGCCAAAGCAATCCAGCGAGTTCGCCTCCAGCACACCGCCCGGCTTCACGTGCGCAACGGGCTCTGCAGGACCAAACGTCGCCTTCACGTTGTCCATCGTTCCTCTGAACCTGACCACCTCGTCGCTACCGCTCTGCGCCCAAGCCGGCAGTGCAATCAAAATAAGTGCTGCCAGAACTGCAACTCGCATACGGTCCTCCAATGCTCGGAATAGTGAAATGGCATTATACTCAGCGGGCTCCAAAACCGTGCAGGAAGCCCATGCATCAAGTGGAGTAGAAGTTCTGCAAATCCATGACGACACCGCGACCACCTATCTCCGGGTGCACATCACGCAAAGCCCGGATGGGCAGTAGTCAGAGCCTGTCATTCGCCTGACTCATACCTGGCGAAAGCGCGACGGGGTGTGCCGGATCGTCCGCGAAATGTCCTGCGTTTTGAAGCCTGACGGGTTGTGTTGATTTATGATTATTAGTGGGGTCAATCGCTCATGATCCAAGTGGTGGCAGCCGTGATCGAACGCTCCGACCGGCGTCTGCTGATCGGCCAGCGCCGCAAGACCGATACCTCTGCCCTCAAATGGGAATTCCCCGGCGGCAAAGTCCGGGTCGGCGAAACATTCGAAAAGGCCCTGGCCCGTGAACTCCATGAAGAACTCGGCGTCACCCTCACAAAATCCGCCGTAATTGCCAGTATTCGCCACCAATACGCCAACGCGTCGGACGAACTCGAAATCCATTTCTTCGCCGCGCAGTTTGCGGAGCCCGATGTGTCTCCCCGCGCATTCGAGCAAGTCGCCTGGGTCCTGCCGCGCGAACTCTCCCAATACGACTTCCTTGCCGCCAACCGCCAACTGATCGCCCATCTCGCCACCGGCAAGATCAAACCGAACGCAATCCTCGAACAGCCTGCTGGTCATTAACCTGGATTTCTCACGAGTGGTGGGGAAGAAGGCGGTTTTCAGCTGCCATTCGCAGAGGTTCATCGATGGGCGCGACCAAGAGGGGCTAGCAAGGCGTCGCGGTGTTGTGCGCAAAGAGCTTGAG
>Ga0335069_10009164_pt1 | contig 14111 bp, 11 predicted proteins | sample Lox_Sample_11_FD_206714 | JGI IMG/M metagenome (GOLD analysis project Ga0335069, IMG submission 206714) | Soil microbial communities from Loxahatchee National Wildlife Refuge, Florida, United States - Lox_Sample_1.1 | ecosystem: Environmental > Terrestrial > Soil > Wetlands | place: USA... | reverse complement strand
GCCAATTGTCCCCCTCCTGCCCGCGCCTTCGGCACGGTCCTGCCGCGCCACCCGGGAGCGACCTCCAAGCCGTCGGCGGTGCTGGTGCGCCCGCTGGGACTCGAACCCAGAACCTCGAGCTTAAAAGCCGTAGAAAAGCTACATTTCAGTAGGTTCCGGGGAGTTCCAGGAAGGTCCAAAGTTCGAAATAAGCCGCTTGTGGGCAGGTGCTTAGCGGGATTATGATGTTCCATGTCGTTTCGGACTGGTCCCGCGAAATGCAATCCCGGTGAAATCCCGGGAACCTCGTGTCGCCACGACACGAGGCTCCGTTCATGCCCGTCGTCCTGCTGACCGAATACGGCCGCGGCGTCCGGCCTGCCTCCCTCCCGGTCGTCCCCGGTAAGCGTATCTCTTATCACGATGCCGCCCTGCCCGGCTTCATGGTGCGCGTCACGCCCAACGGAATCCGCACGTTCTATGTTTGGCTGCGACTTCCGAACAAGCACGCGCGCCTGGTGAGGATTGGTGACATACGGGCCGTCTCGCTCGCCGACGCGCGGAAGACGGCTCGCGACATCCTGGACGGTGCTCGCGCGGGCGTCGATCCTCGCGAGGAGAAGCGGCGGGCACAAGCCGAAGCCGAGCAGGAGGCGCTGCTCCCCCAGACCGTCCGCGAGATGGCCGAGCGCTTCTTGCAGGAAGGCCGCGCGAAGCGCGGTCGCCCCTTGGCCGCCGCCACGCTGGATCTCTACACACGCTCCCTGCGCAACCACGTCTACCGGCCGCTGGGCAAGCTGGCGCCCGGCGAGGTTCGGCGTGCGGACGTTCGTGCCCTCATCGAGCGGCTCCGCATCCGGTATCCGGTACAGGCCAACCGGACACTCGCCACGTTGCGGCGCCTCTACAACTGGGCGGTCGAGGAGAAGGAGTTCGTCCAGTTCTCCCCGTGCGTCGGCGTGAAGGTCACCACGGAGAAGCCGCGCGACCGCGTCCTCTCGAATGACGAACTGCGACGCATCGTCGCCGCCGCGAAAGGGACGATCGTCGAGCATCTCGTGCTCTTGATCCTGCACACAGCCGTGCGCTCGAGCGAGGCCCGCGGCGCCCGGTGGGCGGACTTCGACTTCGAGGAGCGCCTCTGGACCATCCGCGGCACCAAGACCGGGATCACCCACATCCTTCCTCTCTCGCAGGGGGCGTTGCGGGTGCTGGCGAGTATCCCCGAGGAAGGCGAGTTCGTGTTCCCGAGCCACTACACCGAGCGATCCAAGGCGGGGCACATGGGACAGCCGAAGGAAGGTGTCAACCTGCTGCGCGAGCGGTCGGGCATCTCCGACTGGTCGCTCCACGACCTGCGGCGCACGGTCAGGACCAGGCTGCCCAGTCTCGGTGTCACGCCCGACGTGGCCGAGCGCGTCCTGGGGCACACGATCGGCGGCATCCGGCGGGTCTACGACCATCACGACTACGTCCCGCAGAAGATGGACGCCCTCGAGGCCTGGAGCAGCGAGCTCGGACGGATTCTCCACCAGCCTCTCACGCCGCCGCCGGCCATGGAGGCGTCGGCCGTGGAGCGCTCACCGCAACTTCACCTTGGAAGGCCCATGTTGCGGGAAGGGCGGTCTCCAAGACGAACAGCGGGCCCCGCCCGCGTCGCGCAGAGGCCAACGCGGCTTCGCCGCGCCGTGATAAGGGCGGGCTCGAACAAGCTCCCGAACTGAGGCCTGCAGGTGTGGCGCAGCCGGGAAACCACAGAAATGGCATTCAGGAGGTCACGGGTTCGACTCCCGTCAGGTCCACCAATCCCACCAGCAACTTAGCGGGACCGCTCCTCTGAACAAACTGCTGATTTGTCCATTTCTTGTCCATTTCGGCCCCCGGCCCCGACAAGCCTCCTGGAAGTGCCTGATCTCGCCCGCGTCGAGGACCTCTCGATGTACCGGATGCCCAGGCGAGGTCGACACGTGGCAGCCGTTTGCCGACAGCTCCGCGAGCACCTGCACCTGCCGGTGCTGCGGGTGTCTCGACAAGTCCCAGGCCGCGCGGAATCCGCCGACGAAAGGGCACACGAGACGCGAGGAACAGCGGCCGACCCGGGGTGTTGCTCACCGCGGTAGCCCTGGGAGGGGCTGGCCGCTGCCGCGCACCCCTTCGTGATAGTGTCCACGCCCGTGAGCAGGACGTCCCTGGCGGCGCTCCTGAGCGCGGCCCTGGCGCACGTCTCGTGCGGCGGCGGCTCGGCCGGCACACCCACGGCCGGTTCGTCGCCCACGGCAGCGGCGGCGTCCTCCGTCGACTTCACCGTCGACTCCTCTTCGCAGCGTCACCCGATCTCGCCCAACATCTACGGCATGAACCAGCCCGACTGGGCCGGCCGCTCGCGCGGGCTCCGGCTGGCGCGGCTGGGAGGCAACCGCTGGACCGCCTACAACTGGGAGAACAACGCCTCGAATGCCGGGATGGACTACCACAACCAGAACGACGACTACCTCGGCGGAGGGGACGTACCGGGCGAGGCGGTCCGTGTGCATGTCGCTGCCGCACACGCGGCGGGCGCCTCGATGATCGTGACCGTACCCATCGCCGGGTACGTGGCCGCGGACAAGAACCCGCCCGGTGACGTCAACCAGACGCCGGATTGGCTGAACACGCGCTTCCTTGAGTCGCGCCCGGCAAAGGGCGGCCGCTTCGCCTACCCGCCTGATGGCGGCGATCGCGTCGTCTATCAGGACGAGTTCGTAGCCTGGCTGGAGTCGAGCTTCCCTTACGCCCGCAGCGACTCCGCCCGCACGCTCTTCTACTGCCTCGACAACGAGCCCGACCTGTGGGCCTCGACGCACCCGCGGATCCGGCCGACGGGAAAGATCACGTACGCGGAGATGCTCGATCGGACGACCGCCTTCGCATCCGCGATCAAGGGAGTGGCCCCCGGGGCGCTCGTCTTCGGCCCGGTCAGCTATGGCTGGCAGGGTTACGTCAGTCTGCAGGATGCGCCGGACGCCGGCGGCCGCGATTTCCTGGACTTCTATCTCGACTCGCTGCAGGCGGCCGAGGGGCGCTACGGGCGGCGCCTGGTGGATGTCCTCGACCTGCACTGGTATCCGGAGGCAAAGGGCGGCGCCACCCGGATCACCGATTCGAGCTCGGCTCCCGAGGTGGCGGCGGCCCGCGTCCAGGCCCCGCGCTCGCTGTGGGACCCGGGCTACGTCGAATCGAGCTGGATCTCGCTCGACGCACACGTCGGCGCCATCCGGCTGATCCCGCGGCTGCGCGAGAAGGTCGCCGCACACTACCCCGGCACGCGGCTCGCCTTCACCGAGTACAACTACGGCGGCGGTGACGACGTCTCGGGCGCCGTCGCCCAGGCGGACGTGCTCGGCATCTTCGGCCGTGAGGACGTGTTCGCCGCGACGCTCTGGGATCTGGCAGGCAGCACCCGATTCATCGACGCCGCCTTCGCGGCGTTCTGCAACTACGACGGCGCGGGACGCCACTTCGGAGACACCTCAGTGTCGGCGACGACCTCGAACGGCGAGACGACCTCGCTCTATGCGAGCCTCGACGACGGTCGTGAGGACCGCCTGGTGCTGCTGGCGATCAACAAATCGACCGGGCCCACGACCGCGAACCTCGTCGTGTCTCACCCCGTGGACCTCACGCGGGGCGAGGTTTGGCAGGTCACTTCCGCGACAGCATCTCCCACCGCCGTTGCGGGGATCCGTGCCAGCGGGCGGAACACCTTCCGGTTGGAGATGCCCGCTTCCAGCGTGACCACTCTGGTGCTGACGCCGTAGGAAGCGAGCATTGATCCGGCTGCGAAACTGCGGAGTGTGCTGATTCTGCTGCTCGCCTCCGGCTGTGGCAGCAAAGACCTTCCCGCTGGCGGCAGTCAGAAGCGGGATTCCTGCCGACCAAGCCCCGATCCCACGCGGACTCGACCAAGACGGGACGCCACGCCGTCTTTCGACGAAGGAGGTTGACGCCGCCGATCCAATGCCTACAATGTCGTCATGGCAGGGGCCCTCCCGCTGGGCGAGTTCGAGCAGCTCGTGCTGCTGGCTGTCCTCCGTGCAGGGGAGGGCGCCTACGGGACGCGCATCCTGCAGGAGCTGCGCTCGAGCGGGGGCCGCCGGGTCTCGCGCGGCGCTCTCTACGTCACCCTCGCCCGCCTGGAGGAAAAGGGCCTTCTGCACAGCCGGGGCGGAGAGCCGAGCCACGCGCGGGGCGGCCGGCCACGGCGCTACTTGAAGGTCAGTGCTCCGGGCCTGCGGGCGCTGCAGGCCTCGCGGGCCACTCTGCTGCGACTGTGGGCCGGCCTGGAAGCGGCGCTGGGGAAGGCCGAGTGACGTCGCCAAGGCGCCGTCCTCCGGCCGCGGCCCGCTTGCTCGCCGCCCTCTTCCGGCCCGACGGCAACGCCGCGCAGGCAGCGATCGGGGACCTCGAGGAGGAGTACGCCGAGCGCGCCGACCACGGGAGGTTCCGGGCGGCGGCGTGGTGCTGGGCCGAGGCCGCCAGCCTCGCCCGCGCGTTCGCCGCGGAACGCGTCCGCCACTGGCGGCGTGGCCGGACGCCGGCCGGCCGCGTCAGCCGGACAGGAGACCCGACGATGACGACGCTCTGGGACGACCTGCGCCTCGCCTTCCGCAGCCTGCGCCGCCAGCCCGGGTTCGCCGCGGGCGTGGTCGTCACCCTGGCCCTGGGCATCGGAGGCAACGTCGCCCTCTTCAGCGTCGTGGACGGCGTCCTCTTGAAGCCGTTGCCCTACGCGGATCCGGACCGGCTGGTGATCGTCTGGGAGAACGACCGCATACGCGGCACGGACCGCGAACCCGCCTCCGCCCCGGACTACCTCGACCTGCTGGCGCAGAGCCGCTCGTTCGAGACGATGGCCGCACGCACCGGCCAGAACCGCACGCTCGGCACGACGGCCGATCCGGTGCACGTGTCCTCGGCCCGCGTCAGCGCGACCTACTTCCCCCTTCTCGGCGTTCGGGCCGTCCTCGGGCGGACGTTCGACGCCGCCGACGAGCAGCCGGGGGCCGATCACGTCCTCGTCCTCACCGTGGGGCTCTGGCGCGACCGCTTCGCCGCGGAGCCCACGGTCGTGGGCCGCAGCGTGATGCTCGACGGGACGCCCGCCACCGTCGTGGGCGTGGTGCCCGACCGCTCGACCGTCCCCGGCCTGCGTGAGCAGGTGTTCGAGCCCCTGGTCTTCACCCCGGACGAGCAGGAGCGCGACATCCACAACTTCCGCGTCTTCGCGCGCCTCCTTCCCGGAGCCACGGTGGCGACCGCCCAGGCCGACGCCTCCGCGATCATGGCCCGCCTGGAGAAGGCCTACCCCGACATGAACGAGGGCCGCGGCGCCTGGGTCCGGCCGCTGGCGGACGAGGTCCTGGGCGGCGCGCGGCCCGCCCTGGTCCTGCTCTTCGGCGCCGTGGCCCTGCTGTTGCTCATGGCCTGCGCGAGCGCGGCCAACCTGGTCCTGGCCCGGGGAATCTCCCGCCAGCGGGAGCTGGCCGTCCGCACGTCGCTGGGGGCCGGGCCGCTCCGCGTCTTCCGCCTGCTCCTCACCGAGAGCCTGCTCCTGGCCGTGCTGGGCGGAGCCCTGGGAACGCTGCTGGCCGGGGGCGCGGTCGCGCTGGTGCGCGCCCTCGGCCCCGAGGACCTCGCGCGGCTGCAGCAGTGCACGGTCGACGGCCGGGCCCTGCTCTTCGCGCTCCTCGCCTCCCTCGCCGCGGCGCTCGTGTTCGGCGCGCTGCCCGCGCTGCGCGGGGCCCGCCACTCGCCCGCGGCCTCGCTCAAGGAGGGCGGACGGGTGGCGGGCGGGTCCGGCTTGCGGGCGCGCCGCTTCCTCGTCGCCTTCGAGCTGGCCGCGGCGGTCGTGCTGGTGGCCGGGGCCGGGCTGCTCGTGCGCAGCTTCGAGAACCTCCGGCGCGTCGATCCCGGCTACGACCCGAAGAACCTGCTCCTGGCCCACCTGAGCCTCACGGGTCCGAGCTACCCGTTCCCCAAGGGCTGGCCCGTGCTGGAATGGCCGGCCTACACCGCCTTCGCCGACGCGCTGCGCGAGCGGCTCCTTGCGCAGCCTGGAATCCTGGGCGTCGCCTTCGCCCACCAGGGTCCCGCGGACCCCGGCTGGGTGACGGGCGTGACGGTGGAGGGGCGCCCGCCGGTGCCGGAGGGCGAGATGCCCGAGGCGTCGTACCGTCCGGTTAGCCCCGGGTATTTCCGGACGCTCGGCGTGCCCATCCGGCGCGGGAGGGAGTTCGCCCGCTTCGACGGGCCCGGCGCTCCCCTGGTCGCGGTGGTGAACGAGGCCTTCGCGGCCCGGCTCTTTCCCGGCGAAGATCCCATCGGCCGCCGCATCAGGGTGGCGCGCGCGTCCCGCGAGATCGTGGGCCTCGTTCGCGACGAGCGATTCGAGGGCATCGAAGCGGGTCCCGCCCCGGCCATGTACCTTCCCATTGACCAGAACCCACAGCCATCGGTGACGGTGGCGATCCGGACCGTCTCCGATCCGCTCGCCGTAGTGCCCGCGTTGCGGGCCGCCTTGCGCGCGACCGATCCCACCCGTGCCCTGTTCGAAGTCGATTCGGCCGAGCAAGCTCTCGAGGGCTCGCTGCGCCAGCGCCGGTTCGTCCTCGTGCTACTCGGGGGCTTCGCCGCCGTGGCTCTGCTGCTGGCAGCCGTGGGCACCTACGGTGTCGTCTCGTTCGCAGTGGGCGAGCGGACGCGCGAGGTCGGCGTCCGCCTCGCCCTCGGCGCTCCGCCGGCGCACGTGTTCGGCCTGGTCGTGCGCCAGGGCATGACCCTCGCCGCGGTCGCCGTCGGTCTGGGCGGCCTGGTGGCGCTCGCGCTCGGCCGCGTGATGGAGAACCTGCTGTTCGGGGTCGGGGCCCGCGACCCGCTCACCCTGGCCACGGTTGCCATTGGGCTCCTGCTGACCGCCTTCGTGGCCAGTGCCCTGCCGGCCCTGCGCGCCACACGCGTCGATCCAGTGCGGGCACTACGCCTGGAGTGAGCGCGGACAGCCCTCTTGACAACATGTAACCCATCGGTCCGGCCGCGGACACGCGCAGGCGCAGCTGGCCGAACCCGGGTTCCGGGAGACGGAGGTCCACACCTCGAGCACCTCGGGACCGCCCTTCCTCGTCAACATCACGGCGCACTCACGCAGGCGCGGGGGAGGCCGCCATCTTCTCGACCTCGGTGAAGAGGCCCTCGTAGAGCGGGCCGCTGAGGTAGCGCTCGCCCGAGTCCGGCAGCACCGTCACGATCGTCCTCCCGGCGAAGGCGGGGTCGAACGCCAGGCGAAGCGCCGCCGCCATCGCAGCTCCGCAGGACACCCCGCAGAGGATGCCCTCCTCTCTCGCCAGACGCCGCGCCATTGCGATCGACTCCTCGTTCGTGACTCGCTCCACCCGGTCCACGATGGAGAGGTCCAGGTTTTTCGGGACGAAGTTCGCCCCGATCCCCTGGATTTTGTGCGGCGCGGGGACCAGCGGCTGGCCCGCCAGGGTCTGGGTGATGAGCGGCGACACTTCGGGCTCGACCGCCACGCTCAGGATGGCCTTGCCTCTCGTCTTCTTGATGTGCCGGCTGACCCCGGTGATCGTGCCCCCCGTACCCACCCCGCCCACGAAGACGTCCACCGCCCCGTCCGTGTCGTCCCAGATCTCGGGGCCGGTGGTGGACTCGTGGATGGCCGGGTTGGCCGGGTTCTCAAACTGCCTCATCATCACGTAGCGTCCGAGCTCGGCCGCGGCGAGCTCCTCCGACTTCGCGATCGCGCCCTTCATGCCGGCGGGCCCCGGCGTCAGCACGAGCTTGGCTCCAAGAGCCACCAGCACCTTGCGGCGTTCCATGCTCATCGTCTCGGGCATGGTCAGCACGCATTCGTACCCGCGGGCGGCGGCGGCGAACGCGAGGGCGATGCCGGTGTTTCCGCTCGTGGCCTCGAGGATGGCCTTGCCGGGCTTCAGGTCCCCGCGCTTCTCGGCGTCCCACACCATGGACGCCCCGATCCGGCACTTGACCGAGTAGGCGGGGTTCCGCCCCTCGATCTTCGCAAGCACGGTCGCGCGTGCGCCCTTCGTCAGGTGGTTGATGCGTACGAGCGGCGTCCGTCCGATCGACGCCGCGTTGTCCTCGTAGACACGTCGCATGTCCTTCTCCTTTTCGTCAGTTGTGCCCGGCCAGCCATTCCGCCGCGAGCGCTTGCGCCTGCCTCCGGATCTCCGGAACCGCCGTCGTCTCCCACAGTTGCCCGCGCAGGAGCGGACCGAGCGTGAAGAGCACCGAAGAACGCCTCCCGTCGCCATCGAGCAGCGCTCCCGCGGGGGTCGCGTCGAGGCCCAGGCGCAGGTCGTCCGGCCGGGCGATGCCGTCACGGAGAAGCTGTCGAAGAAGCGGCGACTGAGCCCGGCCGATGTCGGTCTCCGGGCCCGTGGCATTCACGATCCAGCCCACCCGCAGAGTGGTGTGCGAAGAGCGGCCTCCCCGTGGAGCGAGATGTACCTCGAATCCGTCGGACAGGGAGCGCACCTCGGTCACTCGTGCGGCCCGTACCTCGAGGCGACCTGTGCGCAGGAGCTCCGCCACGGCCTCGGCCACCGAGGGAGGCATCCGGTGCCGGTGAACGTCCCAGTGGGGGCGGAGATGACGGAGGAAGCGCCGGCGGTCCGCGTCGCCCAGTCGAGTCCAGGCCTCCTGCGTCAATGGCCGGAGCGCGTCGATCACAGCGCACCAGTCGCCGTTGGATCCTCTCAGGCCACGCGCCCACCTCAACCACCCGCGTAGGCTCGGCGCACGCCGCGGGGGCCGGAGGTTTGGCGGCGCGAGCGCACCGGCCGCGTGCGGCAGGGGCAGCAGGCCGTGGCGTGAGACCGCGTGCAGCGGCGCGGCATGGGCGCGGGCGGAGAGGACGAGGGCGGTGTCGACCATGGTGAGTCCGGTGCCGAGGACGAGCACGGGGTCGGTGGGCGAGATGGGCTCCAGCGCGCCCACCGCCCACGGGTCGCTGACGTAGCGCGGGTGGTCGCACAGGGCGGGAAGGGGTCCCGGGCCGACGATGTTGCCGACCGCGATCGCCACGCGATCGGCCTCCAGGGTGCGCCCAGAGCGCAGGACGGCGAGCGCCTCCCCGGGGCGCGGTCCGATCGCAACCACGTCCTCGCGGACTCTGTGGAATCGGACTCCGTCCACCGCCGAAGCGGCGGCGTCGGTGAGCTGGGACTGGAGGTAGGTGCCATAGACACGACGCGGGGCGAATCCTCCCGGGTCTGCGGGCTCGCTCGCGCTCTCCAGCCAGCGAACGAAGTGATCGGGTTCGTCCGGCAGCGCGCTCATGCGGCCGGAGGGGACGTTGAGGAGGTGCTCGCGGTGCGGCGTGCCGTAGGCCACCCCGCGCCCGATGCAGCCGGGCTCCGCGAGCACGACCTCGACCGGCCTCTTCGCCTGCCGCAGGAGCTGAAGAGCGACGAGCGTGCCACTCGCCCCGCCGCCGACGATGACGAACCGCGGCGAGCTCATGGGGCGAGGCCGCGGCTCAGCCGATCCACAGACCCTCGACGCGCACCTGCAGGCCGCTCGGCGTCCGGTTGAGGTAGTTCACAAGGCCGCTGTGCCGCCACTGCAGCATGCACATGCGCGGCTGGAAGAAGTAGCGGGCGCCGATCCGAATCTCGAGCCGGGCGTCGGTGATGAGCCCCTCGTACGCCTCGGCGATGTAGTAGCCGATGTCCTTGAAGCCGTTCGCGCGCGGGCCGAGCGGGCCGGTGACGCACCAGACGATGACGCCCGTCCGCGGGTCGACGTCGGTGACAACGCCGCAGTGCGTGATGGGACAGCCGCAGGACATGCCGAGCGGCCGGCCGATCAGGGTGTCGCCCCGCTGCACCTCCATCTCCCGGGTGAGGATCGGGTTGTGCGGGAGGATGACCTCGCGCGGGCCCGGGTCCTCCGGAAAGTGCTCGAGGTAGAAGTCGAACGGCCGCCCGAGCGTGTCGTGCCACGCTGCCCCTGCCCCGGTGAAGACGGGGCGAGCGGAGATCCCGACCGGCGTGTCGACCCCGGCCGTGCACGAGCCGCAGGCCGTCCCGGCCATGGAGCCGACCACGGCGCCCGCCGGACCACTCGCGGGGACGTCGGTGGCCGGCCGCGCCACGCGGTCGGCCGAAAGGTGGATGCAGCGCTCCAACCACTGCGGCTCGGTGCGGACGCGCGTCGCCAGGTCGTCGCAGGTGCGCAGGCCGCACAGCCCGCAGTTGAGGCCGGGCAGCTGCGGCGGGACCGCCTCGGTCGTCGTCACGGGTGCCGTCTCGGACATGGGGTCTCTCCTTCGGTTCAAGCGGTGGCGAGGGGCCGGCTCATGACCGGCCGCAGCCTGGCGACGATCTCGGGGAAGACGGCGAGGAAGCGCTCGACTTCGTCTTCGGTGTTGAAGCGGCCCAAGGTCAGCCGCAGCGAGCCGCGCGCACGGATGGGGTCGAGGCCCATGGCCAAGAGCACGTGCGAGGGCTGGCTGGCGTGGCTCGCGCTGCACGCGCTGCCCGTCGAGACGGCGATGCCGGCCTCGTCGAGCGCCAGCAGCAGCTTGATCGTCTCGCCCTCCTGGCCCTCGAGGGCGAGGCAGAGGTGCCCGGGTAGCCGCCGGAAGCGGTGGCCGAGGAGGCGAACGCTAGGGACCGACGAGGCGAGCCCGTCCAGCAGGCGGTCGCGCAGGCGGACGAGCCGTGCGGCTTCGTCAGCGTGGGACGCGCGTGCCAGCGCTGCGGCCCGGCCGAACCCTACGATGCCGGCCACGTTCTCGGTCGCCGAGCGCAGGCCGCGCTCCTGCCCGCCGCCGTGCACGACGGGAGCGAGGCTGACTCCCTTGCGCACGAAGAGCGCGCCCACGCCCTTGGGCCCGTGCAGCTTGTGCGCGGACATCGACAGCAGGTCGATCCCGTCCGCGCGTACGTCGAGCGGCATCTTGCCCGCGGCCTGCACGGCGTCGGTGTGGAACAGAACACCGCGCTCGCGGCAGAGCCGGCCGACGTCGCCGACCGGCTGCAGTGTGCCGACGACGTTGTTCGCGGCCATCACCGACACGAGCCGCGTGTCGGGGCGGAGCGCGGAGGCGATCTGGTCTACAGAGAGGAGGCCGTCCGGGTTCGGCCGGACGAGGGTCACGGACGCGCCGCGGCCCTGGAGATAGCCGAGCGTCTCCAGTATGGCCGGGTGCTCGATCGCACTCGCCACGAAGTGGCGTCGGGCTTCCTGCTTCTCGAATGCGCCCACCAGGGCGAGGTTGTCGGCCTCGGTACCGCTGCCGGTGAAGACGATCTCTGCCGGCTCGGCGCCGATCAGGGCCGCCACCTCGCCGCGCGCCGCCTCGACGGCGGCCCGCGCCTCGCGGCCGTCCTGGTGCAGGCTGGACGGGTTGCCGAAGACACCGTCGAGGAACGGCTGCATCGCCCCTCGGACCTCGGGGTCGAGGGGAGTCGTGGCCGAGTTATCGAAGTAGACCCGCACGGTCACTCGCCCCGGTAGAAGACCTGGTTCTCGAGCGAGCGCACGACGCCGAAGTGGGACTGCCAGCCGATCTCCTTCTTGCCGACGCAGATCGTGCAGGTGCCCACGGGCGGGTTCCCGCGCAGCATCAGCCCCCGCGGCCGGCCGGTGGCGTCGAGCGGCACCTCCTCGACCGCCATCGTCTGGTCGAAGAGCGGGTCGATGCCGATCCCGTGCAGCGCGTTCACCTCGCGGATGCGGACCGCGGGCGCCACCTCCTGGATGCGGGCGCGGAACACCTCGCGCTCGGCCTGGGACACGCGGTCGATCTTCGTCACGACCGCGACATCCGCCAGCGACAGCATGGGCCCGACCTTGAGGGGGAGGTTGATGCCGCTCGTGGCCTCGAGCACGACCACCCCCAGGCCACCGTTGACGTAGGGCGAGCAGCGCAGGCAGAGACCCGCCGTCTCGACAAAGAGCGTGTCCGCGCCGAACTTGCAGGCCCAGTCGATCGCGTCACCGAGCACCATGACGCTGCAGTGGTCGGGGCACAGCTCTCCCGAGTAGACCTTGCGGGTCGGCACGTCGAACTCGCGGGCAATCTCCACGTCCTCCTCGGCGAACTGCACGTCGATCTTCAGGAAGGCGGGATGAGCGCCCGCGACTTTCACTCTGCGCAATACGTGCCGGATGACCGAGGTCTTGCCGGTGGTGGCGGGGCCGGCGTAGATCGAGAGCCTCATGCCCAGGCCTCCAGCTCGGTGCCGAGGACCCGCTCCCCGTGTCGGATCTTCTCGCGCAGCCGCGCGAGGGCGTCGTCGAGCCGCGTCACGACACCCGCGCAGCGCCGCTCCGCCTCGTCGGTGTGCACGAGCTGGGTGATGGCGCCGCCCTTCATCACGATCCGGTAGTCGGAGAGAAGCGTGATGCGGGGGTCGTGGGTGACGAAGATAAAGATCTTCCGGTGCTCCCGCAGCAGCTCAAGCGCCCGCGTGCGGTTGATGCCGGCGTTCTCCACCTCGTCCAGGAGGACGATGGGTGTGTCACAGACGAGGGTGGCGTCGGCGATCAGCAGGGCACGGGTCTGGCCCCCGGACAGCTCGGTCATCCGGTTCTCCGGGTCGATGGGCTCGCCGGTCAGCTGGTTCGCGAAGTCCATCGTCCGTGCCAGCACCTCGGCCGCGCGCCCCTCTTCGGTGCCGCGGATCCGCAGGTGGGTCTCGAGGAACTTGCGGACCGGCAGGTCGGAGAGAAAGGTTGTGTGCTGCGTGATGAGCGCGATCGGGTTGCGCGCCGGGTCATCGCGGAAGTGCGCGGGGGCGGGGACGCCGTCGATCAGCACCCCGCGGCCCGACGGGGTATTGCGGTTCGCGAACAGCTCGAGGTCGTTGATCAGCGTCGTCTTGCCCGAGCCCGTGGGGCCGACGATGCTGACGACGTCGCCCATCCGGAGTTCGATCCGCTCGACGCCGTCGGGCTCGCCCGAGCGTCCGTGGCCGCCCAGGATGGTGATGGTTTCGATCATGGCTTCTCCTGTGTGTTCGAGATGTCGGGAAGGCGCGGCGGTGCCGGACCGGGTCGTCACGGCCGGACGCGCCGCGCCGTGCCCCGGTCGGGGTTGAAGACCAGGAAGCTGCGCAGGGGGCCGACGTAGACATGCAGGCTGAGGGCCCGGCCCCCACTGGCCGCGACCTGGTGGATCGTCTCCGGGGCAGCGGCCTCGGCCACGCTCGAACCGGCGGCGACGCTCAGCCGACGAACCGGGATCACCGGCACGGTGTCGGGAGGCGTGGGCTGCTCCGAGGTCAGGTCCCCTAGGTCGGCCGGTCCCCCGTAGCGCTCGTACTCCTGGATGGTGAGCCTTCCCTCGAGGACCGTGATCCAGCCGGCCTGGCCGTCGTGGTCGTGAACCGCAGTCGACTGGCCGCGGTCCCAGCAGAGGAGAAGGAGCTCACACGTCTCGTCGCGGTACAGCCGATGCCGCGCGTACCGGACGGGATCGAAGGCGATCCACGGGCGGAGCGAGCCGAGGCTCGGCCGCCACCTCGCCAGGAGCTCCTCCACCCGCGCGGGGTTCGCCTGCGGGTCACCGGCCTCCCTCAGCCGCGAGATGAAGTCCGGCAGGGCCAGAGGCTGGGGCTGGCTCTCTCGTGCGGGCCCGGTGCCCCTGACCGGCCAGGGCGCCGTCCGCGTCCCGGCCCAGCTGTCGTCGACCGGCATCAAAAAGCTCATCAACCCCTCTCGCGACCTCGTCGTCCTGGGCACGGCCGTACCTTAGACGACTACTTTGATCGGCATTGTTACGTGACGGCCGGGCCCTGTCAAGCGCGTTCTCTGACCCAGTGGCGGCGCGCCTCGCTCGCGCATCGGCGGCCTGTGTGTTGTCGGTCGAGGTGGCCCCCTGGACGCGCTTCGCGCCGGGCTCGCGCGCTACGACTTCAACCTCGCCGCCCTGGCCGAGGCGCTCGTCGAGCACGTGGTCGGCTGGAGGACGCGAGCGGGCCGCGACCCCGCGCCGGTCGTCGAGATTCCCGGCTCGCTGGTCGAGAGGAAGAGCCTCGCCCCCCGGCCGCACGCCACGCGCGTTGAGGAAGAGGAAGAGGAAGGGCCCGGCGGCTACTAGATGGGTC